>Ga0209619_10000867_pt1 | contig 21849 bp, 11 predicted proteins | sample Rifsed16ft3_FD_184011 | JGI IMG/M metagenome (GOLD analysis project Ga0209619, IMG submission 184011) | Soil microbial communities from Rifle, Colorado, USA - sediment 16ft 3 (version 2) | ecosystem: Environmental > Terrestrial > Deep subsurface > Rock core/Sediment | place: Rifle, Colorado... | reverse complement strand
AACGGTCTGAGCGTTCTTGCGCTTTCGAGACATCGGAGGGAGCCTAGAGCAGAAGCGCGATGGACCGCAAGAGTCCGAGCGCCGTCGTCAGGCTCCGACTTCTTCAAGCTGCTTGAGCCGCGGCAGCTTCCTGATGGCTTTGCCACTCTTTTCCTCCGCCAGCCGCAACTCATAGAGGTTCTGCAGATTCAGCCAGAACTCCGCGCTCGTTCCGAAGAAATGCGCGAGGCGCAGTGCGGTGTCGCCCGTAATGGCGCGCTGGCCATTCAGAATGCCGGTGACGCGGTTTGTTGGAACTTTGAGCCGACGGGCGAGCTCGGCAGCGCTCATACCTAGCACCTTAAGCTCTTCGGCTAGGTGCTCGCCTGGATGGATGGTCCTGCGTCCCATGATGCGCTCCTCAATGGTAATCGACGATCTCGACGTTCGCTGGACCGGGCGACTTGTCCGGCCACTCGAAACAGATCCGCCATTGGTCGTTGATGCGAATACTGTACTGCCCTTTTCGATTCCCCGTTAGCGCCTCGAACCTGTTGCCAGGCAACGCCGCGAGGTCTCGCAGGACGTGAGCCGCTTCGAGGCGATCCAGCTTCAGGCGCGCCGCACGCTCAATGCCGGAGAACGCCTTGACCCGTTTACCTCCGGCGAAGTCAGCCGTACGCTTGTCGCGATAGCTGACAATCACTCACTCAGTATACCTCCAGTTACGAGTTATGTCACGCGTAACGGCCACGCGCCGGACGGCGCGGCGAAAACTGTCCAGGGGGAACGTGAGAGACGGGAGGAGAGCCGGCGCGCGCAAAGCGAGCGCACGAGCTTCGCGAACCGGGGCTCGGAACGCGACTCGGCCGGTGCGGTCCTCCCCCATCCTCAGCCTCTGTTGCATATGCTGTGAGGCGTGCGTGAACCGAGACGAAGCTTTACGCTGCGAGTGTTCCCTGAAGCCCGGAAACGGCAAGCGCGTTCTCAGAAGAAGACTCGCCCGATTCCTCGACCCCATTCGGCGGAACAAGTTGGAACGGCTTTGTTCACTTCCCGTTTCGCTTTCGCTCCACGGTTGACAGCGCCAGCCACGGCGCTGCGCGCCATGCCTGGCGCACACAAAAAAAAAGCCCCGCACCCTTTCGGGTGCGGGGCCTTTTCGCTCTCCTCTATCCTGGGGGCCCGCACCCGTGCCCGATAATGGTAATGGCGATGCTGATCGCCGAGGCGGATACCCCGGCCTTCATGGAAAGCATCGGAGAGGTGCTGCCCTTTTGGAAACTCATGGGCTGCAGAATACAACAGACCGCCCCCCCCTTGTCAAGATTCTCAAGATTGTGGGTTGTCGAGGACGTCCGATGGCCACGCACCGGTTTTCGTGCCCGAGCGATTTCATAGAAGACCGTGGTCCGAGGTATAGTCGGTCGAAGCATGCGGCGAGGAGGTAACCGAAACATGAAAGAAACAGGCGTCGCGATGGCGGTCATCGCTTTGCTGGTAACTCAGGTGGGCGCCGTCGCCCCGACGGACGACGAACAGTTCTGGCCACAATGGCGCGGACCTCTCATGACGGGCGTGGCACCGCTCGGCGATCCGCCAGTGGAGTGGGCGGAGAACAGAAACGTCAGCTGGAAGATCGCCATCCCTGGCAAAGGATCGAGCTCGCCTGTCGTTTGGAACGACCGCGTGTTCGTGACCACCGCGATTCCGATCGCCCAGGCCGATGGCGGCGCCACCGCAGGAGGGGAGGCGGTTCACGAGTACCGCGTGCTGGCGGTCAGCCGTGAGGACGGTAGCATTTTGTGGGATCAAAGAGCTCGGGTGGAGCAACCGCACGCCGGCAAAAGAGCCGAGGGGACCTTTGCTTCGGCTTCGGCATTAACGGAAGGTGAGAACGTAATCGCGTTTTTCGGCTCGCGCGGCCTGTACTGCTACGACATGGAGGGCAAACTTCGCTGGGAGAAAGACTTCGGTGACATGAACATCCGGAACGAGTTCGGCGAAGGCGCTACGCCTGCCCTGTACGGTGACGTACTGGTCCTCACCTGGGATCATCAGGGGCCGTCTTTCATCGTCGCACTCGACAAGAACACCGGTGCGGAACGGTGGAGAAAAGATCGGGACGAGGTCGACACCTGGGCCACGCCGCTGATCGTCGAGCAAGGCGGTCGGCGGCAGGTCATCACCGCCGGCACCAACCGCGTGCGCAGCTACGATCTGGCCAGCGGCGAGCTCCTTTGGGAGGGAGCCGGCTTGACGATGAATCCCATCCCTTCTCCGGTCTTCGCCGACGGGGTCGTCTATTTGACCAGCGGCTTTCGGGGGAACGCTCTGCGCGCCATTCGCCTGGCGGATGCGAAGGGTGACGTCACCGGCACCAGCGCGGTGCTGTGGGAGTACAATCGAGATACGCCTTACGTTCCCTCTCCCTTGCTCTATGGGAACAACCTGTACTTCCTCAAGTCCAACTCGGCGATTCTCACCAGTCTGAACTCGGTAACCGGTGAGCTGAACTACGGGCCGCTTCGACTGGAGGGGTTATCGGAGGTCTATGCTTCTCCGGTCGGCGCGGCCGGACGCGTCTACCTTGTGGGACGCGACGGCAACGCCTTGGTGATCGAGAACGGTCCGGAATTCAAGATCCTCGCTCAAAACGCACTGGACGACGGCTTCGACGCCTCGCCGGCGGTGGTAGGTGGGGAGATGTATCTCAGGGGCTATCGGAACCTGTACAAGATCGCGGAGAACTGAACCGGCGGCCCGCCGGGTCGAGTCAGGCGAGCGGCGCGGGAAGGTCCGAGTACCCCATGAGGTGGGAATCCACGGCGCGGGCGCACGAGCGTCCCTCGGCGATGGCCCACACGATGAGTGACTGACCGCGCTGCATGTCGCCGGCGGTGAATACGCCCGGCACGCTGGTAGTCCATTTCTCGTCACGCCAGACGTTTCCTCGCTCGGTGAGCTTCACGCCCAGCTCCTCGAGAAGGCCGTTTCTCTCCGGACCGACGAACCCCATGGCCAGCAGCACCAGTTCCGTCTCGATCTCGGACTCGGTCCCCGGTAGCTCATCGAACGTGAGCCGCCCGTTCGCTCCCGTCTTCATCTCTACCCGGATCGATTGGAGCCTCCTCACCGCGCCTTCCTGGCCAACGAATCTCTTGGTGGAAATCGAATAAAGGCGCTCCCCGCCTTCCTCGTGTGCCGAAGACACGCGGAAGATCTGCGGATAGAGGGGCCAGGGGTTCGATACGGTGTCCCTCTGATCGGGAGGCCGAGGAAGCAGCTCCAGCTGCGTGACCGAGCGAGCCCCTTGGCGGTGAGCGGTACCCAAACAATCCGCACCGGTGTCGCCGCCGCCGATGATGACCACGTGCTTGCCGGCAGCGTTCAGGAACGGATCCCGCGGAACGTCATCCCCCTCGCACAACCGATTCTGAAGGGTGAGGTAATCCATGGCGAACACGATGCCCTTGAGCTCGCGGCCCGGTATGGGAAGATCTCTCGGTTGACGCGCGCCGCCGGCAAGGACCATGGCATCGAAGTCCTCACCAAGCTGATGAGCGGAGATGGTGACCCCGACGTTGACGCCGGTCTCGAACAGGACGCCTTCCTGCTCCATTTGTCGGAGCCGTCGGTCGAGCAGGCGCTTTTCCATCTTGAACTCGGGTATTCCGTAGCGAAGCAGCCCACCCGGCCGGTCGTCTCGCTCGAGGACGGTCACCGAATGGCCTGCTCGGTTGAGCTGTTGGGCGGCGGCCAGACCGGCAGGTCCAGAACCAACCACCGCGACCCTCTTACCGGTTCGCGTGGCGGGAGGTTGAGGGCGAACCCACCCCTTCTCGAAGGCACGATCGATGAGCGCGTTCTCGATCTGTTTGATGGTGACGGGATCATTGTTAATGGCCAGAACGCAAGAGCCCTCGCAGGGGGCCGGGCAGAGTCGGCCGGTGAACTCGGGGAAGTTGTTGGTGGCGTGGAGGCGGACAATGCCCTCCGCCCATTTGTCGCGGTAGACGAGGTCGTTCCAATCGGGAATCAGGTTGCCGAGCGGGCATCCCTGGTGGCAAAAGGGCACGCCGCAATCCATGCAACGGGCACCCTGACTGCGCAGGATATCGTCGGCGATGGGGAGATAGACTTCCTTCCAATCACGCAGGCGCTCCGATACAGGACGGCGCGGGGCGACCCTTCGCCTGAACTCGACGAACCCGGTGGGCTTACCCATACCCCGCTATGCTGGCCGGCCTTACCCGTGCGCGCCCTCCATCACCGCCTCTTCCCACTTGAGGCCCAGTTCGTCCGCCCGCTTCATCGCCAGCAGGGCCCGTTGGTAGTCTCGCGGCATGACCTTCACGAACTTTCGTTGGTAGTACTCCCAGAAATCGAGGACGCGCTGCGCCACGGAGCTTCCGGTGTATCGGGCATGTTGGCCGATGAGCGACTGGACCTCCTCGACGTCGGCGGGCTCGACAAGGGAGTCGAGAGAGACCATCTCCTGATTGCAGCGCGTCGGGAAGAAGCCGGTCTCATCCAGGACATAGGCGATTCCGCCCGACATGCCGGCCGCGAAGTTGCGCCCGGTGCGCCCCAGCACCACCACCCGACCACCGGTCATGTACTCGCAACCGTGGTCGCCGACTCCCTCGACCACGGCGTGCGCTCCGCTGTTCCTAACTGCGAAACGCTCGCCCGCCACCCCGCGCAGAAAGACCGCCCCGCCCGTCGCTCCATAGAGGACCACGTTGCCGACCAGAATGTTCACCTCCGGCGGGAAGGTGGCTTGGCGCGGTGGGAAAGCGACGACCTTCCCCCCGGAGAGCCCCTTGGCCAGATAGTCGTTGGAGTCGCCCTCGAGAACGAGGGTGATTCCCCGGGGAAGAAAGGCACCGAAGCTCTGACCGGCCGAGCCTTCGAAGTGGATGCGAATGGTATCGTCGGGAAGCCCCTCGGCGCCATAACGCTTGGTGACCTCATATCCCAATAACGTACCGGTGGCGCGATTCCCGTTTCGTATCGGGAGGCGAAGGGATACCGGTTGCTTCGATTCGAGAGCGGCGCGGCACTGCGGGACCAGCGTCGTCCAGTCCAGAGTTTCCTCAAGGTGGTGGTCCTGACCCCGCACGTTTCGGATGGCAACATCGGCTCCCACCGACGGCTGATAGAGGATGGGGCTGAGGTCGAGTCCTCGAGCCTTCCAGTGATCCACCGCCTTACGCAGGTTCAGGCGATCGACCCGACCGACCATCTCCTCGATGCTTCGGAAGCCGAGGCGCGCCATGTACTGCCGCACCTCCTGGGCAATGAAACGGAAAAAGTTCTCCACGAACTCGGGTTTTCCGCTGAAACGCTCGCGAAGGACCGGATCCTGGGTGGCCACTCCTACCGGGCAGGTGTTGAGATGACAGACCCGCATCATGACGCAGCCCACCACCACCAAGGGGGCGGTGGCGAAGCCGAACTCTTCGGCACCGAGGAGAGCCGCGACCACCACGTCACGGCCGGTCTTCATTTGGCCGTCGACCTGAACCACGATGCGGTCGCGTAGTCGATTCTCCACCAGGACCTGCTGCGTCTCCGCCAGACCCAGCTCCCAAGGAGTGCCGGCATGCTTGATGCTGGTTATGGGAGACGCACCGGTGCCGCCATCGTGGCCGGAAATGAGAACGACGTCGGAGCGCGCCTTCGCCACCCCGGCGGCCACCGTTCCCACGCCCACCTCCGAGACCAGCTTGACGTGGATGCGTGCCTGGCGGTTCGCGTTCTTCAAGTCATAGATAAGTTGCGCCAGATCCTCGATGGAATAGATGTCGTGATGGGGCGGCGGTGAAATGAGACCGACGCCCGGGGTCGAGTACCGTACCTTGGCGATCCAAGGATAGACCTTGTTACCGGGAAGCTGACCTCCTTCGCCCGGCTTGGCACCCTGGGCCATCTTGATCTGCAGATCGTCGGCATTGACGAGATACTCGCTGGTGACGCCGAAACGACCGGAAGCCACCTGCTTGATGGCGCTGCGGCGCGAGTCGCCGTTGGGATCGGGATGGTAGCGCGCCGGGTCTTCACCGCCTTCTCCGGTGTTGGACTTGCCGCCCATCCGATTCATGGCGATGGCCAGTGTCTCGTGAGCCTCCTGGCTGATGGAGCCGTAGGACATGGCGCCGGTTGCGAAGCGGCGCACGATGGACTCGACCGGCTCGACCTCCTCGATCGGCACTGGCTCCTCGGCCCACCCGAGCTCGAAGAGCGAGCGCAGAGTCGCCAATTGGCTGCTCTGCTCGTCGACCAGGGCGGTATATTCCTTGAAGATCTCGAACTGACCGGCTCGCGTCGCGTGCTGGAGCTTGAAGACCGTCTCGGGGTTGAACAAGTGGAACTCGCCGTCGCGCCGCCACTGGATCTCGCCTCCCGGCTCGAGCTGAGGCTCGGCCACCCGTCTTTCCGGGAAAGCCTGGCGGTGCCGACGGAGCGTCTCCTCTGCGATGACGTCGACGCCCACGCCTCCAATGCGCGAGGACGTTCCGGTGAAGTAACGGTCGATGAGCTCATCACCCAAACCCACCGCTTCGAAGATCTGGGCGCCGTGATAGGACTGAACGGTCGAGATACCCATCTTGGAGAGAACTTTGAGCACTCCCTTGTTGAGTGCCTTGATGTAATTCCCCTTGGCTTTCCCCACGTCGACGCTCACCAAGCCATTCTCAACGAGCTCGTCCAGCGTCTCGAACGCGAGATAGGGATTGACGGCGCTCGCTCCGTAGCCAATGAGCACGCACATGTGATGGACGAGGCGTGCCTCGCCTGTCTCCACAACCAAGGCGACTCGGGTTCTGGCCCCTTCCCGTATCAGATGGTGATGAACGGCGGCGGTAGCGAGAAGCGCCGGTATGGGCGCCCGTCGGTCGGTCACGCCCCGATCCGAGAGGTGGATGAGAGAGTGACCCCGTGCGATGCCTTCGCTAGCCGCCTGACAAAGCTCTTCCAGCGCTTGGCGGAGCCCGGCGCCACCTTCGCTCGCCTCGAACAGGATGGGGAGCGTGAGCGTTCGGAACCCAGGGCGATGGAGCCCCACCAGCTTGCCCAACTCTTCGTTGGTGAGAATGGGAGAGGGGAGCTCGATTTGCCGGCAGGACTCTGGGACGGGCTCGAGAAGGTTGCCCTCACCACCGATGGTGGTGGAGACTTGCGTCACCAGTTCTTCGCGAATGGCGTCCAGGGGCGGATTGGTCACCTGGGCGAAAAGCTGTTTGAAGTAGTCGCACAACAACCGGGAGCGGTTCGATAGAACCGGGAGCGCCGTGTCGGTGCCCATCGAGCCCACCGGATCCTGCCCTTCCTCCGCCATGGGTCCCAGAAAGAACCGCAGATCCTCCTGGGTATAGCCGAAGGCCATCTGACGCTCTCTCAGCGAACTGTGCTCAAGCGGCTCCCGACTCGGGTGAGGGAGGTCCGCCAAGAAAACGACGTTCTTTCGTAACCACTCTCGGTAAGGGTGCGCGGTAGCGTAGCGCCTCTTGATCTCGTCGTCCGCCACGATGCGGCCCTCTCTGGTATCGACGAGGAAAATCCTTCCCGGGTGGAGTCTCTCCTTCTGAAGGACGTTCTCCGGCGGAACGTCCAGGACACCCACCTCCGAGGCCATGATGACCAGACCATCCGACGTGACGTAGTAGCGGGAGGGTCTGAGCCCGTTGCGGTCCAGAACCGCCCCGATGACCGATCCGTCGGTGAACGCGATGGAGGCCGGCCCGTCCCAGGGCTCCATCAGACACGCGTGGTACTCGTAGAACGCCTTGCGCTCCTCGTCCATGGATTCATGGTTGGCCCAGGGCTCGGGAATCATCATCAGGATGGCATGGGCCAGCTCGCGGCCTCCCATGTACAGAAACTCCAGGACGTTGTCGAAGTTAGCCGAGTCGCTACCCCCCTCCACCACGATGGGGAGGATCCGCTCCAGTTCCGGCAAGAGCTCCGACCGACAGAGCGCCTCGCGGGCGCGCATCCAATTGACGTTCCCTCGGATGGTATTGATCTCACCGTTATGGGCCAGATAACGGTAGGGATGAGCGAGTGGCCAGGAGGGGAACGTGTTGGTAGAGAAACGCGAGTGGACCAAGGCGAGTGCCGACTCCAGATCGGGATCGGTGAGGTCCGGATAGACGACCGAGAGTTGCTCGGAGGTCAACATCCCCTTGTAGACCATGGTCTGCGAAGAAAGGCTGGGAATGTGAAAGTATTCTTTGTCGGGCAGATTCGATCTTCGAATCGCGTGCTCGACGCGCTTGCGGATCACGTAGAGCCGGCGCTCGACCTTCATCCGATCGCCGAGCCCGTCCAGTCCGCCGATGAACACCTGCCGGAACGAGGGCGCTCGTTGGCGCGCACTGGGTCCGATCGAATCGAGCTCGGTGGGAACCTCCCGCCAGCCCAGCAGCCGGCAGCCTTCCTCCTGTACCACCGCCTCGAACAGTCGCTGGTACTCTTGCGAGCGAGTCGACTCCGGGGAGAGGAAGACGAGACCCGCCCCGTACTCTCCCGGTGCCGGCAGCTCGATCCCTTGCTCCCCGCAGACTCTTCGCAGAAAGCGGTCGGGCATCTGGAGGAGCATACCGGCGCCGTCACCGGTCGTCTCCTCGCAGCCTCGGGCACCTCGGTGGGAGAGATTGTGGAGGCCGGTCAGGGCCTGGTCGACGATTCGCCTCGATTTCCGTCCCTGGATGTCCACCACGAAGCAGACACCACAGGAATCGTGCTCGTAGGAAGGATCGTAAAGTCCTCGGCCGACACGTGTTTTCGACGCACTCATGAACGGGACCTGTCTCTCGGGCGGCTCCGGGGGGAAGCCACCCTCCTCGGGTACACAGACTAATGTATTCCAAACCATAAGAGAAGGTTTTTTTTCTAATACATTGAATTAGATTATCTTATCTAATAGGATCGGGGAGCATGAACCTGGATACGCTCGATCTTTATTGCAGCATCGTGCTCCGCCACAGCTTTTCCCGTGGCGCGGTGGAGAGCGGCGTCACCCAGGCCGCCGCCAGCCAGGCCATTCAACGCTTGGAGGAGGAGCTAGGGGCCCGTCTCCTCGACCGGAGCAAACGGCCCTTCACCGTCACTCGCGAGGGGGAGAAATTCTACCGCGCCTGCCGTGAGCTCCTCGATCGATTCCAGAAAGTTCGGGAAGAGATCGTCGCGGACAAGCGCAAGGCAACCGGAGTGGTGAGAGTGGCAGCCATCTATTCGGTGGGCTTGCACGACATGGGAGGGGAGATGCAGAAATTCCGATCTCTCTATCCCGATGCCCGCGTCCGGCTCGAGTGCCTTCACCCCGGAACGGTCGTTCAATCGGTGTTGGGCGACCTGGCGGACGTCGGCATTCTTTCTTACCCGCCCGCCGATCGCGCGCTGAACGTGATCCCCTTGCGCAACGAGACGATGCGACTCATCTGTTACCCAACCCACCGGTTCGCGCGCCGCAAAACGGCCCGCGCCACCAGCCTGGATGGCGAGCCCTTCGTGGCGTTCGACCGAGACCTCCCCATCCGCAAAGCCATCGACAAGGTGTTCCGCCAGCGAGGCGTGCGGATGGACGTGGTCATGGAGTTCGACAACGTGGAGAGCATCAAGAAGGCCGTCTCCAACGGCGTGGGAGTGAGCATCCTTCCCGGCACGACGGTGGAGAACGAAGTCGCCATGAAGACGCTTCGCTCGCTTCCCCTCGACGTGCATTTGGGACGCCCCATAGCCCTGATTCACCGCCGACACAAAGCCTTGTCCGGCGCCGCCAGCAAGTTCATCGAGATGCTACAGGAAAGCTATAGCCGAGATTCCCGGCACTAAGGGGGCGAGCGCAGACCGTCTTTCGCGCCTTCATCCGGCGCATCGGCTCCCAGAAGGAGATCCTCCCATGCTCCACTGCCTGCATCGCTCATCTTGAGACGGCTCCACGGATCGGGTCTAATAGTGGAACCGTGACTTCCGCGCGTTTCGCCTTACCGCTCCTTCTCACCGTCCTGACATGTCTCGGCGTCTCTCTGGCCGGCGCGCCACCGGAAGAACCGACTCCGGAAGAAAAGGCCGTCCAGTTTCTTGCCCGGGAGGTGCCTCGCTGGCCGGCCGAGCACGGTTGTTACTCTTGCCACAACAACGGCGATGCGGCTCGAGCGCTCTACCTGGCGGTGACAAAGAATTACCAGGTTCCGACCGAAGCGTTACGCAGTACCACCGACTGGTTGGTCCGGCCCGCAGAGTGGGACGACAACGGGGGCAACGGAGTCTTCGACGACCGGACCCTGGCGCGGATCCAGTTCGCCAGCGCCCTCTTGAGCTCTCGAGAGGCCGGTCTCAGCAACGATAGCGATGCCCTTCATCGAGCCTCGAACCTCGTTGCCGAGGACCAAAGCCCGGACGGGTCTTGGAGCCTGGACGCCAGCGGCAGCATCGGCTCGCCGGCCACCTACGGAAGATTCCTCGCCACCTGGGCGGCTCGCCGCGTTCTCCAAGCCGCGGCATCGGATCGGTTCGAGCCTGCCTTGGCGCGATCGGATCGATGGCTGCGAGAGGTGGAAGTGAAGACGGTCCTCGACGCCGCCGCCGTGATCCTGGCGCTGGACCATCAGGCCGACACCGAGGCGGCCGAACAGCGCCGACACTGCCTGGAGCTCCTCGTCTCGGGCCAGGCTCCTTCCGGGGGTTGGGGAGCCTATCTGAGCTCGGCACCGGAGCCCTTCGACACCGCGGTGGTGCTGCTGGCGCTCACCCTCTTGAGCGAGGAGCCGAAGCTCGCCGAGCCGCTGTCCGAGGCCGGCCTGAAGGAAGCCATACGGACCGGCAGAGCTTTTCTTTTGCAGCGCCAGCTACCTGACGGGAGCTGGCCAGAAACGACCCGACCGGCGGGTCAGTTGAGCTACGCGCAGTACATCTCCACCACCGGCTGGGCTACCATCGCGCTCCTCGCCACTAGAGAAGGCGAGAGCTGAGGGGCGAGTCGTTATGGCGAGCGGGTTACGGTGAAAGGGACGCGGTAAACTTCGCGCTCCTCCGGCAGCTCGACCCCTTCGAAAACGTCGACCTCGAAGAGCTGGCCGATCTGATTCCCGGCGAGGTCTTCGAGTATCGGTGAAGCGACGAGGCGATAGTCTCCTTCCTCCCACGGCTCCCCCGGTCGAAACGCCCATCGTGTTTCTTCTTCACCGATGTCGATGTCGCCCGCAATCGCCCGACCGTCTGCGGTCTCGACGGCGAGCGCGCGCGTCATCAGCCCGTGGTCCAGAGGCTCCGGGAAATCGACCACCAGGGCCTCCCGGTTGGAAGCGGTCGGCACGCGGAGCGTCCAAGTCGCCGTATCGAGCGGCGTCTCGTCGGCTGGACCGACACGAAAGACCTTCCGGTAAGACTCTTTGAGAGGAGAGCCCTCCGCATCGGTCCAGCTGGCATCGATGACCAGCGCGTACTCTCCTCCTTCGCGGAGAGGCCGGCCGAGCTGCTCGTTGGGAAGTATGCCCCGCTTGACGCGGCCGGGGTCGAAGAAGATGGTGTAGCGCCGGCGCTCCCGATCCCAGAACTCTCCGCCCAGGGGAAGGAACGGATCCACCTCCTCCTCCCCCGATGCGTTCACCAATTTGATGAACGGAAGCCCGTCGCCCATCCGCATCGGCGCCGAGAAATGAACGTAGAGTTTGAGCTGGTTCTCCGGAAGTAGGTTGCTTGACGGATAGACGGCCTCTACGGTGGTCGTCGGGTCGACCTTCGGCTTGGGTAGCGAAAGGATGGAGACCAGAGGCTTCTGCGACTCCCCGGCCCCCCCTGCAGAAAGCACCGACCCGGGATCGAACTTCACGTGGTAGGAGCGCCCCGGATCGAGCCCGAAGAGCGGGGCGAAGCGCAGACTGTCTCCCACCAACTCGTAGCGACCGAGCATGGCAGGGATGTCCTCGTCGGCTCCCTGCGCGTACACGGAAACTCGGAGCAATCGCGTCCACTCCTCTTCGGACAGGGAGGCCGCAGCAAGGGCGTCACGCAGTGGATCGGGCAGGTCCACCACCTCGATCACGGCTCGAGACGGGTCGTCCGGGGGCGCGCTCAGCCGCAACTGCGGCCCCGCTAAGGAGGGATCCTGGAAGCCCGCGTCACAGCCGAGGACGGCGGTGATGGCCACCGCAAGCGCGGAAGGGAACCGACCTTTCATGCGCTGGCAAATTGTTGGGGCTAGCTCCCGCCGCCACGGGAGCTTGCCCGAAAAACGCTGGTTGAAGTACTACGGCAGCGCCACTGTTTCGAGGTTGAGCTCGCCCGAATCGGCACGGGAGGCGATGAGTACCCGGCTGTCGTCGAGCAGGTCGAGCTGTTCGACTCCCTTCATGGTGGCGATGGTCTCATAGGCGATGCCCGCTTTGTCCTCGACGGGACTGGTGAGGGCGGACTGGCTCCCGAAATTGTCGGTCGGGATCTTCATGACGCCGCGGCTGGTGTTGGACATCAACAGATAATCCTTGCCGTCTTTCTTGTAGACGATCATGTCGATGGGACGGTTGCGGTTACCGAGCTCGGCGATGGTCGTGCCCACCAGCTTCTGCCCCGCCTTCAGCTTGGCCACCGGGAACTTCACGAGAGGCGTGCAAAGATAACCGGCAACCAGATAGGGCTCGTTGTCGATGTCGTAGGGTACGAAGCTGTAGACCGGCGAGCGAGTCTCCCACGCCCCGTGAGAGCCGTGCCAGATCTCGACGCTGGTTCCGTTGTCCATCTGGTCGAAGGGATAGTTGACCGAGCGCAGCTTGGAGGCGAACTCCTCGTTGGACAGGCCGGCGATGAAGAGCCGTCCCTCCACATAGGCCATGTCGGTGATCGACAGCATTCCGGGATCACGGTTTGAGCTCGGGTCGGACTTGGGCGGGTTGGGCAAGGCCACGCTGGTGTAGCCGACCGTGTCCAGCGATATCACTTCGATGGCGCCCGCTCCGTCGACCCGAAGGAGGACCGGCTTGGCGTTCGCTCCCTGGCCACGAGTGACGGAAAGAAACACGTTTTTGGACTTGGGACTGACCGCCAGGTCGGCAACCGCGATCTCCCGGGCATCGGTGCCGAGCAAGGCCGCGATCTTCTGATCGATAGCGGGGATGCTCTTCACCCCCGGCGTCTTGCCGGATCCCGCGTCGCCCAGATCCAGGGCATAGATGGTGGCCCCCTTGATGTCGGCGGCGAACAGGATGCCGTCTGGACCAAAAGTGAGCGGTCCCGCCGATTGGAACTGGGGACCGACGCCGTCGGGTACCGACGTCGCCATCATCCCCATCAGGGGAACCGTCAGGCAGACCGTGCCGAGCACTGCGCCCAGCATGAGTAACTTACGTGACATGAATCCGCTCCTTTACCCTCGTTCGGCTTTCGTTCCGATGCTCCCTGCGTCGGGAAACGGCCGTGGCGAGGGTGTCTCCGCCATGGGAATTCTTTCCGAGAAAAATATCAGGGGGGTATTCTACGCCGGCCGGGCCCCGCGATCAATCGCCCTCGCGCCATCGCCAAAGGCCCGAGGGCGGGAGAAAATAGCCGCTCCGGAAGAGGCGAAAAACAGCAAGAAGAATACGGAAGAGCCTTGCGGGCGGGAGTGGAACGTACTATGTTGTGTGCAGTGTACGCTCGAGCCTCATCATCTTATTAATATAACGGCTAATTGTAGGTGACTCCAACGACCTCTGACTCGAGATGACTTTACCGACGGTGTCTTCTCTATCACTTGTAGACAACAAGATGCGACGCATGATGCGGCGGGCGGCAGTTCTCATACTTCTGCTGCCGTGGGACGCCTCCGCAGAAGTCGTGATCCTTGCCGACGGCTCACAGCTTTCGGTCCAGAGCTACCAGCGCAAGGGCGAACTCCTGGTGATGACGACGCTGGATGGCAAGCTCCGCTCGGTTCCCTGCAAGTACATCGATCTCGAAGCGACCGAGCAGCGAAACGGGTCGGACAGGGCGACCGCTCCGAAATCGAGAGACGAGGCCCCCGCACTGGCATCGACGCCTTTGCCGTATCCCAGGTCAGGAACCGCGGCAACGCCTTCCGAATCCTCGTCCGACTCCCCAGAAAACCCACGACAGCTCGGTAATCCTTCGCTGCCAGCACCATCGGCTGCGCCGAACCCCTCCACTCCTGACCCGCCCCGCCGAGACGTGATGGCGCTCGAGCGGTCCGCACCGCTTCCCCAACGGGTTGCCGCGCCGGTTTCGACGCCAGCCCCAACCACTTCTCTGCCGACCTTCTCCCCTCCCCCGCCTCGCCCTCCCGAGGTAATGACGCGGGACGATGAGGGACGCATCACGGTACGAGCGACGCGCCTGGTAGAGCCCATCGTTCTCGACGGCAAGCTGGACGATCCCATCTACTCGCAGGTCAAGGCTCTGACCGGCTTCATCCAGCAGGAGCCGCATGAGGGAGAGCCGGCCACCGAGGAGACTGAGGCCTGGATCTTCTTCGACGAAAGCACTCTTTACGTCGCCACTCGGTGCTGGGACAGCCATCCGGAACGGATGGTGGCCAACGAGATGCGGCGAGACAATCTCGGCATCAACCAGAACGAGAACATCTCCTTCGTAGTCGACACGTTTTACGACCGACGCAACGGCTTCTCCTTCCAGGTCAATCCCCTGGGTGGACTTCGGGACCAGACGGTGGGCAACGAGGGCGAGAGCAACAACGTCGACTGGAATACCGTCTGGGACGCCAAGACCTCCAGGTTCGATCAGGGGTGGACACTCGAGATGGCGTTCCCCTTCAAATCGCTGCGGTTCAAGCAAGCCGGCCAGCAGGTTTGGAGTGTCAACCTGCGGCGCACCGTAACCTGGAAGAACGAACGGTCCTTTCTCGCGCCGATCGCCGCCTCCCACGGCACGCGAGGGGTCAATCGGTTCTCCGATGCGGCCACGCTCGTCGGGGTCGAGGTCCCGGGCGCGACCCGAAACCTCGAGGTGAAACCCTACGCACTCTCCTCGCTGACCACGGACCAGACAGCCGATCCACGTTTTTCGAACGACCCGAACGGAGACGTCGGTTTCGATGCCAAATACGGCGTAACCCGCGGACTCATCACCGATTTCACCTACAACACCGACTTCGCGCAGATCGAGGAGGACGACCAGGAGATCAACCTGACGCGATTCAGCCTCTTCTTCCCCGAGAAACGCGACTTTTTCCTGGAGGGGCAGGCGATTTTTGAGTTCGGCGGCGTGCAACAGCTGAGGGGCGGAGGTTCCGCCCGACCGGGAGTGCAGGTCACCGATCTCACTCCCATCATGTTCTTCAGCCGCCGCATCGGTCTCACCGACGACGGCGTCGACCCGATTCAAGTCGGGGGTCGGCTGACCGGCCGTTCCGGCGCCTACCGTATCGGCGCCCTCAACATCCAGACTCGCGGCATCGAGGACAATCCCCTCATCCCCGCCACCAACTTCTCGGTTTTCCGGGTGCGACGCGATTTCCTTCGGCGCAGCGATATCGGAGTCATCGCTACCTACCGGAACACATCCCTCACCGAAGGAGCGAGCTCCAACTCTATTCTTGGCTTCGACGGAAACTTCGCCTTCTACCAGAACCTTCGACTCAATGCCTACTATGCGGCGAGCCTTACGCGCCTAGACGGGGGTGGAAGCGTAGGAGACGACGCGGTGAGCTACACCGGCAGCCTCAATTACGTGGGGGACCGATACGGGCTCCTCCTCGAGCACCTCTATGTGGGCCAGCACTTTCAGCCGGAACTGGGTTTTCTCAGGCGAGAGGCCTTCCGGCGCAGCTTCCTTCAAGGGCGTTTCAGTCCTCGGCCCCAATCGATCGAGGCGATCCGCCGTTTCGTGTTCCAGAGCGAGCTCGATTACATCACCGATCCCGCAGGGCGCCTGGAGACCGAGTCGTTCCAAGGCTTGTTTCGCATCGAGTTCGAGAACGCCGACCAGGCTTGGTTCGAGTACAACCGCAACTTCGAGTTCCTTCCCGAAGAGTTCGAGATTTCGGACGGCATCATCCTTCCCGTGGACGAGTACCGGTTTCAGGACGTGCGTCTCCAGTACGTGCTCGGTCCACAGCGGCCCCTCCCCGCCACCTTCACCTTTGGGAAGGGAAGCTTTTTCAGTGGCGACCGAACGGAGACGACATTCAATGGACGTGTCGAGCTGTCGACGAAGCTCTCTCTCGAGCCCCGCCTCTCGTTCAATTGGGTAGACTTGCAGGAAGGCAGCTTCACCACGCGCCTCGCCAGCGCCCGCATGAACTACACGTTCTCTCCGCGGATGTTCGTCAGCAGCCTCATTCAGTACAATTCTCGCTCCGACTCTTTGAGCTCCAACATTCGCTTCCGCTGGGAGTACGAGCCGGGAAGCGACCTCTTCGTCGTGTACAACGAAGGGCGCGACGAGCTCTCCGGAGATCCTTTCCTGGCCAACCGAACCTTCGCCGTGAAGTTCACCAAGCTCTTCCGGTTCTAGTCTTGAGCTCTTCCTAGGACCGAGGCACCTTTTTCGGCTCATGCTGAAACAAATCGGCGGCGGGTGCCGTCTTAGATTTATGAGTCACCGCCAGGGCAGAACTGCGCTACTTCAGGCCGCGATCCACTGGACGGCGACACACCTCCTGAAGGAAGATTACGATTGGTTTTATTGTCATGAATTGTAATGAGTCGCGAATTGAAAGACTTTGTTTGCCCGCCCTCAGGCGACGCGGAGAGAGCATGCAGCACTTGATGCGGGTTGTGGGAATCATCGTGCTTTTGCTCCCGTGGGACGCCTCCGCCGAGGTCGTGGCGTTTGCGGATGGCACGCGTCTGCCGGTCGAGAGCTACGAGTTGAAGGGCAATCTCGTCCTGATAAGGACTCTGGATGGCAAGCTTCAGTCGGTTCCCCGCAGCTACGTCGATCTCGAAGCGACCGAGCGGATGAACGGATCGAATAGTCTGCCCGCCTCGACACCACAATCCGCGCCAGATGGCCCTCCCCCGACACCGTCACCAGCCGCGGCGACCTTTTCGCCGCCGGCTCGCGCCCCCGGGGTGATGGCTCTCGAGCCGCCGGCGTCGACTCCCCGAACTGGGGTGCCGACGCCACCCGAGCCCCGAGCTCGCGAGGTGATGGCGCTCGAGCCGTCCGCATCGCCCCCGCAATCCTCGCCGGCCCCGCCGCCTGCTCTGGCTTCATCCAATATGCTGCCGTTTTTCTCCCCTCCCGCCCCTCCCGCGCCCGAGGTAATGGCACGGGACTCCGACGGCATCACGGTGCGAGCGACGCGCCTGGCCGAGCCCATCGTTCTCGACGGCAAGCTGGATGATCCCGTTTACTCGAGAGTGAAGTCCGTCACCAGGTTCGTCCAGCAGGATCCGGACGAAGGCGAGCCCGTCAGCGAAGAGACCGAAGCCTGGATCTTCTTCGACGATCGCAACTTCTACGTCGCCGCCCGTTGCTGGGACAGCCATCCGGAGCGGATGATAGCCAACGAGATGCGGCGAGACCATAACAACATCACCCGAAACGAGAACATGACGCTGACAGTCGACACGTTTTACGACCGGCGCAACGGCTTCTACTTCACCGTATCGGCCATCAGTGCCCTGCGGGACATGTTGGTCGGTGACGAAGGACAGAACAACAACGTTGACTGGAATACGGTTTGGGACGCCAAGGCCTCCATGGATGATCGGGGTTGGTCGGTCGAGATGGCCATTCCCTTCAAGTCCATGCGGTTCAAGCATTCTGGCCCTCAGGTCTGGAGTTTCAATCTGCGGCGAACGGTGGGCTGGAAAAACGAGAGGGCCTTCCTCGCGCCGATCGCCGCCGCCTATTCAGGGCAAGGCCCGTTCCAGTTCTCCGAGGCCGCCACGCTGGTCGGGGTCGAAGTCCCCGGCTCGAACCGGAACCTGGAGCTCAAGCCCTATGCCCTTTCCTCTCTGACGACGAATCAGAAGGCCGATGAGCCCTTTACCAATGACCCGGACGCCGACTTCGGCTTCGACACCAAGTACGGCTTGACCAGCGGACTCATCGGGGACTTCACCTACAACACCGACTTCGCCCAGGTCGAGGAAGATCAGCAACAGATCAACTTGACGCGCTTCAACCTGTTATTCCCCGAGAAACGAGATTTCTTCCTCGAGGGCCAGTCGATTTTTGCGTTCGGAGGAGGGTCGACCCGGGGATTCGGGGGCGGCCTCACTCCCATCCTGTTCTTCAGCCGCCAAATCGGCCTGACCGAGGAAGGCGAGGATCCCATCCGAGTCGGGGGTCGCGTGACGGGCCGCTCCGGCCCCTACCGTATCGGCGCCTTGAACATCCAAACGCGAGGTGTCGAAGACAACCCCTTGATCCCCGCTACCAACTTCTCCGTTTTGCGTGTGAGGCGGGATGTCCTGCGGCGGAGCGACATTGGCGTGATCGCCACCTACCGGAATACTTCTCTCACCGAAGGGGCGGGTTCCAACTCGGTCTTCGGATTCGATGGGAACTTTACCTTTTTTCAGAGCCTGCAGCTCAATGGTTACTACGCCATGAGCCGAACCCCTTTGGATCAGGGAGGAACGACCGGGGATGACCACTCGAGCTATACGGGGAAGCTCGACTTCGCGGGAGACCGCTACGGACTCGTTCTCGAGCACCTCTACGTGGGCGAGCATTTCCAGCCGGAGCTCGGCTTTCTCACACGAGAAGCCTTTCGGCGAAATTTCGTCCAGGGACGCTTCAGTCCCCGCCCGCGCTCCATCGAGGCGATTCGCCGCTTCGTGTGGCAGGGAGATTTTGATTACATCACCGACCCGGGGGGTCGCCTGGAGACCCGAACGGCCGGAGCGCAGTTTCGCATCGAGTTCGAGAACGCCGACCAGGCGCGGGTCGAGTACACCGACAACTTCGAGTTCCTCCCCGAAGAGTTCGAAATTTCCGATGGCGTGATTCTTCCGGTGGGCGAGTACCGCTTTCGGGACGTGCGCTTCGGATACACCTTCGGCCAGCAGCAACCGCTGCCTTCGTCGATCAACTATCGGACGGGGAGCTTCTACAGCGGCGATCGAGATACTCTGGACTTCGACGCCCGTGTCGAGATCTCTCCGAAGTTCTCCGTCGAGCCACGCCTGTCTCTCAATTGGGTGGACTTGCCGGAGGGAAGCTTCGACACCCGCCTCGGCAGCGCTCGTGTGACCTACACGTTCACCCCGAGGATGTACGTCAGCAGCGTCATTCAGTACAATTCTCGCTCCGACTCCTTGAGCTCCAGCGCTCGCTTCCGTTGGGAGTACCAGCCGGGAAGCGACCTCTTCGTTGTCTATAGTGAAGGCCGCGATGATCTCTCCATAGAACCTTTCCTCGCCAACCGTACCTTCGTCGTGAAGTTCACCAAGCTCTTCCGTTTCTAGTTCGGCCTCCTCGTCAGGCGCGCCATCCAGTGGACGGCGACACACCTCCTGAAGGAAGATGGGTTGGGATTCTTTCGAGCGTCAAACCACCGTGATTGTCATGGATTGTAATGGCTGGCGAGTGAAAGAACTTCGCTCGTCGACCACCAGAAAGAGCATGCAGCACTTGCTGCGGGTCGCGGGAGTCGTCGCGCTTTTTCTCCCGTGGGACGCCTCCGCCGAGGTCGTGACCTTTGCGGATGGCACGCGTCTGTCGGTCCAGAGCTACGAGTTGAAGGGCAATCTCGTGGTGATGAGGACTCTCAATGGAAAGCTCCAGTCGGTTCCACGCAGCTACGTCGATCTGGAAGCGACGGCGCGAATCAACGGGTCGCCGAAGCCGATCGCCTTGCCTCCCCAATCCGTGGCAAATGATCCTCCGCCGTCACCGAGACCAGCCTCCACGACCACATCGCCAACTCTCCAGACTCCTCCCCCGGGTGGCGACGGGACAATGGCCCCCAGGCCACCCTCTCTGCCTCATGAGTTGGTGGCAACTGCTCCCTCGCCTGCGCAGATGTCCGCCCTGCATACTTCTCTGCCAGCCTTCTCTCCGCCCCCGCCTCTCGCTCCCGAGGTGATGGTGCGGGACGACGAGGGACGCATCACGGTGCGGGCGACGCGCCTGGCCGAGCCCATCGTCTTCGACGGCAAACTGGACGATCCGGTCTACTCCCGGGTAAAGCCGCTGACCGGCTTCATCCAGCAAGAGCCGCAGGAAGGGGAGCCCGCCACCGAGCAGACCGACTCCTGGATCTTCTTCGACGACAGCAATTTCTACGTCGCCGTCCGCTGCTGGGACAGTCATCCGGAACGGATGGTGGTCAACGAGATGCGGCGGGACAATAACAACATCACCCGAAACGAGAACGTCACGCTGGTGATCGACACATTCTACGACCGTCGCAACGGCTTCTACTTCATGAGCACTCCCCTGGGGGCGCTTCGGGACATGGCGGTGGGCGACGAGGGGCAGAGCAACAATGTCGACTGGAATACGGTTTGGGACGCCAAGGCCTCTATGTTCGAACAGGGTTGGATGCTGGAGATGGCCATTCCTTTCAAATCACTGAGGTTCAAGCACGCCGGCCCGCAGGTTTGGAGCATCAACCTGCGGCGCAACGTGATCTGGAAAAACGAGGCGTCCTTCCTCTCGCCGATCGCCGCCGCCCACAGCTTGCGAGGCGTGTACAGGTTCTCCGATGCGGCCACGCTCGTCGGGGTCGAGATCCCGGGCTCGACCCGAAACTTCGAGCTGAAGCCTTATGCGCTGTCCTCACTGACCACGGACCAGACGGCCGATGAGCCTTTCTCGAACGAACCGAACGGGGATGTCGGTTTCGACGCCAAATACGGCCTGACCCGGGGACTCATCGGGGATTTCACCTACAACACCGACTTCGCTCAGGTCGAGGAGGACCAGCAAGAGGTCAACCTGACGCGCTTCAGCCTGTTCTTCCCCGAGAAACGCGACTTTTTCCTGGAGGGGCAGGCGATTTTCGCGTTCGGCGGCGTGCAACAGTTGGCCGGCGGAGGTTCCTTCCGACCGGGAGTTCAGGTCACCGATCTCACTCCCATCCTGTTCTTCAGCCGCCGTATCGGTCTTACCGAAGACGGTGTCGACCCGATTCAAGTCGGGGGCCGGGTGACCGGCCGCGCCGGACAATACCGTGTCGGCGCCTTGAACATTCAAACTCGTGGCGTGGAGGAAACGGGGATTCCCGCCACCAACTTTTCCGTACTCCGCCTGCGGCGTGACTTCCTGGCGCGGAGCGACATCGGAGTCATCGCCACCTACCGGAATACTTCCCTCACCGAAGGGGCAAGCTCCAACTCCGTTCTTGGCTTCGACGGAAACTTCGCCTTCTATCAGAACCTGCGACTCAATGCTTACTACGCCATGAGCCGCACCACATTGGATCAGGGAGGAACCTCCGGGGACGATGAGTCGAGCTATACGGGCGAGCTCAATTACTCGGCGGATCGCTACGGGCTCATCCTCAAACACCTCTATGTGGGAGAGCATTTCCAGCCGGAGCTGGGTTTCCTCGGGCGAGAGGCCTTTCGGCAAAGCTTCGGTCTGGCGCGTTTCAGCCCTCGCCCGCAATGGAGCGAGGCGATTCGCCGTCTAGTGTTTGAGGGTCAGTTCGACCACATCACCGACCCCGCAGGTCGCCTCGAGACCGAGACCCTCCAAGGCTTGTTTCGTATCGAGTTCGAGAACTCCGACCAGGCTTGGATCGAGTACAACCGCAACTTCGAGTTCCTTCCCGAAGAGTTCGAGATTTCGGACGGCATCATCCTTCCCGTGGACGAGTACCGGTTCCAGGACCTGCGCTTCTTATACAACTTCGGCGCGCAGCGGCCCCTGCCCTCGACGATCAGCTTCCGGACCGGAAGCTTCTTCAGCGGCGATCGCAAGGACGCGACCTTCAACGGCCGCCTG
>Ga0209619_10000863_pt1 | contig 21879 bp, 19 predicted proteins | sample Rifsed16ft3_FD_184011 | JGI IMG/M metagenome (GOLD analysis project Ga0209619, IMG submission 184011) | Soil microbial communities from Rifle, Colorado, USA - sediment 16ft 3 (version 2) | ecosystem: Environmental > Terrestrial > Deep subsurface > Rock core/Sediment | place: Rifle, Colorado... | reverse complement strand
GATCCGCTTCGGCCTCGACAAGCCCGTGTTCACGTGCGTGAAGAGCATCTACCCCGTGACGAACATCTCCTTCGACTGTGCGGGGGACCCCTTCGATAATCAGTTCTTCATCTATCTCCGGAACACGGTCACCGGGGACTGGGGGACGTCCTACGTCACGCGGGAGCCCGTGATCTCGATCGTCGCGCGGGACATGGGTTGGACCCTCGTCCTCGTGGGCACATCGACGATCTTCACGATCATGCTGGGCATGGTCATCGGCGCCTTCTCCGCGCAGCGGCGGGGGCGGGCGTTCGACGTCGTCTCGACGGGCTTCGGCCTCTTCTTCTACGGGATGCCGATCTTCTGGCTCGGCCTCGTCCTCCAGCTCCTGTTCAGCCGCCAGCAGTTCGGCCTGAACTGGTGGCCCGTGTTCCCCCACAGCCAGGAGTACGACCACGACCTGGGGACGTTCGCGTGGCAGGCGGACTTCGTCCTGAGCGCGCTCCAGCACCTGCTCCTCCCCGCGCTGACCCTCGCCCTGGGCACGTTCGCGGGGATCTCCCTCGTCATGCGCAACTCCCTCGTCGACGTGATGACGGAGGACTACGTCGTCACGGCGCGGGCCAAAGGGCTCGCGGAGCGGATGATCCTCCGGCGGCACGTCCTCCCGAACGGCCTGCCGCCCATGGTCACGCTCATCGCGTTGGACATGGCCTTCATCTTCGGGGGCGCGTACCAGGTCGAGGTCGTGTTCTCGTACGAGGGCATCGGCTTCCGGACGATCAACTCGATCTTCAACCTCGACTTCCCCCTGCTCCAGTTCATCATCGTGATCGGGGGCGTCGCGGTCGTGCTGGCGAACTTCTTCGCCGACCTCATCCTCGTGAAGATCGACCCGCGGATCAAGATCGCCTGAGGGATGGACATGGCCACTAGCCTCTATTCCGCGTCGTACTGGCTCCGGCGGCGCCTCGGCCTGACGGAGGTCCGCCGGGAGAAGGCCCACCTCGCGGCCCGCCGCTTCGGGGAGATCCTCTGGGCGGTGATGAAGCACAGGATGGGCGGCATTGGAGTCGGGATCCTCGTGTTCTTCATCGGGATCACCCTCGCGGCCCCGCTCCTCCCCATCGCGGACCCGGAGTACGGCGGGTATCCCCAGCTCGAGGGCCCTTCGTGGGAGCACCCCTTCGGGACGGACCACGCCGGGAAGGACATCTTCGCACGGGTCATCTGGGGCTCCCAGGTCTCCCTCGCTGTCGGGCTCCTCGCGAGCGTGATCGCTGCGGTCCTCGGGACCCTCGTCGGGCTCGCCTCGGGCTACTGGGGCGGCTGGAAGGACGAGTCGATCATGCGGATCAACGACATCTTCCTGAGCCTCCCGTGGCTCGCCCTCCTGATCATCATCGCGGCCGTCCTGGGCCGGCTCAAGCTCGAGGCGATCATCATCGCGATCGGCCTCACGAGCTGGAACTTCACCGCCCGGGTCGTCCGGGCCCAGGTCCTCTCCGTGAAGGAGCGGGTCTTCGTCGAGCGGGCGAAGGCCGCGGGGGCGGGGAGCTGGTCGATCCTGAGGCGGCACATCTTCCCGAACGTCTTCCCGCTCGTCTTCGCGAACACGATCCTCACCGTGGCCATCGCGATCCTCTCGGAGAGCAGCCTCGCGTACCTCGGGCAGGTCGATCCGACGGTCCTGAGCTGGGGCGTGATCCTCCACGAGGCGGACTCGAACTCCGCCTTCCTCACGGGCCACTGGGCGTGGATCGTCATGCCCGGGCTCGCCCTCGTCTTCGTGATCCTCGGCTTCTCTCTCCTCGGGTACGCCTTGGACGAGATCCTGAACCCGCGCCTGCGGGAGAGGTGAGCCCACGCCGATCCTCGACGTGAAGAACCTGGAGACCCACTTCGACACCCGGTCCGGCGTCGTGCGGGCCGTCGACAACGTGACGTTCAGCCTGGAGAAGGGGGAGTCCCTCGGGCTCGCCGGGGAGAGCGGCTGCGGGAAGACGACGACGGCCCTGTCGATCATCCGCCTCCTCCCGCACAACGGGCGGATCGTCGGCGGCTCCATCGCGTACGACGGGAAGGACCTCGCGACCCTCAAGGAGTCCGATATCCGGCGGATCCGCTGGAAGCACATCAGCATCGTGTTCCAGGGGGCGATGAACGCCCTCAACCCCGTCCGCCGGGTCGACTGGCAGATCGCGGAGGCGATCGCCCTCCACGACCACATCTCCATGGACGACGCCGCGGGACGGGTGGACGAGCTCCTCGAGCTCGTCGGGATCAACCCCGCGCGGAAGCACGACTACCCCCACGAGTTCTCCGGCGGGATGAGGCAGCGCGTGATGATCGCGATGGCCCTCGCCTGCCGCCCGAAGATCATCATCGCGGACGAGCCCGTGACCGCGCTCGACGTGATGATCCAGGCCCAGATCCTCGAGCTCCTGAGCCAGCTCAAGGAGGACCTCGACCTCTCCATGATCCTCATCTCCCACGACCTGTCCGTGATCGCGGAGACGTGCGACAAGGTCGCGATCATGTACGGCGGGAAGCTCGCGGAGTTCGGGCCCACGGCGGACGTCTTCAAGGACCCCCAGCACCCGTACACCCAGGGCCTCGTCCGCTCGTTCCCCGACATCTACGGGCCGCGGGAGCTCCCGCCGTGGATCCCGGGCCAGCCCCCGAACCTCCTGGACCCGCCCCCGGGCTGCCGGTTCCACCCCCGCTGCCCGATGGCCTTCGACCCCTGCAACAAGGTGGACCCGCCCCTCTTCCCGATCAAGGGATCCCATGTGGCCTCGTGCCACCTGCGGGCCCCGACGAGGTGAGCCGAGCCCATGGAGCGCCTCCTGACGATCCGCGACCTCAAGGTCTGGTTCCCCGTCCGCTCGGGGTTCCTCAGCGGCCTCATGGGGAAGGAGACGAAGTACGTCCGCGCCCTCGACGGGATCTCCCTCGCCGTCCGCCGCGGGGAGGTCTTCTGCCTCGTGGGGGAGAGCGGCTGCGGGAAGACGACGACGGGGAAGGCGATCCTCCGGCTCAACGAGCCCACGGACGGGCAAATCCTCTTCGACGTGCCCGAGCACGACTGGAAGCGGCTCGAGTACATCCACGAACGCCTCCGCGAACTGTGGCCCCGGGTCCGGTCCCTGTCCCCCGTCGACCAGGTGGAGGCGGAGGCCCGCGTCCGCGAGCTCGCGAAGCTGAAGAAGAAGATCGACGCCCTCCGCGGGGGCCGCGCGACCCTCGTCGAGCGGCGGCTCGAACGCGCGACCCGGTCCATCGAGATCCTCGAGGACCGCATGGAGGGCCTCGCGGCGGGGAAGGACGCGACGATCAAGCGCCTCGTGTCCCGCCTCCGACGGGACATCGACCTCCTCCGGGAGTTCGGGCCCGCCTTCCGACCGCGGACCCAGAAGAGGCTCCACCGCCTCGAGCGGGAGCACAAGGAGGCCCGGTACCGGCTCCACCGGGCCGAGGTCACAGGGATGCGGACGGGGAAGTGGGCCCGCCGCGCGCGTCGCTTCGAGGCCCGCCTGGAGGGCCTGCGCGGCCGTATGTCGCCGAACGACCCGGAGGCCCGCGCCCTCCTCTCCCAGCTCGAGGCCGAGCTCGAGGCGCGGAGGCGGCGGTTCACGGACCTCGAGCTGTCCCACGTCCGCGGGGAGCTCGAAGGGCTCCGGGCGACCCGGGAGGCCCTCGAGGCCCAGCGGAAGGCGAGGGTCGAGGCGACCCAGGAGGAGTTCCGGTCCCTCGAGCGGGCGATCGCGGACCTGCGGTCCGCGGGGGGCGTCGGGCTCGAGGCCCTCGAGCTCCACGGCCAGGAGAAGGAGATCTCGGGCCGGTACGACCTCGTCGCCTGGTGGCACGCGTCGGGCGGCCTCCGGGGCTGGGTCAAGCGGTTCCGGCTCTACCGGGACCGGATGCGGAAGCTCCGGAAGAAGGTCCAGATCATCTACCAGGACCCCTACGAGTCCCTGAACCCGAAGATGTCCATCTTCGACATCGTCGCGGAGCCCCTCATCGCGAACAAGGTCGTCTCCACGATGTCGGAGGCGGAGGCCGTGATCAAGAGGGCCCTCGAGGACGTCGGCCTGAGGCCCGCGGAGGAGTACATGCTCCGCTTCCCCCACGAGCTGTCCGGCGGCCAGAGGCAGCGGGTCGGGATCGCGACGGCCCTCGTCGTGGACCCGGACTTCATCGTGGCCGACGAGCCCGTGAGCATGCTCGACGCGAGCGTGCGGACGGAGATCCTCGCGCTCCTCCTGGATCTCAAGAAGCGGCGCAACCTCACGTACCTCTTCATCACCCACGACCTCGGCCTCGCGTGGATCATCGCGGACCGCATCGCGGTCATGTACCTCGGGAAGATCGTGGAGATGGGGGACGGCCCGGAGATCATCCAGAACCCGCGGCACCCCTACACGAAGGCCCTCATCTCCGTCGTGCCGTCCCCGAACACCGACGTCCAGAAGAACAAGATCATCCTCCGCGGGGAGCGGCCGAACCCCGTGGACATCCCGGCGGGCTGCCGCTTCCATCCCCGCTGCCCCCTGGCCGTCGGGGTGTGCGGCTGGAGCAGCGACGAGGTCAGGGACGAGCTCACGAAGCTGTTCGCGGAGGACCGCGGGTCCCAGCCCATGGCGGAGACGATGGGGGAGATCACGGAGGACGGGCCCTTCGCCCTTCGCCTGTCCTCGTCCGACGTCCCCGGGGCCAAGGCGTACCTCCGGGGCCGGATCGAGGCCCTCGCGTCCGCGCGGCCCGCCCTCGCCTCGATCCGCAAGGTCCGGGCGAACGGAGGGCAGATCCTCCTGGGCCTCCACGTGCCCGCGGAGCCTGCCCTCCGGAGGATCCGGGAGGACGTCTGGGTCGCGTGCCACCTCGTCGACCCGGAGCTCGCGGCCGTCTCCGAGGCGGCCGCGGAGCCGATCGTGGACTCCGCCGCGGCCGCGAAGTGAGCCGCGTCAGAGGCGCCCCTCGACCAAGGCCATCGTCGCCGCGGCGAGGGGCCCGGCCTCCGCCAGGATGCTGGCGTGGCGCGCCTCCGCCCCGGACCGGAACCCCTCGTCCCGGATCGAGGCCAGGTTCACCCGGACGTTGAGGCTCGCGGCCCTCAGGGCCGCGTCGGCGAGGAGGACCGCGACGCCCGCGTCCGTCGTCGCGCCCCGGTTCCCCTTCTCTGCCGCAAGGGCTGCGAGGCGCAGGGTCTCGAGGCACGCGCCCATCGTCTCGAGGGGGACCTCCGTCGCGCGGCGGTACGCGGCCTGGACCGCGTCGATCCTTCGCGCGCGCTCCTCGTCTGTCCCGCGTGGGAGGCGCTGGGCCTGGAGGACCGCGTCGTAGGCGGCCGCGTCGTCCTCCGCGAGGGCGAGGAGCCGCGTGCCGAGGGCCGCGCCGCGGGCCCGGAGGCCCTCGAGCTCCCCCTGGACGTCCTCGTAGCCTTTCTTCCCGACCGCGAGGCCCGCGACCATCCGGCTGAGGGCCGTGGAGAGGGCGCCGACGAGGGCCGCCGCGCTGCCCCCGCCCGGGGTCGGCGTGGGCGCGGCCACGGCCTCGAGGAACCCGCGCAAGGTGCCGTCCGTCACTCCCAGACCCTCGCCTCCAGGATCTGCTCCCGCGTGAGACCCGCGAGGCGGAGACGGTCCCGCGCGGCCTCCGCGAGGGCGTCGAGGGGGACGAGCCCGACGATCTCGCTCTCCGCGATCTCCACGCCCGCCGCCTCGGCCCTCGCGCGGATCGCGTCGAACGCCTGGAGGAGGGACGTCCTCCGGTAGTCCGTCATGTTCATGGAGACCTGGACGAGACCTCGGTCCGCGAGGTCGAAGCCCTTCGCGCGGACGGCGGGGAGCCCCCCGTCGCTCTCCCGGATCTCCTTCGCGATCCGCTTCGCGAGGCCGACGTCCCGGGTCCGCAGGTTCACGTTCCAGGCGATCAGGACGGGCCTTGCGCCGACGATCGTCGCGCCCGCCGTGGGGTGGAGCCGCCTCGGGCCGAAGTCCGGCGCGCGGTCGGGCTCCGTCTCGATCGCGGCCCGGAGTCCCTCGTACTCCCCGCGTCGGACGTCCGGGAGGGCCCGCCGGTCGGGCCGCGTGGCCGCCGCCTCGTACAGGTACACGGGGACGCCGAGCTCCTCCGCGATCCGCCTCCCGACGGACCGGGCGAGGGCCACGCAGTCGTCCATCGTGACCCCCGCGATCGGGACGAAGGGGAGGACGTCGAGAGCGCCCACCCGCGGGTGCTCGCCCCGGTGGACGTTCATGTCGATCCGGGCGACGGCCTCCCGCGCGCAGCGGAACGCGGCCTCCGCGACCGCCTCGCGGTCCCCGAGGAACGTGATCACGCTCCGGTTGTGGCTCGCGTCCGATTCGACGTCGAGGACGCGCACCCCCTCGACGGAGCCGGCGGCCCGGGCGATCGCCTCGACGACGTCCGTCCGTCGGCCCTCGGAGACGTTGGGCACGCACTCGACGAGCTCGACCATGGGGACCCGGGCCGGCCGCGGACGATGCCCGCGGCGTCCTTAAAACCTTCCTCCCTTCGCGGGTCCCCGGGAACTCTATATCCGTGGACGCCCTTCAACGGCCCTCGTGCTCCCTGCAGGTGAGGCCTCCTGAGGCGCGCGGGTCTGGGCCGCATCGCGGCCTCCGTCATCCTGGCCGCCATCGTCCTCGTCGTCCTCGCGCTCCCCGCGGCGGCACCCCCGCCCGCGCCGATGCGGACGGAGGGCCGCGCGTACGATCTCCTCGGCTCGCCCCTCGGCCCCGGGACGCCGATCCGCACCTTCGTCGACGGGGTCGAGTACGCGAACGCGTCCCGCGTGCGGAACGCGCTCGGAGACTTCTCGATCCTCACGGACGGGAACTGGGTCACGGGCGGCGGGGCGTCGGAGACGCCGGAGGTCCTCGAGGGGCCCGCCCTCGGGGACGCGGTCCTCTTCGCGGCGGGCGAGTTCACGGGCGCGACGCCCGTCTTCCAGGAGGTCGTCCCCTGGCAGACGGCCGCCGTCGTGGCGCAGGACCTCCACCTCGGGAGCTCCGCGACGACTCCGGAACCCGTCAAGATCCAGGGGATCGTCGCGTGGCCCGCCCGGGGCGGGGACCAGGTCCTCTCCGTCTGCAACCCGACGTCCGCCGCCGTGTCCCTCGCGGACTACTACCTCGAGGTGGACCGCCCCGGGACGTACCACGGGCCGACGGCCGACCTGTCCGGCGTGGTCCCCGCAGGCGGGGAGGCGTCGTTCCCGCTCGGGGCCACGTATCTCACCCGCACGGGGGACGCCGTGAAGCTCGTCTTCCGCAACCCGGACGGGGCGAACGCGGCCGCCGCGGGCCTCGACATCGTCGTGGACCGCGTGGAGTTCAACGCCTCGGAGGGCGGGACCCTCTCCTGGGAGCCCGGGAACACGATCCTCCCCGACGTCCCCGCGCCGGGCCCGGGCCGGATCCTCGAGCGGGCGGCGTTCTGCGGGGACACGAACACGGCGGGGGACTTCCGGATCGGGATCGAGCCCGGGCTGCCGCCGAACGGCGTGCCGTCCGTCCGCGTGTCGTCCCCCGCCCCCGGCCAGTCCGTGCCGGCCGGGCGCACCTTCGTCGTCGGATGGACGATGTCGGACGACCTCTTCTCGGCCGACACGATCCGGGTCTGGGTCAACGCCTCGTGGGCGGGCACGACGAGCGTCCTCCTCGCGGGCACCCTCGGGGCCACGAGCGTCCCATGGAACGTTCCCGACCTCGACGCCGCCGTTGCGACGATCACGGTCGACGTCGCGGACCCGTTCGGGGCGAGAGCGAGCGACTCCGTCTCCTTCCGGATCGCTCGGCCTGACCCCTTCGCGGGGCTCGGCGTGCCCGTCGCGATCCTCATCGCCGTCGTCCTGGGGGCCTTCGTCGTCTGGGGTTACCTTCGCGCGTCCCGGAGGATGGACCCCGGGCCCGTCCCGCCGAGGCCGCCGCCCTCCGCGCCCGCGGCCCCGCCCCTCCCGAGGCCCCCGGAGACCCCGGCCCCCGCGCCGCCGGAGGGGAAGAAGATCTGCCCGCGGTGCGCGACCGCGGTCCTCGACCGAGACTGGGTCTGCTTCTTCTGCGGGTACCGGTTCCCCGGGCCCCCGTGAGGCGGCCGACGCCCGCACGGGCCGCGCCTCTTCGCTCCGGTCCGAGGCCCACCGCAAGGGACTTATCCGCCGCCCTCCTTGGCCCGTGGGACCCATGCGGAAAGAAGAGGAGTTCTCCGAGTGGTACGCGGACGTCATCGAGCGCGCGGCCCTGTCCGACAAGCGCTACCCGATCAAGGGGATGAACGTCTGGCGACCCTACGGCTGGGCGATCATGAAGCTCGTCGACCAGGCCATGCGGGAGGAGTTCGACGGCACGGGCCACGAGGAGGTCAACTTCCCCGTCCTCGTCCCGGAGTCCGAGTTCCAGAAGGAGGCCCTCCACGTGAAGGGGTTCGAGGGGGACGTCTTCTGGGTCACCCGCGGGGGCTTCAACGAGCTCGACGTGAAGCTCGTCCTCCGGCCGACGTCGGAGACGGCGATGTACCCCATGTTCAAGCTCTGGATCCGGAGCCACGCGGACCTGCCCCTCAAGGTCTACCAGATCGTCCCCGTGTTCCGCTACGAGACGAAGATGACCCGGACGTTCATGCGCGTGCGGGAGATCCACTTCTTCGAGGCCCACACGGCCCACGCGACGTTCGAGGACGCGGAGCAGCAGATCCGGGAGGACCTCCAGATCAACGAGCGGCTCATGCGGCTCCTGTGCCTCCCGTACCTCGTGAACCGGAGGCCGGACTGGGACAAGTTCCCGGGGGCCCACTACAGCCTCGCCGCGGACACCCTCCTCCCGTCCGGGCGGGCCCTCCAGGTCGGGACGTTCCACCAGTACAAGGACAACTTCGCGAAGGTGTACGACGTCACGTACGAGGACGCGAAGGGGGAGCACAAGTACGTCCACCAGACGACGGATGGCATGAGCGAACGGATCCTCGGGGCCATCGTCTCGATCCACGGGGACGAGAAGGGGCTCGTCCTGCCGCCCGCCGTGGCCCCCGTTCAGGCCGTCGTCGTTCCGATCCTCGAGAAGGGCCGCCAGGAGGAGATGCTCCGGGAGGCTCAGAGGCTGTTCTTCGAACTCCGGGAGCGGATGCGGGTGAAGCTCGACGACCGGGACGTCCGGCCCGGGGAGAAGTACTACCACTGGGAGGCCCGAGGCGTTCCCCTCCGGATCGAGCTGGGCCCGCGGGACCTCGCGAAGGGCGCCGTGACCGTCGTGCGGCGGGACAACGGGGAGAAGCGGGAGCTCCCGCGGGACGGCCTCCCGGACCGCGTCCGGTCCGTCCTCGAGCTCATGCAGGTCTCCATGTGGGAGCGCGCGGAGGCGATCCTGCGGGAGAACACGACGACCCTCGCGAAGGTCGAGGACGCGAAGGACGGCATGAACCGGTTCGGCTGGTGCGGGAAGGAGGCGTGCGGGAAGGCCGTCGCGGAGCGCACGGGGATGAGCCTCCTCGGCACCCCGTTCTACCCGGAGGAGTTCGAGGGCGCCTGCCTCGTGTGCGGCGAGCCGACCCGGCAGGTCGCGTACGCGGCGAAGGTCTACTGATCCCGCCGCGGCTCACTCCTTGTACAGGAGCATCCCGACGAGCCCGAAGCCCACGAGCATGATCACGACGGCGTACACGCCGACCCATCGATGGTCCAGGAGGTTCCAGGAGCTGTACGCGAGGCCCCAGGAGAGGTAGAAGATGATCCCGCCGAGGAAGAGGAGGAGGTAGAAGAGGAAGGCGATCCTCCGCGGGAAGTGGACCTCGGCCATCCGCGCGAGCAAAGGGCCCCTGGGTAAAAAGGTTTCCTCGCGTCTTCCTCCTTCAGGTCGCGGGGGGCCTCCGCGCGAACACGGAGCGCCGCACCCGCACGAGCCGCCCCCGGGTCCGGGCCCACCACGCCTCGATCCTCGGGTACGTCCCGGGGTTCTCCTCGACCCAGAAGAGGAACGCGAGCCCGAGGAAGAACACGGCCCCGACGACGAGGCCGTAGAAGGGCCACTGGGGGATCGGCTCCTTCACGCCGAACGAGGAGTCGGGCAGGAGCCCGTCGACCCCGAGGACCGTGAGGTTCACGTTCCCGCGGCACCACGGCGCGACGCACGGGTCCGTGTTCGTCTCGTTCCGGGCGGCCTCCCACTGTGCCTGCGTGAAGTGGCCGAGGGACTTCATCTCGAAGGCCGTCGGCACGCCGGCCACGATCCCCTCGAACGCGAGGGCGAAGCGCACGAGGTACGTGGCCTGGGAGAACACGGAGCCGTGGGGCATGTCCCGCGAGTCGGCCGCCGTCTCCACGACGAACTCGAGGGGCGTCGCGTTGTCCGCGGGGATCGAGGCCCAGGACCAGGAGACGTTCCGGACGCCGGCCCCCCGGATCCTCGGGTACGCGTAGGGCCACGCGGCGTCCACGGGGATCGACTCGTCGATCGTCGCGTACCGGTAGATCTCCGCGGTCAGGGTCACGTTCGCGATGGGCTCCGCGTACGTCACGTTGAGCTCGAACCGGAACGGTCCGCTCTCTCCCGGCGCGAGCTGGGGTGTCTCGAAGACGGAGATGAGGCGGTTGACCTTCCCGACCTCGCCGAAGTCCTGCGCGCCCGCGGGCGGGGCGAGGGCGACGAGGGCCAGGAGGGACGCGAGTCCCAGGACCGCCGCCCGCATGATGGGCGGCGAAGCGGGTCGGCCCTCATATACGTTTGGAGCCGAATGCCCGGGGAAACGCTGAAGGGCCCGCGGGCCTTCGCGCCCCGGGATGCTCGCCGTCGAGGTCCCCGCCCCCGCCGCGGAGGAGGTCCGTCGGGAGCTCCATCGCCTCGGGCTCGTGGACCCGTCCCGCAAGATGACGAAGCGGGACGGTCGCGTGCTCATCCCGGTGAAGGGCCCGCCGCCCCTCGAGGGCTCGCGGCACGGCGGGCGGGTCGTGGACGGGGGCGTCCTCGAGGCGAGGGACCGGCCCCGGGATCCCCGGGAGGTCCTCGCGGAACGGCTCGCGGCGGAGGGCCTCCCTCGGGACGCGTCGCCGCGCCGGTGGGAGCGTCTCGGGGACGTCGTGGTCTTGCGAGTCCCGAGCACCGCCCGGGAGCGGGCCCGCGACCTCGGGCGGGTCGTCGGGGAGGTCCTCCACGCGCGGACCGTGGTCGAGGACGTCTCCGGGGTCCACGGGCCCTTCCGGACGCCCGACGTCCGGGTCCTCTGGGGCGACGGCACGGAGACGGAGCACGTCGAGGACGGGATCCGGTTCCGGCTCGACGTCGCGAAGATCATGTTCTCCTCCGGGAACCTCGCGGAGCGGACGTCCCTCGCGGCGCGGGTGCGGCCATCCGAGGTCGTCGTGGACCTGTTCGCGGGGATCGGGTACTTCGCGATCCCCGTCGCCGTGCGGGCGCGGCCCTCCCGGGTGTACGCCTGCGAGGCGAACCCCGCGGCGTTCGCGTACCTCGAGGCGAACATCCGGAGGAACCGGGCGTCGAACGTGGTCCCCCTCCGGGGCGACTGCCGGGAGACGGCCCCGGCCGGTGTAGCGGACTGGGTCCTCATGGGCCACTTCGACGCCCCGCGGTACCTCGACGTCGCGGTCCGGGCCCTCCGGGACGAGGGCCGGATCCTCGTCCATGGCCTCTTCCCGAGGGAGGACGTCCCGGGGCGCGCGGAGGCGGAGGTCGCGGCCGCGGCGCGGTCCGCCGGGGCGGACGTCCTCGAGGCCCGCGCCCGGGTCGTGAAGTCGTACGCGCCCTCGATCCGCCATGCGGTCGTCGAACTCCGCGCCCGCCGGGGACCGAAAGGCCTTTCTGGGCGCGGCCCCTCGGGTCCCCCGTGATCCGATGAACTGCCCGAAGTGCGGGACCGATCTGCCCGCGAACGCCTCGTATTGCACGACCTGCGGCGCGTCGATCGGGGCCACGGAGCTCGACCGGCTCGCGAAGGACCTCGCCCGCGCGGCGCGCCGGGCCGTCGACGTCGGGGTGGGGGCCGTGGACCGGGCCGCGAAGGAGATCGGCCCCGTCGTGGACAAGGCGGCGAAGAAGGTCGGGCCCGCGATCGGCGAGGCCGCGAAGGCCGTCAAGCCCGTGGCCGAGGAGGCCGCGAGGGCGACGAAGCAGGTCGCGGAGAAGGCCATGAAGGCCGCGAAGCCCGCCGTCGCGAAGGCCGCGGAGGCGACGGAGAAGGCGGCCCGAAAGGTGAAGGACCGCGCGAAGCAGGGCTGAAACCTTTATCCGAACCCTCCCGGTTCCGTGTCCCATGTCCGTAGACGACCGCCTGGACCTCGTCCTGCGCGGCGCGGAGGAGGTCGTCACGCGGGACGAGCTGCGGGCCCTCCTCTCGAAGGGCGGTCGTCCGCGGGCGTACGTCGGGCTCGAGCCGTCCGGGCTCATGCACATCGGCACGGGATTCATCGTCGCCTCGAAGGTCACGGACCTCGTCCGCGCGGGGTTCCACACGATCCTCTTCCTCGCGGACTGGCACGCGTACATCAACGACAAGCTCGGGGGCGACCTCAAGGCGATCCAGGCGTGCGGGGAGTACTTCAAGGACGGCTTCCGCGCCCTCGGCGTGCCCAACGAGGTCGAGTTCCTGTACGCGAACGAGTTCGTCTCCCAGCCGTCGTACTGGCAGAAGGTCCTCCAGGTCTCGAAGGCCTCGAGCGTCTCCCGGATCAAACGGGCCCTGACGATCATGGGGCGGAAGGAGGAGGAGGCGGACCTCGACGCCTCGAAACTCGTCTACCCCGCGATGCAGGTCGCCGACATCTCGTGGATGGACCTCGACCTCGCGTACGGGGGGATGGACCAGCGGCACGCCCACATGCTCTACCGGGACGTGGCCCCGAAGCTCGGGTGGAAGCAGGTCGTCGCCCTCCACACGCCCCTCCTCCCGGGGCTCGAGGGCGGGGGCCGGATGGACCCCGTCGCCTCGAAGATGGCGAAGTCGAAGCCCGACGCGAGCGTGTTGATCAACGACCCGCCCGCCGAGGTGCGGCGGAAGGTCTCCAAGGCGTACTGCCCCGCGAAGGAGACGGAGGGGAACCCCGTCCTCGACATCGCGCGGATGATCCTCTTCCCTCGGCGCGGGGAGCTCCGCGTGGAGCGGGACCCGAAGTACGGCGGGGACGTCGTGTTCACGTCCTTCGGGGAGCTCGCGGGGGCCTACGCCCGCGGGGAGCTCCACCCCCAGGACCTCAAGGCGGGCGTCGCGGAGGGCCTGAACCACGAGCTGGATCCCGTCCGGGCGTACTTCGACGCGTACCCCGCGAACCTCGAGGCCCTCCGGAAGGCCCTCGGACGGTAACTCCGTGAAGGAGAACGAGCAGGCCGCGGTCCTCGCGACGTTCGCGGCGGCCCTCCTCGTCGTCGTGGGGTATTCCGGGGCGCGCGGGGTCGAGCGGTTCTTCACGGCCTTCGTGGAGATCTTCGGGCCCGTCCCGGGCCTGCGGATCCTCGCGTTCGCGGTGGGGGTCGTCGCGGCCCTCGGCGGGTTCGCCGTGTTCCTCGGGGGCGTCCTCATCTACCGGGAGCGGGTGCGGACGGGCCGCCTGCTCATCCTGATCGGCTCCGGCGCGGGGTTCTTCAGCCTCGTATTCTTCCTCGTCGGGAACCTCCGGCGGGAGGAGTTCTCCTACGTCCTCGAGGTCCTCCCCGGGATCGTCGGGGTGGCCCTGGGGATCGCGGCCCGCTTCCGGGCGAGGGCGAACCCCCTCCTCTGAGCGTCAGAGGGGCGGCGCGGCCACGGGGACGCCCGAGGGCCGGGAGTCGAGCCGCCGGCGCAGGGCGACCATGTATCCGAATCCCGCGAGGACGAGGAGTCCGATGAGGGCGAAGGGGATGCCCGCCTGGCTCGCGGGATCCGGGGCGAGGGCCACGGCGATCGCGCCCGCCGCGAACACCCCGATCGCCCCGCCGAGGATCTGGAACGCGAAGAGGAGGCCGAAGGCCGCGCCCTGGAGTCGGGCGTGGCTCGCCTCGGAGACGAAGGAGAAGAGGGCGGGGTACGTGAGGAAGAGGGCGGACCCCACGGTCCAGAGGCCCGCGAGGACGAGGGCCGGATGGCCCGCGAACGCGCCGACGAACCCCGCCGCCGCCACGCCCGCGTAGGAGGCCGCGAGGGTCCGGAACCGCCCGAAGCGCCGGCTCAGCCGCCCGAAGAAGAACGCGGCGAGGGCGCCCGCGAGGATCCACAGGGCGATGGCCACGCCGGACACGTCGTCCGCGAGGCCGAACCGGTGGTGGAGGAGGGGCGGGCCGAACGTGCTGAAGACGTTGAACGCGGCCCCTCCGAGGGCGAGGGGGAACAGCCAAAGGCGCACCTTGCGGAGCATGCCCCGGTAGTCCGGGGGGTCCGCGTGGGCGGGCGGGGGCGACGGGCGTCCGCGGACGAGCCACAGGCCGACGGCCACCGCGAGGAGGTTGATGCCGCCCCAGAGGAGGAACGGGGACGCCCAGCCGAACGCGACGGCGAGGACCGCGCCCGACGCCATCCCGAGGATGACGCCGGAATCGCCGAAGGCGGACTGGAAGCCCATGGACCGGTCGAGGGACTCCCCCGCGAACTCCCGGCCGATCCACGCGATCCCGACGGGGTGGTAGAAGCTCGCGCCCACCCGGGAGAGGGCGACGAACGCGAGGAGCGTGAGGAACGTCGTCGCGGTGGCCACGAGGAGGGATCCGAGGCCGAGGATCGCGATCCCGATCGGGAGGAACCGGGAGGGGTCCCGGCGGTCCGACATCACGCCGAAGACGAACTGGAAGATCGCCGCGACGAGGAGGGCGAGGCCGCTCAGGAGGCCCGTCTCGAACGCGCCGAACGCGAACGTGGCCTGGAGGACCGTGATCTGGCCCGCCATGACCGTGACCCCGCCGTCGTTCGCGAGGTGGTAGAGGGAGTTCGCGACGAGGATCCGGCGGTCGCGGACCACACGGGCCGCGATGCGTTCGCGACATATAGCCTTCGTCCGGTCCGGGCGGGCCCCGCAACCTTTAGCCGCGGAACGGGATTCCGGCGGGCATGGTGCGCCGGGGCGGGGCGAGGTCCCGCGGGGCCCTCCGCAGGAAGGTCGCCCTCGTCACGGGGGGCGCGTCGGGCATCGGTCGCGCGACGGCGGCCCTGTTCGCCCAGGAGGGCGCGAGGGTCGCGATCTTCGACCGCGACGGCCGTTCGGGCCGGAGGGTTGCCGCGGAGATCCTCGCAGCGGGCGGAGAGGCCGTGTTCCTCCAAGGCGACGTGACGAAGGCCCTCCATTGCCGGCGGGCCGTCCAGCGGACCGTCGCGCGCTTCGGGCGACTCGACATCTTGTTCAACAACGCGGGGATCATCCGTCGCGCGGCGGTCCCGGACACCACGGAGGCGGAATGGGACCGTACGATGGCCACGAACGTGAAGTCCGTCTTCCTGCTCTCGAAGTACGCGATCCCGGTCATGGTCCGATCGGGGGGCGGCGTCATCGTGAACACGGCCTCCGGCTGGGGGCTCGCGGGCGGGGCGAGGGCCGCGGCGTACTGCGCCTCGAAGGGCGCCGTGGTCAACCTGACCCGAGCCATGGCCGTGGACCACGGGCCGGAACACATCCGCGTGAACTGCGTGTGCCCGGGGGACACCGACACCCCGATGCTTAGGGGCGAGGCTCGACAGCTGGGGACCCCGGTAGGGACGTTCCTGGCGGAGTCGGCCCGGAGGCCTCTGGGGCGGCTCGCCCGTCCCGAGGAGGTGGCCCGCGCGGTCCTCTACCTCGCGAGCGACGCGTCCTCCTTCGTCACCGGGGCGGCCCTCATCGTCGACGGCGGGGCGCTCGCGGGCTCCCCGTAGTCCGAGGCGCCCGGCCCGATCCCTTCGATCGGCCGTGCTTCCGGAGGTAGGCCCTCCAGGTCATCGCCCACCGAGCCGGGTCGTTCAGGGGCGCGGGGTCGAGCGGCGTGGCGGAGGAGTGATGCGGCGCCGACCGGACCACGTCGGGCTGGGAGTAGGCCTCGTCCGAGATGCGCCGCAGGACCGCGGCCCAGTAGTCCAGGTCCGACTTCGAGTACGTCTCGCACGGTTCCGGGGTGAAGGGTTCCGGGACGACCCACGGATGGTGGCTCAGGAAGTAGCTCTGGATCCCGTAGTCGACCATGCGGCGCTCGACGTCCTCCGTCCCGAGGCCCGTCTCCTCCTTCAACCGCTCCCAGCTGTAACGGATCTGGTCCACCCGCCGCCTCACCGAGTACGGTTTCCCGACGCCGCGGATCGGGAGGAGCTTCGTCTCGAGATAGCTGTTGTTGATCATCGAAATCTCCGCGGCCTCCCGCAGGCCGTCGGCGCCCATGCTCGTGGCCCATGCGTAGGCCCGCACGACGACGGGCACCGCCCCGAGGAAGTCTCTCACCTTCCCGATGCTGTCCGGCCGGTCGTAGTCCAAGCGGTACCGTGTCCCGTCGAAGGCGACGACGGGGACCGGAAGGTACCGCCCGAGCTCCTTGCGCACGCCGACCGCGCCGCACGCGGGTCCGTCGCTGCCGTGGGGCGAGGAGAACGTCTTGTGAAGGTTGAAGAAGCCCATGTCGAACCCCGCCTCGCGGGCCCGCGTGACCCCGAGGAGGGCGTTCGCGTTCGCCTGGTCGTACGCGCACAGCCCGCCCGCGTCGTGCACGATCCGCGTCCACTCGTCGATCTCCGTGTTGAAGATGCCCGTGTCCTCCGGGTTCGTGATGAACAGGCCGGCCGTCCTCTCCGAGACCGCCGCCTCGAGGGCCTCCGTCGTCGGGCGCCCGAGATCGGGATCCGGATACAGGGTGACGACCTTGAAGCCCGCCGAGGCCGGGACGGCGGCGTCGCAGGGGTGGGAGAAGATCGTCGTGATGATCTCGTTCCGGGACGCGAGTTCCCCCGTCCGCTCGAGGTGCTTGCGGAGGATGCACGCGTTCGTGAACACGGCCGCGGACCCGCCGCCGGCCTGGAACCCGAACTCGTCGAGCCCGGAGATCTCCCGGAGGAACGTGTGCCCGAACCGGTACAGGATCTCGAGGACGCCCTGGATCGTGTCCTCGTCCTGCAGCGGGTGGATCTCCGCGACCTCCTGGAGGATCTGCTCGTGGACCTTCGGGCTGTACTTCATCGTGCAGGTCCCCTCGCCGAGGTCGATGTTGAGCTCCATCCCGAGGACTTCCTGGGAGAGGCGGAGGAAATGGCGGAGGACCTGCGGCTGGGAGAGCTCAGGGAGCCCCGGCGGCGCCGCGCGTCGCATCGCCGAGGGCACCATCGATCGCGCATCTCCGACGGCGCGACGGATGCCTGCCTCCACGGGCGGGACGAGGAGACCCCGTTCCCCCGGACGCCCCAGGGCGGAGATCACGGGCTCGTTCCAGGCGGGCGCGCGGTACCTGCGGAGCTCGTCGGTCCCCGTCATCGGACCGCCTCCTTCATCGCGCGCACGAGGCGGTCGATGTCCTCCTGCGTGTGGGCCTCCGTGACGGCGTACAGGGCGGCGCGTCCCAGGTGGGGGAACTCGGTCGTGAGGTCGTGTCCGCCGAAGATGCGATGCTTCCGGAGGGCCCGGTTGATTCGCTCGACGCTCGTGCGGGTCCGGGTGAGGCGCACGACGAACTCCTTGAAGAAGGTGGGGAACGCCACCTCGACGCCGCGGATCTCCGAGAGACGATCGGCGGCGTAGTGGGACCGCTGGAGGATCCCCTCCCCCACGTCGCGGAAGCCCTGGGGCCCCAGGAGGGCCATGTACGCGGTCGCCGCGATCCCCCAGAGGGCCGTCGCGGTCCCGACCCAATCCTTCGCCTGGTCGCGGGCGATGTACGACGTGCGTTCGTACCGGCAGTGGGCGAACGCGAGCTCCCCCGGTGTCTGGGTGGTCGTCACGCTGATCAGGAGGGACGGGAATTCGCCCACGTACCGCTCCTCGTCCCGGGACGCGAGGAACCCGGCGAGGCCGCCGCCCGCGAGCATGTGGACGCCGAGGGGCTGGGCCTCCCCGCAGACGATGTCCGCGCCGTACTCGGAGGGCGGCGCGAGGACCCCGAGGGAGATCGGGTCGACCCCGACGACGCTCTCCGCGCCGTGCGCGTGGGCGATCTCGGAGACGTCCGCGCCGCGGGCCTCGATGACGCCGAGGTAGGAGGGGTTCTCGAAGTAGACCGCGGCCGTGCGGTCGGAGATCTTCGCCTCGAGATCGCCCAGATCGAGCATGCCGGTCGCCGGGTCGCTGGCCACGGTCACAAGGTCGATCGCGCCCGGCATCGCAGGCAGGCCCGCGAAGTTCCGGAGGACCGCAAGACGTCTCGGGCTCATCGCGGACGGGACGAGGACCTCGAATCGTTTCGTGAGGCGCGAAGCCATCCGGATCGCGTTCCCCGCGGCCGCGGCCCAGTCGTACGTCGTGACCCCGACGACGTCCATGCCGAGGAGCTCCCCCATGAGGCTCTGGAACTCGAAGTACGCCTGGTATCGGCCCTTGTCCGAGTAGTTGCCCCCGGAGTAGGCCGTCAGGAACTCGGACCGGCGGATGATCTCGTCGACGACGGCGGGGACGTAGTGCTGCCAGCAGCCGCCGCCGAGGAAACTGAGGTACTCCCGGCAGGTCTCGTTCTTGCCGAGGACGGCCTCGAGGTGCCTCCTCAGGTCGTGCTCCGCCGGCAGGGCGTCGGGCAGGCGCATGCGCCGGTTCAGGAGGAGGCGCTCCGGGATCATCTCCCGGTACAGCTCCTCGGCGCTCGTCGCACCGATGTCCCGCAGCATCTCCGCCCGGACGTCGGGCACGGAGTTCGGCATGTATGGATGGACGCGTCCGCGTTTCGTCATCGTCGTCCCTCGGTCCTCCCCCGGGACCGTCACGAGGCGATATGAGTCCTTGCTTCGTACTCAGGCGGCCTCGACGGGGTAGACGACGCTCCGGCCGTATCCCGTGAGGATGCGGAGGTAGCCCTCGAATGCGCGGTCGAGGTCCGCGTCCCCGGTGTCGACCAGGAGGGGCCGCCCCCGGAGGGAGGCGATCTTCTCCGGCGTCGCCACGACGACGAGCCGGTCCCGCCCGATGAGGCGGAGGACCCGCGGGCTGAGCTGCTGGTTCCCTCGGCCGAAGAGGAAGCCCTGGCTCCCGATGACCGTGACGACGAGGATCGCTCGGAGGTCACGGAGGACATCGAGGAGCTGGGCCTCGTCCGCGTCGGCGACGAGGATCCGCCGGCGGTACACCGCGTCGACGCCGAGGAGAGTCTTCGGTAGCCCGAGCCGCTGCAGGATGGGACGCGTCGTCGTCCCGGGCCCCACGAGGTACGCGTGATCGTCTCGCATGTCCTCGATGACCTGGCTCGCGATCGCCTCCGTCGCGTGGGCTTCGTCCGGGATCGATCCCGACTTGGGTCCTTGCAGGAGGTGCGCCTCCTCGGGGACCCGGAGGTATCCGTGAAGTCGGGCGACGACCCGGTCCTCCCGGAAGGCGGCCTCGTCGATGTCCATGACCTCCCTCTCCCGGACGCGGGTTGTCCGCCCGTGCAGGTACTCCGCGGCGAGACGGCCGGCGGCCCTCGGGCTCACCGCGAAGACGGCGGACTGGATCTTGACTCCCGTGGGGATGCCGAGGGCGACGACGCGGCCCCCGACCGCGTCAAGGACGTCCCGTGCGGTCCCGTCGCCGCCCGCGAAGAGGAGAAGGTCGACGCCCTCCGCGGCCATTGTCCGCGCGGCCTCCTTTGTGTCCTCCGCGGTCGTCTGGGGCCCCTCGATGCGTCCGACGACTCGGGGCTCGAAGCCCGCCGCGCGCGCCTCGTCCGCTCCCATGCTGCGCGGGTACGCGAGGAGCGTGAGGTCCTCGGGTGCGAGGGCCGAGGCCCGGAGGGCTTCGGTCGCCCTCGCCGGCGATTCCGGCAGGGCGCCCTTCTCGAAGGCTTGCCGCACGATCTCCGCGCCGTCGCTGCCCTTGAGTCCCACGCGACCCCCGATCCCGGCGATCGGGTTCACGACGAGACCGAGCCGCTTCCGCGTGCGAGTCACGTCCTGCCCGCGGAACCTCTCGGAGGATATTGAACCTTCACCGCGCCCGTGCGACCGTCTGCGCGCGCAAACGCATCCACCGCCCCTGGGGAAACTCCAAATAGGTCCGGCCTCATGGGCTTTGTCGGCCAGGAGACCGCGGACGGCCGACGGTGCCCCTCGTGGGTGCTGAGGAACGTCCCCCCTCCCGCGAAAGGTGGCCCCGCGCAAGCGGGGGGCCTGAGAGGGCCGGCAAGGGCGCAGAAACGACACAGCCCGCGTCGAGGATGATTCGCCCGGCGATGACGTTGGCGCGGGATCTGGTGAGACGGCGACCCCCCACCGGAGCAAGTCCAAAACGGCGCAATGCGCCAGGTAGGACGCTCAGTCCAATGCCGTCAGAACAGAAGGGGGCGTACGGCGGTCACCTGGCCCCTCTGTCGTTCCACATGGAGAGACACGTCTGGGGACTCGAGAGAACGCTGGGAAGACAGAGCGCGCGTCGATCCGCTCATGCCATCTCAGTCCTCGCGGGCGTTTCTCCGCCCTTGGGCAGAAGCCAGTCTCATGCGCGTGGGGTGCAGCGTATCACATTCATCTTGACAGGCGTCTCCATGTCGCGCTCGCCGAACGGTTTCAATCCTAAGGAATCCCTTCCGGAACCCGGGGGGATCTCGACGGCTGTGTGCCCTTCATGCGGGTCGAGCGGACTTCTACTCAAGAACGCGCAATGCACCGGCTGCCGTCGTGCTGGTTGTGTCACCTGCCAGACCGCGTACGCTGAGTTCCAGTCCTACAAGCCGGTCCCCGGCCAGGCTCCGAGGGCGATTCAGAACGGACGGACGGTGACATACCATCCGGGCAGTCCAGGAGGCTACGTGCCAGACAAGCGGACTCCGTATCGCTTCTGCTCCGTGGACTCCTTCGACCGCTGGGCGTGGGGTCACATCGCGAGCGGTCAGGCCCCGCTCGGTCGGGGCCAAGAGTGGACCCTTGCGGGATTCGTCCTTCGGCAAGACGTCGCCAGTCGGGCGGTCACGATGTATCAGAATCACATCCGGCAGCTGAAGCTCCAGCACGCGAAGCGGCTTATCGATGCAGAACAGACCGAGGCCGCGGCCCAAATCTACCAGGAGCTTGGGATGTGGAAGGAGGCAGGCGACATCCGCCGGAAGTCTCGTCGCCAGGTCGTCACACAGGTGCAGGTTGACCTGAATGGCCTCATCGACCAGCTCAGGAAGGCGGGGATTTCCACGGACTTCACGTGTCCCGCGTGCGGAGGCCGCATTCAGATTTCGGGATCCACATCCGTTGCGCGCTTGCACAGCTGCGAGTTCTGCGGATCGGCGATCCAGACGGCGGATGTGACGGCATTCCTGCTTGCTGTCATAGGTCAGCGATAGTCTTCCGGACGGGGACCTCTGGAGACCTGAGGGATGCCGTGGGAGACTCATCCGCGGCGATCTCGAGGACGGCGTGATTGTCCTCAGCCTTGAACGGCATGCGGAAGACGGAAATCCGGAAGGGTACATTTCCTGGTCGTGAGTAGGGAGACTATCGCGATCCTCCTCCGACCCGCGACCCGCACAGACATCCCCGAGATCGTCGCCGTGGCGTCCACCTCTACGAGTCCCGCGGAAAAGGAAGGGTTCGGCGCGCCCAGCCCCGACTCGCCCTTCCGCGACCCGGGCCGCCTCGAGGTCGGCAGCGGGCACGTGATCTATTTCGAAGAGTGCGGCAACCCCAGGGGCGAGCCGGCGCTCGTGCTGCACGGCGGGCCCGGCGGAGGATCCAACCCGACCATGCGGCGCTATCACGACCCCGCGCACTACCGGATCATTCTGTTCGACCAGCGCGGCTGCGGGCGCTCGACTCCTCATGCCGCGATCGAGGGCAACACCACCT
>Ga0209619_10000859_pt1 | contig 21941 bp, 15 predicted proteins | sample Rifsed16ft3_FD_184011 | JGI IMG/M metagenome (GOLD analysis project Ga0209619, IMG submission 184011) | Soil microbial communities from Rifle, Colorado, USA - sediment 16ft 3 (version 2) | ecosystem: Environmental > Terrestrial > Deep subsurface > Rock core/Sediment | place: Rifle, Colorado... | reverse complement strand
GCCCCACCGCATGGTGGCATTGCTCTCGGATTGGACAGACTGGTTGCGATAATATGCGGTTCCCAGTCCATTAGGGATGTTATCGCATTTCCGAAAACTCAGAAGGCATTCTGTCCGCTTTCAGAAGCGCCTTCAAAGGTGGACGAAAAGCAGTTAAGGGATCTTTCAATAAAACTTAATGTCAAGGAATAAAAAAGCAGTTATCTGCCATTGAGCGCAGTTACAGCCCCTGTATTATTCATAAACGGCAGATACGTTGATTTCTGGAAACCTGTTTTCGCAAGCCAGTCTGCCGCCTCACCCCTTGAATAACTCCTGCCGCCGTTTGTATGGAGCAGCATGTTAAGGGAAAAGAGAGAAGCCCTGAGTGGAGTGGTTTTTGATTCATCAAGAAAGATATCGTGAATAATGATTAATCCGGATTGTTTGAGACAGCCTTTAATCTTTTTTATAAGCCGGAGGTTCTCTTTTTCGGAGTAGATATGGATTATGTTGGAAAGGAGGGCGATATCATAATCAGTGCCCGGATCGGCCTTTAAAAAATCGCCATTGATGAATTTCATCCTTCCAAGCACTCCTGCTTCTTTACCGAATCGTCTTGCCCATTTGTGCGCATCCTCAAAGTCTACCAGGACGCTCTGCAGCGTTTTGTGCTTTTCCAATAGTTGAATGGTATATGTCCCTGGTCCCGATCCAAGGTCAAGCATTTTTACAGGGGTTCCGGTATTTATTCTTTCCGACAGAATTTTTGCTTTTTGTATGCCGTTGTAGTGCATTGCAAGGAAAAATCTCCTGCTGTCGCGCGATCCCTGGAGCGGCTTCCCGCTTCTTACGGATTCGGCAAGCATGCCCCAGTCCTTGTACTGCGAATAGGCATGTCTGAATCCGTCGGCAATAAAATCCTTCCCGCCGCGGACAAGGTGCTTGAGAGATAAAGGTGCGTTTCTGAATCTCCCTTGCCTGTCTTTGATGATCAACCCCATGCCGGCAAGGGCGTTCAGCAAAGCCTCTGTCCCTCTCAGACTGCTTCCGGTTCTCTTTGAAACTATTGAGGACTGGAGCTTTTCCCTGCCAATGCATGTGAAGATATCAAGTTCAATACCGGAGAGAAATGTCTGTGATGCCATAAATGAGTAGGATAATCCTTGGATATCCTCTATGGATTTAATCTTTGATCCCATCACATTACATTATACCATATTTATTGCAATTATGATTGTTAGCCGATCCGGGGCCGGTGGAAGAGCCACAAATAATGTACTTAAATCCTTTACACTTCTTCTGATTTAGGATAAAATACATACCAGTGCAGTTTCTATGATCATTTCTGTAATAATCGCGACAGGAATAACAAGAAGCTCCATTGAGTTAACGAGTTGATTTTTTTGTGATGGACAGACTTAAAACCTGCAATAATTTAATAGGATACCTGAAAAGAAAAAGGGGAAACCTTCTGGTTCAATCGGAGATTGAAAGGGATTTTGCCGACTCACTTTCTGAAGTAATTCCATTGATTAACCGGTTTATAGAACATGGGGTGCTTAAAAAAGTTGAGAAGAAAAGGCTTCTTTTCCCCCCTGATTTAGATCTGGCAGCCGGGAGGCTGTCCCTGCATCGGAATGGCTTTGGTTTTGTCTGTCCCCTATCAGGCAATGATGTGTTTATCCCGCCGAGGTTTGTTGGCGATGCGATGGATGGGGATACGGTGCTTGCCGGCGTTCTGAAAAGGAGAAATAGGTCCGAGGGCTGGATAATTGAAATAATAAAGCGTAATTCTAAAAGACTTGTTGTGAGATGCAATTCCAATGATGGTTCTTTAACAGGAATTCCACTGAATGAAAAAGCAAATTTTGAAGTCTTTATTCAGAAGGATAAATCTCTGAAATTGAACGATGGGCAGATCCTTCTTGTAGAATTGAAAAATTTTCCCCGCCGGAACCAGCAAGCTTCAGCTAACGTGGTCAAAATTCTCGGAGAGGAAAATAATTATGAAACAGATATAAATATTGTTCTCAACAAATATAATATAATCCAGGAATTTCAGAAGGATGCTATAAATGATTCGGAGCGGATTCCGGAGGTTATTTCGGAAGGGGATTTATCAGGAAGAGTGGATCTTCGCAAATTGCCAATTGTGACAATTGACGGTGAAGATGCAAAAGATTTTGATGATGCTGTTTATGTTGAGCCCAGTTCTAAAAATAATATGCGGCTTCTGGTTTCCATCGCTGATGTGTCCCACTATGTGCAGGAGGGCTCGTCCCTTGACAGAGATGCGCTGGCCCGGGGAACAAGCACATATTTACCTGAGCGCGCCATTCCCATGCTTCCCGAGAAGCTTTCCAATAACCTTGCGAGCCTCAAGCCCGGCGTTGACAGGCTTACACTTACAGCTGACCTTTTAATAAATAGTTCAGGCGTCGTAATACAATCTAAATTATATCCAAGCGTCATTCGTTCAGCGGAAAGGATGACATACACAAAAGTATGGGATATTCTGCAGGGAGACAGAAAACTTACAGAGAAGTACGGCCATCTGGTTGAGATGTTCAGAAATATGCTGACGCTGCGCAACAGGCTGTTCCAAAGACGGGAAAAAAGAGGCAGCCTTATATTTGAACTGCCGGAACCATATGTATTGATGGATAATAACGGTGTACCAGTGGATATTCAGCGGAGGAACAGGAATCCCGCCCATATGATTATTGAAGAATTTATGCTGGCGGCTAATGAGGCTGTAGCTGTCTTTCTTGAGAAAGCAGGCATTCCCCTGCTTTTCAGGAACCACGAACCGCCGAATGTCTCTGATATGAGGGAACTGCAGAGATTTCTTGGACGCTTTGGATATTCTCTCCGGTTGAATGGAAAGGCGAACCCTCTGGATATTCAGAGCATTCTGAATAAATGCAGGGGCAAACCTGAGGAGTTTATTATGAATACCGTTATTCTCAGGTCCATGAAACAGGCAAGATATTCACCGAAAAATACAGGCCATTTTGGGCTTGCATCCGGAAGTTACTGCCATTTTACCTCCCCGATCCGCAGATATCCCGATCTGATTGTACACAGGATTCTCAAAAGTTATCTTTCCGGTTTATTGACTAAAGAGAAGATTAATAAACTGCGGGACGAACTTGAATATATCGGAGAATTATCATCGGAAAGAGAAAGGGTTGCTAATGAAGCAGAACGGGAAATAGTTGACAGGCTGAGCGCAAGATTTATGATGGACAAAATTGGCGAAGAATATGATGGCCGGATTACAATGGTAAAAGAATTTGGCATCTTTGTAGAACTGCTGAATCATTTTGTTGAGGGGATGATTCCGGTGGAGGCGCTGACGGACGATCATTACAGATATGATGAAAACTCTTTTATATTAAGGGGGATGAGAAGAAAAAGTGTCTTTAAAATTGGAGAAAAAATCAAAGTCAAGGTCTCAAGGGTTAACCTTGATTATGGCAAGATAGAATTTCTACCGGCGGATTTGACCGGTTCTTTAAGAAAAACAAAGAGAACATGAATATCAGGAAAAAGATAGAGTCTGCTGAAAAAGACACGCTATCCGATATGGCTCAGTTGAGCTCTCAGTCGCGCGGAAGGCTGAAAGCGGAACCATTGTGCGCAGTCAGGCCTGTATTCCAGCACGATCGGGACAGAATACTCCATTCCAATGCCTTCAGGAGGCTGCAGTATAAAACGCAGGTGCTTCTTTTGCCTAAGGGTGACCATTACAGGACCAGGCTCACTCATACACTGGAAGTGAGCCAGATTGCCAGGACAATCGCCAGGGCTCTGAGACTTAACGAGGATCTGACCGAGGCTATTGCCCTGGGGCATGATCTTGGGCATACCCCATTTGGACACGCTGGGGAGGAAACACTGGATAAACTCTACAAGGATGGTTTTCGCCATTATCAGCAAAGCCTGAGGGTTGTTGATGTGCTTGAGCGGGATGGGAATGGCCTCAATCTGACTATGGAGGTAAGGGACGGCATCGTCAAGCATTCTAAAGGCAAGGGCCCTATCATAACAAAAGATCCCGGGGTAACAGCCATTACTCTTGAGGGCAGGGTGGTAAGAATTGCGGACATTATAGCCTATTTAAATCATGACCTTGATGATGCATTGAGATCAGGGGTTATAAAAGAGCGGGACATTCCAAAGGACTGTGTCAGGGCTTTGGGAAACAGGTATTCAAAAAGAATTAATACAATGGTTACGGATGCAATTCTGATGACCGCAAAATGCCATGATGGCAATATTCATGTGAGCGATCAAGTCTATGAATCTATGAACAGGCTCAGGGAATTTCTTTTTAAAAATGTTTACGAAGTGGATGAGATGAAAACGGAATTCAGAAAATGTTCCAGGATACTCAAGTCGCTTTACGAATATTATTTTCAAAATCCCGATGAATTTGAAAAGGACAGCTATGGATTCAGGAGGCGGGACGCTCTTGAACGAAGGGTCTGCGATTTTATAGCGGGAATGACCGACAGGTACGCATTTTCCAAATATGAAAAAATATTCATGCCCAGTCCATGGAATGTATATTAATGGTATAATAGAACTTTTATGACCGAGAAGATAGACCTTTCCAAGTCCAAAAAAGAAAGCATGAGGCATGTTCCTGTCCTTGAGAGGAGACATCTCTCCAGAAAACTCGGGGTTATGGATCTCTATGCAGTGGGTTACGGGGATGTTGGTTCGTCAATTTATTACGCCCTCGGGGTGACAGTGCTCTATGCTATGGGCGCTGCCCCGATCGCAATGGCGATCGCAGGGCTGTTTTTTATCTGCACTGTCCTTACCTACGCAGAATTATCCGCCACAGTTCCAGAGGCTGGTGGTTCAGCTAATTTTGCGCGGTTTGCTTTCAACGACCTGGTCAGTTTCATCTCAGGGTGGGCATTGCTGCTAAGTTATATCATGACGCTCGCAATCTCTGCCTATACCATAGGCCCATACCTGTCTATGTATTTTCCTGCGCTTAAAGGTACTCTCTGGGGCATGCCTGCGAATATATGGTTTACAATGGGGATAATAGTATTTTTGTGTCTTCTTAATATTCTCGGGATAAAAGAATCCACAAGAGTGAGCGTCTTTATGTCAGTCATTGACCTCATATTGGAGATTTCTATTGTATTATTCGGCATTATTCTTATATTAAATTTTAAAAAGATAATTTCACAGATTAACTTTGGAGTTATGCCTACATGGTCCCAGTTTATATACGGTATAACCATAGCGATGGTTGCTTTTACCGGGATTGAGGCTGTCTCCCAGCTTGCCGGTGAGACAAAGGTGCCGGAAAAAAAGGTGCCAAAAGCGATGCTTCTGGTCATGGTTACCGTGGTAATACTCAGCGTCTGCATTTCACTTATTGCGGTCAGCGCTATTCCACCGGAAAAGCTGGCAACTGAGTATCTTGAGGACCCGCTGAGCGGGATTGCCCAGTCATTCAGCAATTATCCATTTGTGCTTAACGGCGTATCATTTAATTTGAGCGGTGTTTTTGTTCCCGCAGTAATTATTCTTGGCGCACTTATCCTGTTTATCGCTTCAAACGCCGGATTAATAGGCGCTTCGCGGCTTACATTTTCCATGGGCTCGCATTTTCAGCTGCCAGGTATCCTCTATCGGATCCATCCACGATTCAGGACGCCCTACACCGCTCTCATCTTTATATCAATTGTTGCCGGAGTGATTATTTTCTTTGGAAGGAACATTAAACCCCTGGCCGATCTTTATAATTTTGGCGCTATGATTTCCTTTGCCATGGCGCATCTCTCACTTATAGTTTTGAGGGTAAAGGAACCAGACAGGAACAGGCCATTTAAACTTAAGTTTAATTTAAAAATCAAAAATGGCGAAATTCCTGTATCGGCAATAATCGGGTTCATCGCAACTTTTACGGTATGGGTTATTATATTGATAACCCATAAATATGGCAGGAACGTGGGTCTACTCTGGATGCTTATGGGTGTGTGTATTTATGTCTGGTATAGATACAAACAAAAGATGCCGATGGTTGAGGCAGTGGAGGTAAAAGAGCTGAATATTCCAGAGTTTCACCGGATGAAGTTTCAACGCATTCTTGTGCCGACAAGGGGATCAGCGCTTGTTGAAATGCTCCAAACAGCTTGCAAGATTGCAAAGGAAGATGGATCAAAGATTACCGCTATATATGTAATGGAAATTCCGAACAATATGCCGCTTGATACATTTCTGCCCAAGGAATACATAGAGAGCAATAATGCTCTTGACCATGCCCGCGCAATAGCAAGAGAATATGGATTGGATATTGATACTAAGCTGATCCAGGCAAGGTTTGCCGGGGATGCGATAATTGACACTGCGAAGGATCTGGATGCTGACCTGATTGTGCTTGGGGCGAGCAATCAGCCCCGGCTCGGTGATGTGATCTTCGGTACGACTGCTGATTATGTGATCAAAAACGCAAAATGCCGCGTCTGGGCATCCTTTGCCCGCACCTCGCTGCCGCGGTAAAATTTTCAAAACTTTACTTTCATGCTAAAATTAGATTATGAAGAACAAGGAGATTGCCCGGATATTCAATGAAATTGCCGAATTCCTTGAGATAAAGGGTGATAACCCTTTCAGGATCAGGGCATATCGCAAAGCGGCGCAGAATATAGAAAGCCTTACCGAGGATCTCTCTGTTTTGATAGCAGAGGGCAGGCTTACCAATGTCCCGGGAATAGGGAAAGACCTTGCAGAAAAGATAACAGAATATGTTAACAGCGGCAAGATGCAATCCTACGAGGATTTAAAGAAGGATGTGCCAAGGGGAATTCTGGAAATAATGAGCGTTCCCGGCGTTGGGCCGAAGACGGCAAGAATGCTTTACGATGCACTCGGAATAGATTCAATTGAAAAACTTGAAGAGGCCGCTAAGTTCCATAAATTGCAAAAACTACCGAAGATCAGGGAAAAGACAGAGGCGAACATTTTAAAGGGGATTGAGTTTATCAAAAGATCCCGCGGCAGGATACCGCTCGGTATGGCATGGCCTGTAGCGTATAAGATTGTGAATTCATTGAAAAAGCAGGATATTGTAAAGTGCATAGATACCGCAGGGAGCCTCCGGCGCTATAAGGATACCATAGGCGATATAGATATTCTTGTCGTCTCTTCGGAGCCGGAGAAGGTCATGGATATTTTTGTGTCTCTTCCTCTTGTGGGGGATGTGCTCGCAGAGGGTGAGACAAAATCAAGCATAAGAACAAGGAACGGAATACAGGTTGACCTCAGGGTAGTGGAGGAAAAATCCTACGGCGCAGCCCTGGCATATTTTACCGGCTCAAAGGCTCACAATATCAGAATCAGGGAAATGGCGGCCAGGAAGGGGTTGAAGATAAGCGAATACGGTATCTTCAACAGCATGGGTAAATGGATTTCAGGCAGGGAGGAATCGGATGTGTATCAGGCAGTGGGATTGCCGTGGATTCCACCGGAACTCAGAGAGGATACGGGAGAGATAGAGGCATCGCAATCCGGCCATCTCCCCGAACTGGTGGAACTGACTGACATTAAGGGAGATCTTCATGATCATAGCAACTGGAGCGATGGTGAAAATACAATTGAGGAGATGGCCGATGCTGCAAAAAAAAGGGGGTATAAATACCTGGCAATCACAGATCACTCCCGTGCACTTGGCGTTGCCCGCGGGCTTGATGAGAAGAGACTGCGGGAGCAGATAGAGACAATAAGAAAATTAAACGGCAGATGCAGGGATATTGTAATTCTGTGCGGCACAGAGGCAAATATTGGAATGAATGGATTGCTTGATTTGCCGCCGGAATTGCTGAAAGAGCTTGATATTGTAGTTGCATCGGTCCATTCCGGATTTAAGCAGGACAGAACAGGAATGACGGAACGGGTTATCAAATGCATGAGATCAGGCCTTATTCATGTGCTGGGGCACCCAACAGGCAGACTACTCGGAGAACGGGACGAATATGAAATTGATATGGGAGAGGTGCTTAAGGTTGCAAAGGAGACGAACACAGCAATTGAGGTTAATGCCTATCCCTTCAGGCTGGACCTTACTGATTATAACTGTAAACGGGCAAAGGAAATAGGAGTGAGGATGGCAGTCTCCACTGATTCTCATTTTACCGAACAGCTGGATTACATGTCGCTCGGAGTTTCTGTTGCAAGGCGGGGCTGGCTGGAAAAGAATGATATAATAAACACCTACTCCCTGGAAAAATTAAAGCAGTGGTTGAAGAGGGAGTGATAAATTATAATAGATTTTCTGTTTGCCTGACTGCTCTGATGAAATCCCTGATTTTTACTTTATCCTTCTTTCCCGGGGCTGATTCTACGCTGCTGGATGCATCCACACCGTAGGGCTTAACCAGATTTATTGCCCCGGAGACATTATCGGGCGTCAATCCGCCGGCAATGATTATCCTGCCGTATCTTTTTGCTTTTTTTGCCAAACCCCAGTCAAAACTCAGCCCTGAACCGCCGTAGGAATCTGTTTTGCTGTCAAGAAGGAATGCGAATGGTTTGTAGTTTTTCATCTGCTCCAGGTCTGATTTATTTTTAATCCTGATCCCCTTTATTGTTGGAGCCGTTATTGCCTCCAGCAATTCAGGCAGTTCCTCCCCATGGAGCTGGGCAATCTTAATGCCCGTAATCTTCAGTGTCTCCCTTATGAAGGCGGCTGATTCGTTTACGAAAACCCCGACAGTGGTTGCATCAGGGGGTAATTTGACAGTGATTTTTCTCACTGAATTTGGATCTATAAAACGCGGACTTTTCCTGTAGAATACAAATCCCAGCGCATCTGCGCCGCATTCAAGAGCCCATAGCGCGTCCTTTGCTGTTTTGATGCCGCAAACTTTTACGTAAGTCATATTTTTATTATACTATTATCTTGACTTTTCACCAGTTGAATGATAAAAAATTCATTTCGTGGATTTTTGAGGTTATGCGTAAATGACCGTTCAGGAGATTGTCTCGCTTCTGCAGGAATTTTGGGCTGAGAATGGCTGTCTTATCCTCCAACCATATGATCTGGAAGTAGGAGCAGGGACATTCCATCCTGCTACTTTTCTAAGGGTGCTCGGACCGGAACCATGGAAGGCCGCATATGTGGAGCCGTCAAGAAGGCCTGCGGATGGCAGATACGGGGAGAACCCAAACCGGCTGCAGTGTTACTACCAGTTTCAGGTAATAATAAAGCCATCAATTCATAACGTTCAGAATATGTACATACAAAGCCTCAAGAGGCTCGGAATTGATCCGCATAATCACGATATCAGGTTTGTTGAGGATGACTGGGAATCCCCTACGCTCGGAGCCTGGGGGCTTGGTTGGGAGGTCTGGCTTGACGGGCTTGAAATTACCCAATTTACGTATTTCCAGCAGGCAGGGGGAATTGATCTGGATCCCATTGCTGTTGAGATTACTTATGGCGTGGAGAGGCTTGCGATGTACATTCAGGGGAAAAGCAATGTTTTTGACATAGAATGGGCGCACGGCATAAATTATGGCGAGATATACCTTCAGTCGGAAAGAGAGTTTTCTAAATTTAATTTTGAACTTGCAGATGTATCCCTGCTCTTTGACCTTTTTAACAAATATGAAAACGAATGCAAACGGCTTCAGGAAAGCAGCCTTATCCTTCCTGCTTATGATTTCTGCCTTAAATGTTCACACATCTTTAATCTTTTGGATGCAAGGGGCGTTATAAGCGTTTCCGAGAGGGTTAGTTATATTTCGCGTGTCCGGAAGCTTGCAGAAAGATGCGCAAAAGGATGGCTTGAGATAAGAAAATCTCTCGGATTTCCATTACTCAGTAAAGGAAGTAAACTCAGAAAAAATGGCTAAGGAACTAAAAACTCTGCTGCTTGAGATAGGCACGGAGGAAATACCCTCCGGCTATGTATCGGATATGCTTTCCGAATTGAAGATGAGTTTTATTGAAGGGATGAAGGGGCTGCGGATTGCACATGGAGAGGCAATGACCTATTCTACTCCGCGCAGGATTGTCCTGTATGTGTCTGATGTAGAGGAAAAGCAGAAAAACATTTCAGAAGAAACAATAGGTCCTCCGGAGAAGATAGCATTTGGCTCTGACGGAAAACCGACGCAGGCAGCGATTGGCTTTGCTAAATCTCGATCTGTTCCGGTGGAGGATCTGAAGTTCAAGGATACGGAAAGGGGCAAGTATATAATTGCTGTAAAGGAAATAGAAGGAGAGAGGACGGACAAAACACTGCAGAAATTTTTGCCCGAGCTGATACAATCTCTCCATTTCCCCCGTTCCATGAAATGGGGTAGTGTGGATTTCAGGTTTGTCCGCCCCATACACTGGATAGTTGCCTTGTTCGGAGAAAGGGTAATCTCGTTTGAACTTGCAGGTCTGAAGAGCGGAAAAAAGACCTTTGGTCACCGGTTTCTGAGCAGCAATTCAATCTCAATAAAAGAACCGTCCGAATATTTTGCCAGGCTTTCTTCCCTAAAGTGTCTGGTCGATTCTAAGGACAGGGCGGCCTCAATCCATAGACAGTTTCAGGTTATCTCAAAAAGACTCAAAATAACGCCTGTTTACTCGGATGCGCTATTTTCAAAGGTTCTGAACCTTGTAGAATATCCCTTTGTTGTTGTGGGCGAGATAAATAAAAAATATATGGATCTGCCAGCCGAGGTTCTGGAAAATGTTCTCAATGAACAATTAATGTTCTTTGTTACGCAAGACAGGAATGGAAAGCTGACAGAGAAATTTATAGCTGTAAGCAATATAAAGCCAAAGAATCAGCGGATTTTGAAACAGGGCTATGAACGGGTTGTTGAGGCAAGACTGGCAGATGCGTATTTCTTCTTTCAGGATGATCTGAAGTTTTCACTTGAACAGAGGGCGGAGATATTAAAAGGGATAGTCTTCTTTGGAAAAATGGGAACTTACTATGATAAAACGCAGCGCCTTATTTCTGTATGCGGTAAACTTAGCGGACAACTTGCCCCCGATAAGGGTGAGATGGCAAGCAGGGCCGCCCTTTTATGCAAAGCAGACCTGACAACGAATATGGTCAGGGAATTCCCAAAACTACAGGGGGTTATTGGCAGGGTTTACGGACTTATACAAAAAGAAAAAGAAGGGGTCGCTACGGCTATTTATGAGCATTATCTTCCAAGGTTCTCCGGCGATAAACTTCCTGAGACAATTGCCGGGCTTATATTGAGTCTTGCCGACAGGATGGATAATATAGTTTGCGGTTTTGCTATGGGTTATCAACCCACGGGAACAACCGATCCATACGCTTTAAGGAGACATGCCCTCGGGATTATAAACGGCATTCTGAAAGCAGGAGTCTGCCTTCCCTTGAAAGATCTTGTTTGTATGTCCATGGACATGATTAAGGACAGGGTTTCATCATCCCCTGATGCAATAATAGACAAAATAATGGGTTTTCTGCGGGACAGGGTAGAAAATATATTTACAGCAAATGGTATTCAGAAGGAAGCGGTTGATGCAGTTTTGTTTGACGAATCCCTTGATCCGGTGGATCTAAGGATGAGGATTGATGTGCTGATAAAGAATATTAACAAGCCGGAATTTTCCTCCATGGTTCTTGCTTATAAGCGCATTATTAATATCCTTGGCAAGAATTTCTTTGAGGATATTAATAATGCTATCTTCAGCGACAATGAGGAAAAAGTCCTTTATTCCACACTTATAGACAAGGCACAGACATTGGAGCAGTCTATAAAGGAGCGCCGCTATCAGGATGCGTTTGATACCCTTGCGCTGTTTGTAAATCCAGTTAATAATTTCTTTGACAGGGTTTTAATTATGACAGAAGATATAAACCTAAGAAACAACAGGCTCGCAATATTGAACAAAATTAAAAAGGCATTTATGAATCTTGCAGATCTCTCAAAATTTTCAGTGAGAACCTTGGAGGACAGAGGATGAAGGAAAAGTTTGTTTACTTCTTTGCAAATGGAAAAGCTGAAGGAACCGCTAAGATGAAGGACCTTCTCGGGGGTAAGGGCGCAAACCTTGCGGAGATGACCAACCTTGGCGTTCCGGTGCCGCCCGGATTTACGATTTCAACCGATGCATGCAGAATTTATTATTCCAGCAAAGGAAAAATTCCACGTCAAATTATATCAGAAGTAGAAAAGGCGATGGACAAATTAGAACGGATTACAAAGAAAGGATTCGGCGACAGTTCAAATCCGCTGCTTGTTTCTGTGAGATCCGGAGCAAAATTTTCCATGCCGGGAATGATGGATACTATTTTGAACCTTGGGTTAAATGATAAAACAGTAGCAGGTCTTGCCCAAAAAACAAAAAATAAAAAATTTGCTTATGACTCTTACAGAAGATTTATCTCTATGTTTGGCGATGTTGTTTTCAGGATAGAGAAGAAGGAATTTGAATCTATATTTGATAATTTTAAGCGCAGGATGAAGGTGAAATACGATGTTGAGTTGTCAACCGATGTATTTGTTGATCTTGTAGATGAATATAAAATCCTTGTGAAGGAAAAAACAGAGAAGACTTTCCCGTTTGATCCTTCAGCCCAGATGGTTATGGCTATTGAGTCTGTTTTTAAATCGTGGAATAATGCGCGAGCAATATATTACCGGAACAAATACAACATACCACACGACATCGGAACTGCTGTAAATGTACAGACGATGGTGTTTGGTAATATGGGAAGCAATTCTGCTACCGGTGTGGGTTTTACCCGGAACCCTGCCACAGGAGAAAAGGTTTTTTACGGAGAATACCTCACTAATGCGCAGGGGGAGGATGTTGTTGCGGGAATAAGGACGCCAAAACCAATATTGGAATTAAAGAAAGAAATGCCTAAAGTTTATGACCGTCTTTTCAGTATTACACAGAGACTTGAGAAGCATTACAGGGATATGCAGGATTTTGAATTCACTATTGAAGATGGGGTTCTCTATATGCTTCAGACAAGGGTTGGGAAGAGGACTGCGCACTCTGCGCTTAAGATTTCTGTTGATATGGTGCAGGAGAAGATAATTTCGGTTGATGAAGCTATCCAGCGGATAGAGCCATCACAGTTGAATCAGTTGCTGCATCCAGTCATTGACCCTAAGGCAGTGCTGAATCTGGTTGCAAAGGGTCTGCCGGCTTCGCCGGGTGCCGCTGTAGGCAAAATCGTTTTTGACCCTGACAAAGCTGTCCAAATATCGGCTGACGGACAGGATGTACTTCTTGTAAGAAGAGAAACTAGTCCCGATGATATACATGGAATGGGCGCTGCCCAAGGATTCCTCACAGCTACAGGCGGGATGACATCTCATGCTGCTGTGGTTGCCAGACAGATGGGAAAACCTTGTGTGGTAGGGTGCGAATCGGTTTATATAGATGAAGAAAAGGGAACTATGAAAATAGGAAACCAGTTTCTGAAGGAAGGGGAGTATCTGACCTTAAGCGGTACTACAGGCGAGATATTTCTTGGTAAAACCCAGTTAATACCGCCCAAAATAACCGATGAATTCAATGTGTTCATGTCCTGGGTGGATAAGATCAAAGTGCTGGGTGTTCGCGCCAATGCTGATATTCCAAAGGATGCTGCAGTGGCACGCTCCTTCGGTGCAGAAGGCATCGGTCTATGCAGGACAGAGCATATGTTCTTCGCTGAGGACAGAATTCCTATTGTGCAGAAGATGATAATGGCCAATACGAGGAATGAGCGGGAAAAATATCTCAACATCCTACTCCCTTTGCAGAAGGAAGATTTTAAGGGATTGTACAGGGAGATGAAGGGGTATCCGGTTACTATCAGGCTCCTTGATCCGCCACTGCACGAATTTCTGCCAAAAAGAGAATCTCTAATGGTAGAGATAACAAAGATGGAGTTATCAGACGCTGATCCCAGGATGTTAGAGAATAAGCGTGCGTTACTGCAGAGGGTAGAGGAATTGCATGAGTTCAATCCCATGCTCGGCTTAAGGGGGTGCCGTCTTGGCATAATGATGCCGGAGATTACGGAAATGCAAGCAAGGGCTATTATTATGGCAGCTTGTGAGGTTGAAAAAGAGGGGATAAAGGTAATACCTGAAATCATGCTTCCTCTGATTGCAACAGAAGAGGAGATGCAGGCACAGAAAAGGATAGTTATTGATATTGCGGATAGGACGCTGAAGGAATGTAATAAAAAATTGAAATACCTTGTTGGAACAATGATTGAAATACCCAGGGCTGCAATTGTGGCAGATTTAATTGCTAAGCATGCAGGGTTTTTCTCCTTTGGTACAAATGACCTTACACAGACCACTTACGGGCTCTCGCGCGATGATGCCGGGAAGATAATCAAATTCTACCTGCAAAGAAATAAGACCTGCCCAAACTGTCTCTCCCTGTTTGGTGAAGAGAAAGAATGTCAAAAATGCGGAGCAAATGTAACAGAGGTTAAAGAGAATATTTTATCTTTTGACCCATTTGTAAATGTTGATCAGCAAGGGGTGGGATTTCTGATGGAACATGCTGTTAAAAAAGGAAGAAATACAAACAGGAATCTTAAGATAGGAATATGCGGCGAACATGGCGGCGATCCTTCCACAGTTACGTACTGTCATAATATAGGGCTGGACTATGTTAGTTGCTCCCCCTTCAGGGTTCCCATTGCGAAACTTGCCGCGGCTCAGGTTGCACTGGCGGAAAAGAAAAAAAAGAAGCATCGTTGATTATCATCAAGCACTTGTCAAATCAGCCAGGGCATAGTATAATAAAAAATAGATAAGTATTAAGTGAGAAGAGGTATTCCATGTTCAACTCCATTAATGAAGTAAATCAAAAGTTTGAAGAAAAGAAATATATATGCAGTACTGAGGCTGCAACGGTTGTTTATCTCAGCACAAAGATCCAGAAGCCCCTTCTTATTGAAGGTCCTGCAGGGGTGGGGAAAACGGAGTTGGGAAAAGTCCTTGCCGATGCTCAGGGCTATCCACTTATAAGGCTGCAGTGTTACGAAGGACTTGATGAAGCCAAAAGTCTTTATGAATGGGAGTATTCAAAACAGCTCCTCTACATGCAGATTCTTAAGGATAATCTTTCGGAGATCACGAGCGGGAGTAAATCCCTGAAAGAAGCGGTGGAAAAACTTAACAATGTTGAGGATGCCTTTTTTTCCGAAAAGTTTCTTCTTCCGAGACCACTGCTCAAGGCGCTTATCAATTCCGAGCCAACTGTTTTGCTTATAGATGAGGTTGACAAGGCAGACCCTGAATTTGAGGCTTTTCTACTTGAAATATTAAGCGATTTTCAGGTTACAATCCCGGAACTGGGGACATATTCTGCAAGGAATCCGCTACAGGTTGTTCTTACAAGCAACAACACAAGGGATATCAGCGATGCCCTCAAGAGGCGGTGTCTTTATTTGTACCTTGATTTTCCCGATCAGCATGTTGAGGAAAAGATCGTCAAATCGCGGGTTCCCGGGATATACAGTAAACTGACAACGGATATAGTAGAATTTGTGAACAAGCTGCGTGCCATTGATCTTAAGAAAAAACCAAGCATAAGCGAAACACTTGATTGGGCAAGAGTTCTCCTGACTATGAACGCTAAATCTCTCGATGAAAAACTTGTTAACGACACTCTTTCCGTTCTTCTAAAGTATGATGAGGATATTAAGAAAATCAGGGAAGAAATAAAAAAACAGACAACCCAGAGAGAAGGAATTTCATTTGCTCCGGAGGCAAAAAAGACCCTTGTAAACTGAAGGAATGGAAAAACAACTAATAGAGTTTCTTGGATTATTAAGGCGAAACGGTATCAGGATTACCATATCTGAAACAATAGATGCGTTTGAAATTTTAAGACACATTGCTATAGGGGAAAAGGATCACTTCAAAACCGCCCTGCGCGCGGTATTGGTTAAAGATTTTAAAGACAGACAGGTTTTTAATGAACTTTTTGAAGAATATTTTATGGGAGGGAATGATCTTCTTTCTTACAGGAAATTTACCCTTGATGACATTCCGCTCTTTGCCTTATCTCACGATTATCTCAGAAAAATTGTCAGGGGAGAAATGCGGGAGGGATTTTCTCCATTGATACTTTTTCTTCTTTTGAATGATAAAACCAGATTTCTCAGTGCACTGAGGGACGCAGGGGCTAACGCAGGACTTGAGAGGATTACCAACCACCTGCAGATTAACTTTTTCGCAAACAAGATATACCTCATGCTCGGCGGGGAGAATTTTGATTCAGAGCTGATATTTTTTAAGAAGTTACTTGCTGATAAGGGTATTGATGAGAAAGAGATAGAAGCCGTCTTGCAATATCTGAGACTATCCACGGACCGGGTGAGGGAACTGGTAAAGGATTATGTTGGCAGGGAATTTAAAAAACTGAACTTCAATTACTTTGTCAGAATGCCCGAGACCAGGCTGTTGCAGAAGAATTTCACCATCCTTACCGACGAAGAAGAGAAAAAAATGCGCGATATAATTTATAAACTTGCGGCGAAACTTAAAAACAGAGCGGTTGTAAAAAGAAAAACTGGCAAAAAGGGTAAGTTGGATCTCAGGAAAACCCTGCGCAGGAATATCAAATATGATGGTTTTATTTTGAAGCCGGTGTATGGACTTAAGGTAAAACATAAGCCAAAAGTCATTGCCATTTGCGACGTTTCTGATTCCGTAAGGTATGTTTCAAGTTTCTTCCTCCAGTTTTTGCATGTTATGCAGGAATCTTTCCGGCGCGTATCAAGTTTTATCTTTTCGGGAGATATAGGCGAAGTGACTTCATTGTTTCTGCGTAATCCGTCCGAGAGGGCGCTGGAGAAGATCTACAAAGGATCGATAATAAATCCCTATGCAAAAACCAATTACGGGAGGGTGCTAAAAACTTTCCAGAAGAATTTTCTCGGCCGGGTTGATAAAACAACCTCCGTTATTATAATAGGCGACGGAAGGAATAATCATAACCAACCGGAGGACGACATACTGGATGACATACGAAAATCATCAAAGAACCTCGTCTGGCTCTGCCCTGAAACGAAGTGGAGCTGGTGGATGGGCGACAGCGATATGCTGCGCTATGCTCCGCACTGCGACGATGTAAGAATTGTGACGAATCTGAACGACCTGTATAACGCAGTAAGAGAAATTGTTCTATGACAATAGACAGCGGCCCGCTGCTTGATTTTTATTGTTTAATATACTATTCTATATAATTAAAAATGGCTAAACCAAAAATACTTATTGTAGACCCCGACGAAAAGAATTTGAGGCTTCTTGCCATCAGCCTTAAGAAAGCAAATTTTAATGTAACTATAACCACGGATGGAAAGGACGCTCTTCAGAAGACAGAATCCCTGAAGCCCGATCTGATTATTTCAGAGACAGATCTTAATTCTGTAAGCGGTTTTGAATTACTGAAAACATTGCGTGAAAACCCTGTATTTAAAGATACTCCTTTCATTTATCTTACCAGAAACAAAAGCGTGGATGAGAAGGTAAAAGGATTAAAACTCGGAGCAAATGATTATCTTACAAAACCAATTTATCTGAGGGAGATTATCACAAGGGTGAAGATTCTCCTTGAGAGAGTTGAACAGAACAAAATAGGGATGGGAGCCGACAGGGGTTTCTCCGGAGATCTCGGCAAGATCGGCGTTGTAGAAGTTATTCAAACGCTGGAACTTGCGAACAAAACAGCCATAATGCACCTTGCTTACATTGGACACAAGGGCGTAATATATTTCAAGAAAGGGAAAATAGTTCATTCTGAGGTAGGAAAGGTAAAAGGAGAAAAAGCTTTCTATATGATGCTTAATTGGTTTGAGGGAGCATTCCAGGTTGAATTTACAGAGCACAACATAATAGAGACCATAACAATAAGCAACCAGGGACTTCTAATGGAAGGGTTAAGACGAATAGACGAGTGGAAGCAACTGCAGGAGATTATCCCCTCCCTTGATACTGTTCTAGTGATAGATTCACAGGCGATTCTAAGCGAACATCCTGAGCAATTCCCGTCAAAGGTAGAAAATTTTCTCGCAGAATTCGACGGTAAGAAAGCCATTATTGATGTTATTGAGAGCTTGGCCATTGATGAGATAGAAGCTCTGAAAATGGTTTCCCAGTTATACTTCCAGGGATTTCTTGTAGAGTCTTCCAGCCCGGCAGATGCTAAAAAGGTTGCATACTATTACCCGACAAGGGCTGCAGCGAATGTTGAAGAAAAAACAGTGGCGCAGAAAGAAGGAAAAAAATGGGAATCAGAAGCACAGGAGTTTCTTAAGCCCCCTGGCGAGGAGATGGGGGAGGATACCGCATTTTTGATGCCTCCTATGGATGAGGAACCACTCGTGGAACAAAGATCCGATCCTCCTAAACCCAGGACAGAGCCACTACCGGTACTGGAAGCGGGAGAGAAAAAAGAAACAAAGGAGAAGGGGGTTTATATAAAAAACTATCCCGCTCCCAAAAACAAACAGACAGCAATTACAGAGACGGTTTCACTGAAAGAACAAATCTCCTCAGAAAAGCTGCTGTCTAATTCCGAACCGCAGAAACCAGATCTTCAACAAGGCACTCTTGCCATGACTACAGCAAGGCCTGACGGTTCATGGCTGAGGCTGCTTTTAATCATTTCATTAGTTGTTTTTGTTTTTTTTATCCCTATTATCATTTATTTTGTTCCGAACCTCAGGGAGGAAGCATCTGGAATTCTTAAATCCTTTTCCGGAGGCGATTCTTCCCCTGCACTTTTACCGGACGCTAAGATGCATCTTGAAGTAGTTAAGAAATTGATGCAGTTGGGCAGTGCCGATGCCTTTAGTAATGCAGAAATTGAATTGAGAAGCGCCATTGCGCTTCAGCCAGAACATCCGGATGTGATATCCGACGCTTCTGCTTTTTATTTGGAATGGGGAAATGCCAGCGATAAAAATGCCCTGATTAACAAAGCGCTTTCGTTTGCTGAAAATGGATTGAAGCGGTTTCCGGAAAACAACCGTCTTCTTTTTGCTAAAGCAAAGGCTTTAGGATATCTTGGCAGATTTTCGGATGCAGAATCTATCGTAAACAAACTTTTGCAGAAGGACGTTAATAATCCAGAATCTTACATGTTATCATCTATGATATACATTAACAGCAATGATAAGATTGATGAAGCAGTAAAACTCTTTTACAAATTCCTTGAAATATCTCCGCCAGATAACTTAACCTATATTGAATTTGTTGAACAGCTTATCAAAAAGAATCGTCTCAACGACGCGGAGGCAGTATTAAAAAAGATTAATGGTATTGTTTCAAAAGATAAGAGAGTTCTTTACATGCTTGGAACTGTTCAGGAGAAAAATGGTAAATATAAGGAGGCCGTCAATTCTTTTAAAATATTGCTTGAAGCGGACAAAAATAATATGGATGCAAGGATTCGGATAGCAAATCTCCAGATCAGAAATTACGATTACAATGATGCCGTGTATTTTCTTGAAGATGTTTTAAAGGGAGCAGATATTTCTGAGGACAAAATTCTTGAAGCAAAATACCTTCTTGGTAAAGCGTACGAAGGAATGAAACAAACTGATAAGGCGCTTAATTATTATAGTGCTGTAATTTCAAAACAGCCTGATTTCAGAGATGCCAAGGATTGCTATGAAAGGCTGAAGCCCCCTGTGAAAAAGGCTCAGATAGAAGTTCCCATGGTGTCGCCCTATGAGGTTGCTCTTAAAAATGGCAGGGGGTATTATAAACAGGGCGATCTTCGTAACGCTGTCAGGGAATTTCAAAAAGCAGCGCAACTCAATCCTAAAAGCGATGAAGCGCTCGTTGAACTTGGAGCAGTCCTTTTTGATCTTGGAGAGGATGTTGATGCCATTCTTAAACTCACAAGAGCAGTTACTTTGAATTCCAAAAACTCAAGGGCATTACTGCTGCTCGGTAATATATATTACACGAGGGGCGAAAACGACAAAGCAGTTAATTATTATAAAAATTTTTTAAAAGCTGACCCAAGCGGTCCTTATGCGGAAGAGATAAAAACAATTCTTAACAGATTAGGGAGGTGAAAATGAAAACTTCTAATAACAGGTCTTTTGTTCGTATTCCTGTAAAGGTAAGAATGCTTGCGAGGTACGAAGGGGAAGAGTCAGGACAACTTTACTTTTTTTCAAAGAACATCAGCGCCGGAGGCGCATTTCTTGAGTCTGACCTGCTTCTTGAGCGTGGCACAAAGGTATATCTGGAGTTTACATTGCCCAATACCCAGAATCTTATTATTGTAAAGAGCTCTGTTATATGGATTAAAGAAGATGGGGACGATCCATCAGTTTCAGCCTCAGGTATGGGAATAAAGTTTGTCAATCTTGACGACGAAAGCCGAAAACTGATAACCCAGTATATCCGGGAGCATTTAAAATAAGGAGACTGAAAAATTATGTCAAAGCGTATTGAGGAAAAACGGACGAGTGGCAGAAAGCACATCAGGGTTCAGATTACTGTCCATGATGGAGAAGGATTTGGAGATATATACTTTGAAAGCAACGATTTAAGCTCAGGTGGAATATTTGTCATTTCGGATATTCTCCTTGATATTGGAGAACGCCTTACGCTTGAGTTTATGCTGTCAAATTCTTCAAAGCCTGTTCATGTAGAAGGAGAAGTTGTCCGGATTATCAAGTATCCTAAGCAATATGGTGAAAACTTGAAGCCCGGAATGGGAATAAGATTTACAAATATCGTCAATGAGGATAAAAAGAATCTGGAGAAATTCCTCCGATCTATGGAGTAATATTTAACAGGACAGGTAAATTTTAACCTTTTTTAAGATGCAGTTTTTTTGTTGAATTTCTTATATAATCCTTAAAAATCTGTTATAACAGCGGGTATTTTTTGCCTATTTGCGCTAATTTCTTTTAAAACCACTAAAATACCGTTAAAATATCTCTTATAAATCAAGTAGTTACCAAATCATAAAAGTTTATTTGGGAATGGTTATTGCGGTAATTCCTATGTGTGAAGATAAAAAAAGAGAGAAGAAGATGGTTAATAATGCTGTTTTTATCAATCTGGTTGTCTGTAAACGCTGGTGCAGATGAAATAATTTACAGGTATCAGAAAATGCTTCTGGATGAAATAAAAGAAAATAGTGTAAATAATAAGGAAGTAAAGGACCGGGCATGGCGCCAGGCAAAGGAATTAGTCGCTCCTTATGTTTCTGCAGATAATATAAAGCAACCAATTACGCTTGTTGTAGACAAGGAATATCTGGATTACCAGAGAAGGATAAAAGGAATCTATGAACCGGATTTAAATATTGTTATTGCAACTAATTTTGATGTGCTTGTTCACGAATATATTCATACAATGCTGTATGCAGGCGGAGAGCAGGCTCTTTCAGCCAATGAGAGTTTTATCCGGCAACTCTGGAATTTCAGGGATTAATCCTCTAATTTAATTGACAGCCGTCTCAATCTTATATTGTTTTCATTGCAGAACTTTTCAATCTTTTCTGTTTTTGCAGTCTCCATCTTAAAGGTTGAAATGATTATCTGTGTTATATTGTGTTTTCTGATAATATTCGCAAGGGCTTTCTGATTTGAGAAAATCGGATAACCATGGATCCGTTTGCTCCATTTTGTTTCATCATCATCAATGAATCCCACAGGACTTAGATTCATATCTCTGTTATTTAGTATTTCCCTCAAAAGAAGTTCTCCTCCATCGCCTGCTCCGTAGATAAGTATTTTTTCTCCTTCCCTTCCTTTCTGTCTAATCAGTCTGTCCATCACCCTGAAGGATAATCTTGCCCCGGTAAGAAAGAAAAACGTAAGCATAAGATCAGATATGAACACTGCCCTGGAAAAACCTTCCAATCTGAAGATCAACGATATTGCAACAATTATCAGTCCAGTTCCGAGGCATACCCCTTCAAACATTCTCACAAGATCAGTAATACTGAAATA
>Ga0209619_10000851_pt1 | contig 21995 bp, 16 predicted proteins | sample Rifsed16ft3_FD_184011 | JGI IMG/M metagenome (GOLD analysis project Ga0209619, IMG submission 184011) | Soil microbial communities from Rifle, Colorado, USA - sediment 16ft 3 (version 2) | ecosystem: Environmental > Terrestrial > Deep subsurface > Rock core/Sediment | place: Rifle, Colorado... | reverse complement strand
GAAAAGGTCGGCCGCAACGACCCATGCCCATGCGGAAGCGGGAAGAAGTATAAGAATTGCCATGGGGGATAAAGCCGTAATAAGTAATAGGTAATAGGTGATAGGTGATAAGTGAAATTGGCCTCACAACCTATCACCAATCACGTATCACCTATCACTCAGAGATTCCAATGAAGAAGATCGAAGCAATCATCCGCCCCTTTAAGCTCGACGACGTGAGGGAAGCGCTCTCGGAAATCGGTGTGAGGGGAATGACTCTGACGGAAGTCAAAGGCTACGGCCGTCAAAAAGGTCACACCGAACTGTACCGCGGTTCTGAGTACAAGATCGACTTCCTGCCAAAAATCAAACTTGAGATCATCGCCAATGACGAGATGGTCGACGCCGTTGTGGCCGCGATCATCAAGGCGGCCAAGACCGGACAAGTGGGTGACGGAAAGATCTTTGTGTATCCCGTCGAGGATGTCATTCGTGTCCGTACCGAGGAATCCGGAGAAGGCGCTCTCTGAAAAACGCATTGACTCTCTTCCCATCATATCCTCTTTCCGAAAAGGCGTTCCGTGTTGCTCCTTGTTTTGAACCTCGGAACGTTTTTCCTTTATGACCGGGTTCCTTCCGTTCAAAGCCGGCTACGTAGCCATTGTCGGTGAACCCAACGTCGGCAAATCAACACTCATGAATGCCCTCCTGGAGCAGAAGATTTCCATCGTTACAAGAAAACCGCAAACAACGCGACAGCGGGTGCTCGGAATCGCCACGGATGAAGAGAGCCAGATGATCTTTCTCGACACTCCGGGGCTGCTCGAACCGCGGTATCTCCTTCATGAAAAAATGCTCCTCGTGGCGCGGCGCGCGCTCGAGGATGCCGACGTCCTTCTCATCCTTACCGAGCCTTCGCAAGGAATGGAGCTCCCCGATCAGGTGAAGGCCCAGGTCCTTTCGAAACAATGGTCGAAACCCCTTGTCCTTGGAATCAACAAAGCCGACACGGTGGCTCGCGAGACGCTTCTTCCGCTGATCGAACACTTCTCCGGCATGAAGCATTTCCGCGATATCGTTCCCATCTCCGCCCTGAAGGGAGAAAATCTGGCGACACTTCGACAGGTCCTCAAGAAATCTCTTCCCGAACATGCCCCCTTCTATCCTGAAGAGTTCGTCAGCGAGCAGCCTGAACGATTCTTTGCGTCGGAACTGATCCGGGAAGCGATCTTCGAGCAGTTTCAGGAAGAGATCCCTTATTCAACGGCCGTTGAGATACGCGAGTTCAAGGAGCGGGAGGAGGGGAAGACTTACATCAATGCCGACATTGTCGTCGAACGGGATTCTCAAAAAGGAATCCTTATCGGGAAGAAGGGCGCTGCACTCAAGAGGATCGGCCAGACAGCCCGGATCCGTATTGAGCAATTCATTCAGAGACCTGTGTTCCTTGATCTTCATGTCAAAGTCGGGGAAGGGTGGAGGAGTAAGGAGTCGTGGATGAAAAGGTTGGGATTCGAATGATGAGCAAGAAGCGAGGAGGTAGAAGTCAGAATCCAGAATCCAGAAGTCAGAGATCAGAGATCAGTCCTTCGGCTCAGGACTGATGACTTCGGCGAGTCTTCGGCGAGCTCAGACGAGCCGCTCAGTCGAGTCGCTGAGCGAAGTCGAAGCATCAGAAGTCAGAAGCCAATGGGCTTTGTAGGTCGGAATGATATTCCGACTGGGTAAACAGAGGACGGGAGTCAGAAGTCATGAGTAGCCTACCAACAATGAGGAGCTATGCCGGAAATAATTCCCTTCCGCGGTTTTCGGTATAACCAGTCGAAGGTCGACATTCATGATGTTGTTGCGCCGCCGTACGACATTATTCCGCCGGAACAGCAGGAGAGGCTCTATGATCGAAGCCCCTACAACGTTGTCCGGCTGATTCTCGGCCGTGAAGCAGATCGCTATGCGTCTTCGGCGGCGACGCTCAAACAATGGATCTCTGAAGCGATTCTCATGAGAGATCCCAATCCCGCCTTCTACGTTCTCCACCAGGAGTTCGGAGGAGATGACGGGAAGCCCATTACACGGAAAGGTTTTGTCGCGCTGTGCAGGCTGGAGGAATTCGAAAAGAAGATCGTGCTTCCTCACGAGAAGACTCTCGCAAAGCCAAAGGAGGACCGGTTCAAGCTTTTCAAGGCGACGAACAGCAATTTCAGTCAGATCTTCTCGTTCTATTCCGATCCTGAAAAGAAGATCGACCGGATGCTCAACGGGGTGGCGAAGACGAAGCCCGCGATCGATGTGAGTTACGATGACGTTCGGAACAGTGTGTGGACGGTGACAGATAATGACGTGATACAAAACATCCGCGCCGCCATTGCGGAGAAACAGGTTTTGATTGCCGACGGACATCATCGGTACGAAACCGCCCTCGCATATCGTGATTGGATGCGCTCCAATGCCGCGCATCACACGGGGAGAGAACCCTACAACTACGTCATGATGTTCTTTACTAATGTCGATGACGAAGGTCTCGTCATCTATCCGACCCACCGGCTTATACATTCGCTTCCCTTGTTCGATCGCGGCAAGTTCCTTGAAAGTGTGGAGCGGTTCTTCATCGTGCGGGAATATAAGGATGAAGAGGCAATCATGATTGCCCTTGCGTCGAGTTCGGTTCCATCCTTTGGGCTTCTCATGGGGGGCGATTCGACGGTCTATCTCCTGTCGCTCAAACCCACCACCCTGCCGACGGAGATCGTTCGTGATCCTCTCCCGCCGGAGGTCAAGGAGCTGGATGTGACGATCCTTCATAGCCTTATCCTGAAAGATCTTCTGGGAATATCGATGGAAGCGCAGGAGCAGAAGCGCAATTTGAACTATGTCCGCGACGCACAGGAGGCATATCAGAGCGTCCTGAAAGGTCATGCACAGCTTGCATTTGTAATGAATGCTACAAAAATTCACCAAGTACGCTCGGTTGCCCGGGCGGGATTCACGATGCCTCAGAAGTCCACATATTTCTATCCAAAACTTGTCTCCGGTCTCGTCATGAACGTTATGGACGACGAGGGCTCCGGAAGAGGAAACAAGTGAGCACACGGCTAAAAGTCATCCTCGGCATCGCCGTGGTGTGTCTGATCTGGGGGACAACGTGGCTTGCCATCAAGATCGGGCTTCGCTCCATTCCCCCCATGCTTGGCGCTTCGCTGAGGTTTCTGATTGCCTCGCTGTTTCTTCTGGGTCTCATCGAATGGCGGAAGATCTCTTTCCCCAGAAGCATGGTTTTCTGGAAGCTTGGCCTCCTGATGGGGCTCAGTTCATTCGGCATTCCTCTTGCGCTCGTCTATTGGGGCACCCAGTTCATTCCTACGGGACTTGCCTCGATCCTTTTTGCCACCTATCCGTTTGCCGTTGCCCTTTGTTCCTATATCATGCTCCGGGAGGAAAAACTGAGCAGGGCCAAGATCTCCGGCATTGTTCTCGGGTTCATCGGCGTCTATGTCATTTTTTCCAGCGAGTACATGTTTCAGAGTCCATTCGGAGTCGAGGGGATGATTGCGATCATGGCAAGTTCCGTTCTCCAGGCCTTTGCGCTGGTGAGCGTGAAGAAGTACGGCGGTCCCTATAATCCGGTAAGTCTCAACTATGTCGGAATGGTAATAGCCGGCGTCATACTTGCCGCGACGAGTTTCCTCCTGGAGAATCACGCGGGCCTCGTCTTCAATCAGGAGGCAATCCTGTCACTGGTCTACCTTGCAATCTTCGGCTCGGTTGTCACATTTGTCACTTACTTCTGGCTGCTCAAACATGTCGAGGTTGTCCTGCTCTCATTGACGGCGTTCGTCACTCCCATCATCGCTGTCATAGCCGGCGTGATCGTCTTTGATGAATTATTCACCATGCAAATGCTCGCAGGATCGTTCCTCGTTCTGATCGGCATCGTTGTGGCAAATTCCGCCGACCTGGCTGTGCTCATCAAACGCGGGCGAGCCGTGCTGTGGGATTGATCATGTTCAAGTCCGTGGCACATATCGGGATCGCGGTCCGCGACCTTGGAGAGTCAAAAAAGCTGTTTGAGCGGCTGTTCGGGGCCCGTCCCGAGCATGAGGAGTCGGTCGCCGATCAAAAGGTGAACAGCGCAATGTTCAGGATGGGGGAGGCAGGAATTGAGCTCCTGGAAGGCACCGCGCCCGAATCGGCAATTTCGAAATTCGTCGGCAAGCGGGGTGAGGGAATCCATCATATCTCGTTTGCTGTGGACGATATTGTCGCAGAGCTGCGCCGGCTGAAACAGGCCGGTTTCCAGCTGATCGATGAGCACCCCCGTCCGGGGGCGGATAACTGCCTTGTCGCCTTCCTCCACCCAAAATCCACAAATGGAGTTCTGATCGAACTCAGCCAAAAGCGTTGAGTGGGAGAAACTGTGGGCCAGGAATTTCAAAGCGGGTCCAGCCTGTCACTTCAGGAAAAGCTCGAATCGCTTCCCCAGAAACCGGGAGTCTATCAGTTCAAGAATGCAGAGGGAAAGGTCCTCTACGTCGGAAAGGCCCAGAACCTCCGCTCCCGTGTCCGCCAGTATTTTCAGAAGTCGCGCTCAGCCGATTCACGCCTTGACGCGTTGGTGCCGAAGATCAGGGATCTCGATCTGATTGTCACCGATTCCGAGGTCGAGGCACTCATCCTTGAAGCAAATCTCATCAAGAAGCTGAAGCCCCGCTACAACGTCCTTCTCAAAGACGACAAGAGCTATCCCTACATTGTAATCACCGATGAGCCGTTTCCGCGGGTCTTTGTCACCCGGAGAATCTTCAAGGATGGGTCGAAGTATTTCGGGCCGTATGCCGATGTCAAAACCATGCGTCATGCGCTCAAGACCGTGCGCGACATCTTCATGATTCGCAGCTGCAACTACGATCTCACGGATGAGACGGTCTCAAAGAAGAAATACAAGGTTTGTCTCGACTATCATATCAAGAAGTGCGAGGGGCCATGCGAAGGGCTCGTGACCCGCGAGCATTATCGGTCGATGATTGACCAGGTTGCGAAGATCCTCAGGGGAAAAACCGAGGAGGTTATGAGGTCGCTCAGATCCGAGATGGAGAAGAGTTCAGAAGGGCTTCGGTTTGAGGACGCGGCGCGTATCCGGGACCGCCTGAAAGCGATCGAAGTCTACAACGAGCGGCAGAAGGTGGTCGACGCGAAGGCTGAAGACAGGGACATCATTGCGATTGCGGCCAGGGGTGACGATGCCGCCGCTGTTATTTTCAAGGTGCGGGAAGGGAAGGTTCTGGGGAGCAGACACTTCTACCTCAACAATGCCGAAGACAAGAAGGAAGAGGAGCTCCTGGAAGCGCTGATGGAGCGCTACTACCTCGAGTCGGACGATATCCCTCCGCAGATCTTGCTTCCGGCAGTCGTCGAATCGGAGTCATTGATCCGGTCGTGGCTCGCCGCAAGGGCCGGTTTCGAAGTCTCCATGGATGTGCCGAAGGCGGGGGACAAGGCAAAGCTCATCGCAATGGTAAGGAACAACGCACAGTACCTTCTCGACGACCTTGAGGTGCAGCGGCTGAAAAGAGGCGAAACATTTCCGCATGCAGTCGGTGCGCTTCAAAAGGACCTTCGCATAGAGTCGCCACCCAGGCGGATCGAATGCTTCGATATTTCCAACACGCAGGGGACAGACTCTGTGGCCTCTCTTGTCGTCTTCGTGGACGGAAAGCCGAAGAAGAGCGAGTACAGGAAATTCAAGATCAAGACCGTCGAAGGAGCTGACGATTTCGCGAGCATGCAGGAAGTAGTCCAGAGAAGGTATACACGGATTCTCGAAGAGGGGACACCGATGCCGGACCTGATCATGGTCGACGGCGGAAAGGGCCAGCTCTCGAGCGCTCGGGAGATTCTTCGGAAATTGGGATTGGAGCGACAGCCGATCATCGGGCTTGCGAAGCGACTGGAAGAGGTTTACGTCCCTGCGCAGAGTGATCCGCTTTCGATTCCAAAGACCTCCGCCGGGCTGAAACTCCTTCAGCAGATACGTAACGAGGCCCACCGGTTCGCCATTACCTTCCATCGCACGTTGCGGAGTCAACGAATTCTTCACACGGAGCTTGATCTGGTCAAAGGGGTCGGCAAGGCTCGTGCGAAGGAGCTGCTCGAGGCGTTTGGTTCCGTTCAGGGCGTGAAATTTGCATCGGAAGAGCAACTCGCAGAAATTGTCGGGGCGGTCGTGGCTGGCAGAATCAAGGAATACTTTGTCGATGACCCGGGCTCACAGTGACCTTTGTCATTGATTGATCCCTCTTTCTTCTGTATCCTGAGATACCTCCCGTCAAAACCGTTCTTTCCGTTCGTTGGATTGTGCTGATAGGTCATATCTCGAGAGTTCTATTCATGAGTCGTTGTTTCCTGTCGTTTCTGCTTGCCATACTGTCGCTGAGCTGCGTTGAAGCTCCGCTTGAGCCTGTACTCCCAACGTCCGACGTTCAGCTCAGTATTCCGCTGGTCAACAGGGTCAAGTACGTCTACGATTTTGCGGCAAAAGATACGGCACTTCGTGAGCAGGCTGACGGAAGCTATCTTTTTCAGGTGCGTGATTCGTTCGAGCCGATCAGTATCGATACTTTTTCGCTTGACCTGCAAGCGGGCGCGAAGAGGCAAGAAATCGGAGAATTCACAGTCGATCCTCCCGCTCCGCTCTCGGTCGCATTCACATACCAGGATCTCACCGGGTCGCAGCCGCCTCCCGTTGCGGTTCCCATACCTCCCGGGAGTCTTTCTCTCCCCGGAGCTCAGTTCGGACCGCTCTCGAACCTTGATTTCATCGCCTTCAGCTCAGGGAATGTTACGCTTCACGTTGCCAATAACCTGCAGTTCCCGATTCAGTTTGTCGATCCCTTTGTCGTCCAGAATAACATTCTGACCAACCCCCAGGATATCAACGAGGTGGCGCGGTTTGAACTGGGAGGCGTGGTTCTCGCGGCGGGACAGGATACTGCCGTCAGTGCATCTCTAGCCGGAGTGTTGATGCGCGGTAGTGTGCGCTTTCCTGCGACTGTTATGAGCACACCCGGAACGGGCGGGACTTCCGTCACTGTGGGGGCGAATGACGGGATAGCGGTGGAATTTGCCTTCTCGGGTATTTCGGCCGATTCCGCCAGCGCCATGATCCCGGCACAAACGCTCATAAGTTTCCAGGATTCGGTCTTCAGCGTTTCGGATTCGACAATGATCTCCGAGGCGTCGTTTCGAAGCGGATCGTTTGACCTGGTGCTTCACAATGCCGCCGATGTGGATGTCGACGCAACCGTCACGGTCAAAGAGCTGATCTGGAAATCCACGGGCCTGAGCTATACGCGCAATGTTCGAATCAACGGGCTGAGCAGCACCACCGTTGCCTTTGATGCGAGTCAGTTCGTCCTTCAGACTCCCGGAACGGGCCCTGGGACATCACTCACGTTCACCATCGATGCCGCGGCAATCGCCTCCACAGGCTTTCGAACCGTTCGAAGCACGGACTACCTTGAGGTGCAAATGGTTGCCGGAGAGCCCCTGAGAATCGAGCGATTGACAGGGAGGATCCAGCCGACGGCATTCTCAATTTCTTCGGGTGCATCCGGCAGCGAACTTGGCGACATCTCGACAAAATTCAAGGGAACGATTGCTTTTGACTCGATCAAGGTAGGTCTTCATCTCTCGGTTCCCACGGGATTTCCACTCGACTACGATCTGCGTCTTGTGGCCATGAATCGTAAGAGCATTCCTGCCAAGACCGATTCTCTCGAAATTCCTCCGCCACTGGGGTCCGCAATGAAGCGGATTCTTCCCGGTGCATCCAATGCGGTTTTCATACCTCTCGGCAGCACCAGCACGATCAATTCATTTCTTTCCAAGTTCTTCCCTTCCCTCCCCGATACGTTTATCATACGCGGCTCGGCGACGATCAATCCATCCGATCTCTACTCCACCCCTGCAGGCTTTCAGACCGTTTATGATACAACGCATGTGTATGGATCGGTTGAGACTGCCTTTCCGCTTTCGATTGCGATCACGGGGGGAGAGCTGACGGATACGGTGGATTTGGGTGATGAACAGAAATTCCCAAAGGACTTTGCTGAATCAGCCCGGAGCGGAACGATGTACTTTGAGGTGACCAACGGTCTTCCGCTCTCACTCTCATTTCGCGCCATGCTGATCGGATCGACGGGCGCGGGAAGAGACACACTCTTGCGCATTCCCGGCCTGGGACCGCAAATGATTGGCCCGCCTGTTGTGGGGCCTGACGGATTCGTTGTAACTCCCTTGGTCACGACGTTTGCGGTGTCGCTCACGGGAGCCGAGATGGAAAGATTCAACGCCGCAAATCTCATGAAGTATACTTTGTACATCGAAACTGCAGACGGACAAAAGCCGGTGAAGATACGAAGCGGCGATTCGGTTCGCGTGAAGGCCTCGGCCAACCTCGTCTATACGGTAAACAGGCAATGAACAAGGGACTGACGGTCACAGGTGTGCTTGTCCTCTCGGCAGCCGTTCTCTCGGCCCAAACCGGGGACCGATCCGCTGTGCGCGGCATTGGCATGGCCCGTACGGTCAACGGCATTTCAAGGGGAATCGATGCGATTGGCGTGAATCCGGCCAACCTTGCTTTGCCGGACAGAGGAAATGGGACAATTGCATTCCTTCCGTTCGCAGTGCAGATCAGCTCGGATCTTATTCCTTATGAAATATACCAGGAATACTTCACGGGCGTTCCCCTTGCGGACGGCAGCAGAGGAGCACGCCATCTCACCGACGCAGACAAACACCGGATCATCAGCGAAATGAAGAGCGGATTGGGATCGACCCGCATGGACTTCGAACTGATGTTGTTCGGCATGGCCGCGAGGATTGGTACGTCGACGGGGGCAGGCTTCTCCATCAAAGACCATATTGGCGCTGAGATCGTCCTTCCAAGCGACTATTTTCGATTCTATTTCTTTGGACTGGATTCCTCGGGATCTCACTACACGTTTGACGGAACAAGCGTGTCCGGACGCTGGTGGAGGGAGTATAATTTCTCGGCAGGATTTGAGCTGACATCGCCGGTGCCAATGGTCAAACGCCTCTTTGCAGGGGTTGGAGTCAAGATCGCACAGGGCTTTGGTGTGGCCGAAACCGAACGATATCGGGCCTCGCTCGTCAGCGCTTTGACAGGGATAAATCAGTATCGGGCCGATTTCAATCTGGACTACCTTGTGAGACGTTCGGGGGTGGACTTCATGAACGAGAAGAATGAGGCCGGTGTGACGCCTTTTCCGCGTCCGGCAGGAACTGGAATAGGATTCGATCTCGGAGTGGCCGCGGAAATCAGGGGACTAGGATTTCATCTTGCATTGACGAACCTCGGAAGTATCCGCTGGAGACACAATATTGTTGAGACGTACGGCTCGTACGACCTGTCGATTGACGATCCGTTCACGCAGGCAAATCAGGACACAATCGAAACGGCCGTCCGCGGGAGGAATCGTCCTGGAGGTGAATTCTCGACGTCCATGCCGGCGGTGCTCCGATTCGGCGTGGCGGCATCAGGAGAGAAAATCCCCTGGCTCAAAGCCGTGCCGGGTGAAATCGAAATAGCATTCGACTACACACAGGGACTGAACAGTTCGCTTGGGAACACGACACGGCCGCGGTTCTCACTTGGCGCCGAGTACCGAATCATTCCTTTCCTTCCGCTGCGAACAGGGATGTCGTTGGGGGGTGGCGACCGATTCCGATGGGCTGCAGGATTCGGCCTTGATTTCTACGCGGTGAGCCTCGATGTCGCAACGGAAAACCTCGGGATGCTTTTCTTCCCAAACGATCTGACAATGCTCTCCATCGCGGCAGGATTGAAGATCAGATTTTAACGTTACGATGTTTCCTTCCTCTGTTTCCTTTCTAAGACTTGCGCTTGATTCGACAGTCAATTTGGATTACCTTGGATGGTGGATTCACTTGGGCGATTAGCTCAGTTGGTTCAGAGCGTACGCCTCACACGCGTAAGGTCGTAGGTTCGAACCCTACATCGCCCACAGTCAGGTCCCGTCCAGAAAACGGTCGCGGGATCCCTGCCTGTCCGGCAGGCAGGCTCAAAATGCCCTCGGCTCGCGGAGGAACGCTCGCCGGGCATTTTGGGATGTAAGGTCGCTGGTTCTCCGCCGAAGGCGGACAGCAGCGCCCACAATAAACAGACCCCGACAAAGAACGTCGGGGTCCTCAAAACGTCATCCACTCACAGAGACACGTTCGTGGGACGTTTTGGGAGGTCGCTGGTTCTCCGCCGAAGGCGGACAGCAGCGCCCACTAAAGAAGTAAGAAGCACGTTTTGTGTTCCGCTTCTCAGAATCCCGATTGGCGCCTGCCCGCCCCTGAGGCGCACACTGGCAGGCGGGGAATCCTAAGAAGCGGGATGTCCCGCCGTTTTGTGGCGGGATTAGAAGTAAGGTGCTCACGGAAGATAACCGTCCATGGGCACTTTTTTATTGTTTTCTCTCTCTGGTAGAAGGAAGACCATTAAATCCTCCAATGAAAAATCAATCCGAGGATCCCCAATACCGCGGACGATTCTCAGTTGATTGATTGAGGGAGTTTCTGTATATTGTTCATGTTGTACCATCGTTCTTTGAAGCGTTCCTTTAATTCCTGTCCGGTGAGGCAGGGAAGGACAATAAGTAGATGAGTATTTGAGTATGTGAGTATTGGAGTATCTCAACAGGCGCTCCACGACTCCACTACTCAGATACTCCACTACTCCTAATGGCCTCCTTTCCTGTTCGGACTGGAGGTTTTTTCATTTTTGAGGGTCCATGAAGAATCGTAAAGTCATCATTGATGCAGAAGGGTTCAGAAGAACGGTGAATCGGCTTGCTCATGAGGTTGTCGAAAAGAACACCGGCGCCGAAGGTATTGTTGTGGTCGGAATCAGAACCCGCGGCGACTATCTTGCACACCGCGTCGCCGAAAAGATCGAAGAGATTGAAGGAAAGAAGGTTCTTGTGGGTTGTCTCGATATTACTCTCTATCGGGATGACCTCAGGGGGCGACTCGACCAGCCTCAGTTGAAGAGCACTGACATACTGTTTGACATCGGTGGCAAGGTTCTCGTCCTGGTGGACGATGTCCTCTTCACGGGCCGTACCATCCGCTCCGCCCTCAACGCGCTGATGGATCTCGGCCGGCCGTCGACCATTCAGCTGCTCGTGCTGATTGACCGCGGCCATCGTGAACTTCCGATCAAAGCCGATTTTGTCGGGAAGAATGTTCCGACCTCAAAGAAACAGGAAATCAAGGTGCTCATGAGCGAAGTGGACGGAGAAGATGCTGTCTACGTTACGGAACAGGACTGATCAAGCATGAAACTGCACAGCCGTAATCTGCTCGGCCTCGAGGGAGTCAGCAAAGAAGATTTGACCCTGATCCTCGACACGGCCGCGTCATTCAAAGAGGTTCTGGAGCGTCCGATCAAGAAAGTCCCGCCCCTTCAGGGGAAGACGATTGTGAACCTGTTCTTCGAGAGCTCCACACGCACGCGCATCTCGTTTGAGCTTGCTGAACGGCGGCTTTCGGCCGATGTGGTGAGCTTTGCAGCCTCGGGGAGCAGTGTCAGCAAAGGTGAAACGCTCAAAGACACTGCCAGAAACATCGAGGCGATGAAGATCGACATGGTCGTCATACGCCATGCGGCGGCCGGTGCTGCGCACTTTCTCAGCCGGGTGGTGGATGCCAACGTCATCAACGCGGGCGACGGCGCACATGAACACCCCACTCAGGGGTTGCTTGATATGTACACCCTGCGGGAGAAATATGGTTCGCTTGAGGGATTAAGGATATGCATTGTGGGTGATATTCTCCACAGCCGGGTGGCCCGTTCCAACATCTACGGACTGCGAACAATGGGCGCGAAAGTATCGGTTTGCGGCCCTGCGACCCTTATTCCCAAAGAAATTGAGCGACTTGGAGTCGAAGTGTATCATCACCTGGAAGAGGTCATTCCCCACGTCGACGCACTTAATGTGCTCCGAATTCAGCTCGAGCGGCAGCAGTCGGGGTACTTCCCGTCGCTGCGCGAGTATCATCGCTACTTCGGCGTTACGAAAGAGAAAGTGGCAAAGGCATCGAGGCCGATCACCATCATGCATCCCGGCCCTATCAATCGCGATGTGGAGCTTTCGGCCGATCTTGCCGACAGCGAACATTCCGTCATTCTTCAACAGGTCACGAATGGAGTCGCCGCGCGCATGGCGGTTCTTTATTTGCTGGGAACTTCAGACTAAGGAAATGCAATCATGAATCTTCATCTAAAAGGCGGGCGGCTGATCGATCCTGTTTCCGGAAAGGATGAATCGCTTGACATAAGTATCGTCGACGGACGGATCGATCAGGTGGGGGCGTCTGTACGCCCGGGACCAAAGGCAGAACTCATTGATCTGAAGGGAAAGATCATTGCGCCCGGCCTCATCGACATGCACGTCCATTTGAGAGAGCCCGGATTTGAGCACAAAGAGACGATCGAGACCGGTTGCACCGCTGCCGCATACGGAGGTTTTACGGCTGTTTGCTGCATGCCCAACACCAACCCGGCGATCGATGACGAATCTGTGGTAAGATATGTTCACGGAAAGGGAAAACAGGTCTGTGACGGTATTGTGGATGTCTACCCGATTGGGGCTGCAACGAAAGGAAGGGCAGGGAAGGAGTTGGCGCCGATGGCAGAACTTGCACACGCGGGAGCGGTGGGCTTTAGCGATGACGGAAGCCCCATCGTGAGCCCGGACATCATGCGGAGGGCGCTGGAGTACTCTTCGATGTACGGCATCCCGATTATTCAACATGCTGAAGAGTCGAGCCTCACGCATGGGGGTTGCATGAATGAGGGATTCACCTCAACAAGGCTTGGGATGCCGGGCATCCCTCCTGTTGCCGAGGAGTTGATGGTCTCCCGGGACATCATTCTTCTGCGTTATGTTCCTAAGGCGCGGTACCATGTCGCACACGTGAGTACGAAGCAAACAGCGGACCTTGTCCGTAAAGCCAAAAAGGAGAAACTGAATGTCACGTGCGAAGTAACCCCCCATCATTTCACACTTACCGACCAGGTTGTCGACGGTTTTGATACGAGCACCAAGATGAATCCGCCGCTTCGGACAGCCGACGATGTTCAGGCGATGAAGGAGGCGCTGAAGGATGGAACCATCGACGTTATTGCAACCGATCATGCCCCTCACACCATCGATGAGAAAGAGGTTGAATACACTCAGGCCCCTTTCGGGATTGTGGGTCTTGAAACCGCTTTGGGGCTTGCCGTCACCGAACTTGTCGATCAGAAATATCTGATGTGGTATCAGCTTATTGAAAAACTCTCCTCGGCGCCGCGCGCGATCCTTTCCCTTCCTCCCATAAAGATTGAAGCCGGAGCGGTCGCGAACCTCACTCTCATTGATCCTTTGAAAGAATGGGTCGTAGATACCACCGCATTTCATTCGAAGTCCAAAAATTCTCCTTTCCACGGAAGAAAGCTGAAAGGGGCACCCATCGGAATAGTGAACAACGGCCGTAAGATGCTGTTCGTCAACCGGTCTGGTTGACGAACGAAGGTTGCACCTCCGGTTGGAGCTTGCGCTTCGGTGTCAAAGGGCGTTCACAATTGTGAACGCCTTTTTCATTTCGCAATACAGAGAAAGGGCGAAAGCGCCGTAAATTCATAGGTAAATGGTTGGATTCCCGTGGCACGACCTTTGAAATAGTCATGTCAGAAGTTGAACATGATACGAGGTCTGCCATGAAAACAATGTTGATTCTTCTGAGTGCCGGATTAATGTTTGCCGCCTGCGAGGTCTATGTCGTGGACACGACTCCTCCGTCCATACCGGCGGCTATTCGAACACTCTCTCTTGATAACGCCGTGCAAATCGAGTGGGCTGCCAATTCGGAGCCGGATCTGGCAGGGTATCGCGTTTGGGTGAGCGACAGCTACGATGGCCGATTCACGATCATCGGCTCAACTCATGACCCACTGTTCATTGACTATGAAGCCCGGAACGGCAACACGTACTACTATGCGGTCACCGCTTACGATCTTGAAGGAAACGAAAGCGAATTGAGCCGGGACGTGGCGTATGACACTCCGAGGCCCGAAGGATTTGGCGTTCAGATTTATGACTATCTCGTGTTTCCTGCGACAGCCGGATACGATTTTTCGACCTATTCCATCGGCCAGTATGACGATAACTACACGGACATTTTCTTTGAGAACTACAACGGCGCGTACTACTTGAATGTGTGGGATGATACGGACATTCAGGACATGGGATATACCGCTTCTCTCGATGAGATCTCGGTGGCGCCCGAAGCAGGATGGTCGCCGTCAAAGTATGTCGAAGCGATTGTGGGTCATACGTACGTGGTCTGGACGTGGGATGATCACTATGCGAAGGTTCGTGTAAAGAGTATTACCAGTAACTCCGTTACGTTCGACTGGGCCTATCAGGTCTCTCCCAGCAATCCGGAGCTGAAGAGGGCTCCCCTGTCAGGCGGACGTAAGATCAGCAGGCAGGTACCTGAGAAGCAGTAGATGCAAATGAAAAGCGGCGTCGTCACGTGGATTGGGAGAGGGTGAATTAAGAGACGGCGCCGCTTTTGATTTTTTTCTCTGTGCCCTCCCCGCTTGCCGGAAGAGAACCTCAGAGGCGGGCAGGTGTGGTTTAAAGCTTTGCCAAAGAGGAGCACAGTGAACAACTAGTTTCGTTGACTTTGTTGCCGTTTTCTGATACTTTGATTTCTGTTATGAGACTTTCTGTCCTGATTCTCCTTCTCGTTTGCATCCCCCTCCAAGCCCAGATTCGCCCCAAGACTGTCAAACCCCGCGCCAACTCTCTTCTCAATGAGAAAGTCGAGGCCGTTCAATACCCTGAGGCGAGGGCACTGCTGCAGAAGGTCGAACGCGGAATTGTCGGGGGTTCGGCGGAAACATTCAACGTGAATTTCGGCAAACAGGTCTCCATGACGATTACCGGGGCCGAAAGCGGATACTACTCTGCGGGGCAGGCTTCGCTCATCCTTCAGAACTTCTTTTCCATACGCAAACCCACCCAGTTCGTATTTTCCCGCATCAACGATACGGTTGCTAGTCCCTATGCCACCGGTCGACTGAGCTTTATCCGGCGCGGCAACAGGGAATCCGTGCAGGTCTACGTTTCCCTCACACGCCAGGAATCTCAGTGGGTGATTACTCAGTTCAATATCTATTAGAACAGTGGCGTATTCAACGATGAAGGCACTGTGGACCACAGTCTCTCCCCTCGCACGGTGGGGTCTTCTTGTTTCTGCCGGCCTGCTCCTCCTGTTCCACGTCGGTCGTTCGCTCTGGAGTTCTTCGCTTGCGGCGAACTGGGAGGGGGGTGATCCCGGTCGTCAGGAACGGACTGCAGAGGAAATCCAGTCGATGTTCCGTGTCCGAATTGATGCGCTGGCAGGCGTCGCCTCGTTTGTTGCGCAAGATGCAGAGCTTCTCGCAGCCATTACCTCCGATGACCCTGAACGCGTCATTGCCGGGAATAGGAGACTTTCGAAGCACGAATCGCTGAGTCTCCTCGTGCTTGATCCCAAGGGAACGCCGCTTGCGTGGACAGGCAGAAGACTGATTGCCGACACATCGCCGTTTGCCGCGGCGCTTATGGAAGACACCATGGTCGTTGTCAACCGGATGGAGTTGAGGTCTTCTATCTCCGTTGGCATCGTATCCGGGGATGACGACATTATGGTTGTCGCCAGCGAGCCGCTCGAACTCAATGTCCCGATCTCGAACCGATTCATCGGCCAGGAGAGCATTCTTCGGGACATTGCCATTGGGATCGACGAAGAAGTCAAACTCCTTGGTCCCGGGATTGCAGGCACTGCAAACGAGGGGGGACGAATCCGCGTTCCGCTTGAGGATTTTCAGGGGAGACAGGTTGCCGTTGCCCTCGCTTCTCTTCCGACTCTGGACCAGGAACTTCAAAGATTTGCTACCATGGCAGATGCGTGGGCGGGACTTCTTGCATCTCTTGTGGTTGTCATGCTCGCGTTGTTTGCCTGGCAGGTGGTGCAGATCGTACCGGCGGCTTACGTTCGGACTCTCTCCTTGATCTTCATCCTCTGGGGAGCACGGTTCGTTCTCCTTTGGCTTCAGGCCCCTTCCCTCGTAGTCGGGGGATTCCTCTTTGATCCCACCATATTCGCTTCGCCGTTCGCGTACGGGCTGGCTTCATCACTCGGAGAGACTTTTCTCAGCGTGGTGACGCTCCTTGCGACAATCTTGATTCTTGTCCGTACGACACCGGCAGTAGGGGCGACCGGAGGTTTGAAGATCCTCCGACTCCTGGCCCTGCCCGCGATTGCCCTCGTTATGGTGCTTGTTTTGAGAGCCTACGGCGCGACGCTGCGCAGCTTTGTCTACGATTCGACCATTCGCTTTGTCGATCCGGCCGCGATCATCCCTGACCAGAGTCAGCTGGCGATCTACATGATCGTTATCCTCTTCACAGCTGCTCTGTTTCTCTCTCTCGTTTATGCCGTCGCATGGATGATGGCCCTCGTCAGGGGCTTCGTTAGATCTTCTCGCGTTCTTGAAACGGGAGCTGTTCTCCTTGTCTATACAATAGTGGTTCTTGCATTCTTTCTCTTGAACCGCGTTCCTCAATTTCCCTCGTACTTTCCGTTTCTGGCCATAGCATGTGCCCTCGCAGTCTTCCATTGGAAGGAGCTGCGAAATCCAGGCGTCCATTGGCATTTGAGTCTGCCCGGCCTCTCATTCCTGATGCTTTCGGCGTTCATACTTTCCGTTCCGGTTCTTGACCAGAAAATCCATGGCAAGGAGGATGATCGCCTGAGGGTCTATGCGGATGAGCTCGTGAGACCGGTCGATGCCTGGCTTTCATTCGTTGTGGGCGAGAGTTTCCGCGGCCTTCAAGAATCGTTTTTTGACCTTGGTTCGGCCGTTCAGCCCCCGACCAGGTCTGGAGGAATGCAGGACGTGGCTTTTCCACTCTGGAGTCGGACACTCCTGAGCAGGGAGGGATACAATTCCGCCATTGTCCTCTACTCCGTCGACGGCATCGAGCTGAGCCGGTTTTCGGTCGGACTGACGAATTATGAACAGACGCAGCTTCTCACCCGTTTGTTTGACGTAGCGGAGGAAAGGCTGAACGTAGTCGAGCGTCGCGTGCCCGAAGGGCTGATCAAATACTATGGGATGTGGGGGACGATCAGGAACGAGAATAATCAGCCGGTGGCCGTTGTCGCGCTCCTGCTTTCGGCCAGTGAACGGGCATTGTTTCGCGGCGAAGCGAGCGAGCTTCTTCGCACGGTGGTTCCGGCGTTCGGCGAGATTGGGCATCGCAGAATTCTGATCTCGGAGTATCAGAACGGTGTGCTCGTTGCTACAAATGACGAAAGCCGGACGGCGGGGGCATCGCTCGATCCCGCCATCCAGGAAGTCTTTGCTGCGAATCAACAGAAATACCTGGAGCGGGAAGAGTCCTCGGCGGGCCGCACGTTTGAGTCTCTGTACGTCAAAGACGACTCTCAAACGGGCAGAATCGTATCTCTCACCACGGAACAGGTGGGGTTGAGATGGCATGTCTACAACATCGTGAAGGTTGCTCTCATCTATGCGGTAGCAGCATTCTTTGCTTTCGTCGTCCTCTTCCTCATTCAATGGAAAAAGTTCAGGCCTGTCCTGTTCGCTTTCAGGGGAAAGCTGCTGGTGGGATTTCTGATTGTTGCCCTCATACCGCTCGTCGTCTTTGGATACTATAATCGTGAGTTTGCGACGGAACGGCAGACCGTGAGCACATCGAACCGGCTTAATGAGGACCTCGACCGTATCCAGCAGCGAATCATCGCAAGCGCCGTCGACGAGGAGGACTTTCAGTATGGCATCAACAGCGACTATTGCGAAACGGTTGCCTCTGAATTCGGCATCGATTTCACCGTCTACCGCAGAAGCGAAGTGCATGCGAGCAGCAAGCCGGAATTGTATCAGTCGGGGATCCTCGATTCGAGGCTCCCTGGGATCGTCTTTGCGGAGCTGCTCGTTGCGAGGAAGGGGTACTGTCAAACGACCGAAACGATTGGCGACGTTGAATACGCAGTCGGATACAAGCCCCTTGTGCTCAACGGCAATACGGTTGGCGTGCTTTCTGTCCCCACGCTCTACCGGCAACAGGAGGTGGAATCGGAGTTGGCCGAGCGCAATGCGTTTACCATCGGGGTCTATGGCATTCTGCTGGTGCTGACAACATTGGCGGGGGTTGTGCTTGCGAACCAGCTATCGCAACCCATGCGCGATCTGACTGCGGCGGCCCACTCGGTGGGAGAGGGGAAGCTTGACGTTCAGCTGCCCGTCCGCGGATCGGGTGAGATCCCCGAGTTGATCGGGACCTTTAATGAGATGGTGCTTGAGCTGAAGAAGAGCAGGGAGGAGTTGAGCCGGGCTGAGAGGGAGAAAGCTTGGAAGGAAATGGCCAAGCAGGTTGCCCATGAGATCAAGAATCCCCTTACCCCGATGAAGCTTTCCGTGCAGCACCTGCGCCAGGCGTTCAAGGACAATGCAAAGAACCTGGCCCAACTCGTCGATGAGGTTACCGAAACGATCACGGAGCAGGTTGACAAGCTTGCGAGGATTGCCACGGAATTCTCACACTTCGCCCGAATGCCGGAGCGGAGATTCGAGCGGGTGAATCTGCATGAACTTCTCAAGGAGACCGTCCAGCTGTTTCGTGAAGTCAAAGGAATTGAGTTTACGTCCAATTTTTGCGATATTGACCCGATTCTCGTTGCCGACAGGGACGAACTGGGCCGTGTCTTTGTCAACATGTTCCGCAACAGCGTCCAGGCGATGGAACGCGGCGGCGCTATTGCGGTGAAGACGGAGATCCGTGAAGGTTGGTGCCATATTGAGGTAAAGGATACGGGTGCCGGAATTCCACCCCATCTGTTGAAGAAAGTGTTCGAACCGAATTTTTCGACGAAGACAGACGGCATGGGCCTGGGGCTTGCGATCGTCCGAAAGGCCATTGAAGATTTGAACGGTACAATCGAAGTAAGGAGCGCGGTGGGCGCAGGGACGACGATGCAAATCAAGCTTCCCCTCCAATCAGGTTCTTATGCCTGATGCGATGAGTCTTGCGCCGAATCAGTTGAAGGCATTCCCGGCAGTATGCTGCGCGGTAAGCACTCGTAGCGGCGGCGTCAGCCCGGAGCCACTCGGAATGAACCTCAGCTTCAACGTGGGAGACGCGCCGGCGAACGTGGAGGAGAATAGAAGAAGGTTTTTCGGCTCTTTGCAGATCCCGCCTGATCGTCTGGCCATTCCCCGGCAGTGTCATTCTGCAATAATCAAGCTCGCGGACATTCCGGGCAATTATGATGCCACGGATGGCTTGATAACAGACAAGATGAATGTCTGGCTTGTCGTTTCCGTCGCGGATTGTACGCCGGTCTTTGTTTTTGACCCGTCAAAGAACGCCATTGCCGCCCTGCATGCAGGTTGGAGAGGATCTTCAGCCGGAATTGTCGGGCTGGGTATTGGGATGATGGTCACTATGTTTGGATCGAAACCGTCGGGCCTTTGTGCCTACATCGGCCCCTCGGCAGGAAGCTGCTGCTACGAAGTCGGGTCAGAAGTAGCAGGGCTTTTCAGCGAAGAGATTGTCTCGAAAAGAAACGGCAGCTTTTTCGTTGATTTAAAGAAGGAAAATCGCCGGCAGCTTCTCGAAAGCGGAGTTCCTGACAGTCAAATCGAAATGAGTGAGTATTGTACTATTTGCACCGGTCAATTGTTCCATTCATACAGACGTGACAGGGAGCGATCGGGACGAATGATGGGTGTCATCGGATTGAGAGGATAGAATCATGTGCGGGATCGTGGGATACATCGGTAAACGAGATTGTGCCCCCATTGTGCTCGAGGGCTTAAGGCGCCTTGAATACCGGGGATACGACTCCGCGGGAATAGCCGTCGTGAGGAACGGGATCATCGAGGTGCGCAAAAAGGCTGGTAAGGTGTCGGATCTTGCGTCGGCCTGGAAGACTTCGGACGTTCCCTCCACGGTGGGGATGGGGCACACTCGGTGGGCGACGCACGGCGAACCGAACGATGTCAACGCACATCCCCACTTCGACTGCAAAAAAACAGTGGCGGTGATTCACAACGGGGTGATCGAGAATTATCGGGCCCTGAAGACAAAACTCCTCTCGACCGGGCATGTGTTCAATTCTGAGACCGACACAGAGGTTATAGCACATCTGATTGAGGAGTTTCTGCCAAAAACCAGGAACCTGGCCCAGGCGGTTCGCAGGACAGTTGAGGAGCTCGACGGGACGTACGGTCTCGTCGTCCTGAGTGCAACTGAGCCCGACAAGATGATCGTGGCAAGAAAGGGGAGCCCCCTTGTCATAGGATACGGAGACGGGGAGAATATCGTGGCATCGGACGCATCTGCGCTGGTCGAACACACGCGAGAGGTCTCCTATCTGAAAGACGGCGAAATGGCGATTGTAACGAAGGATGATGTAACGATCAAGACTTTTGACGACATCGAGATTACCAAAGAAGTTGAGCACATTACGTTCGAGTTGGATCAGATTGAAAAAGGTGGATACGATCATTTCATGTTGAAGGAGATCTATGAACAGCCTGAAACGTTGAGCAATGCGATGCGCGGAAGGCTCTTCGCAGACAGGGGAGAGGTCGTCCTGGGCGGCCTTCGCCCGGTCATGGAGAAACTCCAAAAGGCCAGGCGCATCGTTCTGGTCGGCTGCGGAACATCGTGGCACGCGGGGCTGGTGGGTGAATATATGCTGGAGCAGATTGCCAAGGTTCCCGTCGAGGTCGAATATGCATCAGAGTTTCGCTATCGGAACCCGCTGGTCGGTAGCGAAGATGTCGTGATGTTCATCAGCCAGAGCGGAGAGACCGCGGACACGCTGGCGGCGCTCCGCGAGGCGAAGAAGGGGGGCGCGACGGTGTTGGGAATCGTGAATGTGGTGGGGAGCACCATTGCGCGGGAATCGGAGGCAGGCGTGTATATCCATGCGGGGCCCGAAATCGGGGTTGCCTCCACGAAAGCTTTCACATCTCAGCTTACCGTGCTGGCCCTCATAACGTTCATGCTTGCCCGCGCGCGAGGGATGGCGCAAAAGGACGCCGTGGTCCTTGCCAAAGAGCTCGAAAGTGTCCCGACAAAGGTGGAGAAGATACTCGGCAATGTCCAACAGATCAAGACGATAGCGAATGAGTTCAAGGACGCGGGCCATTTTCTTTATCTCGGCCGCGGAGCGAATTTTCCGGTGGCACTGGAGGGCGCTCTCAAGCTAAAAGAGATTTCGTATATCCATGCCGAAGGATATCCCGCAGCGGAAATGAAGCATGGCCCGATCGCCCTCATTGACGACAAAATGCCCGTCGTATGCATTGTTCCAAAAGATGCGATCTATGAGAAAGTCATGAGCAACATCCAGGAGGTTCGTGCCCGAAAGGGCAGGATCATTGCCGTGGCCAATGAGGATGATACGGAAATAGAATCGATCGCGGAGTTTGTCATTCGGGTTCCTCGAACGTACGGTTTCTTCGGACCGATCATCAACGTCATTCCTCTCCAACTCCTCTCTTATTACATTGCGGTTGCGCGGGGTGCGAACGTCGATCAGCCTCGTAACCTCGCCAAAAGCGTCACAGTCGAGTAAGGACTCTTTTCTCTGCGACCTTTGCGCCTCCTTTCCGCTCTTTGCGTTTAAGTTGTCAAACCTTCGGTAGTGGGTCAGTTTGATGTAATCTTCCGCGAAGGCGCAGAGGTCGCAGAGAAACGTAGAGGAATTTGCATGATTCTGCTGTTCTCCGCGAACCCCTGCCTGCGTGCCGACCATTCCGCTATATTGAAATGGTGAATGAATCACTTCGGCAGGCAGGTCTGCGTCCTCCGCGACTCTGCGTTGTAGTCTAGTATTGAAACTGACCCACTACC
>Ga0209619_10000838_pt1 | contig 22156 bp, 26 predicted proteins | sample Rifsed16ft3_FD_184011 | JGI IMG/M metagenome (GOLD analysis project Ga0209619, IMG submission 184011) | Soil microbial communities from Rifle, Colorado, USA - sediment 16ft 3 (version 2) | ecosystem: Environmental > Terrestrial > Deep subsurface > Rock core/Sediment | place: Rifle, Colorado... | reverse complement strand
GCGCGGCTGCGCCGAGGCCGACCCGAGCGGCGACGTCGAGGGTCGCGACGCTGCCGACAAGCTGGCCATCCTGGCCCGCCTGGCCTTTGGTGAGTGGCCGGACGTGACCGCCATCCGCCGCTCGCCGCCCGCGGTGGAGGGCGACGCGGCGCCGGGCATCACCGGCGTGACTGCGGAGGTGATCGCCGCCGCGGCCGACCTCGGCCTCGTGGTCAAGCTGGTGGCTCGGGCGCAGCGCGGGGAGGACGGCGCCGTCGGGGCAGGGGTGGTCCCCTCGGCCGTCCCGGCCGGGTCACCGCTCGGGCGGACGGGGGGCGTGACGAACATCGTGGAGCTGGCCGGCGAGCCCATCGGGCGGGTGCGCTTCGGCGGCCCTGGCGCGGGCGGCGAGGCGACCAGCAGCGCGGTCCTGGGCGACCTCGTGGCCATCGCGCGGGGGATCGGCTCTTCCTGGGCGGGCCTGCCACCCGCCGATCGCGCCTCGACGGTCGCCGACGTCCTCTCCGGGACGCGGCGCTGGTTCTACGTCCTGCCCCGCGGCGGCGGCGCCCTGACCGAGCCGGTGACCCTCGACCAGGCGCGCGACGAGGCGCGCGCCGCGGGCGTCAGCGGCCCGCTCTACCCCCTGCTCGAAGAGTAGGCGGCTTCGGACCCGCCGGCCTCGCTCGTCGCGGTCTCACCCGCTGTGAGCGGCTCGAACTTCGCCTGGAAGAAGCGCAGGTACTTCGGCTCGTAGACCATGCGCAGGCCGGTCGCCGACTCACGGGCGTCCCAGACGGCCTTGACCGACTCGGCCACGACGTCCATATGGGCCTGGGTGTAGACACGGCGCGGGATCGTCAGCCGTGTCAGCTCGAGCTTCGGGCGGTGATGGTCGCCGGTCTTCGGGTCGCGGCCGGCCGAGGCGATGCCCCGCTCCATCGCGCGCACGCCGGAGTCGAGGTACAGCTCCGCGGCGAGTGTCTGGGCCGGGAAGGCGTCCTGGGGCAGGTGCGGGTAAAAGCGCCGCGCGTCGAGGAAGACGGCGTGCCCGCCGACGGGCTGCACGATGGCGACCCCCCAGTCCGTGAGCAGCTCGCCCAGGTAGCGCACCTGGCCGACGCGGGCGCGGATGTAGGCGTCCTCCAGTGACTCCTCGATGCCCACCGCGAGCGCCTCCATGTCCCGGCCGGCCAGGCCGCCGTAGGTGTGGAGGCCCTCGAAGACGACGACGAGGTTGCGCAGCTCCTCGAACAGCTCCTCGTCGTTGACCGCGAGCCAGCCGCCGATGTTGACCAGGCCGTCCTTCTTGGCGCTCATCCAGGCGCCGTCGGCGTGGGAGCAGAACTCGTGGACGATCGAGGCCACCGAGCGACCGGCGAAGCCGGGCTCGCGCTCCTCGATGAAGAAGGCGTTCTCGACGACGCGTGTCGCGTCGAGGAAGAGCCGGATGCCGTGCCGCTGGCACAGCTCGCTGACCGCGCGGGCGTTGGCCATGCTCACCGGCTGCCCGCCGGCCATGTTCACGGTCGCCGCGAGGCTGACGTAGGCGATCTGCTCCGGCCCCACGCGGGCGATGAGCGCCTCGAGCTTGGCCAGGTCCATGTCGCCCTTGAACGGGTGCAGGCTCGTGGGGTCGTGCGCCTCGTCGATGATCACGTCCACGAACGTGCCGCCGGCCAGCTCCTGGTGGAGGCGGGTCGTGGTGAAGTACATGTTGCCCGGCACCCACTGGCCCGGCTTGATGGCCGTCCGGCTGATGAGGTGCTCGGCGCCGCGGCCCTGGTGGGTGGGCACCACGTAGCGGTATCCGAAGCGGCGCTGGATCGCCCCCTCGAGGTGGTAGAAGTTGCGGCTGCCGGCGTAGGCCTCGTCGCCGAGCATGATGGCCGCCCACTGGCGGTCGCTCATCGCGTTCGTCCCGGAGTCGGTCAGGAGGTCGATGTAGACGTCGTCGGAACGCAGGAGGAACGTGTTGTAGCCGGCCTCGCGGATGGCCCGCTCCCGGCCGGCCCGGTCGAGCTGGCGGATCGGCTCGACCATCTTGATCTTCCAGGGCTCGGCCCAGCTGCGGCGGCCGAACTGCTGGCCCATCGTGTGCGGTACGAAGGTGTCGTCGGGCATCGGAGGATCTCCAAGTCGGGACGGCGGGGGACCGTGGTCGCCGAGCGTGGGTCCCGCCACGCTCGGCAGCTAGGGCCGAGCGGCCCGTTTCGGGCGACCCGGTCGGTGGGCTGTCGGCAGCGCTGGTACGATCGGCGCCATGTATTCCCCTCGAGAGCGTGAGGCCGACGGCCCATGCGCGTGAGCGACGTGCTGCGGCACCTCCGCCAACAGCACGCCACGGCCGAGGCGCGTCCGCGCCTGCTCCACCGCTACGCCGCCTTCCTGCCCCTCACGGACGCGACGCCGCCGCTCTCGCTGGGCGAGGGTTACACGCCGCTCGTCCACGCGACGCGGCTGGGCCGCGAGATCGGATGCCCGGAGCTTCACCTCAAGCTCGAGGGCATGAACCCCACCGGCTCCTTCAAGGACCGGGGCATGGCCATGGCGGTGGCGAAGGCGCTTGAATCCGGCGCGCGGGCGATCATCTGCGCCTCCACCGGCAACACCTCCGCCTCCGCCGCGGCGTACGGCGCCAGCGCGGGGCTGGAGGTCATCGTCGTGCTGCCGGCCGGCCGGATCGCGGCCGGCAAGCTGGTCCAGGCGCAGATGGCCGGGGCGAAGATCGTGGCCGTGGAGGGCAACTTCGACGACGCGCTGCGCATCGTGCGCGAGCTGGCCGAGGGGGGCAGCGCCCACGGCCACCCCGTGACGCTCGTCAACTCGGTCAACCCGCATCGCATCCAGGGCCAGAAGACTGCCGCCTTCGAGGTCTGCGACGATCTCGGCGGCGCCCCCGACTACCTGGCCATCCCCGTCGGCAACGCCGGCAACATCACCGCCTACTGGAAGGGATTCACGGAGTACCGTGACGCCGGACTGGTCGAGACGCGGCCCGTGATGCTCGGATTCCAGGCGGCCGGAGCGGCGCCCATCGTGCTCGGCCACCGGGTCGACCAACCGGAGACGGTGGCCACGGCCATCCGCATCGGCGACCCGGCCTCGTGGCGGGCGGCGGAGCGCGCGCGTGACGAGTCGGGCGGGCGGATCGACGCCGTCACCGACGATGAGATCCTGGCCGCCTACCGCGACCTGGCTCACCTGGAGGGCGTCTTCTGCGAGCCGGCCTCGGCGGCTGGCGTGGCGGGGGTGCGCAAGCTGGTGGCAGAGGGCGCGATCGATCCCTCCGCTACCATCGTGTGTGTCCTGACCGGACATGGGCTGAAGGACCCGGACACGGCGACCGCCCAGGCGGCCCAGGTGCTCGTGGCTCCGGCGACGACGGCGGGGGTCATGGAGGTGCTCGGGTGGTAGAAGAGACGCAGGCCGACGAGGCGACCACCGACAGCGCGCCGCCCGAGGCCGCCACGGCGCTCGAGGCGACTCCTCCGCCGTCTGGGCTCCGATACCGTCGCGTCGTGGTGGACGTGCCCGCGTCTGCTGCCAACCTCGGCGCCGGCTACGACGCCCTGGCGCTCGCTCTCGATCTCCGCAACCGGTTCGAGGTCGAGCTGATGGACGTGCCCGGCCTGGAGCTGTCGGTCGAGGGGGAGGGAGCCGGCGTCCTCCCGGCCAGCCGCGACAACCGCTTCATCATCTCCCTCGAGACCGGGCTGCGCTGGGCGCTGGGGCAGGTGCCCGCGACCCTCGGCTTCCGCGTCAAGATGACCAACCAGATCCCGCTCGCGCGCGGGCTCGGGTCGTCCGCCGCGGCGACTGTGGCCGGTCTCGTGGCCGCGGATGCATTGACCGGCGGCGGTCTCGACCAGCGCCGACTGCTCACGCTCTCGATCGAGATCGAGGGCCACCCCGACAACGCGGCCGCCGCGCTGCTCGGGGGCTTCGTCGTCGTCACCCTCGTGGACGGGCGGCCGGAGACGATCCGCTTCGACGTGCCGCGCGACCTGCGGGCGGTGCTCTTCGTGCCCGAGGTGCCGCTCTCGACGAGCGCCATGCGCGCGGCGCTGCCGCGCGAGGTGCCGCACCGCGACGCCGTCTTCAACCTCGGCCGCGTCGCCCTCGGTGTGGCCGGGCTCGCCTCCGGACGGACCGACACCTTGCGCGCCCTGACCGAGGACCGGCTCCACGAGCCCTACCGGGCGGAGGTCTTTCCGGCCCTGCCGCGCCTGACTGCGGCGGCGCTCGGGGCCGGCGCGCTCGGAGCCTGCCTGGCCGGTTCGGGCTCGACCGTCATCGCCTTCGGCGACTCGATGCGCGTGCTGACCGCCATCGAGTCCGCCTTCATGGCCGCCGCCGCCGAACTCGACCTCCCCGGCAGCGTGCAGATCGTCTCGCCGCGCAACGCCGGCGCGGTGGTCATCGAGGCGAAGTAGCGGGCCCAGGAGCTGCCGGCCGCTCCGTCAGAAGGGCTTGAGCACCATCAGCGCGACGATGGTGACGACGATCGCCGTCGTGAGCAGGCCCAGTGCGGAACTGCGCGACGCGGCCGCGGCATAGGCCTCGGAGGTCGGGTCGTTCTCGGCCTCGGCCAGCTGGCGGCGGATGGCCGGCGCGAAGGCGAGGAGCCCGAGCAACGCGGTCAGCACGTAGAGGGCGATGGCGGCGACGATCCAGCCCGTGGTGAACGAGTAGAGCCCGCCGACGATCATCAGCACGCCCGTGATGAGCAGCACGACGTAGCCGGGGTTGGCCACGCGGCGGTCGATGGTGCGCACGGTTTCGATGACGAAGAGCAGCCGTTCTCGATCACGTCCCGCCCGGCGCAGCCAGATGGCGTACGTGACATTGGCGCCGACCGCGACGATGGCGGCCAGCACGTGGACGAGCTGCAGGAGCGGGATGAGCGCCATGCCGTGACTCCAAGCGATTGCCGGTCCATAGCGTACGGCGCTGGGGTGGCCCATAGTCAGGGCGTGAAGGCGAGCCCATCCGCGCGGCCGGCCTGCCCGCACGCCCGCTAGAATCGCGGCGCCATGCCCACCCCGCTCGTCGTCCAGAAGTACGGCGGCTCGTCGCTCGCGACGGCCGACCGGATCCGCCACGTCGCGCGCCGGATCGCGCGCGAGCGCGCCAACGGCGTGGACCTCGTGGTCGTCGTCAGCGCCATGGGCGATACGACCGACGAGCTGCTCGGCCTCGCCGCGGCGATCACCGACGAGCCCGATCCGCGCGAGCTGGACATGCTCCTCGCGACCGGCGAGCACCAGAGCGCCACGCTCGTCTCGATGGCGCTCCATGCGCTCGGGATGGCCGCCATCAGCCTCACCGGCGCGCAGGCCGGCATCCGCACCGACACGAGCCACGGCCGCGCGCGCATCGCCAACGTGGACCCGGCGCGCGTGCGCAGGGAGATCGGCGCGGACAAGATCGTCATCGTGGCCGGCTTCCAGGGGGCCACGGACGAGAGCCACGCCGCGGGCGAAGTGACCACGCTCGGGAGGGGCGGCTCGGACACGACCGCGGTCGCCCTCGCGGCGCGTCTCGGCGCCGACCGCTGCGAGATCTACACCGACGTGGAGGGTATCTTCACCGCCGACCCGCGTGTCGTCCCCGACGCCCGGCTGCTCCCGATCATCGGCTACGAGGAGATGCTCGAGCTGGCCGGGCAGGGCGCCCAGGTCATGCAGACCCGCGCCGTCGAGCTGGGCTGGGTGAACGGCGTGGAGATCGCGGTGCGCTCGACGTTCTCCGACCATCCCGGCACGCGCATCAAGGAGGACCCCGACGTGGAGCAACGCAACAAGGTGCGCGGCCTGGCCACCGACCGCCACGTGGCGAAGGTGACGCTGGTGGCCGTGCCCGACCGCCCGGGCGTGGCGCGTGCCGTCTTCGAGCCGCTCGCGGCGGCCGGCATCAACGTGGACATGATCGTCCAGAACGTCGGCCACGCCGGCGCGACCGACCTTTCCTTCACCATCGCCTCGACCGAGCTGGCCCGGGCGCGCAAGCTCCTCGACACCGTCGTGCGCCAGCTCGGCGCCCGGGAGCTGACCACGGACTCGGCGGTGGCCAAGGTCTCGATCGTCGGGGCCGGCATCCAGAACGCGCCGGGTTACGCGGCGCGCATGTTCGGCGCGCTCGCCGACGCCGGCATCAACATCGAGATGATCTCGACCTCGGAGATCCGCATCACCTGCATCATCGCGGAGGACGACGTCGAGAAGGCCGCCCGAGCGCTCCATGCCGCGTTCGCCCTGGAGCGGCCGGACACGGCCGGCGCCGGAGCCACCGCGGCGGCCGGCTGAGGCTCGGGCCACGTCCGATCGGTTCCTCTCGCGCCTCGAGCGCTTCGCGGAGGTCGACTCGACCCAGCGCGTCGTGCGCGGCTGGCTCGATGCCGGCCTGCCCGAGGTCGCCGTCGCCGTCGCCGACGTCCAGCGCGCCGGGCGGGGCCGGTCGGGCCGGACGTGGCAGGCCCCCCCGGGGGCCGCGCTGCTGCTGTCGGTCGGGTTCCGGCCCCACGGCCTGGTCGCGCTCCACGGCTGGCGGCTGGGGGCGGTGGTGGCCTTGGCCATGATCGACGCAGCCGAGGACGCGGCCGGACTGCGCGAGCGCACGCTCTGGCTGAAGTGGCCGAACGACCTCGTCGCCCTCGGGCCGGATCGGCAGCCGCGCAAGCTCGCCGGGGTCCTGGGCGAGACGGCCTTCGACGCGGCGGGCGACATCGCGAGCGCCGTCGTGGGCATCGGCGTGAACGCTGACTGGGCGGCAGCCGGCTTCCCAGCGGAGCTGGCGGACGCGATGACGAGCCTGCGCGAGGTCGCGCTCGGCCGGCCGATCGACAGGGACGCGTTGCTGGAGGGCTTCCTGGCGCGCCTGGAGCCCCGCTACGTCGCCCTTCGCGAGGGCCGCTTCGACGTCGGTGGTTGGTCCGTACGCCAGCTCACCACCGGGCGGCAGGTCGAGGTCGAGGTCGCTGAGGAGCGGCTCGTCGGGACCGCAGTCGGCGTGGACCCGGAGTCGGGGGCCCTGCGCCTTGACGACCCCGGCACCGGCGGGCGCGAGATCGACAGCGGCGACGTGGTTCGCTGCCGGGTCGTCTGATGGCCGTGCCGCGGTGTAACGGCTAGACTTCCCCGGTGTTCTGGAGAGCAGGGGAGCGGGCATCGGCGCGCCCGGTCCCGTTCGACGCGGATCGCCCCGCCGTGGAAGCGGCTCGGCGGGACCCGCGGGCATTCGAGCCGCTCTATCGGAAATACGTGGGACAGGTGTACAGCTTCGCCCTCTACGAGCTGCGCGACCATCACCGCGCCGAGGACGTGACCGAGGCGGTCTTCCTGCGCGCGCTCACAGCCCTGCCCCGCTTCGACGAGCGCGGCGAGGGGGCCGATTCGACGTTCCGCGTCTGGCTCTTCCGCATCGCCCGCAACGCCCTCGCCAATGAGCGGCGGCACGTCCGCCGCCACCCGGAGGCGCCGCTCGACGCCGCCTTCGACGTGGCCGTCCTCGACGACCCCGCCGCCCGTGCCGCAGAGCGCGAGGCGCTGGCCGTCGCCTGGCGCGCCATCGACCGGCTGCCGGAGGACCGGCGCCGGGCGCTCGTGCTGCGCTTCGTCGAGGAGATGACCACGAGCGAGATCGCGGCCATCCTGGGCCGCTCGGAGGGTGCGGTGCGCGTCCTCATCCACCGCGCGCTGCGCTCGGTAGCCGCGGAGCTGGGCCGCGACCGCGACGAGGCCCGATGAGCTTCCTGCGTCCCGCCCGGCGGCCCGCCGAGGAGGAGGCCATGCAGGTGGACCTCTACCTCGAAACCCTGCTCGCGGCGCATGCGCCCGGGCCGCGCGGCATCGTCGATGAGCCGACGTTCGACCCCGGCGAGCGTGCCGCCGCCCAGCTGTTGGCGAGCCGCCTCGTCCGCTTCCATCCCTCGTTCCGTTTCGAGGAGGCGCTGGCGGCACGGCTGCGCGCGCTGGCCGGCGGCCGCGGCGGCGGTGCAGACGCGACGGTGACGGACTTCCCGGCTCCGCCGACAGGGGTGCCGGCGCCCCCCCGCCCGGCCTTCCGCGACCGCCGCAGCATCCTCATCGGCGGGGCCATCGCCTCGGGCTTCTCGCTCGCCGGCGTCGCCCTCTTCGCCTGGCGGGTCGCGGCCCCGCCCCGGACGCCGTTCGGCCGCGCCGCCCGCGCCGCACATCGGGGGCGAGTCAGCGCCCCGAAGGTGCGCACCTGATGCCCATCAAGCTGCCCTTCCGGCCGCGCGGCGGCGAGTTCCCGCCGGACCTCTGGACGCGCTGTCCGAGCTGCGGGGACATGCTCTACAACAAGCAGCTCGAGAAGAACCTGCGCGTCTGCCCCAAGTGCGGCCACCACTTCCGCCTGCGCGTCGACGCCCGCCTGGCGCACCTGCTCGACGAGGGCAGCTTCGAGGAACGCGACGCCGACCTCGAGTCCGTGGACCCACTCGCGTTCGTGGACCAGAAGCCCTATCCGGAGCGCCTCGCCGCCGCGAAGGTGACCACCGGCCTGCGCGATGCCGCCCTGTGGGGCACCGGCCGCATCGCCGGGCAGCGGGTCGCGCTGTGCGTCATGGACTTCGCCTTCATGGGCGGGTCGATGGGCTCGGTGGTGGGTGAGAAGGTGACCCGGGCCGCCGAGCACGCCCTCGACGAGCGGATCCCGCTCATCGTCGTCTCCGCCTCGGGCGGCGCACGCATGCAGGAGGGCACGCTGGCGCTCATGCAGCTGGCCAAGACGTGCGCCGCCATCGCGCGGCTGGCCGAGGAGGGCGTGCCCTACGTCAGCGTCATGACCGACCCGACCACGGGCGGCGTCTTCGCTTCCTACGCCGCCCTCGGCGATGTCAACCTGGCCGAGCCGAACGCGCTCATCGGCTTTGCCGGGGCCCGCGTGGCCGCCGGCACGATCGCCGAATCGCTGCCGCCCGGCTTCCAGCGCGCCGAGTTCCTCCTCGAGCACGGCTTCGTGGACCAGGTCGTGCCGCGCCACGAGCTGCGCGATCGCCTCGCGCTGCTGCTCGGGTACCTGCGCCCGGCGGAGGAGCGCGTCGGCGCCCGGGCCTCGGCGGGCGACGGCGTCTCCGGCCTGGGCGGCTTCAACCCGCTGGGCTTCCTGGCCGGTGGCGGCGAGCGTGAGACCGGCCGTGGCTGACGCGCCCACCGCGCCCGGCGCGGCCACGCTGGACGCCCGGGCGCACGCCTGGGAGCGCGTCAGGCACGCGCGCGACGTCAAGCGGCCGCACACGCTCGAGCTGCTCCGCCTGATGGCCACGGACGTCGTCGAGCTGCACGGCGACCGCCTCTTCCGGGACGATCCCGCCATCGTGGCCGGCTTCGCCCGCCTCGACGGCCGCCCCATCGTCTTCGTGGGCCAGCAGAAGGGCGCCGAGACCGAGGAGAACATCCGCCGCAACTTCGGCATGCCGCACCCCGAGGGCTACCGCAAGGGGATGCGCCTGTTCGCCCTGGCCGAGCGGCTGGGGATCCCGGTCGTCACCTTCGTCGACACGCCGGGCGCCTTCCCCGGCCCGGCCTCGGAGGAGCGCGGCGTGGCGGAATCGATCGCCCGCTCGATCGCCATGCTCACCCGCCTGCGCGTGCCGGTCGTCGTCGTCATCACCGGTGAAGGCGGCTCGGGCGGGGCGCTCGCTCTGGCCGCCGGCGATGTCGTCATCGCGCTCGAGAACGCCATCTACTCGGTCATCAGCCCGGAGGGTTGCGCGAGCATCCTGTGGCGGACCGCGGATGCGGCGCAGGAAGCCGCCGTGGCGATGCGCCTGACGGCCGGCGAGCAGGTGGCGCTGGGCATCGTCGACGAGGTCGTGCCCGAGCCCGGCGCGGGTGCCCAGGACGACCCGGCCGAGACGGCGCGGCGCCTCAAGCCGGCCATCGTCGCCCAGCTCGATCGGCTCGCCGGCTTCGAGATCGACGAGCTGCTCGACGCCCGCTACGCTCGCTACCGGGCGATGGGCGCCTTCGCCACCGCTCAGCCGACGGGCGCGCCGCGCCCCGAGCGGCCGGGGATCGCCGAGCGCCTCCGCACGCTCTTCGAGATCGGCCGGATCACCCTGGGCGGACCCGAGCCGGCGCCGCTTCGGCCGCAGGCCGCGGACGAGACCGATGAGCCCCCGCTGCGGGAGGAGATCTAGGTGAGCGACGACGACCGCCCGGACCGCGAGCGCACGGCCCGGCGCGACCGCGAGGCGATCGACCGACTCGCCGACGAGGTCCTGCCGTCGCTCATCGCGCGCTTCGGCACCAGCGACCTGGGCGAGCTGGAGGTGAAGCGCGGCGCCTGGCGCATCCGGCTGCGCCGCCCCCTCGACGCCGGCGTGACGGCGGGCGGCGGGGTCGCTCCGGCGAGCGTGGGCAAGGGCGGCGAGGGGAAGCGCCCGGGGCGCGCCGGCCACGTCAGCGCCGGCCACACCGGCAGCGCGTCCGGCAACGGCCAGGCCGCGCCGCTGGCGGCCGTCGGGCCCGGACGCCCGGTGGAGCCGCAGGCGTCGGGCCGTGCCGAGCCCGCGCGCCTCGCCTCCATCTCGCCGGGTGTCGGCTACTTCACGGCCCGCGAGGGGATCGCCGCGGGCATGACCGTGCGCGGCGGCGACGTCCTGGGCCACGTGGACGTGCTCGGCGTGAGGCAGGAGGTCGTGGCGCCCGCCGACGGCATCGTCGCGCGCGTCATGGCCGAGCAGGGCGAGGCCGTCGAGTACGGCCAGGAGCTGGTGCGACTCGATCCGGCGCCACGCGCCGAGCCCGCGCGGGAGGGCTGAGCGTGTTCGAGCGGATCCTCATCGCCAACCGCGGGGAGATCGCTCTGCGCATCCTGCGCGCCTGCCGGAGCCTGGGAGTCGGCGCCGTGGTGGCCTACAGTGAGGCCGACCGGGAGACGCGCGCCGTGCGGCTGGCCGACGAGGCCATCTGCATCGGCCCCGCCGAGGCGAAGCGAAGCTATCTCTCGGCGCCGGCCATCCTCTCGGCCGCCATCGTCACCGGCTGCGACGCGGTCCATCCCGGCTACGGCTTCCTCTCCGAGGACGACGCCTTCGCCGAGATGACGCGCGCCCACGGGCTCGCCTTCATCGGGCCGCCGCCCGACGTCCTCGAGCGCTTCGCGTCGAAAGCCGGGACGCGACAGCTCCTGGAACGCCACGGGCTGCCCATCGTCCCCGGCTCCGAGGGCATGCTGCGCGACGACGAGCACGCCCTGGCCGAGGCGGAGCGGATCGGCTTCCCGGTGCTCATCAAGCCCTCGGCCGGTGGCGGCGGGCGGGGCATGCGCATGGTGCGCACCCCGAGGGAGCTGCAGCAGGGGCTGCCGATCTGCCGCTCCGAGGCCCGCGGTGCGTTCGGGGACGACTCGCTCTACCTCGAGAAGTGGCTGGAGGAGAACCGCCACGTCGAGGTCCAGGTGATCGTGGATCGCTACGGCAACGGCGTGCACGTCGGGGAGCGCGACTGCTCCGTGCAACGCCGCCACCAGAAGGTCGTAGAGGAGTCGCCGACGCCCGCGCTCGACGAGCCCGCCCGCCGGGTACTCAACGAGGGCGCCATCGCCGCCGTCGTCGCGGCCGGCTACGAGAACGTGGGCACGCTCGAGTTCCTCGTCGACCGCGATGGCCGCTCCTACTTCATCGAGATCAACTGCCGCATCCAGGTCGAGCACCCCGTGACCGAGATGGTCTCGGGCATCGACATGGTGGCCGAGCAGATCCGCATCGCCGCGGGCGAGCCGCTGGGCTACTCCCAGGCGGACGTCCAGCTGCGCGGCCACGCCATCGAGTTCCGCATCAATGCCGAGGACGTGGCGCACGACTTCCGGCCGCAGGCGGGCACGGTCTCGGCCTTCGTGCCGCCCGGTGGGCCGGGCGTGCGCATGGACAGCCACCTGTACGCCGGCTACGAGATGCCGCCGTACTACGACTCGCTGCTGGGCAAGCTCATCGTCTGGGGCCCGGACCGGCCGGCCGCCATCGCCCGCTCGAAGGTCGCGCTCGGCGAGCTCGTGGTCGAGGGGCTCATCACCAACATCGCCTTCCACAGGGCCATCCTCGACAACCCCGCCTTCGTGGAGGGCTCGTTCACGACCAACCTGCTGGACCGTGTCGGCAGCGCCGCGTTCGTGGCCGGCTCGGCGCGGAGCTAGGCATGGACCATCCCTGTGAGGGCTAGATGACAGACCCGCTGGCCGCGCCCGGCGCCGTCCACACCACGCGCGAGATCGAGGGGCTCATCCCGCATCGCTGGCCGTTCCTGCTGGTCGACCGCATCGTCGAATACGATCCGGAGCACCACCGCATCGTCGGCCTCAAGGCCGTCACGGCCACGGAGTGGTTCTTCCAGGGCCACTTCCCGGGGCTGCCGATCATGCCCGGCGTGCTCCAGGTGGAGGCGCTGGCCCAGACGATGGGCGTCTACGTGGCCAGGCAGGAGGGCTTCGCCGAGCGCATCGGCCTCTTCGCCGGCATCGAGGACTGCCGCTTCAAGCGGGTCGTCCAGCCGGGTGACACGCTGCGCCTCGAGGTGACCATGGAGAAGCTGGGCCGCCGCTTCGGGCGCGGCCGCGGCGTGGCCAGCGTGGACGGTGAGGTCGCCTGCGAGGCGACGATCAGCTTCATCATCCCGTCCGACGGAGTGCTCCGCTGATGGCGACGCGCATCGCCGTCCTGGGCGACATCCACGGCAACGTGGCGGCTCTCGATGCTGCCCTGGCGGCGATCGAGAAGGCCAAGCCCGACCTGATCGCGATCACCGGCGACCTGGTCATGAACGGGCCACGGCCGAGCGAGGTGCTCGCTCGCGTGCGCACGCTCGAGGCCGCCGGCGCCTACGTCGTGCAGGGCAACACGGACATCGCCGTGGCCGACTTCGACTTCTCGGCCGCCTTCCCCTGGCTCGAGGAGGTGCCGGCCGCCCAGCAGGCGGTGGCGGAGTGGACCCACGACCAGCTCAGCGACGCGGACCTCGACTGGCTGCGCCGCCTGCCGGCCGAGCGACGCATCCGCGCCGAAGGGCTGCTCGTCCTCGTCTGCCACGGCTCGCCGGGCAGCCAGACCGAGGGGCTGTCGACCGACCTCGACCCGTCCGTCACCATCCAGCGCATCACGCGCACCGACGCGCGGGTCATCGCCTGCGGCCACACGCACGTGGCCGAGGTGCGCGACTTCGGCCGCCGGCTCATCTGCAATCCGGGCTCCTGCGGCTTCGCCTTCGACGGCGACGCGGGCGCCGCCTGGGCGCTCATCACGGTGGACGGTGACGAGGTGGGCGCGGAGCTCCGGCGCGCCGCCTACGACCCGCTGCCGACCGCCGAAGAGGTGGGCGCACGCGGCCTGCCCGGCGACGTCTACCGGGCGGCGACCATCCGCACGGGGCGGCTGGTGCGGTGAGCGGACCGACGCCGGCCGGCCGGCGCCGTGTCGTGGTCACGGGCATGGGCGCGGTCACACCGCTGGGCAACGACGTGCCCACCTTCTGGGCGAACCTGGTCGCCGGGGGGTCGGGCATCCGGACCATCGAGTCCTTCGATCCCGGGCGGCTGACGAGCCGCATGGCCGGCGAGGTGCGCGACTTCGACTCGAGCCGCGTGCTCGATCGCAAGGAGCAGCGGCGCACCGACCGCTTCACGCAGCTCGCGCTCGTCGCCACCCGTGGGGCGATGGATGACGCGGGCCTGCCTGAGCGCCTCGAAGGCGAGCACGCCGAGCACACGGGCGCCATCATCGCCTCCGGCCTGGGCGGCTCGGCGACGCTCTTCGAGCAGGTCGCGATCCATGTCACGCGCGGGCCCGATCGCCTCAGCCCGTTCTTCATCCCCATGGCCATCGCCAACCTCGCGGCGGGCCAGGTGGCCATCTCCTTCGGCGCCCTGGGCCCCAACTTCGCCACCGTGAGCGCCTGCGCCAGCAGCGGGCACGCCATCGGGGAGGCCACCGAGACGATCCTGCGCGGTGACGCGGAGGTGATGTTCGCGGGCGGCAGCGAGGCCCCGGTCGTGGAGGGCCTGGTGGGCGCCTTCGCGGCGATGCGCGCCCTGTCCACGCGCAACGACGACCCGGCCGGCGCCAGCCGACCCTTCGACCGCGAGCGCGACGGCTTCGTCATCGCCGAGGGGGCGGCCACGCTCATCCTCGAGGAACTGGCGCACGCCGAGCGGCGCGGGGCGCGGATCCTCGCCGAGGTCTGCGGCTACGGGGCCAGCGCGGATGCCTCGCACATCACCCTGCCCGCTCCGGGCGGCGTGGGGGCGCTGCGGGCGGCGCGCCGGGCGCTGGAGAAGGCGCGCCTCGATCCTACCGAGGTGGATCACATCAACGCCCACGCGACCAGCACGCCCGAGGGCGACCCGGCCGAGCTGGCCTGCTTCCGCGCCCTGCTCGGCGATCATGCCGCGAAGGTCAGCGTCACGGCCACCAAGAGCGCGATCGGACACACGCTCGGCGCGGCGGGGGCCATCGGCGCGGTGGCTGCCATCAGCGCCATGCACGACGGTCGGGTGCCGCCCACGCTCAACCTCCGGGACCCGGACGAGGCGGTGGGCGACCTCGACTGCACGCCGCTCACGGCGCGCCGGCGGGATGTCCGTGTGGCGCTCGTCAACGCCTTCGGCTTCGGCGGCCAGAACACCGCCGTGGTCCTCCGGCGCTGGGAGGCCTGAGGCGTGCCCGAGGAACCGGACGTCCGCGAGGTCGAGGCCGACGAGGCCGGCGAGGCCGCCGAGCTGCTCGCGCTCATCGACCGCCTCGAGGGCATCCTCGCCCGCTCCGGGCTCTCCGAACTGGAGGTCGAGGCCGGCGAGACGACGCTCGTGCTGCGCTCGGCGGCGGCCCTGGCGCCCATGCCGGGCCCGAACCCCGCCCCGACCGCGCCCGTCGCAGCCACCCCGTCTGTCCCGGCCGGCGTGCACGCGCCCGCGCCGGAGAGCGGCCACCGGGCGGTCGTGGCGCCGCTGACGGGCATCTACTACTCCGCGCCGACGCAGGACGCCGCGCCCTACGTGCGCCTCGGGACGCACGTCGTGGTGGGACAGGTCATCGGGCTCATCGAGGCGATGAAGCTCTTCAACGAGATCAAGAGCGACGTGGCCGGGCGCGTGGTGCGCATCGCGGCCGAGAACGGGACGCTGGTGAAGGCGAAGCAGGCCCTCATCGAGGTGGACCCGACTTGAGCGACGGGAGGCGAGCGGGGATGGCACCGGCCAGCGTCCGGATCACCGGCTGGGGGATGTACGCACCGGAGCGCGTGCTGACCAACGCGGACCTGGAGAAGCTCGTGGACACGTCCGACGAGTGGATCCGCTCGCGCACCGGCATCCGCGAGCGCCGCGTGGCGGCGCCGCACGAGTCCACGGCCACCCTGGCCGCCGTGGCCGGCAAGCGGGCCATCGCCGTCGCGGGCCTCGCGCCCGACGACATCGACCTGATCCTCGTGGCCACGCTCACGCCGGACTACTGGATGCCGTCCACCGCGGCGCTGGTCAAGGAGGCCATCGGCAACCGCACCGCGGCGGCCATGGACGTGATGGCCGCCTGCTCCGGCTTCGTCTACGCCTACGCCACGGCCGACTCGTTCGTGCGCAGCGGCATGTACCGCAACGTCCTCGTGTGCGGCGCGGAGCTGCTGACCCGCTTCCTCGACTTCAGCGACCGCAACACCTGCATCCTCTTCGGCGACGGGGCCGGGGCGGTCGTCGTCTCCGCCTCCGACGAGCCGGGCGGCGGGATGGGCGGCCTGGAACTCACGACCGACCCCGACGGCGCCTACATGATCTGGCTGCCCTCGGGCGGGTCGCGCAGCCCGGTCTCGGGCGAGACGGTCCGCCGCGGCGAGCACTTCATCCGCATGGAGGGCCGCGAGACCTACCGCTTCGCCACGAAGACGCTGGCGACCTCGGCGCTGAAGGCCATCGAGCGGGCCGGCTGGACGCTCGAGGAGATCGACCTGGTCATCCCCCACCAGGCCAACATCCGCATCATCGAGTCGGTGGCGAAGGGCCTGGGCATGTCGATGGACAAGATGTTCGTCAACGTCGACCGCTACGGGAACACCTCGGCGGCGTCGGTCGGGATCGCCCTGGCGGAGGCGGTCGACTCGGGGCGCATCAAGGTCGGCGACCGCATCGTCTTCGTCGCCTTCGGGGCCGGCTTCACCTCCGGCGCGGTGGCCCTCGAGTGGACCGCCGATCCGCTGAACGGCCGTCGGGCCGCATCGGTCGAGCCGGTGGCCAGCGTGCGCGCCCCGCTCGACTGGGACTCGGTGGACCCCATGCCGCCGCGACTCATGGCCGTCCTGGAGTCGGGTCCGCCCGTGCCCCTCGACGACGTCGTGCCCGGCGAGCCCGAGCACGCCCGCGTTCCCTGACCGCCGCGGTCGGACGCGGCCGCCCGGTCCCTGGCCCGTGCCGATCCTCCTGCGCCCGGCCGGGGGCGTTGCGCCTTGAACACCAAACGGTGCTTCGGGGCACCGGGGAGGGGCCCCTCGGAGGCGGCTCGGGCGCGCCGGGGTCGAGAACGGTGGCCGGCCACGCTCAGGCGCTCGCCGCGTCAGGCCCGGATCGGGTGGATCGGAGGGTTCGAAGGCTTCGCGAGGGCTCGCCGGCCTCGGTCGGTGCCGTTTTGGTGTTCCATGAACAACGCGCCGGGCCGGGTCGGGGGAGCCGCGCAGGGCCGGGGAGCTGCGCCCCTGGGGAGCGTCGGCAAGGAACGCCTACGGGGCGGTCGGCTCGTCCGCCTCATCGAGCGCGGTGCGTACTGTCTCCCTTCCAGTCCACCGCCGGCATGGTTTCCAGGATCTCGGCCGGGATCTGCTTGGCCCGCTCACCGGTGTCTTCGAGGCGCTTGGCTATGGCATCGACCGCCATGTCGTCCTCGGGCCAGTCCGGACCGGCCTTGGCCACGTAGGCCTCGATCTTCGCGACGTTCTCGAGGATCGCTTCGTATGCCTCCCTATGCCGCGGGTCCATAGAGCACCACCCCCTCCTGCTCGATGCGGTCCGCGACCGACGGACGGGCCTCGCCATGCGCCACGAGATCGACATCGCGCTCGAAGAGCTGTTCGGCCTCTGCCAGGAACTCGACGCGCTGGCGCAACCCGAGATGGCGCCCGGGTGCCGGCTCGACCAAGAGATCGAGATCGGAATCGGGGCGGAAGTCGGTCCGCGTCACCGACCCGAAAGCCACGATCCGCCGCAGCCCATGACGGCGGGCGAGTTCGCGCAGGCGGCGCTGGCTCGGCATCCTGACGCGTTCGTCGACCCGCCCGAGCCAAGGCGCCGTGAGGTCTCCGTGCCGGGTGCGGTCCGGGAACGTCCGGTCGATCGAACCGATCAGGACTCGCATCCCCTGTGCGCGCACACGTGGCGCGACGTCGCCAAGGAGCTGGTCGCGAAGCTCAGACTTGGCGATGAACTCGATCCGCTGACCGGCGCGGAAGCCACGAAGTTCTGCGACCGCACGATCCAGGCGGGCCTCGTCGGCCGGTTCCGCGAAGCGCCGGATGACGATGAGGGCGCCGCCGTCGTCGATGCCGCAGAACTCCACGGCCGGATTGGCCCGTACAAGGACACCCAGAGCATCGTCGGCGGCTAGAAACGCCAGGGCGAAGCGGACGGCCTCGATCGCCCGCGCGGTGTCGGCGAGGAAGATCCGCCGATCTCGCTGCTCGACGAGGCCATCCTCGGATAGCACCCCCAGCGCTCGTTCCGCGCTTGAGAAGGGGATTTCGAGGATCCCGGCCGCGTCAACCGGGCGCACACCGCCGGGCCGCTGGGCGAGGGCAGGCAAGAGGCGCAGCGCGTGGTCTGAAGCGACGAGCCGGCTCATGAGCGAAGAATGACGCCATCAGCGTCATATGTCAACGGCTCAGTCCATGCGACGCGGCGGTCGTCCCCTCCGCGGCCCGGCGCGTGATCTCTGGCCCGTTCCGATCCTCCCGCGCCCGGCCGGGGCGCTGGGCCCAGGCTGCTCCATGACAATGTCGGTATCTTGTCAGTTGTGAGGAACCACGAAGGTGTCCTGTCGGGACCTGTTGACCTGTCGAGCGAGCTGAACCAGCCGTTCTACTCGCCGGCCGAGGTCGCTCGCCTCGCCGGCCTGCACCCTTCGACGATCCTGAGCTGCATCCATGCGGGCCGGCTGTACGCGGTCAAGCTCTCGGAGCGCACGTACAGGATCCCGAACCGAGCAGTCCGCAAGATGCTGGCACCGGAGACCGTCTCGCCGCCCCGGATCATCGAGCAGCCCCGTGGGCAGGTAGATTCGAGCGAAGCCGATCGCGAGCCCGAGTGGCCCTGGCCCGAGTAGTGCCGCTCCACGAGGAACACCCATTCGAGCAGCGGACGGCGACGCCTCCGGCGCGGCACTTCCGCGCCTACGAGGTTGATCTGCTCGAGGCGCACGAGGAGTTCGCCGCGCTGTACGCGAGCGGCCGAGCGATCGACTGCGCGGGGCTCCGTCCCCTCCGCGTCGACTGAAAGGAGCAGACGGTGATGATCGATCTGTCCGGCAAGAGCGCGGTCGTCACGGGCGGCTCGCGGGGTATCGGGCGGGCCATCGCGCTGCGCCTGGCGCGCCAGGGCGCCGACGTCTGCTTCAGCTACCGCGGCAATGCGGCCGCAGCGGGGGAAACGAAGGTGGCCATCGAGGCGCTGGGCCGCCGGGCCATCGCCGTGCAGGGCGACGCCGCCGACCCCGAGGCGGCCGAGGCGCTCGTGAAGGGGGCCCTCGACGCGTTCGGCAAGGTGGACATCCTCGTCAACAACGCCGGCATCACGCGCGACGACCTGATCATGCGCATGAGCCTCGACGCCTGGCGGGAGGTGCTCGAGACGAACCTGTTCGGTGCCTTCTACATGACCAAGGCGGTCACGCGACCGATGCTCAAGGCGCGGGCGGGGCGGATCGTGAACATCACCAGTGTTTCCGGGCAGGCGGGGCAGACCGGCCAGGCGAACTACTCGGCGGCGAAGGCCGGGCTGATCGGCCTGACCAAGGCGACCGCGCGCGAGCTGGCCAGCCGCGGCATCACCTGCAACGCCGTGGCACCAGGTTTCGTGCTCACCGAGCTGACCCAGGACCTGCCCGAGGCGTTCCAGGAGGAGCTGACCCGGCGCACGCCGCTGGGCCGCTTCGGGACGACCGAGGAGGTTGCCGACGCAGTCGCGTTCCTCGCCTCGGACGAGGCCGCCTTCATCACCGGCCAGGTCCTCGCCGTCGACGGCGGCCTGGTGATGATGTAGGAGGGTCGGCGTCCAGGGCCTTGCCGACGATGGCCAGCCGCTGCCGCATCCGGATCGGCGGCCGCTGTCGTCCTCGGTCGTCGACCGCGGTCCTGCGGTTGGAGACCGCGTCGCCGAAGATCGCGAGGGTCGTTGCTTCGGGGAGCCCGGCCGACGGGGCGAGGATCGCCTCGAAGCCAGCCTCGCGCGCCCGGTCGGCCAGCCGCTGACAGACCGCGTAGTCGTCGGCGATCAGCTCCGCCTGGGTCAGGCCGAGGGCATCGCGGATCTCCGCGTCGGTCAGTTCAAGGGCGACAAGACCCTCGAAGCTGATCGTGCCGACGCGCCTGGTGACCTCGGACCGGTCGATGTCCTTCTCGGCGAAGTGGCGGAAGAACTCGGCCCAGGCCGCGTCCTCCGAGGACGAGCCATACCAGGTCCGCGTTCCGCCCGCGCGATGGTACCGACCCGAGTGGCCGGGCACACCGGAACGGACCAGGTCGATCGCGTCGCTCCCGGCGTTCTGATGCCAGGCCGTGAACGTTCGCGGGACTGCCCGCTCGTGCTCCGCGCGGAGACGTTCGGGCCAGGAAGTCTCCCGGTCCGCTTCGGACGACTCGCTCAGAGGTAGCTGCCCTCGACGAAGGCTCTCGCCGCCTGCCGAACAGGCTCGATGTCCCGGCCGTGGAGGAGATCGGCCGGACGCTGGTTGCCGAGGTAGCGTAGACGCGCGTTGAACCACTGGACGATGCCGCGCGGAGTCAGCGTGCCATCGAGGATGAGGACGATGTCGGCGATATCACGGAGACGCTCATCGAAGGCAACGGAGATCGTGCCGGTCGTCCGCCAGTTGCGTACTGATCGTTCGCTCGCGCCGGTCATCCGCGCCAGACTCCTCTGCGTGAACCCGATGTCCTCGAGTCGACGGACCCGGTCACCCGCATCCGCGGCCCTGGCGAGGGCATGGACAACCGGAGAGACGTCGTCCGCTCGCGCCTGCTTCGCGATCGTCACCTGCTGTGCCTCAGCTACCGCTTTCGTTGCCGCTCTTGCTGCCGCATACGCTACCTCATCCATTGCCCCTGTCAAGCCGTCGGCTCCATTCACGGCCAGTCTGCCGGCGCGCGCTCACCTGCGACGTATGCCGCGATCAACCGGCCATTATCCGGCGTCCGACGCCCGATGCCCCGGGCTGGTCGTCCTGTGACGGCGGCGCCTCGCAGGCGGACGTTCGTCAGGGTGGCCCTCGACGCGGCGGTGTGGCAGACTGCACAGAGCGCATCGCACGAGGCGTCAGTCATGGTGCGTACAAGGCGCCGGCGGGGGCAGATCCGGGCACCGGCCGAAACCGGGCACGGATGTCAGCCGGAACGCTCGGAGGACACGTGAACGACTGGGGCACTGACGAGCGTGAGCTCGTCCGCCGATGCAGGGAAGGATCCGAGGCGGCGTACGCCGAGCTGGTCCGACAGCATCGACCCCGCCTCTACAGCCTCGCGTTCCGGCTCATCGGGGATCGCGAGGCCGCCGAGGACGTCGTCCAGGAAACCTTCCTCGCGGCCTTCAAGGCGATCGATCGCTTCCAGCCGAAGCCCTCACTGGCCCCCTGGCTGAACACGATCGCGGTACGCATCGCGCAGCGCGCGGCCGCACGCGGGCGAGCCCGGCCGAAGGCCTCGCTGGATCGGCTCGTCGCCGGCGGCGACTCCCTGTTGGCGCTCAGTCAACCCGTCGAACTCGACCCCGCCTCCGATCCCCACGCCGTTGCCGAGGCCGGCGAGCTGCGGCGGGCGGTCGCAGCGGCGATCGAGGGCCTGCCGTTCACCCAGCGGGCGGCGGTCGTCCTGCGCTTCGTCATGGGCCTCGACTACGCCGCCGCGGCGCAGACCATGGGCGTGCCGCTGAACACGTACAAGAGCCATCTCCTGCGCGGCACGAAGGTGCTCCGCACCGAGCTGGCGCGGCAGCTCGGGCCAGGGACGCCTCCGACGGTCGCTCCGACGACCGTCTCGGCGGCCGAGCCGTCGGGGAACGGCCGTGGTTGGGCCGTCGGGGTCGAGCGCCGCAGGGCGCCACTGGGCGCCCCGCGCCTGGGGAATGGCCCGGTCGGCGTGGACGACCCGACCGAGCTCGAGGGCGCTCCCGCGACCCGCCGTCCGTCCTCCGGCCTGGAGCGCTAGGGCGAGCTCGTCGCACAAAGCTACGAACGTCCGCGACAGCGTGGGCGGTCGTTCGTCCGTTGTCGCGCGGTTCGGTTGGTGCGGCTCGGTTCGGGCAAGCTCCGTTTTCACGCGGCGATGCCGTGCGAACTCATATGTGACGGATCTCAAACCGCGTGGGGCACGAGCGGCGACGCTCACGCTCGATGGACCGACGAGCGGGCTCTGGAGCGGCGGAATCGAGCATCGGTCCCGGCATACCAGTCCGCGCCGGACTGAGGCGCAAGACCGCGCCACGCGGCGCGGAGAGAGACGGCACCGACACGCGTCGCACACCCGCCCGGACGTTGCTCAGGCGCGACGCGGGCGGCTCGCTGGGGCGGACGGCCTGGGCTTGGTTCCGAGTGCACGGCTCACAGCGGTGATGAGCCGGGGCAACTGGCGAGCGACCACGCCACGGATGATCAGGACGTCGGTGTCCTTGTACTCGTGAATGATCTTCGCGCGGATCCCCTTGATATCCCGCCACTCGACGTCGGGAACCTCCGCCAGCGCCTCGGCCGACGTCTTGCTTGCGGACTCGCCGACCTGCGAGATGCGCATGAGGACGGCATCGAGAGTCTCCGCGTTCTTCCACCAACCTCGCCCGTGGGCTCGCGCGTAGCCGATCGCGGTCTGAGCATGCTCGATGAGGTCGAGCAGATGCCGTCTGTCTCGCTCATCCATAGAGCACCACCCCTTCCGACTCTGCCCTCTGGCGGATCTCCGCACGCAGCACCGTCGCG
>Ga0209619_10000834_pt1 | contig 22187 bp, 27 predicted proteins | sample Rifsed16ft3_FD_184011 | JGI IMG/M metagenome (GOLD analysis project Ga0209619, IMG submission 184011) | Soil microbial communities from Rifle, Colorado, USA - sediment 16ft 3 (version 2) | ecosystem: Environmental > Terrestrial > Deep subsurface > Rock core/Sediment | place: Rifle, Colorado... | reverse complement strand
CTTCGTCGCAGGATGTGAATCCAGCTTTTGAATCAAGAGTCGCAGGTGTTCGGGAGTCGTCCCGCAACATCCACCCACCACTGAGATGTTGTACTTGGTCACGAATTCGTAAAGGTCGTTCGCAAACGGTTCGGGCCCGAGCGGATACACGGCTTGACCATCCACGTTGAGCGGCAGTCCCGCGTTGGGGATGCACGAAACGGGGAGCGTGGAATTTTCGCCGAGGATGCGGATGGGCTCGCGCATGTGCTCGGGGCCGGTGGAACAGTTGAGACCGATAACATCGATGCCCATGCCTTCAAGGATGGCGAGCGCGGCGTTGATGTCGGTGCCGAGCAACATGCGACCCGTCGTATCGAGCGTGACCTGAGCCTGTATCGGCAAATAGATTTGAGTCTCGTCGAAGGCTTTGTGCAGACCTGTGATGGCGGCTTTGACTTCGAGGATGTCCTGCGATGTTTCGATGAGGAGGACATCCACGCCGCCTCGAATCAGACCGACAGCCTGTTCACGGAAGGTTTCGGCGAGTTCGTCGAAGCTGACGTTGGACAGTTCGGGGTCATTGGCGGAGGGAAGTTTGCCCGAGGGTCCGATGGAACCCGCGACGAAGCGCGGCTGACCTGTATTGTCTGCGTATTCATCCGCAAGACGACGAGCGAGGCGTGCGGCGGTTTCGTTGATCTCGATCACGCGGTCACCCAGTTTGTATTCTGCCATCGTGATGCGGTTGGAACGGAAGGTGTCCGTTTCGAGCACGTCCACGCCGACTTCGAGGAACGAACGGTGGACTTTTTCCACGGCTTCCGGATACGAGATGACGAGGTAGTCGTTGCATCCGTTGTATTGCTCGCCGCCGAAATGCTCGGCAGTGAGGTTTTGGACTTGCAGGCTCGTGCCCATCGCGCCATCGAAGACGAGGACTTTCTTTGCGAGGGCGTCGAGGTAGCGGCGGTTGGTATATTTGCGATTCATTAAATCTCCTAATTGTTTAGCCACAGATTTCACGGATTTACACGGATTGCTGTGGGTAATAATTGCAAAAGTTTCTTGCTTCACATAAATGGCATGATGGGTTTGTTTCTGAGCAAATGCCCTTTTTGATTCCAAACTTTATTGACTCGTCTTGCCCATAGGCGACAAAAACAATATCAATATAGCGAATTGGATAACCTGTTTCCTCCGAAAACTTCTTGCCTTGTGAAATTGCCTTGTAAATCCGGTCTCTATTTTCTATTAATCCCAAACGCTCAAAAATACGGCAAATCACTCTGTCTGGCTTAAGGACTTGGAAACCAATATCCATTAAGAAATGATAAACAGTAATCTCCCCAAGCCGTGAAAATTTACTTTTCAACTCATCTTTGAGCAACATAAAGCCATCAGCGGAATCTCTGCCATTAAAACTTTCAACGTATTGTTTAAATGAACCGTACTCACGAACAATACTTCTGAATACTTTTGCGTTTTCAACACATGCTTTTACCTTGTTTCGATTCTTTATCATCCTTTTGTCTTCAAGGATTTCATCAATTTCCTTTTCACTGTAATTAGAAACAATTTCAAAGTCGCCGAGATGCTTGTGTATAATTTCAAGTTTTGATGAAACAGTAGCAGCCTTAAACCCAGCATAAAAAACAATATTTACCAGAATCCGATAGCAGTCTGTATCTGAAAGCACTCTGTTCTCAAAATGCTTAAATTTCTCGAGCCGCTCCTGGATTTGTTCAAGGGGCAGGTTTTTAGTTCCTTCGGACAATAAAGATTTTTCAATACTCTCGAATAAATTTCTGTAATTCGTCATTTGTTCTGTTCCAATCCTTGCACATCTTCCAGCGCGGGGTGGTTGCGTGGCGGGGTTCGGCGGGCTAAGCCCTGCCTCAGTTCGTGGAAGTCGGCAGAAGCTGACTCGATCGGTTAGCCCGAAGGGCTTCCATGTTCTGAGCCAGGAATTTATTCCGATGCTCAATCATTCCCATGGATTCAAAATCTCCACGTTTGCATCCTCAAAATCACTTACTTACATTGCGCGTCACTTACATTGCGCGTCACCAGTGTCATCTTTTTTGCCGGTGCAGTCGCGGCGATGAGCGAGTCAATCGCGGGCATGGTCTTACCTTCGGATTCAAGGCGGGCTGCCAATGCGCCCCATTCGATAAGCACGTCCGTATCCAACGCGACGATATTGCCTTCAAAACGGACGAGCAGATCACCCTTGAGCCACCCTTGCAGGTCCGCTTTGCGGCGGGATTTGGATAGCTTTTCAACCCCTTTGACGATTTCTCCAATCGTGATGACGCTCAAATATACATCCTCAGGGTCGAGCGAATCGACAAACTCAATCACTTTTGGATTCGGCTGTTTTGAAACCAACTCCGAGGTGACGCAGGTATCCAGTAAAGCTTTCATAACTTGAGTCCCTTGCGCGGCAGGCTTTTATCGCGGGTCAGGTCAACGCCAGCAAGCGGGGAGGCTTTGAAGAACTCAGAGAGTTTTCCCTGTGATTTGCGGAGGCGTTCATATTCCGTGTAGGAGACAACAACGACTGTCTTCTCGCCGTGACGCGTGATCAATTGCGGGCCTTCCTTCAAAGCGCGTGTAATGACTTCACTTAATTTATTCTTCGCATCCTGGATTTGCCAGATATCGTTCATGAGTTGCTCCTCTCAGATTCTGTCTAGTCTGTCTAGATTTTACTTGTTTTGATTACGAGAGTCAGCCTTTCACATCGGGCGGCAAAGTTGCGCGGCCTGCCTTGGTCATTCCGCCTTCGGCGATCATTTTCCGGGCGCGATCCTTGTTCGTGTTCGTCCAATTTGATTTCGGTCGCCGTGGCGAGAAACGCGTGGCATAGCGTTCAGCATCCATGCCTTTTTCGAATCCATCGATCCAGCCGAAGCAAATGGCTTCTTCCACCGCGTCCACGTAATGGATGGAAGGTTTCTTCGTGGCTTTCTTGTACTGAATCAACCAGATCTCTTTTTTTGTTTTGTGATTCTTGATCAGCCAGTCACGAAATTCATCACGGGTTTTAACGTAAAGTGTTTCGCCGATTTGCATAGTTTCCTTATGTCATTGCGAGCACTTCGACTGGCTCAGTGTAGACTCCGTGAAGCAATCTCAACTAACCATCATACATGGGATTGCCACATCGCCGCTACGCTGCTCCTCGCAATGACATTTCAAAATAAATCGCCTCTCGAAATGAGAGGCGACATACGCAAAGCACGTCCACTCTCATCTTCCAGACATAACGTCTGACGGAGTTGGCACCTTCTTTAGCTTTCGCTAACGGGTTGCCGAGGCTTCACAGGGCCGTTCCCTCAGCCTCTCTGGATGAGTACAGATTTATGAAATTGTTCCCATTTTATATCACAGGCAGGGAGGCATGTCAAACAAAAATTCAACTTGACATCTACCCGATTCACCTGTAGACTAACGATTAAGGAAATACTTAATCAAAATGAAAAAAGTCGAATCCATTAATTCATTTGACAGGATCAAGCTCCTTGCAGATTCCCGCCGCATGGAGATCTTGCGGCTCCTAATGGCTTCCCCCGCCACACTCACGCAGCTCGCGCAGACCATGAAACAGTCTCCGGCATGGATTCGTCATCACATCCTTGCGCTTGAATCTGCTGATCTCGTCGAAGTGGGTGAAGTCCGCAAGACGGGCAAAGTGACGGAAAAGTTCTACCGCGCCAAAGCAGATGCACTTCTTTTGCAGGAAGTCATTCTCCCCAAGTCCAAAAAGCCTGCTGTGATATTTTCAGGAAGTCACGACCTTGCCCTTGAAGGTATTGCAGAGCATCTTGAGAGCCACGTCACTTTGCTCAGTCTTCCTGTTGGTTCATTGGATGGACTTGTCAATTTGCGCCAGGGATTATGTCAAATTTCAGGCTCACATCTATTGGATGAAACTGGTGAATACAACACACCATTTGTCCGTCACTTATTCCCAGACCGTGACGTGGAAGTTGTCACCCTTGCCTACCGTACACAGGGACTCATGCTTGCAAAGGGAAATCCCAAAGGAATCAAACAAGTTGCAGATGTTGCAAAACCCAACGTTCGCTTTGTAAATCGCAATGCTGGTTCGGGCACTCGTCTGTGGCTTGACTCGGAGTTGCGGAAACTCAAAATCCCAACAGAAAAGATCAATGGCTACGACAAGGTTGTGAACACTCATAGCGAAGCCGCCGCTCTGATTGAAACAGGCAAAGCGGATGCGGCTCTCGGTCTGCAAGCCGCGGCGCACCAACACGGACTTGACTTCATACCGTTATTTGAAGAACGATATGACCTTGTCTTGCCGCGTGAACAGGAAAATACCCTCATGCCCGTGCTTGATTACATCCAAACAATTGCTTTCCGTAATGCAGTCAATTCATTAACCGGCTACGACACTGCACACAGCGGTGAGAAAATTCCATTCTAAAGGAGGCTGCCATGAAACTCAGTGCTCGCAATGTTCTCAAAGGGAAAGTTGTTAAACTGATAAAAGGGGCGGTCAACTCGGAAGTGACTCTTGAGTTGCCTGGTGGAATTCAGATCGTCTCTGTCATAACCAACCAGTCTGTAAAGAACCTCGGGCTCAAGAAAAATATGGAAGCCTACGCGGTCGTCAAAGCATCGAATGTGATGATTGCTGTGGATTAATATCACTCATCTTTGGAGAAAAGAATGAGACGTCTGAATCTATTTCTCAGTTTGATTGCTGTGTTCGCTGTTGCGCTAAACGCCTGCGCAACTGCTACACCAACGCCCGCAGAACCGCCTGTTGTTCCGACAGGAGTTCCGCCGACGGCCGTTCCACCGACACCTGAGCCAACGATACCTGCCAATCCGAACTTGATCCTTGCAACCACCACGTCCACGCAGGATTCGGGGTTGCTCGATGTGTTGATACCGGTTTTCGAAACGGAAACAGGTTACACGGTCCAGACGGTTGCGGTGGGGAGCGGCCAGGCGATGAAGATGGGAGAGGAAGGCAACGCTGATGTCCTGCTTGTCCACGCGCCAGCCTCCGAGGTTGCATTCATGGAAGATGGATTCGGCAAAGACCGCGCGCTTATCATGCACAATGACTTTATTATCGTTGGACCTGCCAACGATCCTGCGGCGATTAAAGGCAGATCAATCGTAGATGCTCTTAAATTGATCAATGATGAGGGTGCGGATTTTGTTTCGCGCGGCGATGATTCGGGCACGCATAAAGCCGAATTGAACTTATGGAAGAAGGCGGAGCTGGACCCGAAGGGAGCCGCGCCCGCCTGGTACCTGGAAAGTGGTCAGGGTATGGGCGCGACATTGACGATTGCGTCCGAGAAAAGCGCATACACCTTGACGGACCGCGCTACATATCTCGCGAACAAAGCCAATATGCAGCTGGAGATTTTGGTTGAAGGCGATCGGGCATTGTTGAATGTGTATCACGTTATCACTGTAAATTCCGATAAATGGCCCAAGGCCAATTATGATGGTGCGATTGCCTTCTTGAAATTCATGACCGAGCCCTCCACACAGGAGATCATCGCTCAATTTGGCGTGGACAAATATGGCCAGCCATTGTTCTATCCCGATGCCGATAAGACTGATGCAGACTTGGGCTTATAATCAACCCGATGGCAGGGGCGACTGAAAAGCCGCCCCATTCTTGTCCATCGGAGTTAAAGGTTTGAAGAAACTTTTTTCTATTTTATCGGTTGTTCTATTTTTTCTAACATCATGCAATACATCCTCTCAAAACACAAACCTGTTGCTGGTCTCAACAACGTCCACACAGGACTCTGGTTTGCTGGATGTTCTCCTGCCTGCCTTCACCGCGCAGACGGGTTATCATGTTCAACTTGTGGCGGTCGGTTCGGGACAGGCATTGAAAATCGGCGAGCAGGGAAACGCGGATGTGATCCTGCTCCATTCGCCGGACGCGGAAAAAGAATTTATTGTACAGGGTCTTGGCATTGACCGCCGCCTTGTGATGCACAATGACTTTGTGATCGTAGGACCACCCTCTGACCCCGCGCGGATTCGCGGCGAGGCTCCTGTTGAGGCATTGCAGAAAATTTTCGCCTCACGCGTGACCTTTATCTCGCGCGGCGACGAATCAGGGACTCATATCAAAGAGCTTGCTCTGTGGAAGAATGCAGGTCTTGACCTTGCTGGCAAGGATTGGTATCTCGAAACAGGCCAGGGACAGGGAGCTACGCTTTCAATTGCATCTGAAAAAAGCGGTTATGCACTTACAGACCGCGGTACGTTCCTTGCGTATCAATCCAATGTGGATTTGGAAATTCTCGTGGAAGGGGACCCGTTCTTGTTGAATGTTTATCACGTCATCACAGTCAATCCTGAAAAGTGGCCGGACGTGAACCTCGACGGTGCGAGGGCTTTTGCGGATTTCATCACTTCTCCGGAAGGTCAAAAGATCATCGAGGAATTTGGTGTGGAGCAATATGGTGAGCCGTTGTTCTTGCCCGATGCGAATAAGACCGATGCGGAGTTGGGGTTGCCGTAAATATTAGGTCATTGCGAGGGGCGTTTGTCACTGGCACCGCCCGTGATTTGCTTAGCAAATCAGGCAGGTGTGCGACGAAGCAATCACCACATTATTCGGAGATTGCTTCGTCGGGTTGAAGCCCTCCTCGCAATGACACATGAAAAACCATGCTATTCGATTCTGAAATTCTCCAAATTACTTTTCTTTCACTGCAAGTCTCTGCCATGGCGACGACCATAAGTCTAGTGATCGGACTGCCATTGGGAACCTGGCTGGCGCTCGGCAATTTTCGCGGTCGTTCTTTTATCCTGAGCATCATCAACACAGGGATGGCTCTGCCGCCTGTTGTGGTTGGTCTTGTGGTTGCGATCATGCTCTGGCGCTCCGGTCCGCTGGGTGACCTGAGGCTGATCTATACCCCGGTTGCGATCATCATCGCACAGACGGTGATCTCCGCACCGGTTGTCACCGGGTTGACCGCCGCAGCATTGGAAGCACTGGACCCTCGATTGCAACAACAACTCCTCGGACTGGGCGCGTCGCGTCCGCAAATGGTCTGGTATCTGTGGCGGGAAGCCCGATTGCCACTCTTGGCCGCGTTGATGGCTGGATTTGGTTCCGTGATCTCCGAGGTCGGCGCGTCAATGATGGTGGGTGGGAATATCCGCGGGCAGACGCGCGTACTGACAACCGCGATCGTTCTTGAAACCAGCAAAGGTGAATTTGGTCGTGCGCTTGCGTTGAGTACACTTTTGCTTGTGTTGACTTACCTCATCAATCTTGCGCTCACCTGGATCCAACAGAAGGGACAGAGACGATGAGCGCGTTCATTACCATTAAAGACCTTCTTATTAGACGAAATGGACGGGATACGCTTGAGATCGACTCACTTGATATTGCGCGCGGCGAGACTCTAACCGTCGTCGGTCCGAACGGTGCAGGGAAGAGTACACTCCTGCTGGTGTTGGCGCGTCTGCTCAAGCCTGCGCGCGGAGATATTAATTTTGATGGAAAATCATTGACTCATTGGAACGAGCTTGAGTATCGTCGGAAGATCTCGTTTGTGTTTCAAGCTCCGCTATTGTTGGATATGACCGTTGAAGAGAACATCGCGTTAGGATTGGGGTTCCGTAAAACACCAAGGGAAGAAATCCATCCGCGGGTGTGGAAATGGATCAAGCATTTGGGCATCGAGTCCCTGTCGAAACGGCGGGCAGGGCAGTTATCCGGGGGAGAGGCGCAGAGGGTCAGTCTGGCGCGGGCGTTTGTATTGGAACCAGAGTTGCTGTTGCTTGATGAACCATTCTCAGCGCTCGATCCACCGACGCGCACGAAGATGCTGGACGATCTGTCCGCTTTGCTGGCGCGGGATCATCGCACAGCGGTCTTTGTCACGCATAATCTGAATGAAGCCGCGCAGTTGAGCCATCGCATCGCGGTGATCGTGGGTGGGAGGTTGCGACAGGTGGGACCCGCACGTCAGATCAAGGCGCATCCCGCGGATGATGCAGTAGAGGCGTTCCTGCGAGAGTTACCGCATAGCCAATGATATAATCTCTCCAAATTGCGGAGGGATCATGCTAAAAATAGAGATTGTCTATTGCGCGGTCTGACACTATACAGGTCGGGCCGTGAGCCTGATGGATGAATTGCTCAAGCATTATGAGCATTTGGTTGAAACGATTACGCTGGTGCCATCGGATGGTGGCAAGTTTGAAGTGAGCGTGAATGGACAGTTGTTATATTCAAAGCTCGAGACACATCGTCATGCCGAACCTGGGGAAGTGCTGGGGCTGGTGAGGAAGATGGTTGGTGAATAATTTCGTCATTGCGAGGAGGTGTTCATTGCCGACGAAGCAATCTCCTCGTCTAGGTGGAGATTGCTTCGGGCTGTCGCCCTCGCAATGACGTAACAAAATGGAGGCAGGTTGATATCCAAAAAAGGACGCGTGTTTTCGGGGGCCCGGCCAACAGGTCGGCAACATCTGGGGAACTATCTGGGCGCGATCCAGAATTATGTCGCGTTGCAGGATGACTATGACTGCGTCTACTGCATTGTGGATGTCCATGCACTGACGACGGTTGAATCAACTCAGGACCTTCGGCAGAATACAGTGGAAATGGTGCTCGATTGGCTGGCCGCGGGCATTCGCCCTGAAGAGTCGATTGTGTTTGTTCAGTCACATATTCCACAGGTGATGGAACTGCATACCTATCTTTCGATGGTGACGCAATTTGGAAAATTGACAGACCTGCCGACCTTTAAAGATAAAGTGCGACAGCAACCCGAGAACGTGAATTATGGACTCGTGGGCTATCCCGTATTGATGACTGCAGATATTGTGCTGTATAAAACCGATGTGGTCCCCGTTGGTATTGATCAGGCTCCTCATCTTGAATTTGCCCGGGAGATTGTGCGCTCGTTCAATTTTCGCTACAACACAAAAGTATTGGTCGAGCCGCAGGTCAAGCATACCGAGATCAAAAAGGTGCTCGGTATCGACGGCAGGGAAAAGATGAGCAAGAGTTTGAACAATCATATCGAGCTTGCCTCCTCGCCAGAGGAGACAACTGCCCGTGTCCGGGAAATGGTTACCGACCCGGCGCGTATCAAGCGGACTGATCCCGGCAACCCTGATGTGTGCAATGTGTTCACGATGCATAAGATTTTCTCTTCTGCAGATGACATTGCCATGGTCAACGTTGAATGTCGTCGCGCGGGCATCGGGTGTGTGGATTGCAAGAAATTGCTTGCCGGGAATTTGAACAAGCATCTTGAGCCATTCCGTGCCAGGCGCGCTGAATTCGCTTCCAAACCGGGCTATGTGCAGAATGTATTGAATGACGGTGCGAAACGGGCGCGCGTTATTGCTGAGAAGACGATGGAAGAAGTGAGGCAAGCAATTCAGTTACCGTAACATCCAATACGTATCGTGATTTGGCTCTGCAGGTATTGTGGTTTTGCCACATATTGGAGAATTTAGATGTACAGGCCACTCCAGTTAAAAACCTTTTTGCTGATATGCCTATTTTTGGTGACTTCGTGCGGGTCGCTCTCATCACTCTCAGGCACTCCGGTTACTGACGAGGAGTTTAATGCGGCTGTTGAAGAGGCCCATGATACCCTGAACGTTCTTCGTGGGGCTCTTCTGGCTCCAAGACCATCCTACGACTTTGTTGGCTTGAAAGTCCGATTCACGGGCGCCGAAACGTTTGAAGATATCTGGACCGAACCCATAGATTATTATGACGGTTACTTCACGACACGAATGATAGATGGTGTCCTAATCAAACGTGGTTTGAACACAGAGCGTATTGTCACGGTTTCCCTGGATGACGTCCTGGACTGGGTAATCATAGAGGATGATGGAAACCTGATCGGGGGCTTTACGATCCTTCTCTCTTATGAGCATATGACGCCTGAAGAAAAAGAAGAGTTTCTCAAAGTAACGGGATACAAGATCGAGTAATATTGATTTGCGGACCACGAATCCAATTCATGCGAGCATTATTACAAAGAGTATCCAGGGCAAGTGTGACGGTCGATGACAAGGTCATTTCTCAAATTGGGAAGGGCCTCGTTGTTTTGCTTGGCGTTGGTCATGGAGATGGGCAGGAGCAGGTGACGTTTCTCGCCGAAAAGATTGCCAACCTGCGAATTTTTGAAGATGACCAGGGGAGGACAAACTTATCCATTCTGGATGTAAAAGGCGAAGCGATCGTCGTATCGCAGTTCACGCTCCATGCTGATTCGCGCAAAGGGCGCCGGCCTTCTTTCACGGACGCGGCATTACCAGATGTCGCCGAACCTCTTGTGAATCGGTTTGCTGAACTGTTGCGTGAACATGGTGTCCCAACGCAGACGGGTCAATTCGGTGCACATATGCTGGTGGAAATTCATAACGATGGGCCGGTGACGATCTGGTTGGAGAAATGAACGTCAAACCTAAGGCGTTTCAAAAATCAATTCACCGATTCTTGATGTTAGGTCCTGTAACGTCATTTTTCGCACCTTGGATTCATCAGATAGATAAAGCAATACTGAAACTAACAAAAGGAAAATACACTGTCTCTGAAATTCCTGGCTGGAACATCATTCAGCTCGCAACCATTGGCGCAAGAACAGCACAACCGCGTACCGTGCCACTGATTGCATTGTTTGATGGCGAGAAGATCGGGCTGATCGCCTCGAGTTTCGGGCGCGAGCACAACCCCGGATGGTATTACAACTTAAAAGCGCATCCTGAATGCAAGGCCTGTTTCGATGGCAGGACAGAGACCTACGTTGCGCGCGAAGCCGCAGGGGGTGAACGCGAGAAATACTGGCAGTTGGCACTTTCGTATTATGAGGGATATGAAAAATATAAAGCCCGTGCTGGACGAAAAATTCCTGTCATAGTGTTGGAGCCGAAAAACTGGAAGCGGGATTCCACAACGCCGCATCCACTTGCACTGCCAGCGCGCCCGCCGCTAACATCGCGTTGGCGTTTTCTTTGTTCCACACCCCGCCTGCGCCGATGATCGGCAATCCCAGTTTCGCAGCGGAATAAACTGTCTCCAGTGATTTAGGAAACAGGGAAGGTCCGTATAAACGACCAGTAATCAGTTCCCCTCTCCCACTCGGGCGTGTGCCCGTAAGGGTAGAAGGGCGAGGGGTGAGGGGCAGTGCCCCGCGTGGCGCAGAGATGCTGATTGCCTGTGCACCCTCCTGCATCAAGCGCGGCCCTAAACTCAACACCTGCTCAACGGGCAAGGAAAAGATCAACGGCAATTCACCCGCGCACATTTCAAGTGTCAGCAACAAAATATCATTTGCAAGCAGGGGAGCGAAGCCAAGTTCGACAGCCATCACGTTTTCTTGCGTTTCCAACATGCGCACCATGTGTTGAGTCTCTTCAGGGCGATCTGCCATGAGATGGACGATGATGGGCAATTCTGCGCGTGACCATTTGGCTGAATATTTTTTTAGCCCCGCGTTCAATCCCGGATTTGGCAAGCCTGTGTGGAGCAGGAATCCGCCCGGGTATTCGATCACTTCTGGTTTGGCGGCTGGCAGGCGCGGACGAAGAGAGAACGGGTTTGTCACGAACGCGCCGAAAGCATTTAGACTTCCGAAGTCTCCGAGACTTCGGAAGTCTGGCGCGAATCCCAACGATCCCGCCGCGTTCATGAGTGGTTTGTTAAAATATAAATCGCGTTTCATAAATTATGCTTATGTCATTGCGAGGAGCGCTCTTGCCTTTTGCGACGAAGCAATCCCCAATAATGAGGAGATTGCTTCGGGCTATCGCCCTCGCAATGACATATTCTGTTGAGGAGAATTATGCGACCCTTGAATGGAATCCGTGTGCTTGATCTCAGCCGCGCGCTCGCTGGCCCTTATTGTACGATGGTTCTTGGCGATCTTGGTGCCGATGTCATCAAAGTCGAATCGCCTGATGGCGACGAAACGCGCGGCTGGGGTCCGCCGTTTACGAGCGGGGAGAGTGCATATTATCTTTGCGTCAATCGCAACAAGCGCGGCGTTGTAGTTGACTTCAAAACAGACGAAGGACGCGCGATCATCCATAAGCTTGCAAAACAAAGTGACGTGCTGGTCGAGAACTTTCGGCCCGGGACTTTATCCCGCTTCTCCCTGGACTTTGAGTCAGTTTCCGTTATCAATCCGAATCTGATCTATTGCTCGATTAGCGGCTTCGGGCAGACGGGGCCATTGCGTGACCGACCCGGTTATGACTTCATCATCCAGGCAATGGGCGGACTGATGAGCATTACAGGCGAGCCCGATGGCGAGCCGATGAAAGTTGGCGTGGCTGTTGCCGATCTGTTTGACATACAGAAGTTCAAGTGGCAACTAAACTTTGGCGTGTTCTACAGCCAAATCAGACTTTGTTGCTTCAAGTCGGAGCGCCTGTTTGCCATTATGGTCTTTGCCATGTAACGCTCAGTGCTTTGGCTCGTACAACGGGCACGGATATACTCTATTATGCTCCGGCGGGAGGAGGAATAAGCCTAAGGACTTATATGGGCTTTGTTGGGTTCGTGCTTAAATAGGAGTAAAAATGTATTTCTTGTTCTGCGTGCATTATGCAGTATCTTGAGTAGCTTGGAGTTTATTGGTCGCGATCAATGATGAACACAATTTGCGGTAAGGTTTGATGTCTGAGACATGCCAGCAGGTTTTCTTCGGCTTATGCACTCGAATTATTGGAGACGGTAAATGAAATCCAGACGAATATAAGGGACAGAAACGTTTTCTGCCTGATAGATGCCACACCACATTCAAATGCGCAAAACGCCATATAGAAGCGTGTCGCCGAATAAACGGTTGCAGTAATATACTTTGCAGATGGTTAATTCAAACATTAGATGGAGCCATGAATTTTCTGCGCGTAATATATCGTCAACAGCGGCGTTCATTGTTTTTGGAATTTGAAACCGCGTGATTTCAGATGCTCTTCCATTACCTCCAACCCAAAATCGGAATCGGTGTCCCCAGCGGAAGAAGAAATCGAGGAATTTGATATCCACGCCGCGCGGTTCTTCGAGAAATAATTTTCCATTGGGTTTCAGTACGCGCGTGATCTCATCAATCACTTTACACCATTCAGGGATGTGATGTAGAACGCCGAAGATGATGACGATATCCTTGCTGGCGTTCGCGAACTGGCTTAAGTCCGTCGCATCTTGAACGAGCAATTTGTACTGCGGATAATTCCTTCACGCAATCTCGATCTGCTCTTCCATCACGTCCAAGCCGACGTAACTCTTCGGCTGAAGCTGATTCAGTAAATATCCGCCATAGCCGTTTCCACAGCCGATCTCAAGAACCTCTTTATCTTTCACATCCAAGCCCAGATGTTGAAATAACGGCAGTTCAAAATGTTGATGTCCCCACCTGCGCCACCAGGTGTTCATGGCGCGAAATTCAGTGTCTGAGAGTTTCATAATTGGATTCTAAAAACCTGACAGGTCTTCAAGACCTGTCAGATTTATGTTTCGTTATGCTGGTACTTTCAACCCCATTGCCTGCAACATGTCATCGTTGTTGTCAAATTTGAAGGCTTCAAGACCGCGTTTTTGGGCTTCGGCGAGTTCCACAGCTTCGAGCTTCTTGATGTCATCCTTCAAAACAACGGGCTTGCCCAGGCCCCTGACTTTCGCAGTGACCGCCTCCAGGTTTGGCTCAATCAATTGTTTGGTTTGTTGTAGGTATTGCCAGACCGCTTTCGACGCGTTCGTGCCATCCTTGCGGGCATAACCAACCAGGCCCGTGCTTGCCTGGCGTGACCAGCCTCCCACGAAAATGCCCTCGACGGTTGATTCAAAAGAGATACCGTCAATCGGAAAACGCGGATTTTTGTTCTTGACGAATTCATTCCATTCAATCGGCAGGCCGAAGGATTCGTCCACTTTATCACCGATGGCGAAGATGACCGTTTCGACATCCAGCCGGCGTCTGTTGCCGGTTCCTTTGGCTTTGGTGTCGCCGTTGGTCTTGACAAGGATGTTCTCTTCAACTTCAACCTGTGTAAGTTTGCCCTCTGCATCACCAATCATTTGAACGGGAGAAGCAAGAAACTCGAAACGAAAACGTGTGTTCGACACCTTGGGCAGTGCCTTCGGGAGGGCCTCCAGTATCGAAGCGCCGGCAGTTTCCGGGTCCTGACCGACCGCCTGCAGGATCGGGGTGATGCGCTTGATCTCCTCATCCAGTGCGGCTTGATCCAGGTTGTCGATCACGTATTCCATGTCCTTCTTATCAAACTTGACCTCCATGGGCCCGCGCCGCACAACCGCTGTGACCTCATCCACTTTTTTCTCGCGGGCGAGGTAATGGGTGATATCGAGCATTACGTTGCCGGCACCAATCACTGCACAGCGTTTTCCGAACCTGAATGGTTTCTGACTGAAGGGAGGCAGGCTATTGTAAAAGTAAACGACATCTTTCGCATGATAGACTCCCTCGAGATCTTCGCCGGGCAGGCCAAGCCATTTTGTGCCCTGCGCCCCGACGGTGACGAGAATTGCCTGAAACCCAAGCGCGCGCAAGTCGTCAATAGTCAGATCACCCTGCGCCCCAACGGTCACATTTCCATAATAATCGAGGTTCGGTAAGTCCATTATCTGGCGGAACTGTTTTCGCAAACCGCTCTTCATGGTGTGCTTGTTGGGATAAATTCCATACTCTGCCAGGCCGCCTGGTTTAATATCGCGATTGAATAAGACAACCCGCGCTCCCTGGTTGGCCAGCTCACGCGCACCGAATAACCCCGCGGGTCCAGCACCGATGACGGCGACGACATATTGATTGGTCACATTGCCTCCAAAAGTTCTTTGTGAATTTGAGAACAACACGATTATAGCCAAAAAGAAATTCGTCGACAAGACGAGTTAATCGCTCTTTAGGTAACACTCACATTCGGTTATTATCAAACAGCAATTAGGCACACGGAGAACTCAAAGTATACAGGTGGAGTGCAATCCTCCCGATTATGTCCAAGTCAGGGCCTCACAGGGTGCTCACCTGTGGGGCTGCGGACTCCAAAACCTAAACCCTTAGTGTACCCAAGCTCCAAAGAGCATCGCTCGAATCCTGTAACTATGCTAAGATTAGAAGATACTTCATTGATCTTCAAACCATTATTCGTTTTTCTGCCTGACAAATAATAAGTCAGATGGAGTTTGGGCAGGCAATAAACAGCAATACCCTGCTTGAGGAGGTCGCATGTCACAGCCTGCTTCGAATCAAAACGAACCCAGCAAAATGAAGAAGTTACTGAACGGAAATATGGATGAAACCATTAAAATGCGTCTGCCGCGTGCGAATGGACCGAATGGGCCGACATCCCAACAAAGGGCAGTTCCCGTATCTCCCTCCCCTGAGCGTGAGTCCAGGCCCGCACGCTATAAATTCCTGCCCGCTTTTTGGACGATTGCTAGCGTGATTTCCCTTGGGGTCAATCTCGTATTGATTGTCATCCTGTTGATCGTCCTTCAGATGCTCGGCGCCATCCAACTCACTGCCGATGATCAGGTCTCTGGTTTGCTCGGCGGGCTATATGGCAACTTCGTGAAGATGGATGAGGCGAATATCAGGACCAACATCCATGTCGAGAAAGAAATCCCTGTTCAATTCACTCTAAATGTCAGTGGCCCCACCAACGTAACACTGAGTCAGGATGTGACAATCAACGGCGCGCTGGTAACTGTGGGGACAGGCGGCTTGAATATCGTCAACGCGCGTGCGACCATTGTGCTTCCGAAAGACACGCTGCTACCCATAAACATTCAAAACCTGGCTGTGCCGGTTGACCAGAGAGTGCTGGCAGTGCTGGATGTTCCAGTGGATATTCCGCTTGATCAAACCGAATTGCATGACCCGTTTGTCGGTTTGCAGCAGGTCGTCAAACCATGGTATTGTATTGTCGAACCGAATGCAGTAATAAATAACGTGCAAGTTTGTCCACCCATATCAACCCAACCTTAACGGGATCTACAGCTTTATGAATAAGAATCTCAAGCAAACTACGCTCTCGAACGGACTCAAGGTCCTGCTCAAGGAGATCCACACTGCGCCGATCATCTCATCATGGGTGTGGTACCGCGTTGGCTCGCGTGACGAAGTGCAGGGACGCACGGGGGTTTCGCACTGGGTCGAGCATATGCAATTCAAAGGGACGGATCAATTCCCTGCGAATATTCTCGATAAAGCCATCTCGCGTGACGGTGGAACCTGGAATGCCTTTACCTATGTGGATTGGACCGCATACTTGGAAACCATGCCCGCCGATAAAATCGATCTCGCACTGCGCCTGGAATCAGACCGCATGGTGAACAGTCGGTTCGATCCGAACGAAGTTGCTTCGGAACGAACGGTCATTATCTCTGAACGCGAAGGCAATGAGAATGAGCCGCTTTTTCGTCTTGGCGAAGTGATTCAGCAAACCGCGTTTCGCATTCACCCCTACCATCACGAAGTCATCGGCGATATGGCAGATCTTCATGCGATCACGCGCGCTGATCTTTACGATCACTATCGTGGTTTTTATCTCCCCAATAACGCGGTCATGGCAGTGGCAGGGGATTTTGATACGCAATCCATGCTCGCACGTATCAAGGAATTGTTCGAACCAATTCCTGCTGGACGTGAGCCTGCGCGGCTGGCGCGTGAAGAACCGCCCCAGAATGGAGAAGTACGGCTTTCTGTCGAGGGCGCTGGCGAAACGACCTACGTCCAGGTCTGCTACCATTTCCCTGCCGCATCGCATCCCGATTTCCTCCCGTTAAGCGTGCTCGATAGTCTGCTCGCGGGTCCGAGCAATCTCAATATGTTCAGTGGGGGCATTTCCAACAAGACGTCACGTTTATATCGCGCGCTTGTGGATAGGGAACTGGCTGTGAGTGTGAATGGCGGCGCGCAGGCAACGATCGACCCGTTCCTATATACGATCACAATGACTATTCACCCCAGGCGCAAACCTGAAGAAGCTCTTGCGGCACTGGACAGGGAAATTAAACGTGTAAAAGAGGAGAAAGTATCAAGAGAGGAAATTACCCGTGCCATCAAGCAGGCGCGGGCATTATTTGCTTATGGAAGCGAGAACATTACCAATCAGGGATTCTGGCTGGGCTATTCCGAAATGTTTGCAAATTACAGTTGGTTCCAGACCTACCTTGATAAACTTTCGTCGGTCACCGCGAAGGATATCCAGCGCGTGGCGAATGACTATTTTAAACCACAAAGCCGCGTGGTAGGCACATACGCTCCGACAGATGGAAGGGCATAAACATGGATGAACATAATTTGGCTCTGCCGGGTCCGGATGATATATATCGTGAAGTACTGCCTAACGGCATTGTCGTCATTACACGCCCAAACTTTAACAGCCTGTCTGTGGTGATTAGTGGATATTTTGATGCAGGCACGTTGCTTGACCCCGATGAAAAACTGGGACTGGCAGATTTTGTCACATCAGCGTTAATGCGCGGTACAAAAAATCGTACTTTTGACAAAATCTATAACGAACTCGAATCAGTGGGAGCAAGCCTGGGATTCAGCTCAGGAGTGCATAAATCAGGGTTCAACGGTCGTTCGCTGGCTGAGGATCTGCCGCTATTGCTTAATCTTTTGTCTGAAACTCTGATGATGCCCACATTTCCTAAAGCGGAAATGGAGAAATTGCGGGCACAGTTGTTGACCGGCCTCGCGATCCGCGCGCAGGATACATCAGACATGGCTTCGATGGTTTTTGATCAGATCCTGTTCAAGGGACATCCTTATAGCCGGCCTGAAGATGGGCATCCTGAGACGATCCGAAACATTACACGTGGGGACGTGGTAAAGTTCCATCGCGAAAATTATGGTCCGCGCGGGCTGGTCATCGCGATTGTCGGCGCGGTGAAACCGGAAGAAGCCGTCAGACAGGTGAAACGCGCCTTAGGTGGTTGGCAGGTCAAGGGTCAGAAAGATGCGCCCGAACTTCCTGCGTTGAAACCCCTGAAGAAGACGGTCAGCAAGCATCATCGCATTGCGGGTAAGTCACAATCCGATTTGATCATTGGCACGAATGGGCCACGGCGCCGTGACCCTGAGTTTATGTCTGCTTTGCTTGGCAATAGTATCCTGGGACAATTCGGTATGATGGGGCGCATTGGCGATGTTGTCCGCGAAAAGTCCGGGCTGGCATATTACGCGTATTCGAGCCTGAGCGCAGGGATCGGGCCGGGTTCGTGGGAGGTGAATGCCGGGGTGAATCCGCAAAATGTGAAGAAGGCTTTGGATTTGATCGTGGACGAGTTGAGACGATTTATTCAGGAAGGTGTGACTGCAGACGAACTTGCTGATAGTAAAGCAAACTTCATCGGACGCCTGCCGCTTTCACTTGAGTCGAATGGGGGTGTGGCGAATGCGTTATTGAACATTGAACGCCATAACCTGGGATTGGACTACTACCGTCGCTATGAGGGTTTGGTGAAGGAGGTAAGTCAGGGTGATGTGTTGAATACGGCCAGGAAGTTTGTGGATCCCGATAAGTTAGCGATTGCAGTGGCAGGGCCATAGGAAGCTATCATTTTACAGCGATATGAAACTAGCCACCGGTGTCGACTTAATTGAAATTGCACGCATTGAAGAAGTGATTGCGCGACATGGCAAACACTATCTCGAGCGAATCTTTACGCCTGCTGAACTGGCACAGTTTGGAAAACGCACAGAGTCGCTTGCAGGGCGTTTCGCTGCAAAGGAAGCAGTGACCAAGGCGCTTCGGTGTGGGATCGGTGAGGTGACATGGAAGGAAATAGAAATTCTGACTGACGAACAGAACGCGCCTGTCTTAAAGCTTTACGGCGCGGCAGAAAACATAGCAAAGGAACTTGGATTGACTGCCTGGTCTGTGAGTATCAGTCACAGCCAGAGTCACTCTGTGGCGTTTGTGGTGGCAATCGGTTAAAAAAATCCCTCCCACAGGCTAGTTCTGTGGGAGGTTTGCAGGCGACAGGGACTCGAGCGGGAAGAACACCGCACCTGCGGTTAGTTTTTGTCCTCGATGCCAATCCAAATGTGACCTGGTAGAACAGGCCGATAGGGACGGACAGTCAATTTGTTGATCTCTAATTGAGATTGATCCTTTTCAAGCATGCTGGGATGGACCAGACATAAATCGGGAGTACGGCCATATTTCTTATGGTAGTAATCCACAGCTTTTTGGATCTTGATATTCAGTTTTGCTTGAGAGTTATCGAACCAAAGCATGCCAGTGTGCATATTCAACTCCTTATCTAATAATCTATGCTTGGTATCCAAAATCGAAGCCAGTGATCTCCTTCTCGTAAAGTAAATTGCGATCCGCTGTTGATGGAATTCAGTTCTGCATTTTGAGCATCGAGCTGGTCAATGTGTTGTGGGTTTTGCATTGTCCCGAAGATCCGAGTGTGAAATGCTTCCAGCCATGGCAGTATGTTTTCCATGCGATGTGGGTTGAGGGTGATGATCGGCCAGACTCGGCGGGCAGGTCCACGCAGCAGCAGCCAGCGCAGGTTTTGCCGCGCGTCAAAATCAAGGTTAGACGCGGCCTCGAGATCGTCCAACAAAAGCAAAACAGACTGCCGGCTGGTTTTATTTCCATGTGCCCAGGATGCAAGCGAAAGAATAAAATCTTCGGCCGATCGATCATAGAGGGGAAATACTCCCACATTGTTCGGGATGGCTTCGACTCCGCTCCATTCATCGGGATGGCTGGTCAGCACGCCGAATTGAAGTTCTTGCGGCTGATGCATTTTTCCCGCTGCATTGCATATGATCTGCAGCAGGCCCGTTTTTCCTGTTCCAGCATCTCCGGTAACTAACAGTGGGCCCGGGACCGGGTCGTGTAAATTCAAGAGAACAGGAAGTCCATCTGATGCAACACCCAGAAATAATGCTTCAGGAGGCATGGGTCCAAATTCAGCAAGGACCTCGCTCAAAGGTGGTAGAGCAGGCACAGGCTTGACTGGGCGCGCTGCTTCTATTTCCGGTTTAAGTTCGGCTAACGCTTCCATCATGAGGGAGTAGCGGTTGATATTAGTCATTCTGCACCTTTTTAGAACGTTTGTTCTAATATACAACTTAACACATGTGATGTCAAGAGGCAATTCTTATTCCCGCAATTTATTCATTACGCTTGACTTACATGCTAATTCCTGCTAAACTACCATCCGTGCTCCCTTTGCGCGGGGAGCAATTTAATTGCCTGTTGACTTCCCCTTTAAGTACGGCTTTGGTATAATCCCCCTGCTTAAATGGGTGTGCCGACGTAGCTCAATCGGCAGAGCACCCGCCTTGTAAGCGGGCGGTTACGAGTTCGATTCTCGTCGTCGGCTCTACAAGGATGAATAGTTGATCTCTTCTTGAAAGTCATCAGCTAATAACAACATAACACGCGGGCGGTTACCCAAGTGGCCAAAGGGGACTGACTGTAAATCAGTTGTCAGAAGACTTCGGAGGTTCGAATCCTTCACCGCCCACTACCGAGATGACCTCGGCAGCACGTTCTGCCCACATAGCTCAGTCGGTAGAGCACACCCTTGGTAAGGGTGAGGTCACGGGTTCGAATCCCGTTGTGGGCTCAGTTGCTGAAAAAAAGTTCTGTGTCTAAAAAGGAGAAAGAGACATGGCGAAGGCAAAGTATGACAGGAGCAAGCCGCATCTGAACGTGGGGACGATGGGGCATATCGATCATGGGAAGACGACGCTGACGGCGGCGATCACGAAGGTGTCGCAGATGCTGGGCAATGCGGAATACCGGGCATATGACAGCATTGACAATGCGCCGGAGGAGAAGGCGCGCGGCATTACGATCAACATTGCGCACGTGGAATACCGGACGGACAAGCGGCACTATGCGCACGTGGACATGCCCGGACACCGTGACTACATCAAGAACATGATCACGGGAGCGGCGCAGGTGGATGGAGCGATCCTGGTGGTGGCGGCACCCGATGGACCGATGCCGCAGACGCGGGAGCATGTGCTGCTGGCACGCCAGGTGGAAGTGCCGAGTATTGTGGTGTACCTGAACAAAGTGGATCAGATGAACGATCCTGAACTGCTGGAGCTGGTGGAGCTGGAGCTTCGAGAACTGCTCAACAGCTACGGTTTCCCGGGAGACACGACGCCGATCGTGCGCGGGAGTGCCAAAGCGGCCTTGGACAGCACGAGCACGGATCCGAATGCGCCGGAATATGAGAGCATCCGCGAACTGCTGCGGGTGGTGGATGAGTACATTCCCGAACCGAAGCGCGACATGGACAAGCCGTTCATGATGGCGGTGGAAGATGTGTTCTCGATCAAGGGCCGCGGCACGGTGGTGACGGGACGAGTGGATCGTGGCCGGGCGAAGAAAGGCGATCCGGTCTCGATCGTTGGCTTGCGCGAGACGCGCGATTCGGTCATCACGGGCACCGAAATGTTCCATAAGGAATTGGATGAAGTGGTTGCCGGAGACAACGCCGGGATTTTATTACGCGGCATCGAGCGGGAGGATGTGGAGCGCGGGCAGGTGTTGGCAAAGCCTGGCAGTGTGACGCCGCACAAGAAGTTCCTGGCGGAGGTGTATGTGCTGAAGAAGGAAGAGGGCGGGCGGCACAAGGCGTTCTTCAGCGGGTATCGCCCGCAGTTCTACATCCGCACCATGGATGTGACGGGCAACATCGCTCTTCCGGAAGGGGTGGAGATGGTGATGCCCGGAGACAATGTGAACCTGACGGTGGAGTTGATCGTGCCGGTGGCGTTGGAGCAGGGTTCGAAGTTCGCCATCCGCGAAGGCGGCCTGACCGTCGGCGCAGGCGTCGTTACCAGAATTATCGAATAGGTGCATGCATGACCAAACAAAAAATCCGTATCCGCCTCAAAGCTTACGATCATCGCGTTCTTGATCAGTCTGCGAAACGAATCGTTGAGACAGCCGAACGCAGTGGCGCTCATGTCGTCGGGCCTGTGCCCTTGCCAACAAAGACCGAACGGTTTACAATTCGACGCTCGACATTTATAGACAAGGACTCGCATGAGCATTATGAAATTCGCACACATAATCGCTTGATCGATGTTCTTGATCCAGACTCGAAGACAATCGATATGTTGATGCGGTTGAACTTGCCAGCGGGTGTGGATATCGAGATAAAAATCTAATTGGTCGTGAACGGAGAGTAGAGA
>Ga0209619_10000832_pt1 | contig 22212 bp, 19 predicted proteins | sample Rifsed16ft3_FD_184011 | JGI IMG/M metagenome (GOLD analysis project Ga0209619, IMG submission 184011) | Soil microbial communities from Rifle, Colorado, USA - sediment 16ft 3 (version 2) | ecosystem: Environmental > Terrestrial > Deep subsurface > Rock core/Sediment | place: Rifle, Colorado... | reverse complement strand
TGGCCGGCATCTCCTGCTTGACCCATAGGGAGAGGTTCCGGGGGAGGAATTCCGGCACCACGAAGAACCAGAGAAACATCTGCACCAGGAGAGGAATGTTCCGGAACAGCTCCACGTAGGCGTTCCCCAGCCGGACCAGCCAGGTCCGGGGGGTCGTGCGGACGGTGCCGATCGCGAACCCCAGGAGGAGGGCGATGACCCACGAGGCGAGGGAGACGGCCACGGTCCAGCCCAGGCCGCTGATCAGCCACGAGAGGTACGTCTCGTCGCCGTACTTGATCTGCTCGAAGAAGATCCCCCAGTTCCAGTGGTACTTCATTTCTCCTCCGGATTTGGGAAACGACGGGGCAGGGGGAGGCTCCCCTGCCCCGTCCGGCCGGGCTATTTCTTGTTATAGAACTCCGCCGGTGCGTCGCTCGGGTTCTTGATCAGCCCCTTGAGCGTCTCGCTCATCGCGAAGTTCATGTTGACGTTCTTCGGCGGGATCGGCGACAGGAACCACTTGTTGTAGAGCTTCTCGATCTCGCCGCTCTTGATCAGTCCCCGGATGGTGTCGTCCGCGATCTTCTTGAACGCGGGGTCGTCCTTGCGCATCATGATCGCGATCGGCTCGATGTTGAGCACCTCGCCGACGATCGCGTACTCCTGGGGGTTCTTCGAGCTGGTGACGAGCCCGGCCAGCAGGTTGTCGTCCATCACGAAGGCGACGGCCCGGTCGGTCTCCAGGAGGAGGAAGGAGTCGGCGTGGTCCTTCCCGTACACCTCCTTGAAGTTGACGTTCTTCCCCTTCTCGTGGGCGCGCATGAGCTGCACCGAGGTGGTCCCCGAGGTGGTGGCCACCGGCTTGCCGTCCAGCTGGGACAGGCTGGTGATGCCCGACGCCTTCTTGACCACCATGCGCACGTTCGTCACGAACGTGGTCACGGCGAAGGCCACCTGCTTCTGGCGCGCCTCGTTGTTCGTGGTCGACCCGCACTCGATGTCCACCGTGCCGTTGGTGACCAGGGGGATCCGGTTCTGGGAGGTCACCGGCTGGTGCTGGACCTTGAGGTTCGCCTCTAGTTCCCTCTTCACCGCCTCCACGATCTTGTTGCAGATTTCGATGTGGTAGCCGATCGGTTGCTGCTTGTCGTCGAGGTAGGACAGCGGGTACGAGGATTCCCGGATCCCCATCACGATGGTCCCGGATTCCTTCACCTTCTTGAGGGTTCCCGAAAGCTCCTGGGCGAAGGCGGGAGTCGTTGCCAGCAATCCGGCGAGCAGGAAGAGCGACAGACGAAACCGGTAGATCATGGTCTTCTCCTTTCTTTGGTGGTTGCTGGGACGGATATGCCGGCATCCGCGGTATCCACCCGTTTCCGTTCCTTAAAAAGACATTCCAAGGTGGACCCCTTCGAACCGGAATGTTCCGTTTTGCGGAGTAGACGTAGTATATAGCACATTTCATCGATTCCGGAATTCCTTCGTTGCCTTGAGGGAGCGGCCTGCGGGCGTACCGGGCCCCCCGTGTGGAGTCGATGCGGGGAACGCGATACACTGGAGCGCGAGATGATCGAGATCGACGGAAGCCGGGGGGAAGGCGGGGGGCAGATCCTGCGGACGGCCCTTGGCCTTTCCTGCCTTTCCGGCAAGCCGTTCCGGATCGTCAACATCCGCAAGGGGCGGAAAAAACCGGGGCTTGCGCCCCAGCACCTTGCCTCCGTCCGCGCGGCGCGCGAGATCTCCGGCGCGGAAGTGGCGGGCGACCGGGAGGGGTCCGTCGAACTCGTCTTCTCGCCGGGAGCGGTTACGGGGGGCGACTTCTCTTTTGATGTGGGCACGGCGGGTTCCACCCTTCTCGTGCTGCAGACGATCGTGCCGGCCCTCCTGTTCACCCGGAAGGAGAGCACCATCGCGATCCGGGGGGGGACGCACGTGCCGTTTTCCCCCTCCTTCCACTACGCGGCTTTCGTGCTTTTCCCGATGCTGAAAACGATCGGGTGCGTGGCGACCGTGGCCATCGAGTCGTACGGGTTCTACCCCAGAGGAGGAGGAAAGATCCGCGCGGAGATTCATCCCGCGAAAGGAGTCCGGCCTCTTCGCCTCGTGGAGAGAGGGAAAGCCCTTGCCGTGAGGGGGGTTTCCGCAGCGGGGAACCTGCCGCAGTCGATCGCCCTGCGTCAGCGGGACGCTGCGATCCGGGCGCTCCGGTCCCGGATGCGGGCCGAACCGTTCCCCGTCGACATCGAGGTCCTCTCCGTGCCGACGCCGGGACAGGGAACATTTCTCTTCCTCTCGGTTGAGACGGAGCACTCCGTCGCCGGGTTCGCCTCCCTCGGGGAAAGGGGGAAGCGGGCGGAAGACGTTGGGGAAGAGGCCGCCGCGGCACTCGCGGCGCACTGGGAGACCGGCGCGGCCCTCGACCCGCACCTTCCGGACCAGCTGGCGCCATTTCTCGCCATGTGCGGAGAGGGCTCCGCCTTCACCACGTCCCGGGTTACCGAACATCTGGTGACCAATCTCTGGACGATCGGGTTGTTCCGGGAATTTCGCTGCGCCGTGGAGGGGAAGATCGGGGAAGCGGGGGAGGTACGGATCAACTGACCTCGACGGAGAAAAGAGGGGCGGAGATCGATTCCCCCCGGCAGACTGGGCATCTGCCCGGCTTGCTCGGCCTCTCCCGCTTCCGGAACACGAAGCCGCAGCCATTGCATTCGGCGGGCGTGACCGTCATGCGTCCCCCGAGCTGGCCGACGGTCTTTCTTACGTGGGGGAGGTGGGCGCACACCTCCTTCTCCGGAATGCCGGCGTGCGCGGAGATCTGCCGCGCGCTGAGGGGGCGTCCCGAGAGAAGGGAGAGGATCCTCCGGCGCACCGTCTCCTTCCTGTCGGGGGGCGCGATCGGTTTGCCCCGTTCGGTCATGAACCGCGTCCCCTTCGTTTCCGCAGGTCTCCGGGGGAAAAAAGACGGATATCCCGGGTTCGGTGGTATCCCCGGGGTATTGTATCCTGTCCGGAAGCGGTAGGGGGGGGCAAGGTCCGGCCGTCATTCGGGGGGGGAGGAATCCCGTCGGACGGTTTTACGATCCAAAGGGTATTCTTCGACGAACGCCGGAGGTCGTTTCATGGGACGGAAACAGGGTTCGCTTCTCGTCGTGTTTCTGGCCGTGCTTTTCGCCTGGTCGGCGACAGTGTCGGCAGCCGGGGGAGACGGGGTTCCGAGGTTTTCGAAGGACGAGCTGAAAGGTCTTCTCGGAAACCCGGACGTGGTGGTCCTGGACGTGCGCTTCGACGGCAACCTCGCACCGAGCCGGATCGCGGGGGCGGTTCACGAGGACCCGGAAAAAGTCGATTCCTGGGCGGGAAAGTACGCGCGGGAGAAAAGAATCGTCCTGTACTGTTCCTGAGTCAACGAGGCCACGAGCGCCCGGGTGGCGCTGCGTCTCAAGGCTCTCGGGTTCGCGAAGGTCTACGCCCTGAAGGGCGGATGGAACGAATGGACCGCCGCCGGCTTCCCGACGGAGCGGACGGGGAGATAACGGAACCATGTGCGGGCGCTTCACCCTGTTCGATTCCTCCGATTCCCTGGCCGAATGGTTCGGCCTGGGGGAAGGGACATCCCTCTCGCCGCGCTACAACATCACTCCGGCCCAGGCGGTGGCGGTCGTGCGGATTCCCGCGGAGGGGGCGGACCGGGAACTTGCCCTGCTGCGCTGGGGGCTCGTCCCCTCCTGGGCGAAGGACCCCTCCGTCGGATACAGGATGATCAACGCCCGCGCGGAGACCGCGGCCGAAAAGCCCGCCTTCCGCTCGGCGATCCGGCGGAGGCGTTGCCTGGTCCCCGCCGACGGGTTCTACGAGTGGAAGCGCACCGGGGGGAGGAAGCAGCCGTACTACGTCCGGATGCGCGACGGCGCGACCTTCGCCTTCGCCGGGATCTGGGAGTTCTGGAAGGGGGAAGGGGGCGACACGATCGAGTCGTGCGCGCTGCTCACTACCGGTCCGAACGAACTTCTCGAACCGATCCACGACCGGATGCCCGTGATCATCCCCTCCCGGGGCTACGACATCTGGCTTTCCCCGATGGTTCAGGACCCGTCGGCGCTCACCTCCTTTTTCGCCCCCTATCCCGCCGGGGAGATGACCGCATACCCGGTGCGGACCCTCGTGAACAACCCGAAAATGGACGAGCCGGCCCTGATCGAACCGCTCCACTGACCACTTTCCCCTTCCCCGCACCGTTCCGGGGAAATTCCCGATGGAAAACAACCGGAACCGTATCTCCGGGGATGAGGAACCACTGCTGCCAGGAATTCATCTCAATAAAAGGAGTGGGCATTTTGGGGACCCAAGAGCAACACCTGGAGAAGTTACGTGGAAGGAGGAACCGGAAATGGAACAGACAACGGATCGCAGTTTCGATTTCCTTCCCATCAACGAACGGGGTCGAAAGCCGCGCAAAACCGGGATCACGGAGATGCGGGGTCCGTACTACGCGCCGGTGGGGAAGCGGTACCTGCAGGACATCTTCGAGACGATGGGCACGTACGTCGACATCTTCAAGTTCAGCGGCGGTTCCTTCCGCCTGATGCCGAAGAAGGCGGTGAAGGAGTTGATCGATACGTGCCACGAGCACGACGTCCTGGTGTCCACGGGGGGGTTCATCGAACGGGTGCTGACCTACGGCCCCGACATGGTGGACCGGTATCTCGCGGAGTGCCGGGAGACGGGGTTCGACGTCGTGGAGGTGTCCAGCGGCTTCATCAGTGTGCCGTTGGATGACCTGCTGGGCATCGTGGAGAGGGTGAACGAGCTCGGGATGAAGGCGAAGCCCGAGATCGGCATCCAGTTCGGAGCCGGGGGGGCAAGCTCCGTCGAGGAACTCGAGGCGGAAGGGACCTCGGACCCGTCCCAGGCCATCCGTGCGGCAAAACGATACCTGGACGCCGGCGCCCACCTGATCATGGTGGAGTCGGAAGGGATCACCGAGAACGTCAGGAGCTGGCGCACCGACGTGGTCGCGAAGATCGTCAACGAGCTCGGGCTGGAGAAGGTGATGTTCGAGGCCGCCGACCCGGCGGTGTTCAGCTGGTACATCAAGAATTTCGGCCCGGACGTGAACCTTTTTGTCGACCATTCCCAGGTGGTCCAGCTGGAAGCTTTGCGCTCCGGCATCTGGGGGACGAAGAGCACGTGGGGCCGCATCGTGACCTACCGGGGGAAACCGGGAAAGGCGACGGCCGACCGGCCGAAACTGGTCGAGCCGGCGGCCAAGAGCGGGAAGAGGTGATCGCCATGGCGAGCTTTGCCCATCCCGCGGAGGCGATCGGAACCGGGCGCGGGCTGTCGCGCTCGGAGGAACTGGCGGCGTTCGTGGAGCGGGCGACATGGGAGGATATCTCGCCCGCGGCGCGCGAAGCCCTCAAAATCCGCGTTCTCGATTCCCTGGGGTGCGCCCTCGGGGCGTTCCGGGGAGAGCCGATCCGGATGATCCGCCGGGACATCGACGAGTTCGGGGGAAACCCGCTGTGCACCCTGATCGGGGGGGGAAAGACCTCCCCCGACCGGGCCGCCTTCGGGAACGGGGCGATGATCCGGTACCTGGACTTCAACGACTCCTACCTGGCCCCGGGCGAGACGTGCCATCCGAGCGACAACATCGGGGCCGTCCTCGCCGCGTCGGAGTACGCCCGGGCCTCGGGCCGGCAGTTCCTCGCGGCGCTGGCCGTGGCGTACCAGGTGCAATGTCGCCTGTGCGACGAGGCACCGGTTCGGGCCAGAGGGTTCGACCACACGACCCAGGGGGCGTTCGCGAGCGCCGCCGGCGTGGCCAAGGCGCTTGCGCTTCCCATGGCGCAGGTCGCCAACGCCCTGGGCATATCGGGGACGGCGAACAACGCGCTGCGCGTGACCCGCACCGGAGAGCTGTCCCACTGGAAGGGGCTTGCCTACCCGGACACGGCGTTTAACGGCCTGCGCGCGGCGTTCCTTGCGATGCGGGGGGTGACGGGCCCCCGGGAGGTCTTCGAGGGAAACAAGGGGTGGTGCCAGACGATCGCGGGCGACTTCGAACTCGACTGGTCGCGGGAGAACCTCGAGAGGGTCCTGCGCACGATCATCAAGAAATACAACGCCGAGATCCACTCCCAGTCGGCGCTCGAGGGGATGATCGAGCTGATGCGTGAGAGGGGGTTCTCCGGGTCCGACATCGACCGGATCCGCATCGACATCTTCGACGTCGCCCACCTCATCATCGGCGGCGGCGTGGAGGGGGACAAGACGATCGTCCGGACGAAGGAGGAGGCCGACCACAGCCTGCACTACATGGTCGCCGCGGCTGCACTGGACGGGCAGGTGATGCCCGCCCAGTACGAACCGGAGCGGATCGGGCGCAACGACATCCAGTCGCTCCTCCGCAGGGTGACGGTGGTCCCGAACCCGGAATATTCGAAGCGGTTCCCGGACGAGCACCGCTGCAGAATCACGGTGACCCTTACGGACGGCAGATTCTTTACGAAAGAAAAGGTCGACTACGAGGGATTCCACACCCGGCCGATGTCGTGGGAGCGGGTGACGGAGAAGTTCATGGGGCTCGCGGAGGAGGCGTTCGAGTCTTCGCGCCGGAGCGAGATCGTCGATGCCGTGAAGCGCCTCGACGGGATCGCCGTGAAGGACCTGATGGCTCTGTTGGGGTAGATTCGCCGCAAAAGGCGACAAGGGACGGAAAGACATTGCCCCGGAGGTGTTCGCCCCCCGGGGCTTCCCCCATCTATCCCGGAAAACGGTCCGCGCCTGCGGGTTCGAAGTCGCAGACGATCCCGTAATCCCCCCGCCACCCATGGATATTGCCGGGTTCCTCAGGGAAATGAAATCCTTTCAGGGAGTTGGAAATCGCAATATCATGGGAGTTCAAGTGGATCGGTGACAGAATCACCACATGACCCGGCAACAAGAGGATTTTCCGCGGTCCGTGCCGCAGGGGGAAACGGGAGCCAGCAGATGGGCGGCACGAAACGGTCGAATTCTTCCGAGTCGGACAGGGACAGGATGCGCGTGACCAGGGAGGAGGCGCTGGCCCTGTTCCGTAAGATGAGCCAGATCCGGCGCTTCGAGGAACGCGCGGAAGAGGCGTACGGGCGGGGCATGATCGGCGGGTTTCTCCACCTGTACATCGGGGAGGAAGCCATCGCGGTCGGAGCCTTGGCCGGACTTGAGCCGGAAGATGACGTCATCACGCATTACCGGGACCACGGCTATGTCCTGGCGAGGGGCGTCGACCCCAAACGGGTGATGGCGGAACTGTACGGCAAGTCGACCGGACTCGGCAAGGGAAAGGGCGGGTCGATGCACCTGGCGGACGTCTCTCGCCATCTCTGGGGTGGGTACGCCGTCGTCGGGGGGCACGTCCCGCTTGCGGCGGGGTTGGCGCTGGCGAACCAGTACCGGAATCTGCCGAGGGTCGTCTCCTGTTTCCTGGGCGACGGCGCGACCAACATCGGCACGTTCTTCTCCAGCCTGAACATGGCGGCATTGTGGAAATTGCCGCTCGTCGTCATCGTCGAAAACAACCGCTACGGGATGGGCACGGCGGTCAAGCGCGCTTCCGCGGTCGAGGACATATATCGGAAGGCGAGTGCGTTCAATATCCCGGCGGTCCGGATCGACGGGAACGACGTCCTCGCCGTACGGGACGCCGTGCGCGACATGGCACGGACGGCGCGGGCAGGCGGCGGTCCGCAGATGATCGAGGCGATGACGTATCGGTTCCGCGGCCACTCGATGGGAGACCCGCAGCGGTACCGCAGCCGGGAGGAGGTGGAAGCGGCGAAAGCGGCCGACCCGATCGATCGGTGGCGCCGATACATCCTGGAAAGGAATCTGGCGGAGGAGGAGGAATTGGAAAGGGTGATCGGCGAGATCGAGACCGAGTTGGAGGAGGCCGTCCGGTTCGCGGAAGAGAGCCCCGCTCCCGAGCCGGCCGAGCTTTGCTTCGACGTCGTGGTCGAGGAATAGGAGACTGCCATGGCCCTGAAGACCTACCGGGAAGCCCTGCGTGAGGCGCTACGCGAAGAAATGATCCGCGACGAGCGCGTGCTGATCATGGGGCAGGAGGTCGGCGTGTGGGGAGGGACGTACGCGGTCACGCGCGGACTCCTGGACGAATTCGGGGAGAAGCGCGTCATCGACACGCCGATAGCGGAAGAAGCGATCGTCGGCGCGGCGATCGGCGCGGCGATGGGGGGGTTACGCCCGGTCGCGGAGCTGATGACGATCAATTTCAGCCTGGTGGCGATGGACCAGATCGTCAACAACATGGCGAAGATCCGCTTCATGTTCGGGGGGCAGATGACGATTCCGCTGGTCGTCCGCACGCCCGCCGGCTGGGGGCAGCTGGCGGCGACCCATTCGCAGACCTTCGAATCCTGGTTCGCCCATATCCCCGGGCTGACCGTGGTGATGCCGTCGACTCCGGCCGACGCCAAGGGCCTGCTGAAAACCGCGATCCGGTCCGAGAACCCGGTGATGTTCATCGAGCACGCGCGCCTTTACGGCACCAAGGGCGAGGTTCCGGAGGTCGAGTACACCTTGCCGATGGGCGTTCCGGACGTCAAACGCGCGGGACGTGACGTGACGATCGTGACGTATTCGCGGATGGTGAACGTCGCCCTGGAGGCGGCGGAAACGCTCGCGAGGGACGGCATCGAATGCGAGGTGGTCGACCTGCGCACGCTGCGGCCGCTCAACCTGGCGGCGGTCTACGGGTCGGTGGAAAAGACGCATCGTGCGATCATTCTCGAAGAGGATTGGACGACGTGCGGGATGGGCGCCGAGATCGCCGCGCGCATCGGCCGCGACCGGTTCGACTCCCTCGACGCCCCGGTGGAGCGCCTCGGCCAGGTGGAGGCGCCGATACCGTACGCCAAGAATCTCGAGGCGTTGATGTTTCCCGACGAGGCGCTGCTCATCGGTAAGGTCAGGGGGATGCTTGCGTAAGCCGCCCCCCCGGCCCCCGTCCTCGCGCGAACGGGACCCGCTGACGTTCGGGAAGATTCTCTTGCCCTAAGCGGAAAGGAGGTGCGTATGGCGACCGAGGTGATCATGCCCTCCCTGGGGTTCGACATGGTCGAGGGAGTCGTGGCCCGCTGGCTGAAGAAGGAAGGGGATCCGGTGGAAAAGGGGGAGGCCATTGTCGAAATCGAGACGGAAAAGGCCAGCGTCGAGGTCGAGGCGGCCGTCTCGGGAGTCCTGCAAAAGATCATCGTTCCCGCGGGAGAAACCGTGGTGGTCGGGACGGTGATCGGCATGATCGCCGCCCCCGGTGAGATGCCCGCCGGGAAACCCGGGGAAAAACCCGAAAGGCGGGAACCGTCGCCTCCTCCGTTCGTATCACCCGCGGACGGACCGGAGAAAGCCCGGGAGAAGCCGAAAAAGCCGGCGGAGGAACGGAAAGAAGAGCCCGAAGAGGCCGAACCGCCGGGGCGCAGGATAAAAGCCTCTCCCGTCGCGCGCAAGATGGCGGAAAAAGCGGGTATCGATCTGGCCCGAATCAAGGGGAGCGGCCCCGACGGCCGCGTCATGGAGCGCGATGTTCAGGCGACGATGGGTGAAAAACCGTCACCGGCGGAGCCGAAAACCGGGGCCGGCGTTCCCGCCGGCGAGATTGTCCCCATGAGCCGGATGCGGAAGGCGATCGCCCGAAGGATGACCGAGAGCAAGGCGAAGGCGCCGCATTTTTACGTCACCGTCGACGTCAACATGGACGAAGCGATGAACATGCGGGAACAACTGAACCGTCTCGCCCCCGAATCCGAAAAAATTTCCGTCAACGACCTGATCGTGGCGGCGGCGGCCAGGACGCTGGCCCGGTTTCCGGATATGAACGCGACGTATCGCGGGGAGACTCTCGAGAAACATTCCCGGATCGATATCGGCATCGCGGTGGCACTCCCGGACGGGCTGATCCCCCCCGTGCTGCGCAATGCGGACAGGAAAACGCTGCGTGAGATCGCGGCCGGGTCCAAAGAGCTGAGCGAGCGCGCACGCGCCGGCAGGCTGCGTTCCGAGGACCTGGGCTCCGGGACGTTCACGATATCCAACCTGGGGATGTTCGACGTGGAGGAATTCATCGCGATCATCAACCCGCCGGAAGCCGCCATCCTCGCGGTCGGGGCGGTGACCCCGCGTCCGATCGCAGCCGGAGGGGAGGTCCGGATCGCCTCGATGATGAAAGCGACATTGTCGGTGGACCATCGCGTGGCCGACGGGGCGCAGGCCGGCCGCTTCATGCAGGAACTCAAGAAGCGGTTGGAGAACCCGGTCCATCTCCTTGTCGAGTAGGCGGACATGATGCGGATTCGACAGGGAATTCTCCTTTCCGCCGTCGCGGTCGGCCTTTTGCTGATTGCCGTCGTTTGCTGGCATTCCGTGGAGGAGATCCATTATCTGAAGTCGTTCTTCCCGGCAAGGTTTACCGTGGAAGAAGCCGGTTACGCCAGTATCGTGGAGCTGGTGAAAATAGCGATCATCACCGTACCGGTCCTGGTCGTCATCGCTACCTGCCTTTGTCTGCTGCACTATTTCCGCAAGGAACCTTGAAGCGAGAACGATTGCCCGCAGAGGGGTATCCACTTTACTCCAGTACCCACAATATGTAGTGTTACTACCCATGGAGGACTATCCGAGGACCCTTGCCGAATTCGAGAAACGGTTTGCCACGGAGGCGGCGTGCCGCGCCTACTTGATCCACTGTCGCTGGCCGTCGGGGTTTCGGTGCTCGCGGTGCGCCACCGACGATGGATGGGAAACCAGCCGGGGCTTGCGGATGTGTCCCCAGTGCGGACACCAGACCTCCGTGACAGCGGGGACGATTTTCCACCGGAGTCACCTTCCGTTGCGGACCTGGTTCCGGGCCATGTGGTGGGTCACCAACCAAAAGCACGGGGTCAGCGCTCTGGGATTGCAGCGCCTGCTCGGGTTGGGGAGCTACGAGACAGCTTGGTCCTGTCTCCAAAAACTGAGGCGTGCGATGGTGCGGCCTGACCGGGACCGGCTGGGCGGCGAGGTGGAGGTGGATGAAACATACCTTGGCGGCGTCCAGGCTGGTGGAGGCCGTAGACACTTGGGAAACAAGGCCTTGTTGGCCATCGCCGCGCAGGTCGACGGCCAAGGGATCGGCCGGATTCGGATGCGTCGGATTCCGGATGCCTCCTCCAAGACACTCCTCTCGTTCGTCAAGATGGCGGTCGAACCGGGGGCCGTGGTCGTCACCGACGGATGGGGTCTTTACGACGGGTTGCAGAAGGAGGGCTTCACGCACAACCCCCGGGTGATCAGCGGGAGCGGAAAAACGGCATCGACTCTTCTGCCGCGGGTGCATCGGGTCGCGTCTTTGTTGAAACGGTGGCTGTTGGGAACCCATCAGGGTGCTGTATCCCGCAAGCAACTGGAATATTACCTCGACGAGTTTACGTTTCGGTTCAACCGCAGGACATCCAGGCATCGCGGTAAGCTGTTCACACGGCTTATTGAACAGGCAGTCGCAATTGGACCTACGCCTTACGAAAAACTGATCGTCGGTCCGGACCACAATATGTAGGGGTCACTGGAGTAAAGTGGATACCCCTCTGCCCGCAAACCGGTGTTCGGTCCGGTCGCGACGTCCCCGCATCCTCCGGGAAAGGTCGTTCCCGACGGGAAACCGGGTCGCCTCGAGCCAAATCTAAGTAGTTGGGGTGGCGCCCATCCCGGTGTCGTCTAGGCAAGGGACGTCCAACCTCCCGGCCGGGGAGACGCCAACCAGGGATGGATACCGGATGCCGGGCGATTCCCGGCGAGGACGCGTCACCCTTTTTCGTCGTCGGGTGACCGAACCGGGGGTGTTCTCTCTTTCATCGATGGTCAAAAGCATACGGTCGCCGGCGAATTCCGGGTGCACGGAAGCGGCTTCGGGATGGCGACGCGGGCGGCTGGACAGACGAGGAGGAGCTTGCAGGAAAAACCGGACGGGAGGCGGCCGCGAGCGGTGATCGTGGGCGCGGGATTCGGAGGGTTGTGGGCGGCGCGGGAATTGGCCCGATGCCCCGTGGATGTCCTGCTCCTCGACCGGAGGAACTACCACCTGTTCCTGCCGCTGCTCTACCAGGTAGCCGCGGCGGAGCTGGAATCGGAAGATATCGCATATCCCGTGCGGAGCATCCTGCGGGGCCTTCCGAACGTGAACTTCGTCCTGTCCCGGGTCCGTGGGGTCGATCTGCGGACAAGGGAGGTGACAACCGATGATGGGAGGATCCCGTTCGATTATCTCGTCCTCGCGGCGGGTTCCACGTCCCATTTCTTCGGCATACCCGGCGCGTCCGAGCATTCCTTTCCCCTGAAGACCCTGGGCGATGGCGTCGCGCTCCGAAACCAGGTTCTCCGCGCGTTCGAGCGGGCTGCCGGCGAGCCCGATCCGGAACGGCGCCGGGCCGCGTTGACATTCGTGCTCGTCGGCGGCGGCGCGACCGGCGTGGAGTTCAGCGGCGCCCTCGCGGAGCTGATCCGCGGGCCGTTGCGGAAGGATTTTCCGTCCCTTGATTTCCGGGAGGTGAAGGTGCTTCTGGTCGAGGCGAAGGAAGGGCTCCTGTTCGGGATGACGGAGGCGCTTCGGCGCTATGCGTTGGAAAGGCTTTCCCGGAAAGGGGTCGATGTGCGCCTGGGGGCGAGTGTGCGGCGGGTCGCGAAAGACGGCATCCACCTGGAAGACGGCGCCTTCATCCCCTCGGAAACGACGGTGTGGACGGCCGGGGTGTGCGGCGAATCCTTCGAGGGAATCCGAAGCGTACCGATTTCCCCGGACAGGCGGGTGAAGGTGACGCCGACCCTCGAGCTGCCGGGATGTCCCGGGATATACGCCGTCGGCGATCTGGCGTACTTCGAGGAAGCCGGAAAAGCGCTCCCGATGATGGCGCCGGTCGCCATCCAGATGGGAGCGGCAGCAGCCCGCAACATCGCGAGGCAGGTCGCCGGCCAGGCACCGCTCCCGTTCCGGTACAGGGATCCCGGCTCCATGGTGATCCTGGGCCGCAATGCGGCGGTGGCGCATCTCCGCGGGCGGGACTACACGGGATTCCCCGCGTGGATCGTCTGGCTTGCCGTCCACATCTTTCAGCTGATCGGATTCCGCAACCGCCTGGTCGTGATGATCAACTGGGCCTGGGACTACTTCCTGTACGAGCGGGCGGTTCGCATCATTCTTCCCGAATCACGGCCGGGAGAAGGCATCCCCGCCGACGAGGCGTCGCAACCGGCCGCGGACAACGGAAAGAAGGCGCACGGGGGACGATGGTAGGATCCCGGGTTGGGTGACGGGTTTGGGCAGGCGGACTTTCATTCATCGCTTCTCGCCGGCTTTCCTGTACGCCACGGACTTGGCCTGTTTTTTCCCGGGATGGGACCTTCCTCTTCCGGGAACCGGCACAGCACCGGATCGTTTTGCGGTACCTGGCTCAATCCCGCCGATTCCCGCGCCTCCCGGATCATCATACCGATTTTGAACTGCTCGTATCCCCCGTCGTATCCGTAGGCGAATTCCGGGTCGCGATTCTTCCTTTCCTCGATATATTTCTTAAGGTCGCTCATGGTCCTTTCTCCCCGGCATGAGGGAAGGTTAACCCTCGTCAAGGGACCGATTGTTGAGCGATCTTGCGGCTCGGGGTTCTTGCCGCCGCCGGACACCCCTCGTGCCGGGTTCCCCGGGGGGGTTCTCCCGCCCCGGGGTGATTTCGCTCAGATTGCCCGCAACGCCTGGTCGAAGTCCTCCAGGATGTCCTCGATCGCCTCGATCCCCACCGAGACGCGCAACAGGTCCGGGGTGATGCCGTTCGCCAGACGCGACTCCTCGGTGAAGCTTATGTACTGGGACGACCACGGGTGGATGACCAGCGTCTTGCAGTCACCCAGGTTCGCCAGGTGGTAGACGAGCTTCACGTTCCGGATGAGGTCGAAGCACGCCTTCTCGTTCTCCAGGCCGAAGGTGAGAAGCGCCCCGTACCCTTTTCCCCGGAACTGGGTTTTGGCCGTCTCGTGCGCCGGGCTTTTCGGGAGCCCCGGGAAGTTCACCCACTTCACCCTTGGGTGCCGGTCCAGGAACTCGGCCACCCGGTTCGCGTTGCTCATGTGCCGCTCCATCCTGACCGCCAGGGTGTCCAGCCCGATCAGGGTCAGGTACGACTGAAACGGCGACTGGGTGGTTCCGAAGTTGATGTGGATCTCCCGCCAGACCTTGTCGATGTAGGCCAGTTTCCCCTTGCGCTCCTTGAACAGCCTGAAGTCCGGGTATTTCTCCTCCGGCCAGTCGAACCGTCCGGCATCGATCACCACCCCCCCCACGGCTGAGCCGTGCCCGTTCAAGTACTTGGTGGTGGAATAGGCGAGAATGTCGGCCCCGTGGTCGATCGGCAGGAACAGGTAGGGCGTGGCGAGCGTGTTGTCCACGATCAGGGGCGCCCGGTTCGCGTGGGCCAGATCGGCCAGCTCGCGGATGTTCGGCACGTCCATCTTCGGGTTCCCGATCGTCTCCACGAACAACGCCTTGGTCCTGGGCGTCACCGCCGCCTTCCAGGCCCCGAGGTCGCCGCTCTCGACCAGCTTGACCGTGATCCCCAGTTTTTTTAAGACGTTGTTGAAGAGAAGGAACGTGGACATGAACAGGGAGTTGCCCGAGACGATCTCGTCCCCGGCCTGGCAGATCGCGAGCAGCGCGTTGTTGATCGCCGCCATCCCCGATCCCGTAACCACCGCGTCGATGCCGCCCGTGAGCATGCACATCCGTTTCTCCAGCACCTCGTTCGTCGGGTTGCGCAACCGCTGGTAGATGAAGCCCGCCTTCTTACCCGCGAACACGTCCGAGAGCTCCTCGGCGGTGTCGAACCGGTGCGAGGCGGTCTGGTAGATCGGGGCCAGGGTCGCGCTTTTCCACTCCCCCGGCGCCTGCGCGCCGTGAATGACGACCGTGTCGAACTTCCACCTGACGTCGGTCATGGTCTCCTCCCTCCTTCCCGTTTAGGATCGTTCGCGCCATCCTCCCTGGTGCGCTCTCCCCCTTGCCTCCGGCGGACGGACGCGGAAAGATTTTCCAAAGGAATAAAGAATCGCCCCGGGGCCTCCCCCTGCGGGCCCGGGGATACCGGTCGGGAAAACGGTTTCGCAGACGGCGCCATCTGGAATGAATCTTATTCAATTTGTGCGATGTCGGTCAAGCCATTCCCGGGGCTTTTCCGCCAGGCGGCGATCGCTCGAACCTTCCGAAGTATCGGGACGGGTGCGGCCCCGTCAACGGGTCGGTTTTCCGAAATGGCGGGAAATACGATGCCTCCTTGCGGCGAACCACCGGTAGAAGGCGCGGGAGAGAATTTTTGCGCCAGGGAGGCGGAACAGGGCGGCGGCCCACCGCCATCGCCGCAGCCGGAGAAGGATCTCGGGCGCGGCCAGCTCGCCGGCGAGCACCTTCCCGTCAGGCAGGGCCAGGTGCATCGCCGCAAGGCATGCGCTCTTCCCGATGTGCGGAAAACGGAAGGGAAGGTCCTCCGAGTGGCAGGAGAAAAACTCGAAATCTTCCGGGCCGGACCGTGCCCGTATCCATTCGACCGCGCCTCGGCAGACGGAGCACTCGCCGTCGTAGATGAGCACGGGTTTCTCCGGCCCCTTTCTCATCTCCAGCGGGATGCGAAGAAGTCCTCCCCGTCCCCGACCTCGCTGTACGTTTTCTCCATCTCTTCCCGGGCGCGCCCGTATTGGCCCATTTCTTCATTATACCTTGCGATGCCCTTATGCCCGGACTTGGCGGCCAGGGGAAGGAGGGCCCCCCTGACGAGTGGCGGGAAGGAGTTTCGTCATATACTAGTACCCGTACGAAGCGGAACGGCTGTCCCGTGGCTGCCGTGCTTAGCCGGCATGCCTGCAGCACCGGGGGTTGCGCCGAAAGCAGATCGAGGGGTTTTTTAAGGAGGACGAATGGACACTGGAATGGGAATTCCGGGGACCGGGCTTCCCAGTCTGGACCGGGTGATCCAGGGGGTGATCCCGGGGGACAACATCGTCTGGCAGATCGACCTGATCGGGGACTACGCCGTCCTGGTGGAGTCGTTCTGCGACAACGCGCTCCGGAACGGCAGGAAGCTCGTCTACTTCCGGTTCGCCCGCCATCCCGCGCTCCTTCCCGCCGACTGCGCCGCGGAGATCCACGTCCTCTCCCCCGAAGTCGGGTTCGAGACCTTCACCGCACAGATCCACAAAGTGATCGGAAATTCCGGGAGGGGAACGTACTACGTGTTCGACTGCCTGTCGGACCTGGCCGCCGACTGGTACAGCGACATGATGCTGGGGAACTTCTTCATGGTGACGTGCCCGTACCTCTTCGAGCTGGAGACCGTGACGTACTTCGCGCTGCTGCGGGGCTTTCACTCCTTCGATGCCGTCTCCGCCATCCGGGAGACGACGCAGCTTCTGCTCGACATCTTCCGGCACGGGGACAAGCTCTACGTGCATCCCCTCAAGGTTTACCAGCGGCACTCTCCCACGATGTATCTTCCCCACGTCTGGGAGCAGGACGATTTCCTGCCGGTGGCGGAGAGCTCCGTCCTGGCGGACGTTCTGGACGGGATCACTTCCCTGCGCGTCGACTCCGCCTCCCGGACGCTCGACATCTGGGACCGGAAGTTCCTCCAGGCGCAGGAAGTCCAGGAAGACATCAAAAGGGGGACGAAACCGGCCGGGGAGGCGCAAGAGCTCTACCGGTGGCTTCTGCGCATGGCGGTGACCCGCGACGAGCGGATCACCGCCCTGGCTTCGAAGTATCTCGACCTGCCCGACATTCTCGCCATCCGGAAGCGCATGATCGGAACGGGGCTGATCGGCGGGAAGTCGGTCGGTATGCTCCTGGCTCGCGCCATCCTGTGCCGGACGGACGGGAAGTGGCGGAGCAAGCTGGAGAGGCACGACTCGTTCTACATCGGGTCGGACGTCTTTTACACCTACCTCGTCCGGAATGGCTGCTGGGGGATTCGCCGCGGCCAGCGAACCTCCGCGACCTTCCTCGACGGTGCCGAGGAGGTGCAGCGGAAGATCCTGTCGGGAACGTTTCCCCGTTTCATCCGGGAGCAGTTCGTGGCCATGCTCGAATACTTCGGCCAGTCCCCGATCATCGTCCGGTCGAGCAGTCTCCTCGAGGACGGGTTCGGCAACGCCTTCACGGGAAAGTACGAAAGCGTCTTCTGCCCGAACCAGGGGTCGCCGGAGGAGCGGCTCTCCTCCTTCCTGTCCGCGGTCAGGACCGTCTATGCGAGCAGCATGAGCCGGGAGGCCCTTCTCTACCGCGCCCACCGGGGGCTGCTCGACAGGGACGAGCAGATGGCGATTCTCGTGCAGCGGGTGTCCGGCGCCATTCACGGCCACATGTTCTACCCGCAGATCGCGGGCGTCGGGCTTTCGTACAATCCGTACGCATGGAGCGAGTACATCGAGCCCGAAGCCGGTGTCATCCGGCTGGTCTTCGGGCTGGGCACCAGGGCGGTCAACCGGAGCGACGACGACTACACTCGGGTAATCGCCCTGAACGCGCCGCTTCGGCGCCCGGAGGCGAACCTCGACGAAGTGATGGAGTACGCCCAGAGACGGGTCGACGTCCTCGACCTCGCGGAGAACCGGTTCCGTTCCCTCTTCTTCGACGAGGTCGTGAAGGCCAGCCCTTCCCTGCCGGTCGGGATGTTTGCCTCCCGGAAGGGCCTTTCCCGGGAACGCGGAGGAGGCGGCGAGGGAGGCGCGGCCTCCCCGGGGATCCTGACGTTCGACCGGCTTCTTTCGGAGACGACGTTCGTGGAGGACACGCGGGAGATGCTGAAAATCCTGCGGGACGCCTACGAATACCCCGTCGACATCGAATTCACCGGAAATTTCCTGTCCGACGGGGGCTGCCGGATCAATCTCGTCCAGTGCCGCCCGCTGCAGGTGCGGGAGGGCGGACGGATCGTCCCCGTTCCCTCCCGCCTCCCCGCGGAGGATATGGTCCTCGAGGCCCAGGGGACGATCGTCGGGCAGAGCTCGTTCACCACCGTGGACCGCCTGATCTACGTCGTGCCCGCCGCCTATATGAAGCTGCCGATCGCCGACCGGTATTCCATCGCGCGGATGATCGGGAGGCTGACCCACGCGGAGGAGAAAGGGGAGACGGGGAAGACCATCATGCTGCTCGGGCCGGGCCGGTGGGGGACGAGCACCCCGTCGCTCGGGGTCCCCGTCTCCTTCGGGGAGATCAACACGGTGTCGGTCCTGTGCGAAATCGTGGGCATGCACGGGACCGTCGTGCCCGACGTCTCCCTCGGCACCCACTTCTTCAATGACCTGGTCGAGGCGGACATGCTCTATCTCGCCCTCTTCCTCGGGAGGAAGGGGAATTTCCTCAACGAGGATTTCTTCCGGCGGAGCAGGAACCGTCTCGCCGACCTGGTGCCGGAAGAGGCCGAGTGGTCCGATGTCGTCCGCGTCATCGACATCCCCGAGGCCCCCGGAGGTCGCGCTCTCTACCTGAACGCCAATTCCCCGGGCCAGAGGGCGGTCTGCTACCTTGCCGGCCTAGGAGAGGGGCTCCTCCCCGGGTAAGAGGGGAGTGCGGAGGTACCGCGCGGCCCGGCCCGCTCCCATGCGCCGGACCAGGTTCCATTCATGAAGGCGTGCCAGGACCTGCTTGGCGGTGTCGCGGGGGATGCCGAGCTCGCGGCGGACCAGCCGGATGCTCACCTCCCCGTGCCGGTCGAGAAGGGAAAGGACGGCCTGCTGGTTTCCCGAAAGATGGTCTTCGCGGGGACGCCCTTCCACGAGGGTGCGAAGTTCCCGGGCGTGCGTCTGCAGCACGTCGAGGAAGGCCCGAAGCCACCCCATGATGTCCGGGTCCGGGGTGTTCCGCTTCGCCTGGGCCCGTCGCAGGGCGAGGGAATAGTCCATCTCCCGGTCCGCGACGATGGCGTCCAGCGAGAGGTACGGAACGTGCGCGTAGCCGTGCTTGAGAAGGAGGAAGCCGGCGAGGATCCGGCTCATCCTCCTGTTCCCGTCCGCGAAGGGGCGGATGGCGAGGAACTCGAGAAGGAAGGAGGCGATGACCAGGAGCGGGTGGAAGGCCGGGGAGCCGAGGCGGGCCGTCGTCCAGTGCACAAGAATTTCCATTTCCCGCGGGACGAGATGCGGCTCCGTGGGGCGCAGCGCCGGGGACTCCATCCCCCCGCGGACGTACGCCGGCGACCTGTCGGGAACTTCCTTGTACCGTCCCCGGTGCGCCCGGTGGGCGGCGGAATACCGGAACAGCTGCGCGTGGAACCGGAGGATGAGGTCCTGTCCGAACTCCATGTCGCGGTACCCGCGAAAGACCGATCGCAAAAGTTCCGCGTGCCCGGCCCTCGAGGCGGACACCCCGGATCCCGTCCCGCCGACGCGCCGCTGCCCCCACGGCGGATTCCGCGGGGGGGAAAAGGAGGCCCGGGAGGCATTCCGTGCGGATATGTCCGACGAAACCTCGATCGTCCTTTCCTGCAATCGCGTGAAGACCGACGGGCAGGCGTGGCCACGACCCTGCCACCACCCCCGGAACTCGTCGATTCCGGAGATCCTTCCGGCCAGTTCGTGGAGCGCGGCGGGTGGAAGTTCCATAAGCCTTGCGTCAAGCCGTTCCTCCATCGGCTCCTCCCGGATTTCTCCGTAGTATACCCGATTACCCCCGATTCCGCCCAACGGGCTTGACGGGAGCGGCAGGGGAGGTACATTCGGGAGAAGCGGGCGGCCGGGCAGGCCGCTACTTCGCATTCATTCCGAGGAGGAAGGGTATGGGTCTGACGCAAAGGCTGGAGGCGATGTACCAGGACGTGATCAAGCGAAACCCGGGGGAGGCCGAGTTCCACCAGGCGGTGAAGGAGGTTCTCGAATCGCTGGGGCCGGTTCTCGTCAAGTACCCGGAGATCGGCGAGGCGAAGGTCATCGAGCGCATCTGCGAGCCGGAACGGCAGCTGATCTTCCGGGTCCCCTGGCAGGATGACCACGGGGAGGTCCAGATCAACCGCGGCTTCCGGGTCCAGTTCAACAGCGCGCTGGGGCCGTACAAGGGGGGATTGCGGTTCCACCCCTCGGTGTACCTGGGGATCATCAAGTTCCTCGGGTTCGAGCAGATCTTCAAGAATTCCCTCACGGGGCTTCCGATCGGCGGAGCGAAGGGAGGCTCCGATTTCGACCCGAAGGGGAAGTCCGACGGCGAGGTGATGCGCTTCTGCCAGAGCTTCATGATCGAGCTGTGGAGGATCATCGGGGAGCACACCGACGTTCCCGCCGGGGACATCGGCGTCGGGGGACGGGAGATCGGATTCATGTTCGGGCAGTACAAGCGGCTGACCAACAAGTTCGAGGCCGGCGTCATCACCGGGAAGGGGCTGGTCTACGGCGGAAGCCAGGTGCGCACCGAGGCGACCGGGTACGGCTGCACCTACTTCGTCGAGGAGATGCTCAAGCACCGGAAGAACGGACTCAAAGGGAAGAAGGTCGTCGTCTCCGGGTCCGGGAACGTGGCGATCTACACGCTGGAGAAAGTGAGCCAGCTCGGCGGGAAGGTCATCGCGATGAGCGATTCCAACGGGGTGATCTACGACGAGAGGGGGATGAACCTGGATACGATCAAGATGCTCAAGGAGGTCGAGCGCCGACGCATCAAGGATTACTGCGAGTACCACAAGAGCGCGAAGTTCACCCCCAACGGGAACATCTGGGACATCCCGTGCGACGTTGCGTTCCCTTCCGCGACCGAGAACGAGATCACGGGCAAGGACGCCAAAAAGCTGGTGAAGAACGGCTGCATCGCGATCGGCGAGGGGGCCAACATGCCGACGACCCCCGAGGGGGTGAAGGTCTTCATCGACGCCGGGATCGCCTACGGTCCCGGGAAGGCGGCCAACGCCGGCGGGGTAGCGACCTCCGGCCTCGAAATGCAGCAGAACGCGAGCCGCGAGGCGTGGGGGTTCCCCGAGACCGACGCCAAGCTTCACCAGATCATGAAGAACGTGCACCAGCTCTGCTCGGAGGCCGCCGAGGAGTTCGGCTCCCCCGGCAACCTGGTCAACGGAGCGAACATCGCCGGATTCCTCAAGGTCTCGCGCGCGATGATCGCCCAGGGCGTCGTGTAATCAGGAAAGGATAGTAAGACAGCGCGAGGGCCGCCTGCGGAAGCAGGCGGCCTTTTTCCCTCACCCCTTCGTCCCTCGAAAGAGCGTTAACCCCCCCACCAGGGTTGCGCGAGCCGCAAAGATCCCATCGAACGGTATTCGAGGGGTCCTTTGGACGATGCCGGGCACCGGCATATCTATTGCTAACAGTTCCCACAAAACACCAACTTGATACGCCCGCGCTGGGATTTTTAAAGAAAAAATCAGATGGAAAGGGGGAGAAATTTATGTCCGTAGAAGGAGTTATACATTTTTCCCGGAAAAGACCTGCCGGAAGGGGGGAATAACGATGAATAACATAATTGGGATTCGTTATCACAAATTTAGGATCGTGTTGTTCTGTTTTCTGGCGATCTTTGCTTTCGCAGCATTTACACCAGGCGCTAATGCATCGTCAGGTTTCTTTGCCGATCCCACTAAGGGGGACTGCAGCAGCTGCCACACCGGACAGACGGGGAGCAGTTTCTGCGGGATGTGTCATGCGCACGGGGCGCATCCAAACAACCAGAAATCCAGCGTCAACGTGACGGCTGCAACGAACAAGTCCGACTATGCACCAGGTGAGACCGTCAGCGTGACGATCAGCGGAGGATACCGGCCCAGCCAGGCGCGTGCAATTTTATACAACCAAAGCATGACGCAGGTTGCCATCAGCACGGGCACGCCCTCCAGCGGCGGGGGACCGGTGAACGCTCCGGCCTGGACCGGCATGACTGTGAACGGGATTGCTACTTACGGGAGGACCCTCAGCGCGCCGGCGCCGACCGCGCCGGGAACTTATACATGGAAGGCCGCCTGGTACGGGAACCTGTACGATAAGAGTGGGGCGGCGTTCGGCGGCGCGAACTGGGTTCCGGACCCCTCCAATGCCGACCACGGCGAAGAGAGAGCAAGCGTTACCTTCACGGTGACGGCCCCTGCTCCGATTCTGACCAGCATCAGCGTATCCCCCTCGTCGGCCAGCGTTGCGGCAAACGGGACACAGCAGTTCACGGCGACGGCC
>Ga0209619_10000815_pt1 | contig 22385 bp, 18 predicted proteins | sample Rifsed16ft3_FD_184011 | JGI IMG/M metagenome (GOLD analysis project Ga0209619, IMG submission 184011) | Soil microbial communities from Rifle, Colorado, USA - sediment 16ft 3 (version 2) | ecosystem: Environmental > Terrestrial > Deep subsurface > Rock core/Sediment | place: Rifle, Colorado... | reverse complement strand
TTGGCAAGCGGTTTAGTATTAATAAGTCAGAGATTGCAGGTGCTCGCTGGCGTGGAAACCAACTTGGACACCAAACAGCTCGTCCTCAGTTTGCAGGGGGGCAGTCCTGATGCGTTGGGTAGCTTGTTTGACCGTTTCAATCGTTTGGTTTATCGCACTGCGCTGGGAATCCTGGGGGACACGGAAAACGCCTCAGACCTGCTCCAGGAAGTCTTTCTCCGTCTTTACCGCTTTGCGAAGCATATAGACCCCGACCGTCCATTGGAGCCCTGGCTATACCGGATGACCGTCAACCTGTCCTATACCTGGGTCAAGCGTCGTCGCTGGCTTCAGCCCCTCGAGGATATCGCCGATTGGTTCGCCGGTGATAAGAGGCTCCAGCCTAGCGTGGTGGCTGAAGAACGAGAGACTCTGGACCTGGTGGCGCGGGCTGTCTCCAAGCTTCCCCTGCCTCAGCGATCGGTGATCGTTCTTTTCTATATCAATGAATGCTCTTTGCTAGAAGTATCTGAGATCTTGGAGATCCCTCCTGGCACCGTTAAGTCCCGTTTGCATTATGCTCGCCTAAATCTGAAGGAATATATGGACGTTCACGATAACGCCCAGAAGGAACTGAACCTTGAATACACTTAATCAATATGACGCTGAAGTCCGAGTCCATTCCTTCTTAAAAAGCGAACTGGCTGCTTGGGCGCGGCAAACCGTTCCCTCGATCAAGGTGCGGAGGGAATTAATGCATACAGTGAGAGAGGAAGCTGCTTCCTCGGGCCATCGGGTAATTCGTTTGCCATATGATGGTTTCATCGAAGCCACTTGCCTCGGACCGGTGATCACCTTCAACCATTGCATCGGATTGTTAAATTCCCTGCACGGGCGAGTGCGATTCTAAGGTCAACCTGGTTCTGGTTGGCAATCGGAATTCTTAGTATGTTTTTTGCTTGTTTTTTCAGACGTAGCGGCTCAGCACGCTCCCTTTCGGAGATTGAAGATGGGCCGAATCTCCGTTCCCTTACAAGGAAAGCCCTTGCCCCAGGGTTCCGCGGTATAATTTTCTGTGCTTATGGGTGAGCGCCAATTTGTTTGGCGTTTAATTTTAAAAAAGAGGAAAAGGAAAGAAACTGGATGGCTGAAGCGCTACTCGATGTCAAAGGACTAGAAACAACCTTCAAGACGCCTGAGGGGGTTGTGCATGCGGTCAACGGAGTTTCGTTCCAACTGAAGGAAGGCGAAACTCTGGCCGTGGTGGGGGAAAGCGGTTGCGGTAAAAGCGTCACCATGTTATCGATTTTAGGTCTCGTTCCCCACCCGCCCGGAGACGTCAACGCCGGGGAAGCTCATTTCGGCGGGCAAGATCTCCTGGATATGAACAATGAAGAGCTGCGCCACATTCGCGGGGCGCTGATCAGCATGATCTTCCAGGACCCGATGACATCGTTGAATCCGGTGCTTACCATCGGCAGGCAATTGGAAGAACCCCTGATGTTGCACCTGGGCATGAAAAAGAAAGAAGCTCGCGCCCGCGCCGCCGAATTACTGAGCATGGTGGGCATCCCCAGCGCCGCTGAGCGCCTGGATGATTATCCCCACCAGTTCTCGGGCGGCATGCGCCAGCGCGTGATGATCGCTATGGCGTTGTCTTGCAACCCGCAGATCCTCATTGCTGACGAACCCACCACGGCGTTGGACGTGACCATTCAGGCGCAAATCACCGAACTGGTCAAACGTCTGCGTGACGAATTAGGGATGGCTGTGATCTGGATTACGCACGACCTGGGTGTGGTGGCTGGCATCGCCCAGCGCGTAATTGTGATGTACGGGGGTTATATTATTGAAGAAGCACCGGTCAAAGAGCTTTACACCCACCCCGAGCATCCTTATACAATCGGCCTGCTTGGCAGTTTGCCTCGCGTGGATGAAAAGGGAAAACATCATCTTGACTCCATTGAAGGGCTGCCCCCGGTCCTCTACGCAAAATCCACCTCCTGCCCGTTTGCCCCGCGCTGTAAGTGGGTACAGGCTAAATGCTGGGCAGAGAACCCTCCCCTGCTAAAAGTGGGTCCGAACCACACGGCGGCTTGCTGGGTAGATACTCATACAGGGAAGTTGCGCCAATGACGCCATCCAAGAACGGCAAAAACGAAATCCTCCTCGACGTCGACGACCTGGTCATGCACTTTCCCATCTATCGCGGCGTGATCCGCCGCCAGGTGGGAGCGGTGCGCGCCGTGGATGGAGTGAGTTTTCAGGTAAAGAAGGGCGAGACCCTGGGCTTGGTGGGCGAATCCGGTTGCGGGAAATCAACCACAGGCCGCACGATTTTGCAGCTCTATAAGCCCACTGCGGGCAGGGTGACCTTCGACGGTGTCGATCTTGTCGCTCTCAAAGGTGAACAACTTCGTAAGATGCGTCGCAAGATGCAAATGATCTTCCAGGACCCGTACGCCAGCCTGAATCCACGTATGACGGTAGGAGATATTGTTGGCGAGCCGTTGATGGTGCATGAAGTCGCAACCGGCAAGCAGCGCCGCGATACGGTGCGCGAACTTTTGGAACTGGTCAAACTAAATCCATCCTTTATCGACCGCTATCCTCACGAATTCTCCGGCGGCCAGCGCCAGCGCATTGGCGTGGCCCGGGCTCTGGCCCTGCACCCTTCGTTTATCGTCTGCGATGAGCCGATCTCAGCGCTCGATGTCTCGATTCAAGCGCAAGTGGTCAACCTGTTGGAAGACTTGCAGGAGAAATTCAATCTTACTTATCTATTTATTGCCCACGACCTTTCCATGGTGCGCCACATCAGCGACCGGGTGGCCGTCATGTACCTGGGCGTGATCGTTGAACTGGCCGACCGGCAGGATATTTATGAGAATCCGCTACATCCCTACACCCAGGCCCTCCTATCTGCCGTACCCATCCCGGACCCGGTAGTTGACTCCAAGCGAAAACGCACTATATTAAAAGGAGATGTGCCTTCCCCGGCCAACCCGCCATCGGGCTGCCGTTTTCGCACGCGATGCCCGATCGCCGAACAGCTCTGCGCCGAGCTACGTCCTGAATTCCGTGAGCTTAAACCTGGCCACTTTGTGGCTTGCCACTTTGCCGATCAGTTTGTGCAATAAAAAATCTATGGATTTATGGAAGGAGGTGAGGTCCAGAAGAAGATAAATCACCTTACCAAATCGAATTTGACGTAACTTTGTACATCCTTTCGAAAGAAAGAGGAGAGAAGAACGATGCGTAAACTTTATCTTTTGTTAAGCCTGTTCGTGATCGCCAGCTTTGTGCTGGCGGCTTGCGCGCCGGCGACCACGGGCGGTGAAACCGGCGGTGAAACCGGCGGCGAGACCGGCGGTGAAACCGGTGCCCCGGCATCAAAGGATCCCAACACCTTCGTGTATGTGACCTTTGGCGAACCGGACCTGCTCGACCCGGCGTTGGACTACGAAACCGCTGGTGGCGAAATCCTCCAGAACGTCTATGAGACCCTCGTGACTTACGTGGGACTCTCGGCGATCGAGGTTGAAGGCCTGCTGGCCGAATCCTATTCGGTTTCGGATGATGGCCTGACTTACACCTTCAATCTGCAACCGGGCGTGACCTTCCACGACGGCGCCACACTGGATGCCTCCGATGTGTCGTACTCCTTCGTGCGCGGCATGCTGCAGGGTGGCGGAAGCTCGCCGCAGTTCCTGATCATCGAGCCCTTCTGGGGCCTGGGGACCACCGATATCTCTGAAATGGTGGAAGTGGCGCAAGTACTCGGCCTCGAAGCCATTCAGGATGGTATCTCCACAGAAGAACTCGGCCAGATCCCCTATGAGCTTTACGACAACACCGAAGGGATGATGGCTGTCGACCCGGAGATCCTCACCGGCGTCTGCGAGACGCTGTACAGCAAGTTCACCACCGATGGCAATACCGTGAGCATGACCCTGGCTCTGCCCTGGGCTCCGTTCCTGACAACGATTGCAGGATATTGGAGCTCCGCCATGGACCAGGACTGGACAGCGGCCAACGGCGGTTGGGATGGAAGCTGCGACACCTGGGCTCCCTTCTATGCCATGCAGCCCGAGAACGATCCGATCTATGACATCGCCAATGGCACCGGCCCCTTCATGCTGGATCACTGGACCGCAGGTGAAGAGGTCGTCATGGTGCGCAACGACAACTACTGGCGCGAACCCGCAGCTCTTGAGCGTGTCGTGATCCAGCAAGTTGACGAGTGGAGCACCCGCTTCGCCATGCTGCAGGCCGGCGATGCTGATGCCGGCGCAGTGCCTCCCGAAAACCGCGCTCAGATGGATGCGCTCGTGGGCCAGGTCTGTGTTTGGGACGGCGGTTCCGAGAGCTACAGCTGCCAGCCGGTAACTGACTGGTGCGCTGACACCGGCGCTTATGCCGGCACCGACACCGAGGCCAGTGTTTGCGCGAGCCCCGATAACAGCAAGCGTTTCCGCCTGAACCTGGGACGCCCCAGCAACACCCGCTCGGATATCTTCTTCAACTTCAACATCGGCAACCCGGATGGCAGCAACACCTATCTGGGCTCCGGCGAGTTGAATGGCAACGGCATTCCGCCTGACTTCTTCAATGATGTCCACGTCCGCATAGCCTTCAACTACCTGTTCGACTGGGACACCGTCATCAGTGACCTGTTTGGCGGCGAAGCCGTCCAATCTCGCTCTCTGACGATCCAGGATATGCCTGGCTACAACGAGGATGATCCGGCTTACTCCTTCGACCTTGAGCAGGCTGCGGCTCACTTCCAGATGGCAGATGTCGACAAGGATGGCATCCCCGCTGGTGAAGATCCCGAAGGCGATATCTGGACCACCGGTTTCCGCTTCTCGGCTACCTACAACCAGGGCAACACGACCCGCCAGACTTTTGTGGAAATGCTGTCCTCCAATGCCAACGCGGTCAACGAGCTGTTCATTATCGAATCCGTAGGTTTGCCGTGGCCGGCCTTCCTGCGTTCGATCAATGCTCGCTTGGCTCCCATGTTCTTCGTGGGTTGGCATGAAGACATCCACGACCCGCATAACTGGTACGTGCCGTACCTGGTAACGTTCTATGCCAGCCGGCAGAGCGTGCCTGCAGAGATCCAGGATCAGTTCATCCCCTTGGTCAACGAAGGCGTGCTTTTGAGCGACCCGGCTGCCCGCAATGAGGTTTATCGCGAGCTGAACCAACTGGTGTACGACAATGCGCTGGGCATCATCGGCGTGTTGGCCACCAGCCACGGTTATGTGCCGCAGTACCTCAACGGTGTGGATAGCCTCGCCATCAACCTGGCGTGGAGCAACCTCTACTACTATCCTCTTTCGGAACAATAGTAGAGAGTTTCTAGTTAACCATTGCGTGGGGGGCTCACAGCCCCCCACGCAAGCATCGAGCATCCTGGGGCATGCAGAGCGGTCTTCGCAAGAAACCGTTGTTCAGGCAATAGGATGCGAGGCAAGTGTTATGACCACATATATTCTTAGAAGGTTGATGCTGGTTCCTGTGCTGCTGTTTGGCGTAACTGTGTTGATCTTTTCCATGCTGCAATTCTTGACGCCGGTTGAGCGCTCTGCGCTTTACGTGCGGGATCTGCCAAGGAATCAACGACAGCTTGAAGGCATCATCTTGCGCTACGGGCTGGATAAACCCCTTCCCGTTCAATATTGGAATTGGCTGGTTGGGACGAAAAACCCAGTGAACGGCGAAAGAGAAGGGGGGATCTTATTTGGCGATTTTGGCTGGTCGCGCACCGGGTCACAGCCGGTTGCCAAGTTGATCTCCTCCCGTTTTCCAAACACACTGGATCTGACCTTGTGGGCGGTGGCGCCGGTCATTTTGGTGGGCATCTGGTTGGGGGTGCAGGCCGCGGTTCACCACAATGGATTCATCGATCAAGCGGGACGTATATTTAGCATCGTTGGCGCTTCCTTTCCTACCTTTGTCGCCGGCTTATTGTTCCTGATGGTTTTCTATGCACAGCTGGAATGGTTCCCCCCTGGCCGGCTCTCCACCCAAATGCAAATTGCAATCAATTCACCCGATTTCCACAGCTATACATCGCTGCTAACCATCGACAGCCTGCTCAATGGGCGCTTTGATGTCTTCATCGATGCCTTAAAGCACATGCTCCTGCCCATCCTGACGCTTTCCTACCTCACCTGGGCCACTTTCCTGCGGGTGACACGATCCTCGATGTTGGAAACATTACGTATGGACTACGTGACGACGGCACGCGCCAAGGGTTTGCGCGAACATGACGTCATCTTTAAGCATGCCCGCCCGAATGCCATGATTCCCGTGATCACCCTGGCCGGGTTCTCGATCGTTGGTCTCATGGGCGGTGTGGTGATCACCGAAACGGTGTTCGATTTTCCCGGGATCGGCAAAGCCGCCGCTGAAGCCGCCGGCCAACTGGATGTGGTGACCGTTCTTGGATTTGCGCTGTTCAATGGGTTTATTTTGATCGTTGCGAATCTTGTGGTCGATATCATTTATGCGATGGTCGATCCGCGCATTCGCTTGTCTTGAGGTGGATGATGACTGGAATTACGACAACCCCTAAAGATCTCGGTCTGCAAGAAGAACTTTCTCGCATGAGAAAAGTGGGATCCCTCGAAAGGATCCTGGGGCCCGAAAACTATCGGGTTTTGACCGGGTTGTTGAAGACTCCCGCCTCGATCATCGGCTTTTTCCTGATCGCCATGTTCATCTTCATTGCGCTGGCCGCCCCATTTATCATCCCGCCGATCAATGCCAATCTGCCTTACACCATTCCCCAGGATGGGTACAAGGCCGAACCAAAGCCGCCTGGAACGCTTTGGGAACGCAATGCCCCGGATCTACCTTTCTGGTGGAAACCGATCATGGGAACAGACCAGTGGACTCATTTGATGGGTACCTCCCAAGGCCAGTACGATATCTTCTACGGAGTGATCTGGGGGACACGCAGCGCCCTCTCCTCCGGGATGATCGTGGTGATTGCGACCTTTGCCATCGGGATGATCGTCGGCTCGATCTCCGCCTATTATGGCGGCGTTGTCGATAATATTCTTATGCGCGTGGTGGATGTCTTCCTGACCTTGCCTTTCATTTTGGCCGCGCTGATCCTGGCTGCGGTGTTGGTCCCTAAGCTGGGCAGGAGTTTGGTTCCATCCATCATTGCCTTGATTACATTCGGCTGGATGGGATATGCGCGGGTTATACGCGGTGACATTCTCTCGATTAAGGAGCGAGATTTCGTGATGGCGGCCCGCGTGATTGGGGTCCGCGATGGACGCATTTTGTTCCGCCATATTTTGCCGAACGCAATATTCCCCTCCCTGGTTCTGGCCTCCCTGGCAATCGGTGACGTCGTTTTGAGCTTTGCGGCGCTTTCTTTCCTGGGTATCGGAACGGAAATCGGGTACGCGGACTGGGGACAGGTATTGAGTTTTGCCCGTAATTGGATCATCAGTCTGGAAACCTACTGGTATATCGTGGTCTTCCCCGGGATTACGTTGGTCCTGTTTGTGATGGGCTGGAACCTTGTAGGCGATGCATTGCGGGATGTGCTCGACCCCCGCATGCGCGGCAAGACGTAAAAGTTAACCTTCCCCATGCGCAATTTGTTGCGCTGGCTCTTCTTCCCTTTTGGGATCGCACTTGTGGCGTTGGTGCCATTCCAAGAGGGAAGTTCTTTTTCAAACCAGCTGCAGGAAACTCCATCCCCAACTTTTGACGCAGCCCGCTTGGCTGAGCCAACCATGCCTGCTGATCCCTCCCAGGCCGATTTGGGAGCCAGGGATTATTGGTTGTATTGCCTCCCTTGCCATGGGGATAAAGGGCAGGGATTGACTGATGAATTCCGCATGCTGTACCCGCCAGAGGAACAGACTTGCTGGCAGTCTGGTTGTCACGGTAACAACCCCTACGAGAATGGCTTCAGGCTTCCCACGGCCATTCCGCCGGTGATCGGTCCTTCGGCTCCGTTGAATAAATTTGCGGACGCCTCGGTGCTATATGCGTTTATTAACGCGTCCATGCCCTGGCACCAACCTGGCAGCCTGGAGCCGGAAATCTATTGGAGGCTGACCGCGTTTTTGCTGCGCGAGAACGGCTATGTAAACCCTTACGAGGAGTTGGGACCCGATAACGCGGGGTTCATTCCGATTGGCGGCGCCGGTGCCGAATTCGGGACTGAAGAAGTGGCTCAAGCCACTACTCACCCGACCCAGATCGTGCAGGATGAGCTGATCGAACCGGAAACCGGTCACCTGGTGGAAACCGGCCGATCTCTTGTAATTGGGATTGTGGTTATTGTGATGTTGTTATTTGTTGTAGCTGCGATGGCTTTATTGCGACGCAATAAAAGAAAACCACGGAGACACCGAGACATAAATTAAATTTCTCCGTGCTTCCGTGTCGGAGCCTGCCCTGACCCTGAACGAAGTGAAGGGGAACGGGTGGTTAAGGTTTTACTTATGCCAAGCATGGCGGGCAAATCCGCTAGGGTGGCGATTGTCGCGTCCGGTTTGATTGTATCCAGGTGATCGCGGTTGGCCGGGGTATCTGCCCGCCGCGTGAGCCAGATGCTCGTGAGCCCGGCATTTTGTGCTCCCAGAATATCGGCGCCCAGTGTGTCGCCGACCACGGCCACACCTTCGCGCGGCAATCTCCAATGCTCCAGTGCGATCTCGAAGATGCGCGGGTTGGGTTTGCGGATGCCGCAGGCGGCCGAACTCAGGACGAAATCTAGATAGGGACGCAGACCGGCATTATTGACTAGGGTCTGCACGTCGGCGTCGTCACTGGCGTTGGATACCACTGCCAATCGTAATCCGGAATCCCGCAGCGCCTCCAAGGTAGATTGCGCATCCGGCTCAGGTTTCCAATGGGCTTGCGAAACAGCATAAAGTTTTTCAAGGGCGGGCGCCAGCATTTCAGGCGTCACATCTGTGTAACCCAGGTCTGACAGCATGTCGCGCAAAATCCGCGCCGTCGTGTATTCAATGAATTCGGCTTCGCGCTGAGTGTAATATTCTTCCAGCTTTTTCTGGAATTCATCCAAAAACGAATGTCTGTCCAATTTGAATCCCTGCTGATTTAGGTGCGCTACCAATTCCTGGTTGGCACTTTGCATCACCTCATGCCAGGCACCATCGAAGTAAATCAGTGTTCCGCCCAGATCGAAAAGCACGGCTTTAGATACTTGTTTACTTGTTTCCCTGTCTACTTGCCCCACAATCAATATCCCCGCTCAAGATCGATTTTATTAAGCAGTTCTTCTCCGTCGACATAGCGGCGCAGGTTTTCCTTGAATAAAGTGAACGCTCGCTCCACATAGTGCGGGCTGAGACCTGCTACGTGCGGAGAAATCAGCACATTCGGCAGATCCCACAAACGGCTGTCAGCCGGCAATGGTTCTTCCGCAAAAACGTCCAGACCTGCAGCAGCGAATTGCCCCTTTTCCAGTGCATGGATCAAGGCTTCCTGGTCCACAACCCCGCCGCGGGATACATCTACAAGAATGGCGCTGGGTTTCATGGCGGAAAGTTGTTTTGCGCCCAGCATGCCACGGGTTTCCTGGGTAAGTGGTACCGTGACAACGACATAATCGCACTCCTTTAGGAGACTGCGTAATGCCTTGCCCGGGTACAGCCGTCGCGGTAAATCAGCTGCCGGGTCGCCTTGGCCGTCAACCTGATAATCAGTGGATTGCGCTTTCAGCAAGTCGCGTTTGCTGGCAAGAACCGTGACGCCGAAGGATTGCAGCAACCTGGCCAATCGCTGGCCAACGCTGCCGTAACCGATGATGCCTACCGTGCTGTTGAGTAATTCTTTAGGGACATAACGTTGTGAACGCTGTGTGGCCCACTGGTTGCGGCTTTGATCGGCAACCATTTCAGGCAAATGGTGGCCAAGCGCAAGCATGAGTGCCAGCGCATGTTCTGCCACTTGCGGGGCATTGGCTCCGCTCAAGGATGTGGCCTGCACGCTCACCTGGCGCAAGATGGGTTGATCCAGATGTTCTTCGATGCCGGCAAGATGAAACTGTATCCAGCGCATTTTCGGCGCCTGCTCAGGCTGCGGCAGGACGCGGATGGTGTAAAGGATCTCTACGGACGCCCACTCCTCCTCAGGGAGTTCTTGTCCTTGTGACAGAGGCCGGGAGACGACTTTGAAATCGGTAGCCAGTGAGTCCAGTTCGTCCAGCTGTTCCTGGCTAAATTGCACGGTGATGAGGATTTGTCGTTCGTCGTTCATGACACAAGTGGGTTAACGATTTAACCCCATAATCTATGAAACGTCGCAATTGCAGATGACAAAAACCCCGGAAAAAAGAGACCGCCGCTAAAGCCGGCGGTCTCAAATTCGGAGCACGTTCGGAGGGGTTTGAAAGACTGAGGTTCTTAGTCCTCTGCCCAGATTTCAACCCAGAACCATTCTGTGCCTTTTGGCCCCAAGCCAAACAAAGTTCCGCCGTCGCTGCGCAGCATCCAATATCCTTTATACGAGCCTTGTTCGTTAGGGGCGCTCATGACCACCTTAAGCGTCACGTGCTCGCCAGGCAGGATCCCCTTAGCAGGCATATCCACTGCCACGTCTTCAAAGGATTCAACGTTGTCGGCGTCCATCTGTTCACCGTCGATGAATACCACTGAGTAGAAAGAATTCCAGGTGCAGGTGCCTATGTTCTTGAAGACCCAGGTCTTTGTGAAGGGAACGCCCACTTCATATTTGGCCCCATCCTGGGGGGTTTCCCACGTAAGCTCGGCTCTCAAACAGCCCAGGCTGCTGCCGCCCGAGGATTGCTGCTGAGTGGGTTTGGGCGTATTGGTGGGTGGCGTGCCTGTGACGCTGGGTGTTGCCGTCGGCAGTTCCGGCGTGCTGGTGGCTGTAGGCGTCTCGGGCGTTGCTGTGGGCGTTGGGGAGGCTGCTGCCGCCGTTTGAGTAAGGCTGTCAGCGAAGATCTGAGCGGCCTGAGTAAGCACCGCAGCAGAAGTTTCCGCTTCGCTGGGGCCGCAAGCGGCCAGCACTAGCCCCGTTAGCAAAATGGGAAGCAAGGCAATTGCATGTCTTTTGGTCAAGTCGAAACCTCTAGCCCTGAAAATGAGCGGACATTATATCCTCTGGATATCTCAATTGTCACACGCCGAAAGCCAACTTAATGTTTGTGAAGACATAGCCATACGGGATCCGCAAGAACGTTAATCTTTTTTATCGGTTGTGCTACTCAATCACGGTATTGATCTGCTCATGCATGTAGAGTTGCAGATAGTAGTGGCCGCCAGCATTTTTGCCAGTTGACCCGGAGCCTTTCCAGCCACCGAACGGCTGGAAGCCCGGCCAGGCGCCGGTTGTGGCGCCCTGCGGGCGGTTGGCGTATGTCACGCCTGCCTCAATGTTGTCGAAGAACCACTGCGCCTCTTCGCCATTTCCATAGAAGCCGGCGGTAAGGCCGAAGTCCACATCATTGGCCAGAGCCATGCCTTCGTCGAGGTCCTTGATCTTGTGGATCATCGTGATGGGCAGGAACATTTCGTATTTCCACAAGCGATGATCGGTGGGGACGTTTGCGGCGATTGTTGGCTCGCAGAAGTAACCTTTTCCGCGTTCGCCATCGGTTAACACCTTTCCGCCTGTTAAGAATTCACCAGCCTGCGAAAGCTCTTCAGTAAAATTCTTGAAGTTGTCGTAGGCTCCTTGGTTGATGACCGGGCCTAGGAAGATATCTTTTCCAGTGGGGTCGCCAACTTTAAGCTTGCGTGTAGTTTCCACCAGCTTCGTCACCAGATCGTCATAAACGGGCGCTTCCACGTAGATGCGCGAAGCCGCCGAGCATTTCTGGCCCTGGTTGCCGAACGCCGAACGGTACAGGCCTTGCACGGCGCGATCAAGGTCTGCGTGGCGTGAAACGATGGCCGGATTCTTTCCGCCCATTTCGAGGATGGTGGGGCGCGGATAGCGGCCTTTGGCAAAACTGCGATAGATGCCCATGCCCACGTCGACGGAGCCGGTAAATGTGACCCCGTCAACCAGCGGACTGTCAATCAGCGCCTGTCCCATGACAGAGCCGCGACCAGTAAGGTAATTGACCACACCATTGGGAAAACCCGCGTCGCGGAAGCATTCGGCTAGGAGCCGGGACGTCCAGGGTGTGTCCTCTGCAGGCTTGTAAACAACGGCGTGGCCCGCTACCAACGCGGCGCCAACAGGCCCTGCCGTGAGCGCGGCCGGGAAATTAAAGGGACTGATGACCACCCAAACGCCGTAGGGTTTGAGTTTGGAAAGGTTGGCGGCTTTGTAACCCTTAAGCGGGTCGACGCCCATTTTGACGACAAATCCCTTGTTGGCCTCCATTTGGTCGCAGGCATAACGCATCAGATCGGCAGCCTCGGCAGCATCGGCCAGTGCTTCCATGCGGTTTTTGCCCGCCTCCAGGGACGTCACCGCGCCGAATTGATAAATATGGTCATCGATGAGGTCAGCGGCTTTGCGCACCAGGGCCACCCGCTCCTCCCACGGCCGTCGTCCCCAATCTCGGGCCGCACGTCGGGCAGCCTCGAGTGCATCCTGGGCTTGCTCGGCAGTGGCTCGCTGGAAGATACCCAGCACCATTCTGGCGTCGATTGGAGAGATATTTTCCTTCTTTTCCGTGGAGAAAACATCCTTGCCATCAACGAACATGCCGTATTCTTTGCCAACGGAGGCTTTGGTCTGTGCCACTGCCGCCTCATAGCCCTTATGGAGCTCCTCTGGTGGATCGAACATCGTGGCATATGTGAGCCTGAATTTGCCATTTTCGGCCATGGAAACGTCTCCTGAAATGGTTTAGCGGTCTTTACCAGCACCTAGTATAGCTGAGGGATCGCGGAGTCAAAAAGGGACAAAGGTCAAATAGCGGTGAGATAACAGAGTTGACGATCGCCCTCAGACTGCAGACCCTAAGGGTTCCACCGCGCAGTTCTTTGCAAATGTCCTTCATCGTCACATAATCCCCTTAACGAGGTTAGTAGGCTAAACCCTTAGGGTTTTTTTGCCGCGCCATCAGCTTTGGCCAACTGGAGAAATGGTATTGTCCTCTCTATCCAGGTACGCACCTGCTGCCGCCTTGCAGCACTACGGATAAGTTTCATGAAGCGCAAGGCACGTTCTTCGCGACTGATCTTTGAACGGCTATAGGTGCGGAACTGGTAGTCCTGGGAGAGCGTCTGGATCTCATTGCTCAGGTCAGGGATCAGTTTCGCCAGCGCCTGAGAACGTTGTTCCGGCGTGTCTCCCGACTTGGGTGCAGCGCCCAGCCAACGCAGAGCCTGGTTGATCTGAAGGAAAGCGCGCTCAACAGGCGACAGCGCGCTGTAACGCGCCCATCTGGCGATTGGATCGGGGACCGCGATGTCCAGTCGGGCAAAACCCTTTGTGACGAGTTCAGGAATTCCCAAGCCCTCCTGAATTCGCTTCCAATTCAAAAGAAGAGCAGCGCCGATGGCGAATAAAACCAACATCCCGAAGATTGGCCTCAGCGGGTTGGGCAGCACAACTGGCGCCGATGTTTCAGCATCCTCAGCTTTGGCAGCCAGAGCTGGTTCGTCCGCTTCACTGGGAACCAGTGGCCCCGCCAACCCTAGGCGCAACAGGCGTAGCAATTCCTCTTCGCTTAGGTTTTCAATGGGAGTATCTGCCGGCCGTGTTAGCGGCGTCTGGTTGGCAGTCGGCTCGAATTCAACCCATCCAATGTCGGGGAAAAATACTTCCGGCCAGGCGTGCGCATCGCGCAGACGCACAACATACGCAAGCCTTCCCTCAGCGGTTTCAGGTTCGCCTTGAGCATATCCAACAGCCAACCGTGCAGGTATTCCCAGGCTGCGCAACATAAGGACCTCAGCAGTGGCGTAATAATTGCAGAACCCTTGTTTTTGATCGAATAGCATCCACTCGATCGGATCGCGGTTTACAGGTGCGATTGGCATTTGATCGACATACTCGATTTCCCTGCGCAGGTAAATGGTAATGACGACGGCGATGTCGTAAGGAGTTTCCTGCCCCTGGGAAAGTATTTGCGCTAGCTCGGCAATTTGCGGGCTGAAGTCAGTAGGAAGTTGCAAGTATCGTTCGCTGACCCATGTGGGGTAAGCGGTTCCGGCCGCTCGCAATTGATCGGATGTGGGCACAGCCACTGAAGCTTGCACCACGTATGTCTCTCCGGGGAGGACAGGAGATTGGGCGAATAATGCGGCGAGGTCCTGATAGCCGTCTTCGTTTTGTGCAAAGGAAAATTCCGCGGCGCGATCCAACGCAATTGGCTGGGAAACCGCGTGGAGCAATTCCAGATTTTCATCAGCCATGACCTGGAACTCAACTAACGTGCGTCCTCTAAAATCCGTGAACTGATCGGGGTCTACGTCGCTCCAGACTTCACGCTTCTCGTAGTCGCTAGTCCAGATTCCATTTTCGTACCGGTCGTAAACTCGGTCGCGCCAATAAGGGCGAACTAGGAACTGAGCACTCGCGTTGACTTCCGCCGTGAAGAGAATGTCTGATGATTGAGGAATTCCGCGCCCAAGCAGGAATTGCTCACCAAAATAATTGCGGGCGCGTGGCAGCCCACCCTGTAATGGGAAAAATACACGCCCGATTTCGTCCCTGACCGAGGTCCATGGAGTTGTGAGGGAAGTCCAGAATGATTCGATCGAATTTAGTGAAGAAGCCAGGGTCGGTGTCCCCCAGGCTAAAAGCACTAGAATGGCAGCGGAAAGAAAAGATAACCGGGTCAGACTGCTGCTCAGTTCAAAGGGAACATAAACTCCGGCTCTCTCCCATCGCATTCGATTTCGTAACAATTGCAAACGGGTCTGTAATAGCAGAAGGCACAGCGAAAAAAGCGCCAGCAACCAGGCCTTCCATAGATCCCTGGGGTCGTAAGTCTGAACCACCAACGCGGCCAGGCCAAAGGGTATCAGCGCGCCCCACAGATCAGCGCGCCGCGCCAGGCGGTAACCTGCATTGAGACCGAAGACCCAAAACAAGATCGCCATGGCCGTAATGAATAACAATGGGTCCTCAACATTTTCGCCATCCCCAAATTGGCTGATGGCAAAACCAAGTCTGTCGCCGAGATCGCGCAGGCGTACTGTCCATTCCTGATCTGCAAAAAAAGCCAGGCCAAGCTGCCAGGGCACGAAGAAGAGCCCATAGAGTAAACCAAAGGCGGTGCTCAGCCAGCCGGTGAACAGAGAGCGGCCAAGGGCAAAGCCGGCAATGCATCCTAGTACGGCCAGAAAGGAGACCAGGAACAGGTGATCCGTGGCCTGGGTAGCGACCAGGCGGGCACCGGCCAGTAGGACACAAGCCATTGCAAGCATGGCCGCAGGCCAATCCCAACTGAGTAGGCGGGGGTGGTTCGCGTTTTTCAAGGGTTCGTTTGCGGAAAGTTGCACAATCGCCAACTTATGGTAGAATGCCGCCGAACTGGGTATGGTGCGCCTTAAGTACGGCCCAGCGGCGCTCGGGTTCATTCTATTAGAGAGTAACAATGAATCACATAGGATGTTTATATCCTCTGAATGCAAAGGCGTCCAATACACAACCCGAACTGAAGGATTGGCATGCTGAGTAACTGGATCTTTGTCGGAATTTTCATCTCAATAGCCGCCGTTTTTCCTCTTTTGCCCATAGTGCTGGCCCGCTTTTTGGCGCCGCGCAAGCCCAACCCCATCAAGCTGGATACCTACGAGTGCGGTATGGAGACTGTGGGCGACACCTGGGTGCAGTTCAAGGTGCAGTATTACATTTATGCCCTCGTCTTTTTGGTGTTCGACATCGAGACCGTCTTTCTGTTCCCTTGGGCGGTTGCCTTCGATGTGCTGCCGCTGTTTGCGGTGCTCGAAGGCGTGCTGTTCATCGTGATTCTGGTTGGTGGTCTGCTTTACGCCTGGCGAAAAGGCGCCCTTGAGTGGGCATAATTATGGTGGAGAGAAGGCTGAGGTTCGCGCACCAGCCTTCTCTTTTTGCTGCCTACTGACGGAATAAGCCATGTCATTCATCAACGACCCGATTGGTTTCCTGGCCGAATGGATTACCAACTTCCTGAGTGGTTTCCTGCCAGAGGCTTGGGTTATTTTTATTGTCACATTGCTCGGGGTGATCATTACCGCGTCATTCGGCCTGATCATTGTCATCTTCCTGATCTGGCTGGAGCGCAAGATTGCCGCGCGCTTCCAGGACCGGCTGGGACCGAACCGCGCCGGGCCGTATGGATTGTTGCAGACCTTCGCGGACATGATTAAGCTGATCACTAAAGAAGACGTAGTTCCCGAGAAGGCCGATAAATTGACCTTCAATATCGCTCCGATCCTTTCCGTAGTTGCTGTGTTGCTGATCTGGGCGGTGGTCCCGTTTGCCCCTGGATGGATCGGCACGGATCTCAATGTCGGTGTGCTTTACATCGCGGCAGTCGGTTCATTCGGCATCTTGTCCATCCTGATGGCGGGCTGGTCGTCGAATAACAAATATGCGCTGTTGGGCGCCTTTCGCGCCGTGGCGCAATTGATTTCGTATGAAGTGCCGATGCTGATCACCTTGATGGTTCCGGTGTTGCTGGCACGCGATATGGGCATGATGACCATCGTTGAGTCGCAGAACCTCTGGTACATCGCACTGGCGCCGATCTCTGCGATCATCTTTATGGTCTCGTCAATTGCCGAGGTGGGGCGCACCCCGTTCGACCTCATTGAAGCCGAATCGGAAATCGTGGCCGGATATCACACCGAATACACGGGCATGAAGTTCGGTATGTTCTTTGCTGCGGAATTCTTGCACGCGTTTACTATCGGGGTCATCTTCGCTATCTTGTTTCTCGGAGGCTGGCGTGGCCCCGGCGCAGAAGAGTTCCGTTTGCTGGGTGTTGTGTATTTGATGCTCAAGGGCTTGCTTGGATATTTCATCGTCATGTGGGTACGCAGCACGCTGCCACGCATTCGCATTGACCACATGCTGGCGTTCAACTGGAAGTTCCTGACGCCGCTTTCTTTAATGCTGCTGGTGATGACCGCCATTCTTGACAAAATATTTGGCGATACCGCACTACGCCTACCCTTGCTCCTGGCTGGAAACGTACTGGTGCTTTTTCTGGGTTGGCTGGCCTTGCGTTGGGCTTCACGCCGTCAGACAAAAACACGCCGTGTATTCAAGAAGCGCCCTGTGGCCAAACCAGCCTGAACTGTCGGGGAACATTGAGGAGCTCGCGATCCAATGACAGTTGAACAGGCTGTTTTTCTTTTCACCAGTTTCCTGATCTTGTTTTCCGGCTTCATGATGGTGACGCGCCAAAACCTGGTCCACGCCGCGTTGTACCTCGTCGTGGCTCTATTTGGGGTGGCGGTGATCTTCGTGTTGCTTGAAGCGGGATTCCTGGCCGTGGTGCAGGTGCTGGTTTATATAGGCGCCATCGCCATCTTGATGATCTTTGCCGTCATGCTTACCCGCGGCAACGCCACCGAGGAGCAGGAAAGTATGAACGCGGGGTTTGGATGGGCGATGCTGCTTTCCGCCTTGTTCGCCTTTGCCCTGATTGTGATGCTGGGCCAATGGGCGGATATTGGCGCCATGGCGCCCGCCCTGGATGCTGGTCGCAGCACAATCGAGGAGCTGGGTTCCGCCCTGGTGTCGCCGGATGGCTATGTGATCCCCTTCGAAGTGGCTTCGGTGCTGTTGCTGGCCGCGCTGATCGGCGCGCTAGTGGTGGCCCGCCCGCAAAAGGGAGGTAAGTAGCAGAATGATCCCGCTTTCCTGGTATCTCTACCTGGCCGCCGGCCTGTTTGGCCTGGGCCTTTACGGCGTGTTGGCGCGCAAGAATGCCATAGCCATCCTGATGGGTGTTGAGCTGATGCTCAACGCGGTGAACATCAATATTGTGGCCTTTTGGCGCTACCTGACCCCGCAGAACATGAGCGGCCAGGCTTTCGCCGTGATGGTGTTCGCAGTAGCCGCCGCCGAGGTGGCGGTGGGCCTGGCGCTGGTCATCTCCATTTACCGCCGCCGCAAGACGGTGGATGCAGACGAGATCAATTTGATGAAGTGGTAGGCGTTTTCATGACGACAGAAACCCTGATCTGGTTGGTCCCTCTCCCGCCGCTGCTGGTCTTCTTCCTTATATTGCTGTTTACGCGCCGCAATAACGCCCTCAGCCACACTTTGGGGGTGGGTGCCGCTTTCCTCTCCTGGCTGATCGGCATGCTGGTCTTCCTGGCAGCCATCGGCGTGGAGCATCTAGGCGAACATCCCTTCACGTCTTCGGTGGGATGGCTGCCGACCGGTGCGGAAGTCTTCCCCGTCGGGGTGCTGATCGACCCGCTTTCGGCGGTGACGCTCTTTTTTGTTGCCTGGACCGTGCTGATGATCTTTATTTACAGCATCGGTTATCACAACTTTGGCCAGCCCAAGGGTGAGCACGACGTGCCCGGCCTGCCGCCCCACGGCGCCACGCAGCACGGCCACGCAGTGCCTTCGGTGGAGCCGATGTATGCGCGCTTCTTCGCTTTCATCGCCCTGTTCGCCTTCGGCATGTACACTCTGGTGATCTCCGATAACTTGCTCACCCTTTTCGTGGGTTGGGAGATCATGGGCCTGTGTTCTTATTTGCTGATCGGCTTCTGGTATGCCAAGCCCAGCGCCCGTGATGCGGCCATCAAAGCTTTCATCACCACGCGCGTGGGCGACGTATTCATGCTATTGGGCATTGTGGCGCTGTATGCCGCCACTGGCACCTTGAATTTCCGCCAGATCTTGTACAACCCTGCGCTCCTGGAGCAATTGGCCAGTACGCCCAGCGTGATCGCCGGCCTCTCCGTTGCCGGGCTGATCGGCCTGCTACTTTTCATCGGCACCGTGGGCAAATCGGCGCAGTGGCCGCTGCATGTGTGGCTGCCGGATGCCATGGAAGGCCCCACCCCCGTTTCCGCCATGATCCATGCGGCCACCATGGTGTCTGCCGGTGTTTACATGGTGCTACGCATGTTCCCGCTGCTCTCGGCGGGTTGGCATCACGGCGGTGAACTGACCTCTACGATGACGATGATGGCCTTCATCGGCGCCTTCACCGCGCTATTTGCCGCCACCATCGCCCTGACGCAAAAAGACATCAAACGCGTGCTGGCTTATTCCACCATCTCGCAGCTGGGCTACATGATCGCTGCCCTAGGAATCGGCGCTTATGTGGCAGCCGCCTTCCACCTGGTGACCCATGCTTTCTTCAAAGCCCTGCTCTTTTTAGGTTCCGGTTCGGTTATCCACGGTATGGAACACGGAGTGCTACACACCGGTGAGCACGTCGATGCGCAGGATATGTTCAATATGGGCGGCCTTAAGAATAAAATGCCGATCACTTTTTGGACCTTTGTCATTGGCGGCTTTGCGCTTTCCGGTTTTCCCCTGATCACTGCCGGTTTCTGGTCGAAGGATGAGATCCTGGCGGATGCCTTTGGCAACGGACACCTGTTGGTCTTTCTTACATTGGCAGTGGCCGCCTTGTTGACTGCCTTCTACACCATGCGCCAGATCACGCTGACTTTCCTGGGCGAGCCACGCACCAAGGCTGCTGCCCACGCCAGTGAATCGGTGCCCAGCATGACCGCGCCGTTGGTGGTGCTGGCCGTGTTTGCCATCGCCGCGGGATGGGTGGGCATTCCGGAGCATTTCCCCGGGCTGGGCGGCTTGCTGCCCAGTTGGTTCCACGAGTTTGTTGGCGGCACCCTGGTTGAGCATCCGGAAGCGGTGGCCTTCAACATCATCCCGCTGCTGGTCTCGCTGGGTGTGGCGCTGGGGGGGCTGGCCTTGGGCTGGCTGGTCTATCGCAAAGCCGGCCAGCTGGACCCGCTGCGCAAACCGTTGGGAGCCATCTATGCTTTGCTCGAGAACAAATACTATTTTGACGAAATTTATGATGCGGTTTTCGTGCGCCCGGCGCAGCGCCTGGCAGAAGGCTTCAGCTACTTGTTCATTGACCGCCAGGTGATCGATGGCTTCCTGCATCGCGTGGCGCGCGGTGCCTTCTCACTGGGGTCCATCTTCCGCAATTATTTTGACGCGCCGGTGGTGAACGGCTTCGGCGACTTCACCGCGTCCGTCACCCAATCCTTCGGCCGCATGCTGCGCAAAGTGCAGACCGGCCAGGTGCAGCAATATCTGCTTTTCGTCGCTCTCCTGGCTTTTGGCGGCCTCTTCTATTATTTGCTGAACGCACTGCAATAAACGACTATGGGCTTCATCACCGACAATCTCCTCTCCCTGATCTTGTTCAGCCCCCTGGTGGGTGGGCTGCTCGTGCTCTTGTTGCCCGGCGAAAACAAGAACCTGGTGCGCCGCGCCGCGCTGGCTGTGAGCCTGGTGCCTTTCATCCTCACCCTGGTCGCCTGGTTTGGTTTCAGCGCCGCGCCCGAAGTGGCCGGCTTTCGCTTCCAACAGGAGGTCGCCTGGTACCCCGCCATTAATTCCAGCTTCCATCTGGGCGTGGATGGACTTTCGCTCAGCATGGTACTGCTAACCACCTTGCTGGCGCCCCTCGCTATCCTGGCTTCATTTAGTGTGGAAGAAAAGATCAAGCCTTACATGGCTTTGTTCCTGGCGCTGGAAACCGGCATGTTGGGTGTGTTCCTCTCCTTGGATCTCTTGCTGTTCTTTGTGTTCTGGGAACTGGGCCTGGTACCGATGTATTTCCTCATCGACCAATGGGGCAGCAAGACCGGCGAACGCGAGCTGTGGGGTGGCATGAAAGTCAGCGCTCGCCGCTATGCCTCTTTCAAGTTCATGGTTTACACCATGGCTGGCTCACTGGGCCTGTTACTCGCCATCCAGATGCTCGGCGTGGTCTCCGGCACCTTTGACATGCTCGCCTTGTTCCAAAGCTGGCCGGGCCTCAGCGGGTCCCTGTTTGGCCTGCCCATCGAAACCGTAAAAGCCATTGCCTTTTGGGCGTTCACCATTGCTTTTGCGATCAAGGTGCCCGTGTGGCCCTTCCATACCTGGCTACCCGACGCCCATACCGAAGCGCCCACCGCCGGCTCGATGATCCTGGCCGGTGTGCTGCTGAAACTGGGAGCTTACGGATTCCTGCGTCTGGTGCTGCCGCTCTATCCGGCTGAGGCGACGCAATATGCGCCGATCCTGGCCATCTTGGCGACCGCTGCCATTATCTTCGGCGCGCTTTCCGCTTTTGGCCAGCGAGATTTCAAGCGATTGGTGGCTTATTCTTCGGTGAACCACATGGGCTTCGTCGTCCTGGGGATCGCCGCGGCGGCTTATGCCGCCGGCACCGAGAGCGCCACCATTGCGCTGGACGGCGCCGTGCTGCAAATGTTCAATCACGGCATCTCAGCGTCCGCCATGTTCTTTCTGGTCGGCGTCATCTATGAGCGCACGCATACCCGCGACCTGGAGGCCTGGGGCGGGCTCTTCCCCTTGCTGCCGGTGTTCGGCGGGCTGCTGATCTTTGCCTCCATGTCTTCGCTGGGCCTGCCCGGTTTGAATGGTTTTGTTTCCGAATTCCTGGTGGTGCGCGGCGCCTGGCCGATCTTCACGTGGCTGACTGCATTGAGCATGGTCGGCCTGTTTTTCACCGGCGCCTATATCCTCAAAGGGATCGCAAAGACTCTGCACGGGCCGCTGAATGAAAAGTGGCAAGGCCATCTGACCGATATCAGTCGCCGAGAAGTGCTGGTGCTAGCGCCGCTGGTGGTGCTGATGCTGTGGCTCGGCCTTTGGCCGGCTTGGCTCTTGGCGGTGATCAACCAGGCGATGATTGGCCTGTTTGGATGATCTACTTCAGGTGAATTAATGCAGATCCCGTACATTCTCAGCGCCATCGTCTTCCTGCCCATCCTGGCCGGCGCCGTGTTGCTCTTCCTGCCGCCCAAGAACCACCGGCTCATCTACCGCGTGGCGCTGGGGGTCGGCCTCGTTGCCTTCTTGCTATCCCTCTTCGTCTTCTTCACCTTCGACACGAACGGCCCGCGCTACCAGTTCGAGGAGCAATACAACTGGCTGCCGGCGCTCGGCATCTCTTATCACGTGGCCGTGGACGGCATTACTGCGCCGCTGGTGCTGCTCACCGGCGTGGTCATCTTCACCGGCGTGATCATTTCGCAGCGCATCGATGAGCGGCCGCGCGAGTTCTTTGCCTTCCTGTTCATCCTGGCCAGCGGCGTATTCGGCGTGTTCGTAGCGCTGGATATCTTTGCCCTGTTCTTCTTCTACGAGATCGCTGTTTTTCCCATGTATCTGCTCATCGCTTTGTGGGGCTGGAAGCAGACCCGCGAATACGCGGCGATGAAGCTGACCTTGTATTTATTCATCGGCTCAGTAATTGCCCTGGTAGGCGCCCTGGCCATGTATTTCGCTTCCGGCCTGCA
>Ga0209619_10000814_pt1 | contig 22392 bp, 22 predicted proteins | sample Rifsed16ft3_FD_184011 | JGI IMG/M metagenome (GOLD analysis project Ga0209619, IMG submission 184011) | Soil microbial communities from Rifle, Colorado, USA - sediment 16ft 3 (version 2) | ecosystem: Environmental > Terrestrial > Deep subsurface > Rock core/Sediment | place: Rifle, Colorado... | reverse complement strand
CGGTTCCGGCTCGATCCTCGATCTCCCAGGCGTGATCGAGGGTGTGCCACGCCGCGTATCGCACGGCGAACCGGGGCCACCATCGCGCGCCGCCGCGGGGGCCGAAGTCGGGGAGATCGCCCCGGGCCCGGGCGCCTAGGCCCTGCACGTACGCCTCCCGGATCTCCTCGGGGTTCGCGCCGCGGGGAGCCTTGCCACCCAGCTTCCCGAGGTACGCGCGGTCGGACTCAGCGACGTGCGCGCGGATCTTCGCGAGGTCGCGCCCGCCGCCGCGCGGTCCTGTGCGCAGCTCGACGCCCTCGGCCCAACGCGCCTCGGCGTCGAACGCCGCCCAGCACGCGCGCAGGATCGCCTCGAGGCGCGCGAGGTCGCGCGAGGTCGAGGGTCGCTCGTCGCCACCCGGGGGCGTGCCGGGCGCGCCGAACTCGGTGGACGCGTTCCCGCGGTTCCGCTCGACGACCTCGACCGCGGAAACGGAGCGAGGCTGCTCGAAGCCCTGCACGTGGGCGCCGAGGACCGCCGCGTACCTGGGTGCGTAGGCGAGCAGCGCGTCGAGCGCGCCGGCTTCATCACGCCCCGAGCGGCACCACCCGGGCCAGTCGAGGGCCGTCGCGAACGTGCGCCTGCTCCCGACCTCGAGCGCGACCTTCACCGTGGCGTCCACGGCCTCATCCTGAACGACCGGCGACGGTGGTGCCCAGATCCCTATTTCACCTCGGCGCAACGGACGCGAGATGGGGTCTTGCGCCGGAGGGGTTTGCAGGTGCATAGTCCGTGGGTCCGAGCTACGCGCTCGGCATGGACGGCGGCGCGACGCGGGCACGCGCCGCCGTCTCCTTGTCTCTCGCGCCTCGCGTCCGGTCCTGCCTCAGCGGGTGCTACCCTGTCGGACCCGGGCGCGTAGCTCAGTGGGAGAGCGCTCGCCTCACACGCGAGAGGCCGCAGGTTCGAAACCCGCCGCGCCCACGGGTGCTTGTCGCACCGGGCCAGCCGGGTTTACAGCCGGCGGGACGGTGTGCGAGGGTTCCGCCGAGACCAGAGGAGGCACGCCGTGTCGGATCGTCTGAAGCAGAGCCTCATATCCTCCCGCAGCGAGATCGAGGCCGGCCTGGCCGAGGCCGAGGCGGAACTCGCCCGCACCCGCCAGCGCGCCCGCGAGCTCGAGGAGCTCATCGCTCTGGGCACGGCCACGCTTCTGGCCGCCGAGATGATCTCCGGCGGCACGCGACCGGCGCCGGCCCCGGCTCCCGCGGCCGCACCGGCCGCCGCGGCGCCGGGCGGGGCCGCGGCCGACCTCGCGGCGGCTCACGAGAAGTCCAAGGACGAGCTGCAGTCGCGCCTGTCCAAAGCCCAGAAGTAGCACGTACCCAGCTCGCAGGACGCCCGTCGCGCTCGCGGCGGGCGTCCCCGCGTTCCGGTCCGGCTCTCGCGCCCGCGCCGGGGCAACGCGTCCGTGCGGCCACGCGTCCGGTAGGTTGGGAAGGTTCGCCCGACGAGGGGGGTGACGATGTCCGTCGTGAACGAGGTCGTCCCGTTCGCTGCCGCGGCGCGGGCCGTCGGCCTGACGAAGATCTACGGCGAGGGTGACGCCTCCGTCCGGGCGCTCGACGACGTCTCGGTCGAGTTCGAGCGCGCGCGGTTCACCGCGATCATGGGGCCCTCGGGCTCGGGCAAGTCGACCCTGCTCCACTGCATGGCCGGGCTCGACGCCCCGACCGGCGGGAACATCTTCATCGGTGAGGTCGACCTGACGACCCTTTCGGAGAAGAACCTCACGCTGCTGCGCCGCGAGAAGGTGGGCTTCGTCTTCCAGGCGTTCAACCTGGTGCCGACGCTGAGTGCGGCCGAGAACATCACGCTGCCCCTGGACATCGCCGGGGACGATCCCGACCAGGCGTGGTTCGACCTGGTCGTGGACACCATCGGCCTGCGCGACCGGCTCTCGCACCGGCCTAGCGAGCTCTCGGGCGGCCAGCAGCAGCGGGTCGCCAGTGCCAGGGCCCTGGTGAGCCGTCCCGAGATCGTGTTCGCGGACGAGCCCACCGGCAACCTGGACTCCAGATCGGGGCACGAGCTGCTTCGGTTCCTGCGCAGCGCCGTGAAGGACCACGACCAGACGATCGTGATGGTGACCCACGACGCCGTCGCGGCGAGCTTCGCCGACCGCATCGTGTTCCTCGGGGACGGCCGGATCGTGGACGAGATGTTCGAGCCCACGACCGAACGCGTGCTGGACCGCCTGAAGTCGCTGGAGGCCTAGCCGCCGTGTTCCGGGCCGCGATCCGCAGCCTGTTCGCGAGGAAGGTCCGGCTGCTGCTGACCGCGCTCTCGATCGTGCTCGGCGTCGGGTTCGTGGCCGGGACCTACGTGCTCACGGACACGATGACGAAGGCCTTCGACGACATCATCGTCACGAGTTCCACAGGCCTGGACGTCCTGGTCCGGGCGGAGAACGCGTTCGACACGGAGTTCCAGGGCGGGACCGAAGAGCGCGCGGCGATGGCCCAGACCGTGCTCGAGACCGTCGCGGACGTCGATGGCGTGGCCGAGGCCTACGGCGACGTGATCGGGTACGGGCAGATGGTGGATCCGGCCACCGGAGACCCCATCGGGACGATGGGCCCTCCGACCTTCGGGGGGTCGTTCAGCGAGATCGGCTCGCTCACGATCCGGACCGGCCAGCCGCCCGTCGGGCCGGACCAGGTCGCGATCGATGCGGGCACGGCCGAGCGCTACTCGATCGACGTGGGGGACCGGATCCAGGTCCTGTTCGAAGGGCCTCCGGGCGAGTTCGAGGTCGTGGGACTTGCGGCGTTCGGGGAATCCGACAGCCTCCTCGGCGCGACGATCGCGCTGTTCGACCTGCCCACGGCCCAGACGGTGCTCGGCAGGACCGGTCAGCTCGACTCGGTCTCGGTGGTCGCCGAGGAGGGCGTGTCGCCGACCGAGCTCCAGCGAAGGATCGCGGAGGTGCTTCCCGACGGCGTCGAGGCGATCACGGCGGCCGCCTACGTCTCGGAGCAGCAGGATCAGGTCCAGGAGGGGCTCGGGTTCTTCCGGACCGCGCTGCTAGTGTTCGCGTTCGTCGCGCTGTTCGTCGGCTCGTTCATCATCTTCAACACGTTCGCGATCATCGTGGCGCAGCGGACCCGCGAGCTCGGACTGCTCCGCGCACTGGGCGCCAGCCGTCGTCAGGTGATGGTCTCGGTGGTCGTGGAGGCGATCGTGGTCGGGCTGGTGGCTTCGGCGATCGGGGTCCTCGTAGGCATCGGGATCGCGATCGGACTGCAGGCGCTCCTGAGGGGGATCGGGCTGGAGCTGCCCGGCAGCGCGACGGTCATCCAGGTCCGCACGGTGGTGGTGTCCATAGTCGTCGGCACGCTGATCACGGTGATCGCCTCGGTCGTCCCGGCGCGCCGCGCCGCACGGGTTGCGCCGATCCAGGCGCTTACGGAGTCGCAGGATCACCTCGGGCGGTCCCTGCGGTTCCGGGTCATCAGCGGGCTCGTGGTGCTGGCCCTGGGCGTCGGCCCGGTTCTGTACGGGCTGTTCGGCCAGCCCGAGGACGCCCTGCAGCTCGTGGGCATCGGCGTGCTCCTCACATTCATCGGGGTCGCGATGCTCACGCCGCTGATCGCGAGACCCGTGGCCGGGACGCTCGGGGCCCCGATCCGCCGAGCGGGCGTGCCGGGCAAGCTGGGGCGCGAGAACGCGATGCGTAACCCGCGGCGGACCGCGGCCACCGCGTCGGCCCTGATGATCGGCCTCGGGTTGGTCGTGTTCGTGGCCGTGTTCGGCGAGTCGGCGAAGGCCTCGACCGACGCCGTCCTCGAGCGCACGTTGAAGGCCGACTTCATCCTGACCTCGCCGTCGTTCACCGGCTTCAGCACGTCGGCGGCCGGCGGACTGCGAGGTGTCCCGGGGGTGCTGGCCGTCTCCGAGATCAGGCAGGCCGCGTTCCGGGTGGAGGGCGAGACGGCGTTCGCGACCTCGGTCGACCCGGCGTTCGAGGCGACGGCCGACCCGGGGGTGGTGTCCGGTTCGTTCGACTCCCTCCAGCGCCCCGGGAAGATCGCGGTGCACGATGACCTGGCGAGCGACAGGGGATGGGCGGTGGGAGACACGATCGACGTCGCGTTCGCGGCTACGGGGGAGCAGCGGCGCCAGATCGTGGCTATCTACTCCGAGAAGGGGATATTGGACGACTACGGCATCTCGCTCGCCGACTACTCGGAGAACTTCTCGAACCAGCTCGACGTCATCGTCCTGGTGAAGGCGAGCGAGGGTGCCGACGTGGGCGAGGTGCGACGGGGCCTGGAGGGGGCCCTCGAGACGTTCCCGAACATCCAGCTTCAGGACCAGGCGGAGTTCCGCGCGAAGTACGCGCAGTTCCTGAACCAGGTGCTCAACCTGCTCACCGCGCTGTTGCTGATGGCCGTGATCATCGCGGTGTTCGGCATCGTGAACACCCTCAGCCTGTCGATCTACGAACGGACGCGCGAGCTCGGTCTGCTGAGGGCGGTTGGCATGACCCGGCGCCAGACCCGCTCGATGGTGCGATGGGAGGCAGTGATCATCGCGGTGATGGGTGCGCTGTTCGGAGTGGTGATCGGGATCGCCTTCGGGTGGGCGCTCCAGCAGGCGCTCGAGCCCGACGGATTCACCGAGCTCGGGATCCCCGCCGGTCAGCTGGTCTTCTACGTGGTGCTCGCGGGCCTGGCCGGGGTGCTCGCCGCCATCCTCCCCGCGCGGCGAGCGGCCCGCCTGAACGTCCTTGAGGCGATCTCCTACGAGTAGTTGCTAGTCCCCGAACAGGAGGGCGATCCAACCCAGGACGACGAGGGCTCCTATCACTGCGAGCACGACCCAGAGGACGCGCCGGATCGGGCGGGAGGGCGCGGGCACGTTCACGGCCTCCACCATGAACCTCGAGGTCATCTCGAGCATGCCGTCGACGCCGTCGGGCTTGTCCTTCGCCGGTTCGTGGGAGGCCATGGCGCCAGGGTACGCCGGATATCATGGCCCTTCGATGCCCACCCTGACCCTTCCCGACGGCCGCACGACGGAGCTCCCCGACGGCGAGCCGGTCGGCTCGGTGCTTCCGGGGCAGGCGATCGCGGCTCGGGTGGACGGCGAGCTCGTCGACCTGTCGTTCGTCCCGCCCGGCGACGTGAAGGTCGAGCCGGTGCAGGCGGCCGAGGACGATGGGCTCCACGTGCTCCGGCACTCGGCCGCGCACGTGATGGCACAGGCGGTGTGTGACCTCTGGCCGGGGACGCGGTACGCGATCGGGCCGCCGGTGCAGGACGGCTTCTACTACGACCTCGAGCTCCCCGGTGCGGTCTCCGAGTCCGACCTCGAGCGCATCGAGGCCCGGATGCGCGAGATCGTGCAGGCCGACCAGCCGTTCGTGCGTGAGGAGCTCTCCCGCGCCGAGGCCCTGGAGCGCTTCGCTGACCAGCCGTACAAGCGCGAGATCGTCGAGACGCTCGAGGAGGGCGAGGTCGCTGGGGGCGACGCCGTCACCGTCTACCGCAACGACGGCTGGTCCGACCTGTGCCTCGGGCCGCACGTGCCGTCGTCCGGTCGGCTGAAGGCGTTCAAGCTGATGAAGCTCGCCGGCGCGTACTGGCGTGGGGACGAGAGTCGTCCGATGCTCACCCGGATCTACGGGACGGCGTGGGCAACGCCGAAGGACCTGCGGGCGTACCTGCAGCGGCTCGAGGAGGCCGAGAAGCGCGACCATCGCAAGCTGGGCCGCGAGCTCGATCTCTTCTCGAACCCCGAGGAGCTCGGCCCCGGCCTGTGGGTCTGGCACCCGAAGGGTGGCATCTTCCGCAAGCAGCTCGAGGACTACGTGCGCGACCTGCACCTGGAGCGCGGGTACGACCTCGTGGTGACGCCGCACATCGCGCGCTCGGTCCTGTGGGAGACCAGTGGGCACCTCGCGAAGTTCGCCGAGAACATGTACCCGCCGATGCGCGACGAGCAGGGCGATTACTACGTGAAGCCGATGAACTGTCCGTTCCACGTCCTGATCTACAAGACGCGGGTCCGCTCGTACCGCGACCTGCCGATGCGCCTGTCCGAGCTCGGCACGATCTACCGGCACGAGCGCCTGGGCGCGCTGCACGGCCTGCTCCGGATCCGCGGCGGCACGATGGACGACTCGCACATCATCTGCACGCCGGAGCAGCTGATCGACGAGATCCTGGCGGTCTTCGACCTGACGCTCGAGATCCTCGGCACCTTCGGGTTCACCGATCCCATCATCAAGCTCTCGACCCTGCCGGGGCAAACGATCGTCACGCCCGAGATGGCCGAGCGGGCGACCGAAGCGCTCACGAACGCCCTGGAGAAGAGCGGCCTGAAGTACCAGCTCGCCGAGGGCGAGGGGGCCTTCTACGGGCCGAAGGTCGACTTCGACTTCCGCGACGCGATCGGCCGTCTGTGGCAGCTCACCACCGTCCAGTGCGACTTCGGCCTGCCCGAGCGATTCGAGATGGAGTACGTGGGCGAGGACAACCAGCGCCACCGCCCGGTGATGGTCCACCGCGCGATCCTCGGCACGCTCGAGCGATTCAGCGCCGTGCTTATCGAGCACTACGGCGGCGCGTTCCCCCTGTGGCTCTCGCCCGAGCAGGTGCGACTGGTGCCCGTCGCCGACCGACACGCCCAGCACGCACGCGGCCTCGCCGCTCGGCTGCGCGAGTCCGGCCTGCGCCCCGAGGTCGACGAGAGCAGCGAGACGGTCGGCAAGAAGGTCCGCGCGGCACAGCTCGCGAAAGCGCCCTACGTGCTGGTGATCGGCGACAAGGAGATCGAGTCCGGCGCCGTGACGGTCCGCGACCGCGAGGGCACCGAGACCAAGGACGTGCCGTTCGAGGACTTCACCGCCGCGCTGGTCGAGGAGGCGCTTTCCCGCCGGCTCACGCAGACGCGGTTCGCGTGATGGAGCGGCTGTGGTCGCCGTGGCGGATGGAGTACCTGGAGGCCGCCCACGACGAGGAGCCGGAGGCATGCGTCTTCTGCGCGCTGCTCGAAGGCGACGACCCCCAGGGCGCACGGGTGCTGGCCCGAGAACAGCTGGCTTTCGTGACGCTCGCCAAGTACCCGTACAACCCGGGGCACCTGCTGATCTTGCCGGCCCGCCACACTGGCGAGCTCGAGGACCTCACCCCGCCGGAGCACGCGGCGATCGCCGTGCTCATGCAGCGCTCGATCAGGGCGCTGCGGGAGACCGCGGACCCGCACGGGTTCAACGTCGGCCTGAACCTGGGACGCATCGCCGGCGCGGGGATCCCCGGGCACCTGCACTGGCACGTCGTGCCCCGGTGGGGCGGCGACACGAACTTCATGCCGGTGATCGGCGAGACCCGAGTGCTTCCGGAGCTGCTCGCGGAAACCTACCGCAAGCTCGCCCCCCGGTTCGCCGACCCATGACCGAGGGCACCGCGCACATCGAGAGCGGCCGGCTCTGGTTCGAGCGTGCCGGCGAGGGGTTCCCGGTCGTGTTGATCCACCCCGGCCTGTGGGACGCTCGGATCTGGGACGACCAGTTCGAGGAGTTCTCTCGGCATCACGACATCATCCGGTACGACGCCCGAGGGTACGGCCGCTCAGACTTCCCGGATGCGCCGTACTCGGACCTGCGCGACCTGAGGTACCTGCTTGGCGAGCTCGACATCCGCCGCTGCGCCCTGGTCGGGTGCGCGACGGGAGCGCAGCTCGCGATCGACTTCGCGCTGGCGTACCCCGACGTCGCCGACGCGATCGTCGTGGTCTCCCCGGGCCTGACCGGGTACCGGTGGAACGACGCCGGCCTGCAGACGCTGGTCGACGAGGTCGACCGGGCCGTCCGCGAGGGCGACATGGCGCGGGCGATCGACGTCGAGCTCGCGGTGTGGGCCCCGACCTCGGCGGCCGCGGATCCGCGGGTGCGGCAGATCGCGCTCGACAACGCGCACGTGCTCCGGATGGATGACTCGCTGATGGAGGTGCCGCCCTCGGCCGTCACGCGGCTGGGGGACGTCCAGGCCGCGACGCTCGTGGTCGTGGGCCACCTGGACCTCGGCGAGATCCACGCGATCGCCGACGTTCTCGTGGCGCAGATCCCGGGCGCAAGCAAGCGCGTGTTCGCCGAGGCCGATCAGCTGGTGAACGTCTCGAAGGCCGAGAAGTTCAACCGGCTGGTTCTGGACTTCCTCTCGTTCCGCGCGTGAGCTGCCGCCGACCTGCACCGCCAGCCGGGTTAGAGGCAGAGGTGCCGGGCGTCCTGGGCGATGCTCTAGCCCGCGCTACTTCTTCTGCGCCTCTTCCTTGGCCTTCTGCGCCTCGGCGATGATCTTGTCGGCCAGGTGTGAGGGGACCTCCTCGTAGTGGGAGAAGCGCAGTGAGAATGCGCCGCGGCCCCCGGTCATCGAGCGCAGGTCTATCGAGTACCGCGCGACCTCGGCCTGGGGGACCATAGCCTTCACGCGCTGCTTCCCGGCACCCGCGGCCTCGACGCCGGCGATCTTGGCCCGCTTGGAGTTCAGGTCGCCCATGATGTCGCCCGTGTGGGTCTCGGGGATCACGACCTCGAGTTCCACGATCGGCTCCAGGAGGACGACGCCCGCTGCCTCGGCGGCCTCCTTCAGCGCGAGCGAGCCCGCGATCTGGAACGCCATGTCGCTCGAGTCGACCGAGTGGAACTTGCCGTCGACGAGCCTGCAGCGGATGTCCACCATCGGGTTCCCGCTCATCACGCCCTGCTGCATCGTCTTCACGATGCCCTTCTCGACCGAGGGGATGAACTGGTTGGGGATCGCGCCCCCGAAGATCTTGTCGACGAACTCGAACCCTTCGCCGCGGGGCAGTGGCTCGACCTCGATGTTGCAGATCGCGTACTGGCCGTGGCCGCCGCTCTGCTTCACGTGGCGGCCGAGGGCCCTCGCGGCCTTCTTCAGTGTCTCGCGGTAGGCGATCTTCGCCGGCTGCGCGGTCACCTCGACCCCGAACTTGCGCTTCATGCGTTCCATCATCACGTCCAGGTGGGCCTCGCCCATCCCGTACATAACCGTCTCGTGCGTTTCGTCCGAGCGCTCGACGCGGAGGGTGGGGTCCTCCTCGCGCAGGCGGGCCAACGCCGTGGACAGCTTGTCCTCGTCGCCCTTGGTCTTGGGCGCGATCGCGAACGCGAGCAGCGGCTCGGGCATCGGGACCGGCGGGATCGTCACCGGGTCGTCCTTCGTGGAGAAGGTGTCGCCGGTGGTCGTGTGGCCCAGCTTGGCCACCGCTCCGATGTCCCCGGCGGCCACCTCGGGCACGCTCTCGTGCTCCTTGCCCCGCAGGGCGAAAAGCTGACCGATCCGCTCCTCGGTTCCCTTCGTCGCGTTGAAGACGGGGGAGTCGGGCCGGACCTTGCCCGAGAACACGCGGAACATCGTGATGTGCCCGACGTAAGGGTCGGACACCGTCTTGAACACCGAAGCCGTGAGCGGCTGGCTAGGGTCGCAGGCGCGCTCCTTGCTCTCGCCCGTCTTCGTGGTCACGATGATCCCGCCTCGGTCCAGCGGAGAGGGGAACTCGTCGGCGATGAACTGCAACACGCGGTCGACCCCGATCGGCCTGGCGGCGGCCGCGCAGAGCACGGGCGCGATGCGCGCCTCCGCGAACCCGCTCTTCACGCCGTGCAGGACCTCATCCTGGGAGAGTCCGCCCTCCTCCAGGTACTTCTCGATCAGCACGTCGTCGGACTCGGCGACGGCTTCGACGAGCTTCTCGCGGTACGGGTCCGCCTTGCCGTGGATGTCGTCCGGCCACTCACCCTCGGTGGCCGAGGCGCTGCCGTCGTACCTGTAGGCCTTCTGCAGGAGCAGGTCGGCCACCCCGTCGAAGTCGTGTTCCTCCCCGAGCGGGAGCTCCAGAGGCGCCACCTGCGTCCCGAAGGACCGGACCAGCTGGTCGAGCGTCCGTTGGAACGAGGCGCGCTCCCGGTCGAGCTTGTTGATCAGGATCGCGCGCGGCAGTCCAGCCTCGACGGCGAGCTCCCAGGCGACCTCGGTCTGCACCTCGACGCCGTCGACCGCAGAGACGACCACCAAGACGGCGTCCACCGCCTGGATCGCCGAGCGCACGTCGCCGACGAAGTCCGCGTACCCGGGGGCGTCGAGGACGTTGATCTTCACGCCGTTCCATTCGATCGGGGCCATCGCGAGCGAGACGCTGATCCCCTTCTTGACCTCCTCGGGCTCGAAGTCGCTCGCGGTGTTGCCGTCCTCCACCCGGCCCATACGGGTGGTGGCGCCGGCCGTGAACAGCATGGCCTCGAGCAGCGTCGTCTTCCCCGAGCCCCCGTGGCCGACCAGCAGGATGTTCCGGATGTCGCTCGCGTCGTAGGTCTTCAAGTTCGCTCTCCGATCGCCGCGCGGGTGGGTCCGGAATCCTACCGCGCGCGAAGAGACCCCCCGGAGGTCGCCCGAGAGCCCGGTGATAGGCTCGCGCGGGTGGTCGATGTGAGCGTGCACGGGCAGGTGGGCGAGCGCGCGGTGGTCCCGCTCCTGTGCATCGCGGCCGCCGGGGCGATCGTCGCGTCGACCTGGCTCTTGCTGCTCCTACGCCCCGAACCCGCGGGCTGGGCCGCGCTCCTCGCCGGCCTGGCGCTCGTGGCCGGCGGGGTGGTCCTGCGTCCGAGCGATCGTCTGGGCCGGGTCCTGCTCTCCTTCGGTGACCGGCTCTTCGACGGATGCGTGCTGGGCGCCGTCGTGTGGGTCACCCGCACCGAGGACCCAACACTCGCGGCCGGCGCGCTGGCGGCACTCGCCGCTGGGTTCCTGGCCTCGTACATCCGTGCGAGAGGCGGGTCACTCGGGTACGGGATCGAGGAGGGGATCGTCACCCCCGCGCTCCGGTACGGCCTGATCTCGGCGGGGTTGATCGCCGGATGGACGTGGACGGTATGGGCGGTTGCCGTGCTGATGCTGCTCGCCTCCGGCGTCCGGGCGAGCCAGGTAGCGAAGGAGGAGCGGCAGTGAGGGGCCGTGAAGAGACGGCCAAGGAGACCGTCGCGTACTGGGGCTACCGCACGATGGAGTGGCTGGCGATGACGCTGCCGCAGAAGAGCGGCCGTCGCGCGTTCGAGGTGCTCGGCCGGATCGCCCACCGCTCGATGCCCAACCTGCGGGCGACGGTGGCCGCGAACCAGGCCCGGGTGATCGGCACGTACGTCGACGACCCGCGGGTGTCGACCGCGACGCGCGAGGCGTTCGAGCTGTACGCGCGCTACTGGTTCGACGCCTTCTCGATCGGGACGCTGTCGCTGCAGGAGTTCAACCGGCGCACGCTGATAGTTGGGCTCGACCTCGTGGACGAGGCCCTGGGGGCGGGGAAGGGCTGCATCTGCGTCCTTCCGCACACGGGCAACTGGGACGTGGGCGGCGCGTGGTTCGGCTTGAACGGCTACCCGATCGCCGCCGTCGCCGAGGAGCTGAAGCCGCGACGCCTGTTCGAGCTGTTCGTCAAGCATCGCCAGAGGATGGGGATCAAGGTCGTGGGACTGTCCGGTCACGTCGGGACGCAGCTCAAGACCCTGCTGGCGCAGAACCACATGGTTGCGCTGGTCGCCGACCGCGACCTCTCGGGGCGCGGCATCGAGGTGGAGATGTTCGGGGCGCCTCGGAAGATCCCCGCGGGTCCGGCCCTGCTCTCGCTCACGACGGGTGCGCCGATCCTGTGCTGTCCCACGTACACGCTGAAGGATGGATGGGAGGTCCGTTTCGAAGGTCCACTGGAGATCGAGCGCACCGGCGACCTCCGGGCCGACGTCGCGGCACTCACGCGGTTGATGGGCGAGCGGTTCGAACGGGCGATCGCCTCACGGCCGACCGACTGGCACATGTTCCAGCCGGCGTGGGGGGAGGCCGCCGAGGCGCATGCCGCCGCGCGGCGATGAGGGTCCTGCTCGCCTGCCCCTACGACTGGCATTCCCCCGGGGGCGTGCAGGTGCACATCCGACAGCTCGGCGCGGTGCTACGCGACCGCGGGCATCGGGTCTTGGTCCTAGCGCCAGGAGACGCTCCCGCTGCCGAGGCATGGGTCCGCATCGTGGGCCGGCCGGTCCGCGTTCCATACAGGGGAACGGTCGCCCCGATCTCGTTCTCGCCGTCCGCCTGGGCTAAGGTGCGGGGACGCGTACGCGCATTCGCGCCCGACGTCGTCCACGTGCACGAGCCGCTCACGCCCAGCGTGTCGATGCTCACGACGCTCGCAGCGGACGCCCCCGTCGTCGCGACGTTCCACGCGTACCTGGATCGGTCCCGGTTGATGGAGTTCGCCGGGCCCGTGCTCCGGCGGATCCATCGGCGGATCTCGGTCTCGGTTGCGGTGTCCGACGCCGCCGCCGCGTTCCTGCGTCGGGTCGTCCGTGGTCGGATCGAGGTCGTCCCCAACGGTGTCGACGTCGAACGCTTCTCGCACCCCGGCCCGTGTCCAGAGGGCCTGCCCGCGGGCCGCGTCATCCTGTGGGTGAGCCGGCTGGACCCGCAGAAGGGATTCCCCGTGATGGTGCGGGCCTTCCACCGGGTCGCGCTCGACACGGAGGACGTCTGGCTCGTCGTGGTGGGCGAGGGCCGAGATCGCGGGGCGATAGACCTCCTCCCCGAGAGCCTCCGCTCACGCGTCCTCATGCGCGGGGTCATCCCCAACGAGGAGCTGCACCCGTACCACGGGGCGGCCGACGTGTTCGCGGCGGCGGCTACCGGACAGGAGAGCTTCGGCTACATCCTCGTCGAGGCCCTCGCCGCCGGCGTCCCGGTGGTGGCTACCGACATCCCCGGCTACCGCGAGGTCGTCCGCGACGGCGTGGAGGGCTTGCTGGTCCCGCCCGATGATCCGGCAGCCCTGGCCGGAGCGCTCGGGCGCGTCCTGGACGAGCCCGACCTCGCACGCGCCCTCGCCACGGCGGGGCGTGAGCGCGCGCGAGCGTTCTCGTGGGACGAGGTCGCGCCACGCCTGGAGGCGGTCTACCGCAGGGCCGTCTCGGCGGCGCGCTAGTATCCCGCCGTGCCGACCTGGGCCTGGATCGTCATCGGGGCCGTTGCCCTCCTGGTGGGGGCGGGGATCCTCATCCACAACCGGCTCGTGGCGCTCCGCACGCGGGTGGACAACGGCTGGTCGCAGATCGACGTCCAGCTCAGGCGTCGGTACGACCTGATCCCGAACCTCGTCGAGACCGTCAAGGGCTACGCGACGCACGAACGTGAGCTCTTCGAGAAGGTCACGGAGGCTCGGGCCCGCGCGATAGACGCCAAGGCTATGCCCGATCAGGCGAGCGCCGAGAACATGATCACGGCTGGCCTGCGCCAGCTGCTCGCCGTGGCCGAGGCCTACCCGGACCTAAAGGCGAACCAGAACTTCCTGGCCCTGCAAGAGGAACTCTCGGGGACGGAGTCGAAGATCGCCTACTCCCGGCAGTTCTACAACGACCAGGTCATGCGACTGAACACGCTGATCGGTTCGTTCCCCTCCAACCTACTCGCGAGGACGTTCGACTTCTCGATGCGTGAGTTCTTCGACATCGAGGATCCGGCGCGCGGGCCCGCGACCGTCGAGTTCCCATAGCGTGTACGAACAGATCGCCGCTAACAAACGCAAGACGGTGGTGCTCATCGTCGCCGCGATCCTGCTGCTGGGAGCCGTCGGCTACGTGATCGGGATGTTCTACGCCTCCGGACCGGTCGGCCTCGTCGGTGCGGTGGCGTTGGCCATCGTGATGTCTCTCGTCTCCTACTTCTCAGGCGACAAGATCGTGTTGGCGTCCACACGCGCTCGCCCGGTCACCGCCCAGGAGCAGCCGCGACTGCACAACATCGTCGAGGGGCTGTCGATCGCCGCCGGGATCCCCAAGCCGAAGGTGTACGTGATACCCGAGCGTGCGCTCAACGCGTTCGCGACGGGCCGCAGCCCGGAGCATTCCTCGGTCGCCGTGACCGAGGGGCTGCTGGAAGCGATGAACCGGGTCGAGCTCGAGGGTGTGATCGGCCACGAGCTCGCACACGTTGTGGACCGCGACATCCTGGTCGGCACTATCGTCGCCACGCTGATCGGCGCCGTCGTCCTGATCAGCGAGTTCTTCATGCGCTCATGGTGGTGGGGCGGAGGGCGCCGTAGCGGAGGTGGCAGGGACTCGGGCGGCGGCGCGAGCGCGATCGTCTTCGCGGTCGGACTCGTGCTCCTGGTCCTCGCGCCGATCTTCGGACAGCTCGTGCGCCTGGCCGTCTCACGCAACCGCGAGTACCTGGCCGACGCCCAGGGCGCCCTGCTCACGCGATACCCGCCCGGCCTGGCGAGCGCGCTCCGCAAGATCGCCGAGGGCGCCGTGATCCCGATGCGCTCGGCGAACAACGCCACGGCACACCTGTGGATGAACCAGCCCTCGCGGATCGAGGGCGAGGGGATGGGCTCGATGGAGAAGCTGTTCAGCACCCACCCGCCGATCGCCGAGCGGATCAGGCGTCTCGAGGAGATGTGAGCGGGGGACGCCGAGCCAGCGTCCTCCATGGGATCGGTGATCCGGTCCGAGGTGTCGGCGCCCGTACGGATGCGTGCCGACGCCCGTGCGCTCGAGCGTTTCATGCGCTCCGACCGGCGGCCTGCTCTCCGCGTCCCGGCGGTACACTCGACGTGCGTGACGTTCGAAGGAGGGGGATACCCGTGGAGCGCGAGACCGGCACCTTCCGTGTGAAGTCCGGCCTGGCAGAGATGCTCAAGGGCGGCGTCATCATGGACGTCACCACCGCCGATCAGGCCAAGATCGCCGAAGACGCCGGTGCGTGCGCCGTGATGGCCCTCGAGCGGGTTCCCGCGGACATCCGGGCCGAGGGCGGCGTCGCGCGGATGGCGGATGCCACCAAGGTCGAGGAGATCATGGCGGCGGTCTCGATCCCCGTGATGGCCAAGGCGCGCATCGGGCACTTCGTCGAGGCCCAGATCCTCCAGGCCCTCGGCGTCGACTACGTGGACGAGTCCGAGGTCCTCACCCCGGCCGACGAGGAGCACCACATCGACAAGTGGGCGTTCACCGTGCCGTTCGTCTGTGGTGCGCGGAACCTCGGCGAGGCCCTCCGCCGGATCGCGGAGGGCGCCGCGATGATCCGCACGAAGGGCGAGGCCGGCACCGGCAACGTGGTCGAGGCCGTTCGCCACCAGCGCACGATCCTGAAGGAGACAGCGTGGGTCCAGGGCCTGCGCCCCGAGCAATACGTGAGCGCGGCCAAGGAACTCGGCGCCCCCGTGGACCTCGTGCGGATGGTGGCCGAGCAGGGCCGGTTGCCCGTCGTGAACTTCGCCGCGGGTGGACTCGCTACGCCCGCCGACGCGGCGCTGATGATGCAGCTCGGCGTCGACGGCGTGTTCGTCGGCTCGGGGATCTTCAAGTCCGAGGACCCGGCGCCGCGCGCCCGCGCGATCGTGGAGGCCACCACGCACTTCCAGGACCCCGACGTGCTCGCGAAGGTTTCGCGCGGTCTCGGCGAGCCGATGGTAGGCATCGACATCAAGGATCTCGGCGAGGAGGGTCTGCTCCAGACCCGGGGCTGGTAGCGCCGCGTGAAGGCCGGGGTCCTCGCGCTACAGGGTGACTTCCGCGAGCACGGCCGCGTGTTCGCCGACCTCGGGGCCGCCCCGGTGGAGGTTCGGACGCCCGAGGATCTGGCGCGCGTCGACGTCCTGGCGATCCCCGGCGGCGAGAGCACCACGATCTCGAAGCTCGCGGTCTCGGCCGGACTGGTCGAGCACGTGCTCGAGAGAGCACGCGCCGGGATGCCGATGCTGGGCACCTGCGCGGGGATGATCGTGATGGCCCGGCGCGTGATCGGCCTCGAGCCGCTCTTCCCGCTCGTCGACATCACGGTCGAGCGCAACGCCTACGGCCGGCAGGTCGACTCGTTCGAGACCGACCTAGACGTAGAAGGGGTCGACCACCGCGTTCGGGGTGTGTTCATCCGCGCCCCGGTCGTCCGTGACGTGGGGGAGGACGTCCGCGTGCTGGCGCGCCACGAGGGGGCACCGGTCGTCCTCGAGCAGGGGAGCCTGGTCGTGGCGTCCTTCCACCCCGAGCTGGTCGGGGAGACGCGGCTCCACGAGTACCTCCTCGGGAAGGTGTGAGATGTCCGGTCATTCGAAGTGGGCGACGATCAAGCGGAAGAAGGGCGCGGCCGACGCCAAGCGCAGCAACGAGTTCGCCAAGCTGATGCGGTTCGTGGAGGTCGCGGCGCGGGAGGGCGGCAGCGGCGATCCGAAGGCGAACATGACGCTCGCGACCGCGATCGACAAGGCGCGTGCGGCCTCGGTGCCGAGCGACAACATCGATCGCGCGATCAAGCGCGGCACCGGCGAGCTCGAGGGCGGTGCCCGGTATGAGGAGGTTACGTACGAGGGCTACGGGGTCGGGGGCGTGGCCCTGTTCGTCGAGGCGCTGACCGACAACCGCAACCGGACCGCGCAGGAGGTCCGCCATGCGTTCACGCGGCACAACGGCAACCTCGGCGAGACCGGGAGCACCGCGTGGATGTTCTCGCGCAAGGGCTCGATCCAGATAGAGAAGGACCAGGCGCCGGACGAGGACGAACTGCTCGAGCTCGCGCTCGAGGCCGGCGCGGACGACCTCGCCGACGCCGAGAGCACCTGGGAGATCACCTGCGAGCCGACGGCGTTCGCCGCGGTGCGCGGCGCGGTCGAGGCCGCGGGCGTGCCTATGCTCTCCGCCGAGCTCACGATGCTCCCTCAGAACACCGTGCCGGTCGAGGGTGGCCAGGCCAAACAGGTCCTTGCGTTGCTCGAGGCCCTAGAGGAGCTCGACGACGTCCAGAACGTCTACGCGAACTTCGACATCCCCGAGTCGGTGATGGCCGAGCTCGGGTAGGCCGTCACGGCGGTCCCCGGTCGTCGAGAGGCGTCCCGTCCGGCCGGCTGAACGTCGGCTGGCCGTCCACCATCTCGATCCCGAACCCGCGATGGATCGCCCGGTGGTGCGGCCGGCAGAGCAGAACCACGTTGTCGAGCGAGGTCTCACCACCATCGGCCCAGTGTTTCACGTGGTGCGCGTCGCACCAGCCGGGCGGACGCCCGCACCCCGGGAACCGGCAGCCTGCGTCGCGGACGGTGACCGCGCGCCGGAGCGACGGCGGCACCACCTTGCTCGAACGCCCGAGCTCCAGCGGCTGGGAGGCACCGTCCGTGATCACCCGGCTCACCTTGGCATCGCACGCGAGCCGCCTCGCCGACTCCGGGGTCACCGGCCCCGCGTCCTGGAGCTCGGAGCGGCCCGCCCGGCCCTCGAGCGCCTCGAGGTCGAGGGTGACTACCACGTGGGGACGCTCGCCGAGGATCATCGGCCGATCGCTCGAGTCCATCCATGACCGACAGATCTGCCCGAGCGCGTCCGCGCGCCGCTGTCCCGGGCGCCGGAGCTCCGGTCCCGGGTGCGCCCGGGCGTCGGCATCCATCACGGCGCGCAGCGCGCTCATCAGGCTCTGTCCGGTCTCCGGATCCAGGTCGCCGTCGACCCGCACCATCCCGTGCAGCGTGGGGGAGACGTCGAGGTTGCGCCGCTCGAGCCGCTCGTCCTCGTCTCGCTCGGCCTCCGCGAGGTCCTGGGACTGCCGCCAGTACTCGATCACGCTGCGGAGCGCGACGACCGGTAGCGTGCGAGCGGCCTGGAGCAGTGCCTCCTCGCATCGGGCGAACGCCTCGGGGAATGACTCCCGCGCCGAGGCGAGCAGACCCACCGCCGCGTCCGAGAGCTCGCCTCCCGAGAAGGCCTCCGCCGCCTGCGGCATCGCCTCCAGCGACCGAGCCATGCGGACCCGCCGGGTCGCCGTGCTCGGAGGTACGCGATGTCTGGCGACGAGCCATGCCGAGACCGAGAGGAACCCGTCGCTCTCGTGTGCGCGTCGGCGCTCGAACTCGGACAGCCGCCGGGCCCGCTCGGCCTCGAGCACCCGCACCGCGCGCTCGATCTCGTCGAGGTCCGACGCGAGATCGTCATCTCCCAGGAACCGGAGCTCTTGAACCCGCAACTCGTCCGTCGCCGATCGCAACGTGCTCATGCGGCAACCTTATGAACATCCGTTCGAGCGCGCTATGAACAGCGTCACACCACGTGTTGCGATGTCGTGACGCATAGACGGGATGCCGTCGTGGCGCCCTCGGCCTCGAGCCGCGGATCGCGCATGGGCAGCGGTTCGTACGCTTGCGGGGGTGGGCTGTCGCGATCCTCCACGTGGCGGCTAGCGTGATCTCGCTCGGCCGCGTTGACGGGCTGGGCGCGCTCGGTCCTGCCAGGCTATCGGCCCGGCTCTCGATACCCAGGTGATTGCTCAGGTCCTGCCCCGCGCCTAGACTCGGCGAACGGATGTTCGATTCGTGCGTGCTCGGGGTGGATCCCGGCGTGTCGGCGATGGGCCTGGCGGCCGTCGCCAGGCACGAGCGGAGGCCCACGCTCGTCTTCGCCACGACCGTCCGGACCTCGTCGGACCTACCGGAGCCCCTCCGACTTCGACGCCTCCACGACGCCGTCACCGCCGCGATCGCCGAGCACCGCCCCGACTCGCTGGCCGTGGAGCGAGTGGCCTGGAACAAGAACCAGGTCAGCGCCCTCCAGGTGGCCCGGGCCACGGGCGTCGTCCTCCTCGCGGCCGCCGAGGCGGGGCTGGAGGTCGACGAGTACGGCCCGCTCGAGGTGAAGATGGCGATCACGGGCCAGGGCAACGCCGAAAAAGCCCAGGTCCGCGACGCGCTCGCGCGCTTCCACGGATTGAAGGAGGTCCCGAGCGACCCCGACGCGGCCGATGCGGTCGCCGTCGCTCTTTGCCATCTCACCCAGACGCGCCTGAAGCGCGCAGCGAGGGCCGCCACGTGATCGCGTTCCTCGAGGGCGAGGTCGCGCACAAGGCCGGCACACGGATCGTGTTCGACGTGAACGGCATCGGCTACGAAGTCCTGGTCCCGGCCTCCACCGTCGCGAAGCTCCCACCGGTCGGCAAGCGCGCGCGCGTCCACACGCGGATGGTCGTGCGCGACGACTCGATGACGCTGTTCGGGTTCGCGAGCACAGACGAGCGCGAGCTGTTCGACCTCCTCGTCACCGTGACCGGCGTCGGGCCCAAGGTCGCCCTCAGCTTCCTGTCCGTCCTGAGCGCCGACGCGCTTAGGCGCGCGGTCGCCTCAGGCGACGTCGCGGCACTCACCGTCGTGCCGGGCGTCGGCAAGAAGGTGGCCCAGCGCGTCGTGCTCGACCTGAAGGACAAGCTCGGCGGCGACCTCGTGATCGTGGACGGCCCGCTCGCCGACGTGCGCGAGGCGCTCCTGGCCCTCGGCCTCGGCCCGGCCGAGGCGAGCGAGGCGATGGTCGGGCTGGCGACCCACGGCGATCGCCCCGTCGAGGACCTCCTGCGCGAGGCGCTCCAGCACGTTGGGCGGGCGTAGGCTCATGCGCGACGTGACCGAGGACATCGAGGTTCCCCGCTCCGACGACGCCGACGAGCCGCGGATCGTCGGCGTCGCCGCGGAGCCCGAGGAGGAGCGCGAGTTCGACGCCGCGCTCCGCCCGCGGCGCCTGGACGAGTTCGTGGGGCAGGAGCGGATCAAAGAGCAGCTCGCGCTGTTGATCGACGGGGCCCGTGCCCGCGGCGAGACCGTTGACCACCTCCTGTTCTCGGGCCCGCCGGGTCTGGGCAAGACCACGCTCGGCGGGATCGTGGCGAACGAGCTCGGCGTCGCGTTCCAGCCGACCTCGGGCCCTGCGCTCGACAGGCCCGGCGACCTGGCGGCGATCCTGACGAACCTGCAGGAGGGCGACGTCCTGTTCGTGGACGAGATCCACCGGATGCCGCGTCCGGTCGAGGAGGTTCTGTATCCCGCGCTCGAGGACTTCAAGCTCGACGTGGTGCTCGGCAAGGGCCCGAGCGCGCGGAGCATCCGCCTGGACCTGCCGCGGTTCACGCTCGTAGGGGCCACGACCCGGCCCGGCAGGATCACGCTCCCGCTGCGCGAGAGGTTCGGGTTCTCGCCGCGCCTGGACTACTACTCCGTCGCGGACCTGGGCGCCATCGTGCACCGCTCCGCGGGGATCCTGAGCGTCGCCGTCGATGCCGAAGGGGCAGGAGAGATCGCGCGGCGCTCGCGCGGGACACCACGCGTTGCCAACCGCCTCCTGCGGCGTGTGCGGGACTTCGCGCAGGTCCGCCACGACGGGGCGATCAGCGCCCAGGTCGCACGCGCCGGGCTCGAGCTATTCGAGGTGGACGAGGTGGGCCTCGACAAGCTCGACCTGGCGATCCTGCGCTCGATAGTGACGAAGTTCGGCGGCGGGCCGGTCGGTCTGTCCACGCTCGCCGCGGCCGTGGGGGAGGAGACCGATACCGTCGAGGATGTGGTCGAGCCCTACCTGCTCCAGCTGGGGCTGCTGCAGCGCACCCCGCGGGGCCGGATCGCCACCGAGCGCGCCTACCGGCACCTAGGCCTCACGCCTGAGGGGGTGCTCCCGCTCGCCTGATGCCCAGCCAGGGCGAACCCATCGCCCGGCCGGCGGCGAACCCCACCGCAGCCTGTATGCTGCCTCGTCATCCCCAAGGAGGCGTCACCAACCATGGTCTTCCAGCTCCTGGCCCAGGAGAGCAGCCAGTCGGGCAGCTCGCTCGTCAGCCTGGCGCTCCCGGTCCTGATGATCGTCGGGTTCTACTTCCTGCTGATCCGTCCGCAGCGCAGCCGGCAGCGCGCCCAGCAGGCCCTGCTCTCGGCCCTTGAGGTCGGCGACGACATCATGACGAGCGGCGGCATCTTCGGCACGATCGTCGATATCGACGATGACGAGGGCATCCTGACCGTCGAGATCGCCCCCGGTACACGGGTGCGCATGGTCCGCAACGGCATCGCTCAGCGCTTCGTCGAGGAGGACGCGTACGACGAGGCGGACGACTCGGACGACGAGGTCGACCAGGAGCCGTGAGCGTCGAGCCGGCCCCCGGAGCGGCTCCCCCTGCGGCGACCCCCGAAACCACTTCCGAGGGCGTCACGTTCGAGGAGATCCAGCAGGACCCCGAGCTGTCCGCGTTCATCTCGGGGGCCGACCGCGTCATGGAGGGTCTGGGCTATACCGAGCACGGGTTCCGTCACGCCAACCTCGTCGGGCGCATCGCGTTCAACGTGCTGACGCGGGCCGGGTTCGACGCGCGCACCGCGGACCTCGCTTGCATCGCCGGGTACCTGCACGACGTGGGGAACATGCTCACCCGAGAGGCGCACGGCCAGACCGGGGGACTGCTCGTCTACCACGCGCTCCGCGACCGGATGCCCGCGGCCGACCTCGCCTTGGTCGTCTCGGCGATCGCGAACCACGAGGAGGAGAAGGGCTACGCGGTCTCGCCCGTCTCCGCCGCGGTGATCCTGGCGGACAAGTCCGACGTGCACCGCAGCCGCGTACGCAAGTCCGGCCAGATCGAGTTCGACATCCACGACCGAGTGAACTTCGCTGCCGAGCAGTCGTTCCTGCGGGTGGACTCGGCCGCCAAGACTGTGAGCCTCGAGCTCACCGTCGACACCCAGATCAGCCAGGTGATGGAGTACTTCGAGATCTTCCTCGGGCGCATGCAGATGTGTCGCCGCGCCGCGGAGGTGCTCGACTGCCGGTTCAAGCTCCTGATCAACGGCGTGGAGCTCGCGTGAGGACCCGCTCGTGAAGAAGCCCAGACGGCTGTGGGTCTCGATCGTGTTCGTCCTGGTACTGGTGGGTGGGGTGGTCGCCCTGTTCGCGACCGGCACCCGGCCGGTCCTCGGCCTGGACCTCGAGGGTGGCGTCTCCGTGATCCTCTCGGCCCCCGATGGCACTACGGCCGACGTGATGGACCAGGCGCTCGAGAACATCCGCGGCCGGATCGACGCGTTCGGCACGGCGGAACCGCTCCTGTTCGTCACCGGCAACACGATCGAGGTTCAGATCCCGGGTCTCGCGCGCGGGACGATCCAGGAGCGACCGAAGACCCAGTTCTGCATCCTGGACCAGGAGGGGATCGCGTACAGCTGCTTCGAGGAGCAGCAGGCCGCCGACGACGAGATCGCCGGCGCAGCGGTCGAGCCGCTCGTGAACTCGGTCTGCCTGACCGGCGATGTCTGGGGGGAGCAAGGGCCATGCTTCGGGACGCAGGAGGAGGCCGACGCCGCGATCGAGGCGATCGCGGTCGACCAGGTCCAGCAGCAGTTCTGCCTCACCGGAACTGGGCTCGGGACCGACCCCTGCTTCCCGACCGAGGAGGAGGCGGACGCGGCCCTGGCCGACATCGGGACCGTGAGCTCCGAGTCCTTCTGCGTGCAGGGCCCCAGCGGCAGCACGCTGGCCTCGGACATCGGGGCGGCGTG
>Ga0209619_10000812_pt1 | contig 22470 bp, 24 predicted proteins | sample Rifsed16ft3_FD_184011 | JGI IMG/M metagenome (GOLD analysis project Ga0209619, IMG submission 184011) | Soil microbial communities from Rifle, Colorado, USA - sediment 16ft 3 (version 2) | ecosystem: Environmental > Terrestrial > Deep subsurface > Rock core/Sediment | place: Rifle, Colorado... | reverse complement strand
CCATCGTCATCGACAGTCTTAAGGAGGATATTAAATGAAAGTCGTTAAATACATGGACGAGGAAATCGTTATCAAAAAAGGTGTTGAATTGCTTATCAAGGGACTTGGACCTATGGAGGCGATACGTTTCATGAGCCTTTCCAAGGAAAGAAAAATTGATAGCGTCAAGCGACACCGGGCATGGCAGAAGCAACTTGACAAGGATCGTTTTTTAAACGACGTGTTCCAATAAAACAGAATCAACTGTTGCACGATGGACAATGACTCAATCGTAACTGAAGTTATCACCACGTCTTTTCCGGTATTCTCTCAGCAACACTGCCGGAAGCATCGGAAAAATATGTAAGGCGAGGGAAAATGATTTAACACGTAAAAAAATTAGTAAACTGTTGCCGTAATTTTCGGGGACCTTGTCGCCCTTCATCTCATGGAATCGCCGAAACTGAATGACCTGATCACTGAGTTTCCGGTGAAGGGAACGGATACCGTCGAGAAGGTTCAGTACAACGACCACGACGGACGCGTCTGGATTAACCCGATGCAGCACTTCGGAGGCGTGCCGGCGGCGGTCTGGAACTTCCACATCGGCGGCTACCAGGTCTGCGAGAAGTGGCTCAAGGACCGTAAGGGCCGCACGCTCTCTAAGGACGACATCGCCCACTACCAGAAGATTGTGGTCGCCCTCGCCGAGACCATCAGCCTGATGCAGGAGATCGACGGAGTCATCGAGGCCCACGGTGGCTGGCCGGGGGCGTTTCAGACTGGAAGTGCAACCCGCGAAGAGCCAAGCGAAGGCCTTCTCAAGGTTGCCGAGCCGCGAGTGAAGTACGGAGCAGGCAAGGGAAAGAGGCAGCAGTGAAATCCCTGTCGCCCGGCGCCCGCCCGCTGCCGACGCATCACGTCACGATCCGGGTGCCGTGGCACGACGGCGGCTGGTCCGGCTCGGTCTGCGCGCGCCCGCTAGAGAACACAAGCTGCCTGATCCTAGGGCGAATCGGCGAGGGCAAGCGCGATGAGGTCGAGGCGCGCTGCGCGGGAAAGCGGCTCGACCAGCTGGCCGCTGGCGACCTGCCGCCGTGTCGCGGACGATGAACCACCCATACGACGTAGAAGCCTATCCGGAGACGTACGGGCACTTTTGCACCGACACGTTTTGTCCAGCCCGCGTACACAGCCGCCTGTGTGCCATTCCGGTGGATGCTCCGCGAGAAGGTTGAAGGAGATGCGAAAAAGGGTGAAAGTAGGGCTGGCGGAACGCATGCAGCTTGGTTGGGCCCCCGGATCGGGAGCCCGTCATCCACAACCGGTTCGGCAAGGAAGTCGAAACCGATTGGGTACAGGAGCGCGACAACCAGCTCGCTCTGCTCGACACCTTCTTCAGCGCGGTGCGCCCCGAGGAGTCGCTCTGTTTCATCTACGGCACCCCTAGGGGAGGGACTGAGCCATGGGTGGGCGGATCAAACGCGGCGAAGGCACGCTGATCGGCGATGCCGGAGAGTTTGCCGTCATGTCGGAATTGCTCAAACAGGGCATCATGGCGGCGCTTGCCCCTCGGAACGCTCCGTGGTTCGACATCCTGGCGACGAACGGCCAGAGAACCGTCCGCATCCGAGTCAAGACCAAGAGCGTCGAGTATGACGGGTGGCAATGGAACGTCCGCAAAGACGGCGCGATTTTCAGCAACCTGAGCGCGGATGGGGACTTTGTCGTGGCGGTTGATCTCGCAGGCGTCGGTCAGCCCAACAGGTACTTCATCATGCCGACACGGACAGTAGATCGGTGGCTAAAGGACGACTTCGCCCATTGGGTCAAAGAGCCTGGTGTCCGTGGGAAGCCCCACGACCCATCCAACAAGCGGCGCATCCTGTGGTGGCGCAAGTTCGGGGAGCGGATGACCGCCTATCGGGACTGGGGGATTCTGTGGAAGGAGGAGCCAGCATGACGCACAGACAAACCCTGGCGGTGATCGTGCTCCGCCGAACCGGCCGAACCAAGGGAACCCACGAGTACGATGGCTAGTCAGCGGGCATGGAGAGGAAACTGTCGTGGGACTCAAAGAGAACTTCTATCGTCGCTCCGCTAGGGTAGGAGGTCTCGCCCGTTCAGTCGCCATCGCGTACCGGACTCTTAGGGAGCAACACCCAGAGTTCTCTCACCCGCAATTGATGAGTGCCGTCCTCGCCCAACGGTCAGAGATCCATTCCCAACTCGTCGGCGGATATGACTCATTTGGCCTAGCCCGCGCAAATCGACTCACTGAGGACGGGGCCGTGGCGCTGAGTGACCTAGCATACGCACTCGCGCAGATGGAGAATCCTGCCGTGTTCAACTTATTGCATTGGGATGACCGGAACCGCATCCTCCAGGTTATCAGTGAAGAGATTATTGATACCCTCGGCAACGACCCGCCGAACTGAGGGGTGTTCCCTTCTACTTTCGCCTCTTCTCCGCCCGTCCACTCTCGTCCTCGCACTCTGCCAAATCGCCTTTTGAATGAGAGGTTTCGACTTCCCGGCGAATCCGCAGGAACTTGTTACCTCTGAGGCCAACTGCCTGTCTCCCCCGGATCTTGAAAGGTCAGAAGGAGGAAGCGGATGACTGGGACCATATGGCAAAAGCCTGGAGTTCTGTTTGTCAGCGTTGGCTCGCGGAGCGACACGGGTCAGGGGTTCATATGTGTGGCCGTTATGCAGTATTCAATAGTTCCTCAGCAACGCGACTCATCGCCGACATCACTTGACCGAGTGAGACGTCAGGCAGGACCTCAAGCAGACTTCGCAACGACACGGCGACGTGGTCAAACCCCGCGTCCGCGTAGCGTCTGAGGACCTGCCGACTCATCCCTTCGTGCAGTCGGGCAATGTACTCAAAATGGCGGTGGGCCTTCCCCTCGCTTGCCCGCAACCCCTCGATTCGGTTACGAGCCCCCAGCGCGACTTCCAAAGAGCAATCGGGCCCATACCAGCCGTCGCCGAACTTGGCGGCGCGTCGTAGGGCCGCTTCTCCCAGACCACCAATGAAGATCGGAATAGGCTTCAGTGGAGCTGGACCGAAGTAGACCGGGGAGAATCTGTAATGGGCGCCGGCATGGGCAACCCTTTCACCGCTCCAGAGGAGTGTGAGGATCGTAAGAATCTCGTCCATGCGGGTTCCCCGTGTCGCGAAGGCCTCGCCCACAACGGAAAATTCCTCACGAAGCCAGCCGGCTCCAACACCGAGCACGACCCGTCCTCCCGATAGAGCGTGCGCCGTCATCGCCGCACGGGCGGTCACAAAGGGGTTGCGTAGCGGAAGGATATAGACTCCAGTGCCAAGCCGAATGCGCTGCGTCAGAGCGGCGGCGTGACCGATCACGACCCAGACATCGTTCAGCGGCGTTTCAACATGGTAGCGTCGTTCCCCAGAAAAAGTATACGGATACCGCGTTCTGACTTCTACGGGATTCACGAGGTGGTCGGGCAACCAGATCGTATCGAAACCCAGGACATCGGCATGCTGCACGAGGGACCCGAGGGCGTCTGCGGCCAAGCCGTGTACACTCAGTGAAATACGCATGGCGTCCTCGCTCAGCTCCGCAGGCGGGGGTTGAGATAAAGGTACAGGACATCCACGATCAGATTGGTGGTCATATACATCATGCCGAACAGCAAGACTATCCCTTGAACGACGGGGAAATCACGGAATCTGACGGCATCAACCATAAGCTGTCCCACCCCCGGCCAGCTGAACACGGTCTCCGTCACCACAGACCCTGTGAGAACCTGCGCCGAGATCGTCCCTCCAAGGGTCAGGAGAGGCAAAGCAGCATTGCGGAAGGAATGTTTCCAGAGCACCTTCGATTCTGGAACGCCCTTCATCCGCGCGAAGGTAACGTAGTCAGAGCTCAGGACCTCCATCATGCTTGATCGCGTCAGGCGGGTAATCCCGCCCATCATGGCCAGGGCAAGCGTTAGGCTGGGGAGGATCAGGTGTCTCCAGTCTCCGCTGCCGCCTGCGGGCAGCCAACGGAGCCACACCGCGAACGTGAAGATCAAAAGGATGCCGAGCCAGAAGGTTGGTACGGTTTGGCCAAACACCGCCAGAAGCCTCGCGCCGCCGTCGACGACACTGCCGCGCCAGTAGGCCGCGTATACGCCTAAGGGGACGGCAATTGCAAAGGTGAGCGTTAGAGAGACGATGCCAAGTTGAAGCGTCGCCGGTAGACGTTCTAGGATGAGCTGACCGGTCGGCACGCTCATGCGGTGAGAGACCCCAAAGTCTCCCCTGAAGATACCGCCCAGATAGCGCCCGTATTGGACTGGAAGAGGCTGATCCAGACCCAGCCGCGCCGCGGCCTGAGCATACATCTCAGGAACGGCCTCTTCAGGCAGAAGCACCTGCAGGGGATCACCCGTCAAACGCACAACAATGAAGATGACGAGAGTCATCATCAACAACCCGGTCGCAACCTGCACAATTCTCGCCAAGATCAGACGGGTCATCGGGAGAATCCCCCGGCCATCGCTCTCCCTCGGATAAGAATCATGTAATCTGCCCGCTCGGACGCTAATAGAGATGGCACGCGACTTCTCTCCCCCGCCGGTGCTGCAGTGCAGGCTCCTGGACGGAGCAACGCGGCATCGCGTACGGGCAGCGCGTGTGGAACGAGCAACCGGAGGGCACGGCCATCGGACTGGGGACTTCCCCCTCCATCAGCGCGGGCTCGGCCGATGCGTCCAGATTTCGCTCCGAACCGACCATCAGCACCTGCGTGTACGGATGCAACGGCTCACTGCACACGACGGGGCTGGGGCCCACCTCGACAACCCTGCCGAGATACATAACCGCAATGTTCGTACTGAGATATCTCACGGCCCCCAGGTCGTGAGAGACTATCACGTAGGTCAGGTTGTGGGCCCGCTGGATGTCTCTGAGCAGGTTAAGAATCTGTGCCCGGACCGATACGTCGAGGGCCGACGTCGGCTCGTCGAGCAGGAGTACAGCGGGACGCGGAGCGATAGCCCGTGCGATCGCAATGCGCTGGCGCTGGCCGCCGCTAAACTGATGCGGATACAGTTCAGCATGCTCTGAACGGAGTCCCACCGACTCCAGAGCATCCATCACCTGGCCCCGTACCTCATCTCTCACCATCCGCCCGGATGACAGGGCTTCGAGCGGTTCACTCACGATCCGGTCAACCCTCATCCGGGAGTTAAGTGACGAATAGGGATCCTGAAAGACGGCCTGAACCTTCCGACGGAACTCCCTCAACTGCTGCCCCTTCGCCACATGGACGTCCTGCCCGTCGACCACTACCCACCCTGCCGTCGGCCGTACGATGCGCAGGATCACTCGCAGGACTGTCGTCTTTCCGCACCCACTTTCCCCAACGATTCCCAGCGTCTCGCCACGCTGCACCTCAACCGTCACTCCGTCAAGCGCGCGAATCCAGCCTGCTATCCTCGAGGCGAACAACCGGCGCACCACCGGAAAGTGGACTGCCACGTCGTGTAGCCGCAGGACAACGTCACTCATGTGCGCATCGGGAGAAAGCAGCTGAAGGAGCGATCCCTCTTCAGCTGCGTCTCCTCCGGGTACTTCACTCGGCAGGCATCCTCCGCCCGCGAGCACCGAGGGGCAAAGCGACACCCCGAGGGGAACGCTGCCGGATCGGGAGGGGACCCCTCGATCACCCCAAGACGCTCGACGCTGTCCCGAGTGGGGAGACAGGCGAGGAGCGCAGCAGTGTAGGGATGTCTCGGGTTAGCGAATAGGTCGCCAACCGGGCCAGTTTCGACGATCCGACCAGCGTACATGACCGCTACGCGATCACACATCCGCCACGCGAGGCTCAGGTCATGCGTGATAAAGATGAGACCAACGCCGATCTGGCGCTGGAGTTCCTTCAGCAGGCGGAGTATCTGGTGTTGAATGGTGACGTCGAGCGCCGTGGTGGGCTCGTCCGCGATGAGAAGGACTGGGTTACATGAGAAAGCGATAGCGCCCACCACGCGTTGACGCATCCCACCACTGAGCTGGTGAGGGAATTGATGCACACGATGTTCCGGTGCGGGGACCTTAACTCGCCTCAACGCCGCGATCACTTCATCGCGCAGGACGGCCCCTCGAAGCCGACGATGCAGCGCCAGAGGCTCGCTCAGTTGGTCGCCCATCGTGAAGGCCGGGTTCAGGGAGGTTGTTGGATCCTGGGGAATCATGGCAATGCGGCGGCCTCGTAGACGTCGCATTTGCTGTTGCGTCAGTCTCACTAGGTCCTGCCCCTCGAACCAGATCTGTTCCGCCTCGACCTGCGCATTGGGTGGCTGCAGGCGCATGATGCCCAGCGCCGTCATGCTTTTGCCAGACGCCGATTCACCGACAATGCCCAGGGTTTCGCCACGACAGACCCGAAAGCTGACCCCGTCAACTGCCCGCACCACGCCCCGAGTCGGGCTGGAGATCGTTACCCGGAGATTCCTCACGTCGAGCACCAGTTGCTCCTGGGCGCTCATCTGTCACGGAGCCGAGGATCCAATCGCTCACGTAGCCAGTCGCCAAACAGGGTAAAGGCGAGTACGGTCACGAGGATGGCTAAGCCCGGAAACAGTGAGAGCCACCAACCGGTGACGATGCGTCCTCGGCCGTCCGCCACCATGAGCCCCCAGGATGGGTAAGGTGGAGGGATGCCAGCTCCCAAGAAGCTCAACGATGATTCGATCAGGATGACATGACCGATCTCCAAGGTCGTCATCACAATCAGCGTTGGGAGGACGTTCGGAAACAGATGGCGGATCATAATCCGCCAGACCGGGATGCCAACGACCTCGGCGTACACGACGAAATCATTGTGGCGGAGGCTAAGAGTCTCGGCGCGGATCAGGCGGGCCAATCGCGGCCAAATCAGAAGCGATACCACGACGACGACGTTGGCAAACGATGGCCCGAAGACAACGGCAAGCATGATTGCCAAGAGGATCAGAGGGAAGGCCAACACAAGGTCGACCATGCGCATCAGGATAGCGTCAAACCATCCACCGACGTAGCCCGCGATCATGCCCACGGGTGTCCCGACGACAATGCTGACCGAGATGACAAGTGCCGCCACCCACAACGAGATCCGCGCCCCGTAGAATATGCGGCTCAGCTGATCCCGTCCGTAGAGATCGGTCCCGAGCGGGTGATCGAGGCTCCCGCCGGAAGCCCAGAACGGTGGAAGGAGGCTCCTGTCCAGATCACCACGGGTGGGAACGTGAGGAGACAGCAGCGGTGCACCGACCGCTGTCAAGAGAACCGCGCTGATGACGAGGATCGGGAGACCCGGTACTGGCAGGAACTGCCGGAGCCGAGCTTGGATACGCCACCCCGCTCCGGCATCGGCAGTGGATTGACCATTGGTGGCATCGGGCCGGAGGTGCATCAGTGCCGACTTCAACCTCGCTACGTGACTGGTTTACCTCGCTGGCGTGATGTACTCCACGCTGTTCAGGGTCGCCATGCTGGTGATGAATTGAACCTTCCCGACTTTCTTCCCCATTATCCACATCCCGCTCATTGAAGCGATCGGAGCCGCAAGCCTCTCGCGGACAATGTAGTTGCCCAACTCCCGTGCAAGCGCCATACGCTTCTCGGTGTCCAACTCGCCAGATAGGGACTTCACTGTCGCGCTGACTCTCGCGTCGTGGATGAATGCCAGAGTGGCTTCGGGTGCCCCGGCGACTCGGAAGAAGGCAGCCGGCTCATCGTAAAATGTGTTGGCGTTCACGAACACCATGCCTTTCGTCGCCCGCGCAGCCAGCCGGGCGCGGAAAGTCGGCCTGTATTCCATCGGGATCCTGTTTACTCGAATGCCGATCATCTCGTACATGTCGGCAACGGCGTGGGCGATGTCCTCGACTTCAGGCCGCCCAGCGAGTGGATAGATTGGCATATCCATGGTAAAGCCGCTGGGATAGCCGCCCTCAGCCAGAAGCCGTTTGGCACGTGCAGGGTCGTAGGGAGGAACTTTCCAGTTAGGGTCGTTGAAGCGGAACGGGCCAGGGATGAAAGAGAAGGGAGCGCCAGCCGGTTGCCCCTCACCTGAGAGGATCCGCTCGACGATCGCACGCCGAGCGATTGCGAGAGTTAGAGCCTCTCGGACCAGACGACCCTTTGCCGGGTTCTCGGCTTGAATCCAGGGAGCGTTCCTATCATAGTTCTGGTGACCGGGGTACATGCCACCGAACACTACATAGGCATTTGCGGTGCTCGGCACAGAACTGGAGTGCAACCCCGCCCTCTGGGCCTCTCGCTTCAGACTCACGCTCAAGGGGGCCAAGTCAAGGGTACTGCTTTGCAGTTCAGCGAGCATTGCTGCCTCTTCGCGAATGATCCTGACAACGACTGTCTTGAATCCGGGGGTTTGACGCCAGTGACTGGCGACAGCTTCGAGAGTGACCTGCTGCCCCCGAACGTGGCTTGCCAATCGGAAAGGCCCTGTGCCGACGGGGTGAGTAACCGCACGTTCTTCGCCTACTGCCCCAAAATACCTCCTGGATTGGATCGTAAAGGCTTGGAGGACGCCATTGGAGAGGTTAAGCGGGAGATCAATTTGGATCGATGGAGTGCGAATCCGAAACTGTCTGGCGTTGACGATCTCGAAATTCTCCATGTTCCCGTTGACTGCCTCTCGAAGAATCCCAGCGCCCAGAGCTACAGATTCCTTGCTGATCACACGCGCCCACGTGAATTTCACGTCCTCAGCCGTAAGGGGACCCCAACCATCGTGAAATCGAATGTCTGCCCTCAGACTGAATGTCCATGTGCGGCCGTCGGAAGACACCTGCCACGATTCCACAAGCCCGGGGCGTAGTTCCCGCGTCGCGGGGTCCATCCTCAGCAGTGTGTCGCCGACCATTTGCAGGATTTCCTTTTCAGCCCCCGATGCTTTCGCTTCGTCCCACACCTCGGTCCCCAGTGTCCGCACTCCGATCATGAGCGCCCCTTGGAGCGGTGGTGGAGCCCCTTGAAGCGCGCTAATGCGCGGAAATGGAACGGCCAGGAGTGCGACTGCTAGGAGAAGACCCTCCCAGGAAGGCCCGCCGAGACGCGACATTGAAATCCTCCATCACAATGTGGAATACATTTCCACAAGGTAGAATCATGTTATCTCTTCGCGCCAAAAGCGTCAAGATAGCGAATCGCGTGATTATATACTGTCGGAGATCAGTGATTCTGTCCGCTTAAGCGTTCAGTGATCTTGTCCTCCCTCCCCAAGACGTTTCATGTTTCGCCTTCCCGATGGGCATGTGCCTCCACGGGTGATCAGGCGCGGGTTTCCACTGCTGTACGCGTTTGGCCCGACGACCGCTGGTCGGCGTGAGACTCGCCTTTCCAGATACCCCAGGAGCGTTTTGCGCGAGGGGGTGGCTGCCGGGATCCCCGCGACGGCCGGGTGGCTCCCGGTGCGGAGGCTGCAGGCGCACGCGCGGATGTCGGCGTGCCGGGATGCGACCAGGGGTCGGCGCCGCGGTGAGCCGCTGGCTGGGGACGCGGGTGCCCTGGGAGAAGACGGCGATGCTCCCATCGAGGCGCTCGTGGACCTCAACGGTAGCCTTCGCGTAACTGCGGCGCTGCGGCCCGGGCAGGAGCTGGATGTGGTGCGGGCCGAGGGTGATCGTGTTGTCGTTGCCGACGACGCGGCGGTACTTGAAGCAGAAGACTGTCTGCGGGTCAAGCCCGGCCGGCCACGGGCGATACGCGGGCGTGGGATCGGCAGGCGCCTGGGTAAAGCGCGCATTGTAGCGGGGCAGGAAAGCGCGCAGGAAGGTGTTCGCCCCGTCGCGGTCGGCAATGCCCGCCAGGCGCAGTTCCGCGCGCAGCCGATCCTGAAGGTGCCAAACAGCCGCTCGACGCGTCCCTTACCAGGCATGAAATTGCCAGGTGCGTCCTTCCCTCCCGCTGCCAGCAGGTGCAGCGGTGATATGGTGAGACCATCCGGGTAAGGGGCACCTGGGAGCACGCAGGACGGGCAGGCCGTCGTTCAGACCGTGTGTTGAGCACCCGCGCCTTTAGCTGGCCGACCCTGCGACTGGGCTTGGATGCGCTGCGAGCGCGAATCCGTTGGTGTCGTGTTGCCCGCCTGCCTCCCAATTTCACGATCGAGGGGGGATGCTATGAGGCTGTTTGGACTGGACGTCCATCGTGAGTTCACGCAGGTTGCAATGCTCGAGCAGGGACGGATCACCCATCTCGGACGAGTTCCTACGACGCCGGAGGCCCTCCGTGCCTTCGCGCAGACGCTGAGCGCTGACGACCAGGTCGTGCTGGGAGCGACCGGCAACACCCATGCGATCGTGCAGGTGTTGCAGCAGCACGCCGGCCGGGTCGTCGTCTCCAATCCGGTCCAGACCCGAGCCATTGCGGATGCGAAGATCAAGACGGACAGGATCGATGCCGAAGTCCTCGTCCGCCTTCTCGCCGGCGGATGGTTAACAGAGGTGTGGGTCCCCGATGCTGAGACGCAGGCGCTGCGCCAGCAGGTCGCCCACCGCGTGCGGCTGGTCCGACACCACACTCGCCTGAAGAACCGGATCCATGGCATCCTACACCGGAATCTGCTCCCCGGCTGTCCGCGCAGCGATCTGTTTGGCAAGGCGGGGCGGCGGTGGCTCACGGTGCAGGCACTCCCTCAACTCCCCCCGCACGAGCAAGACATCGTGCTTGCCACGTTGCGCCAATTCGAGTCGCTGAGCACAGAGCTCGCCGCAAGCGCCGCTGCCGCGACGGAGGGCATAAGGACAACAAAGCGATGGTCATGAGCGTCGTTGAGCGCGGCGGAAAGGTGCGGCTGGAGATAGCCGATGCTCGGGAGAAGGACTTGTATCGGGAACTCGCCCACACCTTCCTGGGGCGGAACCTGCGGCCCGACACTGAGCGACTGGTGACGGACGAACACCAAGCCTACCAGGGGTTTGCCGACGCCGACACACGGCATGAGACCGTCAACCACGCGCGGAAAGAGTGGGCGCGGGGCGATGTTCACACGAACAGCATCGAGAGCATCTGGAGCTTGCTCCAGGGATCCATCGTCGGTTCCTATCACAAGGTGAGTTTCAAGCACCTTGACGCCTACCTCGATGAACTGAAATGGCGGTTCAACAACCGCAAGAATCCTTTTCTATTCCGAGAAGCGCTACGCAAGTTGCTTCACTCGAAAACCTCCCTTACAAACAGTTAGTAAGAACGTAACCACTTTCACGAAAGACGCTTCTTTGCGCGCCAATGAACATCCATTATCTCGCTAAGTCGACGAAGGTACTCTTCCATACGCTGAATTCCACCTTCTTTAGCATCTGAAAGGGATTTCCCGCCGTACCGGTGCCGGATTCTTGAATCTATAGTCACCGATGCAGCAAACTTCATCATGCTGCCAGGAGAATCGTGTGCCAAAAGCCAACACGGATGGCGGCCTGCCGCCAACGGTCTACTTGCTCAAAGAGATCGCTGCGGCGACGCGCTTCCTCACGCTCACGTACTTCACGTTCCAAGAGCTCAAGTTCGGCCGTCCGCGGAACGCTGCTCTTCCTACTGGCGTCTGATGCGCCACCTTTGCAAGACTCCGCACGCTATGAGGAATCCTTTGAGCACATCGTTTAGCTCGTCTTCGAGTCGCTCACGTGGACGATCCGACCATTTCGTACGAACTCCCGGCTCGAGCCACGAACGGATCTTCTGGACTAGCTCGTCAGTGGGGCGTTGGACGCTTACCCTCTTCCCCGATGAAACTTCTTCAACCATCTTGTAGCGCTGACTGAGCCCCGGATTTCCGATTTGACAACGCATCGTGAATCCCGAGGATGCGTCGAATGCCTTTATTGATGCGGGTTTCCGCGTGATGATGACGCGGTGGAGGCTGATACCCGATGGGTGAAGCAGCGAACCAACCCTTGGGCTCGCCTTGCGGACGTCGGCGTCCCTGCGACATGTCTAGGGACGGGGAGGAACCGGCGAGGAGATGGCCGAATTTCAGAATATGGAACCAGACCCCACATTGTAGAAGGAGCCATCTATGAAGCGTACTGTCACACAGGCAGCAGCTGATTTCTTGCAAGCATTCGAGTCCGCTGAAGTTCCCGGTGCCGCCGCGGACCTCATCAAGCTGGCTACCCTCGACTGCGTCGGCTGCATGGTGGTGGGGAGTGCTTCCCGCGCCGCGACGATCCTGTCGGACTGGTTGAGCGAGATGGGCGGCCGCCCCGAGGCGGTGGTTGTAGCGCGGGGCTTTCGGGCGCCAGCCGTTATGGCGGCTCTAGTCAACGGGACAGCCGGACACGCGCTGGACTTCGATGACATGTCGCCAACGATGAACCACCCCAGTGTGGTCCTCCTCCCGGCACTCCTTGCGTTGAGCGAGAAGATTGGTGCCAGTGGCAGAGATTTCATCGCTGCCTACCTCGCCGGCTTCGAAGTGTTTGCCCGTCTATGCCGAGCGATGAATCCACCTCATTACTACAGAGGCTGGCATGCCACCTCCACTATCGGGACGTTAGGTGCAGCGGCTGCGGCGAGCAAACTCCTTCGGCTCGACGGCGCTCAGACACGGATGGCTTTGGGAATCGCGGCATCTAACGCGGCAGGGATCCGTCAGAACTTCGGGTCGATGGTGAAACCCCTGCATGCGGGTCAGGCAGCGTCGAACGGAGCCTATGCGGCTCTCCTGGCCCAGCGAGGATATAGTGCGGACTTGAGTGCACTCGATGGTCCACAGGGCTTCATTAGCGTATTCGGCGGCACGCCGGAGGTGTCCGTGGAACCGGCCGTGTTCGATGACGGGCCTCTGGAAATCCTGACTTCCGGCATCGGGTTCAAACGATTCGCTTGTTGCGGCGCCATACACACAGGCATTGACGCGATGCTAGAGCTCGTCGAGCACTACCAGGTCGATCCAAAGCAAGTCCAGGGAATCGAATGTGCGGTTAACCGTAGGGCTCCCGAGATCCTCATCCATTCACGGCCCCAGACCCCACTGGAGAGCAAGTTCAGTATGGAGTACTCACTAGCCATTGCGCTGGTCGACCGGTGGGCTGGGCTGCCTCAATACACCGAGGAGCGGCTGGAGGACCCGCTCGTGCGCGATCTGATGAGCCGGGTGCGCGTGTCCGTTGATGCGACATTCCCCCATGAGTACGCAACTTTCCCCGCGGCCGTCACAGTTCATATGACTGATGGGCGGAAGCTCTCGTCGCGTGTGGATGTTCCGCGCGGATATCCGACAAACCCTTTGACCCCTGAGGAACTCCATCGGAAGTTCCGAGAATGCTGCGCGAATCTCCTGGGGCCTTCGGTTGTCGAGGAGGCGATCAGGATGATCGAGTCTTTGGCCGAGGTTCCCGACCTCCGCCAACTGACCTCATTGGTTCTTGGAACAGCAAGTGAACGGGTAGTAGCATGACCGCCGAAAGAGCAGTCTACAGCAACTGGGGGCGGTGGGGTTCCGACGACGAACGGGGCGCCGCGAACCTGCTAGGCGGAGAGGTAGTGTTGGACGCTTGTCGTCTTCCTACAAAGGGCCGGGTGTACAACCTCGGGATCGAAGTGCGCCAAGGGGCGCCGGTGGCGGGGCGAAGAATCTCACCGGTCCACCTGATGGCGTCTGACGGCGGCGATTATGCAGCCCTCGGGCGTGAGGACTGGGGAACGGCCGATGACTACCTATTTCTCGCCAGTGGCGGTACCACTCACATTGATGGGCTGTCTCATCTATGGTACGGAGGTCGCATGTACAATGGCTTTTCCTTCCGCGAAGTGCGGAGTAGCGGGGCAGCGCGCTGTGGGATCGAGAAGGTTGGTGGTTTGGTCGCCCGCGGGCACCTGCTGGATTTCACCACGTTCCCCACAAAGCGTCCCGGTCTCATCGGCACGGCTGACGTCACTGCTTACGTGGCGGCACGCGGGCTCAAGGTCCAGCCGGGGGATGCCCTCCTTTTTCGGACGGGGTGGATCGAAACCGCGCTTGGGGGAACGCTTCAGGAAGCGTCATGCCCAGTCGTGGCCTCGGACGCCGTGGAGTGGATCGCGGAGCATGACATAGCGATCGTCGGGGCCGACAATCCCGCTGTGGAGGCGGTGGCGGAGCGTGGCGTATTGCCTCCCTTGCACCAAATTCTGCTGCGGGATCTGGGCGTTTACATTATCGAACTGCTCACCCTCACCGAACCCGCACGCGACGGGGTGACGACGGGTATGTTGGTTGTTGCCCCTCTCCTCATCTCGCGTGGCGTTAACGGTCCCGTCAACCCGCTTCTGATTGTCTGAGGATCGCGATGGAGGAGAACCTTCTAAGCGAGGGACGCGGGGCCGCGGCCATCGTTGGGGTAGGAACCACGGAACAAGGGGAACTGCCCGGCCGGTCGGGCAACGAAATCGCTGTCGAAGCGTTTCGCTTGGCGCTCGAGGATGCTGGAATCACCAAGCACGAGGTTGACGCCCTCATCACGTGTAGGTCCTACGGGGGATTCGGCATCGACACGCAGATTGGTGCGATGATCGGCCTTAATCCTCGCTTCAGTGCGACCCTGGAGTACGGGACGTGCAATTTCTCCCTGCATCTTGCTGTAATGGCCATTGCAGCGGGAATGGCTACCACCGTGGCGTTGACGTACGGGACCAACCAGCGGACACAGCGTCGGCGCTTCTCCGCGGTAGCCGATAGCGCCGGGGATCTTGAGGCCCCGTACGGGTTCGTCAACATCGCTGGACCGGCCGCGATGGCTTTTCGGCGCCACCAGTTCCTCTATGGGACGACGGAGGAGCAGCTGGGAGCCATTCCAGTCGCGCAGCGGCGCCATGCAATGTTGAACCCTCTGGCGATCTTCAAGGAGCCGCTCTCACTCGAGGACTACCTAGCGTCCCGGTATGTTGTTCGTCCTCTTCGACGGCCAGATATCTGCATGATTTCGGACGGCGGCGCCTGCTTGATTGTGACGGACCGTCGTCGGGTTGCTGACTTCCGACCGCCTCCGGTCTACATCCTCGGTGCCGCGCAGCGGACAGGGCTGCGCCACCACCGCGATCCTGACGCCTTTCTGCGCCCCTGGATCAAGGGGATGTCTCAAGAGCTTTTCGGGCGGGCGGGCGTCGCGCGGGCTGACATCGATCTACTGTACGTCCAGGATCCAACGAGTGTATATGTGCTTCAGGCTCTCGAAGACTATGCGTTCTGCTCTGTGGGAGAGTCAGGTCCCTTCGCGGAGGACGGGCGCATCCAGATCGGCGGGGAGCTTCCTGTGAACACGAACGGGGGGCAGCTCTCCGAGAGTTACATGTGGGGATGGCTGCACCTGTGTGAGGCAACCCGGCAACTGCGGGGGGAATGCGGCTCACGACAGGTCGCCGGCGCACGGGTGGCTCTATACTGCTCGTACATGGGCTACCGCAAGGCCGCAGCGTCGGTTCTGGGGAGTGAGGTCCCGTGACCGAATCCCCGTCCCGGCCACTTCCGGAACTCGACGATCCGGTCGTGGGGCCGTTCTGGGCTTCCGCGCGCGAGCGCCGACTCGTGTTCCAGCGATGCGAACATTGTGGCCACCTCCGATGGCCGCCTGAGGCCGGCTGCCCCGAGTGCCTGACGCCCGGTGGAACGTGGACGGAAGTCGAAGGAGCCGGGGAGGTGTGGAGTTTTGTTATCTACGACCACCCATTTGATCCGGCGTTTCGCGGCGAGATCCCTTACAACGTAGCCCTCGTGCAGCTCGACGCTGGGCCTAGGCTGATCACGAACATCGTGGGTGTGAAATCCGATGAACTAAGGGTCGGAATGCGGGTCGTAGTTGAGTTTGAGAATGTAACACCTGCGGTAACGCTCGTGCGCTTCAGACCGGTGGGCGAAGCGTACGCTGGTCTTCCGGCGAGGTAAGTGCCGTGCAGAAGCTGAGCGGCAGCCCGGCGACACTCGATTTGGCCCTCGAAGATATGGTCGTATCACATCTTCTCACACGGCGCAGCCTAGAGATACCCGATCGCCCGCTGGTCGTCTTTGCAGGAGGAGCGACTCTAACATTCGCCGAGGCGGAGACGAGGGCAGCTCGACTCGCCGCGAATCTTCGCGCCATCGTGATGAAGGACGAGTTCGTGGGCCTCTTTCTCCCGAACAGTCCCGAGTTTGTGAGCTGCTACTTCGCCCTCTCAAGGCTCGGCGCGGTCACCGTGCCGATTAACACCGCCTATAAAGGCTACATGCTTGAGTACCTGCTCCGGGACACAAGATGCGGACTCGCCTTCGTCGACCGCGGCCTCCTCGACCGGATGATGGATGTGGAACGAAGTGTGCCCCAGCTACGGGCGCTGATCGTCACCGGAGCCAACCAGAAGGACGTTGCCAAGGAGCAGCAGGGCTTTGAAAGGCTGCGGCTGGTGGCATATGCCGATATCGCGGGGGACGCATCGGATGTCACCTGGGAGGGCGAAGCTCAGGAAGGGCCTCGGGTTAGATTCGAGGATGTCAGCTGCATCATCTACACCTCTGGTACGACGGGTCCCTCCAAGGGCGTCCCGATCACCAACGCGCATGCGATCGTCAAGGCGCTCGAGGTCATCCGAATCTGCCAGTATGCCAAAGGCGACGTTGTATACTCGCCGCTTCCACTATTTCACAGCATGGCGCTCCTACGTGGAGTGGTCGCTTCCGTCGTTTCGGGAACCACCATCGTGCTGCGCGATCGGTTCAGTGCCAGTCAGTTCTGGGGTGATGTGCGCAAGTTTGGCATCACCATCGTGCACTGCGTGTTCACCATCCCCCGCATCTTGAAGAAGGCGCCGCCCGGCCCCGGCGATCGCAGTCACCATGTCCGCTGCATGTACAACGCCCAGCACGATCCCGAGTTCGAGGAACGTTTCGGCATCAGACTTGTCGAAGGTTACGGTCTAACCGAGGCGGGGGTAGCGATGTACGTACGCCCAGAGGACCCCCCGCGTCCCGGCTCTTGCGGGCGGGTATCGGAAGAATGGGAGGTCCGGCTGGTCGATGACAACGGCTCTGACGTCGGCGTCGGGCAGGTCGGCGAGGTTCTCCTCCGGCCGAATAAACCTTTCCGGATCATGCCTGGCTATCTCAACAAGCCCGAGGTGACCCTGCAGTCTTTCCGCGACCTGTGGTTTCATACAGGAGACCTGGCGATGGTTGACGCGGAGGGTTTCTATTACTTCAAGGATCGCAAGAAGGATGCTATCCGTCGGCGGGGGGAGAACATCTCCTCGTGGGAAGTGGAACGGATTCTGGTCGAACACCCTGCTGTTGAGGAAGCCGCCGCTGTCGCGCACCCGTCCTCTCTGGGGGAGGACGAGCTGCGGGTGGTTGTTGTGCGGCGCCCGGGCGTGCTGCTCACAGCGGAAGAGCTCGTGGCGTACTGCGTGAAACGCATGCCGGACTTCATGGTTCCTCGCTATATCGAGTTCCGGTCTGAGCTTCCCAAGACCCCAACGGGCCGAGTGGAGAAGCACCTCCTGCGCGCCGAAGGCCTCGCGCCGGATCACATGGATCGTGGAGAGTGGTCCCCTCGCCGTCGTGGTCCTTGAACGCCCGCACTAACGCCCCGAACCCCTAATGTGTCTTGACAGAGCCGCAGGGGATGTGCCATCTTTCACAATAAGGAAACGGTTTCCACATTGTGGCAGCAGATGGGGTGCGCTATCTCCTAAAGATTGGAGGGGGGAAGATCATGAGTATGGGTCAGAAGACAAGTCGGCGGCTCACTCTTCGCCGGAGGGCTTCCATGGGGGCGCTCCTCGTAGTCGCCGCCGTAGCAGTCCTCGGATTCGGGGGAGCTACCACAAATGCCGCCCTTTCACCTGCCGTGGTCGAGCGGATCGTCAACTACTCTGAGAGCGACCGCGAGCAGTGGCTCTATCGATGCGCGCAGCGTGAAGGACGTGTCGTCGTTTACACGAGCGCCTCACACGCGCGGCCTTCCCTGAAGCCGGCGTTCGAGGCGAAGTTCCCCGGCATCACGGTGGATGTCTTCCGCGCCACCGACACGCTTGTCCCGCGGTTGATAGAGGAAGAAGCGGCAGGACGCCACAACTTCGACGTCTACGACGATCTCTACGGGAACCTGGCTCCCACTGACAAGCACTTCGTCAAATTCTACTCGCCACGCCGGAGCGAACTCCAACCCGCACTCAACAATCCCTACTTCGTGGCGGCCCGCGGTTTCGTGATGAGCATCGGGTACAACCCGACCATCGTACGAGCCAACGACGCGCCCAAGGAGTGGAAAGAGCTACTGGACTCAAAGTGGAAAGGCCAGATTTTCGGTTCGGCTGACGCTTCAGCACCGGTCATGCTGGCACTGCTGAAGTGGAAGTTCGGACTCGATTTCCTCCGTAAGCTGGCCCAGAATGCACGGTTCCAGCAAGGCGTCTCGTCGCGCGGCGTCGCCGACCTCATCATCGCCGGCGAGGTCCCCGTCGGTTACAACGTATCAAGCAGTTACCACAAGTCGGACTACTTGAACAGGGGAGCACCGTTTCGCTGGCAGCCAATGAATCCTATGCTCGGCTACTTCTCTACGCAGTCCATCTCTAAGTTTGCACCGCACCCTTGCGCAGCGGCACTGTACATCGACTGGTTACTCGATAGGAATGGTGGACAGGCGATCGAGGCTGGCGAGGGACGTGCCTCACCGTTCAAGGGGGCCAGCCTGCTGCCTTTCCAGCTGGAGGGCTTCGACCAGGCGAAGATCCGTGACTGGGTCGTGTTCATCACGGATCCGCGGCTGATCCAGGGTTTCAAGTCCTTCGAGGATGCCCTCAACTACTGGAACAGCCTCTTCCGCAGCATCTTCCTGGGTCGAGGCTAATCGGTTGACGCTCACGTCCCGCCTAGGTACTGGCGGCCAGGTGGGACGTGAGTAGCAGGTGAAACGAGCGGGCCCATCTAGGGAGAAGACATGGCGGTCGCCGCACTAGAAGTCGACGACCTGCGGAAAGCGTTTCGCCTCCGCCGTGGTCAGGTCGCGGCCGTTAAGGGCGTTTCTTTCTCCGTTCAATCTGGAAAGATCTTCACGCTGCTCGGGCCCTCGGGGTGCGGGAAAACGACCACTCTGCGGTGTATCGCCGGGCTCGAAGTGCCGGACAGAGGGCGGATGCGGATCGGTGAGACCACTGTGTTTGATGCCGAGGGCGGGATTTTCGTCCCGCCCCACCGCCGCGACATCGGGATGGTCTTTCAATCGTACGCAATCTGGCCGCACATGACCGTCCACGAGAACGTCGCCTTTCCTCTACAGGTCCTTCCCCGGAGCATTCGGCCGCCTAAGAAGGAGATCCGGACTCGGGTGATGGAGGCACTGGAGACGATGCACATGGCACCCCTGGCTGAGCGGCCGGCAACATGGCTGAGCGGCGGCCAGCAGCAGCGTCTCGCTTTGGCCCGAGCCCTCATGGCCAACCCGAAGATACTCCTGTTAGACGAACCACTGAGCAACCTCGACGCCAAGCTCAGGGAGCAAATGCGCTTCGAACTGAAGCGGCTACACGTCGAGTTGGGCATCACGACGATCTACGTAACCCACGATCAGACGGAGGCACTGGCACTGTCGGAGGAAATCGCAGTCATGCGCGACGGAGTCGTAGTCCAGCAGGGGACCCCTGCGGAGATCTACCGTCATCCCCGCACGGACTTCGTGGCGGCGTTTGTCGGCTCGGCGAACCTTCTGGACGGCAAACTCCTCGCCTACGGGACGCGGGACGCGATGGGCGTGGTGGATGTGGGCGTAGGGCGTGATCTCGAGGGTGTGCTATCTGGAGAGTGCCAGCTCGGGGAGGTCGTCGCGGTGAGCATCCGGGCCGAGGATGTCCGGATGCTGCACCCCACCGGCGCACGGAACCAGAATACCGTGGCAGGGAAGGTCAAGGCGCGGGTCTTCCTTGGCGATGTGGTGGACTTCCTCGTTGACATCGGCAACGCTGAGATGCGTGTTCGGTCCGTTGGCTCGAGTACGACGTTCGAGATCGGGGACGATGTCCTACTAGAGTTTCCCCCTCTCCAGTGCTGGATCATCGCTGCCCGATCACATTCCGCCATCACGGAACGAGGCGAGACGTGATGAGAGCGGAAAGGTGTGGGGCGAACCTCCTACACACACAGGTGTTCTATGCGGCTCGCGACGGTTGAGGAACGGATTGTCCTAACTTCCAGACGACTGAAAGCCCAGGGCTTCGGCGCCGAGGTTCTGGCTCTCGGCCTCATAGGGATCCTCAGCGTGCTAGTGGTTCCTCCGATGCTCGGCGTCGTTTATTCTGCCTTCCGCAAGGGCCCCACGCTGTTCGAGGGTACTACGACGCTGGAGAACTACCGCAGCATCCTGAGTGATCCCAACACCTATGGGACGCTTGCCGATACGTTTCAATTCGCCGTGGCAACGGCCTGCTTGGTCGTGGCGTTCGCGGGCATCCTCGCGTGGTTGGTGGAGCGAACGAATGCGCCGTTCCGCCGCTTGGTGTACCTGGCGATCGTGGTCGCCTTTGGGGTGCCCGTGATCCTCCAGGGGATGGGCTGGATCCTCCTCCTGGGTCCGCGTAATGGGTTGCTCAATGTGGTCCTGCGCACGGTGTTGGGAAGCCACGCACCAACGATTCCGCTCTACTCCATGCCGGCTATGGTATTTGTGCAGAGCACGGTGCTCATCCCTACGATGTTCCTGCTATTGGCTCCCGCCCTCCGCGCAGCCGACCCCGCGCTTGAAGAGGCGGCGCAGATGAGTAGGGCTCCTCGCTGGCAGGTCCTCCGCCGCGTGACACTACCACTCCTGGTGCCGAGCCTTATGGCTGCGGTGCTTTTGTCGTTTATCATTGTTGTTGAGTCATTCGAGATTCCCGCGTTAATTGGCACTCCGGCCCGGATCTTCGTGCTGAGCACCGAGATTTACGGCCGACTGCGCCGTCCATCGCCCGACTACGGCGCCGCCTCCGCGTTCTCGACTCTCATGATGATCATCGCCATGGGGGGCCTCTACCTGTACCAGGGCGTCACCGCCCGCGCGCATCGGTTTACGACTGTAACGGGCAAGGGCTACCGGCCACACAGGCTGGAGCTGGGTCCCTGGCGCTGGGTGGCGGGCGTCCTGACCGGAGGCCTCTCCCTGATACTGACCATGCCCGTGCTCATCCTGGCCTGGGGGTCTTTCATGCGAGTGTACCGCCCCCCCTCGTTCGCCGCCCTCTCGGGATTGACCCTTGAGAACTACAAGACAATCTTTGCCTCGTCCTGGATCGTACAATCGGCTAGGAACTCGTTCATTCTTGGGGCTGCCAGCGCGGTCGTCGTAATGGTCATGACCTTCGCGGCAAGCTGGCTAGTTCTGCGGCGTCGTAACCCTCTAACCAAAGGCATTGACTACCTGGTGACATTGCCTCTAGTAGTGCCGGGTGTGGTCCTTTCGCTTGCCGTCCTGCGCACCTACCTCGTTGCCCCCGTGCCGGTCTATGGGACACCGCTGATCCTGCTGATTGCTTTTGTGGTGCACTACCTACCTTATGGGATGCGGTTTAGTCACGCGGGTATGATTGCGCTTCATCCTGAACTAGAGGAAGCTGCAGCAGTGGGTGGCGCGCCATTAGCTGTCAGGATGCGGCGGATTGTTGCTCCACTGATGTGGCCGGCGTTGCTTGCGGGCGGTCTGTTCGTCTTTCTTGCGAGCATCCGACAGCTCTCGCTCGTGCTCTTCCTTGCTGGCCCTGGCAACGATCTGATCACAACAACTATCTTCAGCCTCTGGACTGAAGGCAACATCACTGAGGTCGCCGCTTTCGCTATGCCGGTTGTCGTCGGCGTGATTCTCATCGCCGCCGGGCTGAACAAGGTGACGGGCGGGATCGGAGTGCAGGTTGACCATTACCGCTAGGCGGGGATGAGGGAGATGGAAACGGTCACGACGCGGATTTCCTGGACGCCGACGAGAGCCCTAGCTAGTTTCGCGAGCGAGTTGCGATACGAGGTGATCCCACCGGCAGCCATCGCCCACGTGAAGACTTGCCTCCTCGACAATCTCGGCTGTGGCCTATACGCTGCCCATCTGCCCTGGTGCCGAATCCTCTTCGAAATGATTCAGGACGAGGGCGGATCGGGACGCGTCACCTGTTGGGGGCAGCCCGCCCGCTCTACCGTAACCTCTGCTGCCCTCTACAACGGGACGGCTGGGCATGCGTTCGAGTTCGATGATCATCACCACGCCTCCCACATTCACCCGGGGTCCATGACTATCCCGGCTGCACTGGCTGCTGCAGAGCACGTAGGCGGGATCTCCGGGCGCGAACTGCTTACCGCTGTTGTGGCGGGATACGAGGTAGCGACGAGGATCGGAATGGCTCTGGGCATGGCCCACTTCTTCCGAGGGTACCATCATCAAGGAACGGTCGGCCCCTTTGCCTCGGCGGCAGCCGTCGGCCGGGTACTCTCCCTCGAGCCCGAGCAGATGGTGCACGCCCTAGGTACGGCCGCCTCTCAATCGGCGGGGG
>Ga0209619_10000807_pt1 | contig 22561 bp, 18 predicted proteins | sample Rifsed16ft3_FD_184011 | JGI IMG/M metagenome (GOLD analysis project Ga0209619, IMG submission 184011) | Soil microbial communities from Rifle, Colorado, USA - sediment 16ft 3 (version 2) | ecosystem: Environmental > Terrestrial > Deep subsurface > Rock core/Sediment | place: Rifle, Colorado... | reverse complement strand
TGACGTACCTCAAGGGGTCCCAGCTCGACTACTGGGAGGACCTCCTGGGCGGCGGGTTCAAGGTCGTGAACCCGAACGCGAAGTCCGCGTGCTCTTGCGGCGTCTCGTTCTCCGTGTAACCGCCTAGAGCGCCTGCGCGAGCACCTCGGCGATATCCAGCGTCTGGAGCGGCGCGTTCTGCCGGCGCGCGATCTCCTCGAAGTGCATCTCCGCGTGCGGGCATGTCGTCACGATCGCCTGCGCTCCGAGCTCGATCGCGTTCTCCAGCCGGTCGGCCCCGAGGGACCGGGCCTGGTCCGGGAACACGAGCGGGAAGCCCCCGCCCGCCCCGCTACAGCGAGCGTCTGCCTTGCTCGGGAACATCTCGAGGAGCACGAGGCCCTTCAGGAACTTCATCGCGTTCCGCGGCGCGTCGTACATCTCGCACACCCGCCCCTGCGCGCAGGAGTCGTGGAACGCGACCTTCAGGTTCGGGAGGGGCTTCGTGAACGCGAGGCGCTTCTCCGTCACGAGCCGCTCCACGTACTGCGTGATGTGGAGCACGCTGAAGGGCGGGTTCCCGCCCCACCGGCGGTAGTCCTTCAGGAACGCCCGCACGTCCTCAGCGCACGCGGTGACCAGGATCTTCGCGCCCGTCTCCGCGACAGCCTGGATGTTCCGGGGCATCAGCTCCTTCTTCACGTACTCCTCGAACCCCATGTTCGCGAGGGGCGCGCCCGAGCACCACTCGTCGTTCCCCAGGATCCGGTACCGGACCCTCGCCGCGTTCAGGATCTTCACGACCGCCTCCGCGACCTTCTGCTTCCGGTAGCTCGCGACGCAGCCGACCCAGAACACCGCCTCCGGGCTCGGGCTCTGGACGGCGTCCTTCGGGAGCCAGGCGGCCCGCTGCCCGTGGGGCTCCCCGAAGATGTTGTGGGACTCCCGCACGTTCTCCAGGACCGGCGCGTGCTGGGCCATCCCCAGTCCGGACTCGACCATCCACGCCTTCGCGTCCTGCCAGAACCGGTCGAATGGGATGTCCGCCATGCAGATGTCCTCGCACGCCCCGCACGCGGTGCACTCGAACACCGCCTTCGCGAACTCCGCGTCCGGGCGGGTCTCCCGCCCCAGCAGCCGGTCGAGGATCCCGAAGCCCCGCTTGTCGTGCTCCCGCATGAAGAAGACCTTGCCGCGCGGGGCGGCGGACTCGAACCCGATCTCGCGGTACGCGGGGCACACGGGGACGCAGTACCCGCACATCGTGCACGCGTGCAGGTCCTTGGCGTCGATGTACTCGTCCATCTGGCGGACCCCGGCGCGCGCGGCCATCCTGGCACCTCACGCCTTCGCCGAGGCGAGCTCCGCCTCCGCTTCCTTGAGCAGCGCCCGCTCCCGCGCGAGCAGGGCGTCGAGCGCGGCCCTCAGGCCCCCGGTCGCGTGGCGGCCCGCGGCATCGAGCGCCGCGACGCCCGCCTTCCCCGCGGCGACCGCGATCTCCCAGGCCATCGCCTTCGAGATCTCCTTCTCGAACGCGTAGCGGGCCGCGCCGCAGCTCGGGCAGGAGGCGGGCAGTTCCTCCGTCACGTACCCGCACGCATAGCACACGAGCTTCGCGACCGCCTCGAAGGGATACGGGGTGTGGCCCCCGCCCGCGGGCGGCCGGAGACCCGCCTTCGCGACCGCGTCCTCGAGCGCGCGGAGGTCCTCTTCCCTGTGGCGGGCGAGGCGCGCGAGGATCTGCTTCACCCGCGGGTCCGCGGCGACGTGGTTCGCCCGCTGGTAGAACGCGACGCCGTCCCGCTCGGACTTCAGGGCCTCCGCGATCGCGGCATCCAGGGACTTGGCGTCGGTCATGGAGGGCCCGCCAGAAGAACTGGGTTGGAGAACCGGCGGGCCTTTATCAAGATTTCTGGCTCGGAGGCGGGCGCCGTCAGATGCCCCAGCCGAACTGCTTCTTCGCGGCCTCGGACATCATCTCCGGGGTCCACGGCGGGTCCCAGACGACCTCGACCTTCGCCTCCTTCACCCCGGGGAGGGACTCGATCTTGCGCTTCACGTCCGTTCCGATGTACGCGGACGCGGGGCACCCGGGCGCGGTGAGGGTCATCCGGACCCCGACGCGGCCGTCCGCCTCGTTGATGTCGATGTTGTACACGAGCCCGAGGTCGTAGATGTTGATCGGAATCTCGGGGTCGTAGCACTTCTTCAGGACCGTGATGACTTCGTCCTTCGTGGGCATCGATCGCACCGCGGCGAAGACACCCGGGCGCGCCTAATGAACCTGTCGCCGCTACTTCTGAGGGAGGGGCGCCAGGGTCTTCCGGCCCGCGAACCCCCCTTCGAGCGTGTGGTAGAAATGCACGGACGGCTCGCCCCGCCGCCAGCACAGGAACACGAGTTGCCCGTCGACGATCCCGTAGAAGTCCACGAGGCCGCTCTGGAAGTCCTTCAGCAGCACGCCGAGCGCGTGGATCCGCCCGATGTCCTCGCTCAGCGACGTCTGCACGGCCTCCCGCTCCCGCACGAGCGCCGCGTACCGTCCGTGGTCCGGGCACGCCGGGTCCGCGGCGCGGGTCCCCCAGTACTCCTCGAGGTCCTGCACGAGCTCCGTGACCTCCCGGAGCCGGACGGAGCGGAGGTCCATGTCCCGGAAGACCCCGTCCAGGACGGGCAGGAGCCCGTCCGCCTCCTCCACCGTGAACACCTTGGAGGGCGGCTCCACCTTCAGGCGGGGGTCCCACGCGGCCGGACCTTGCGGGGAGGCGGGTAATCCCATCCTGGCACCGTCCTCAGATAGCGACCCGGGAGCCTAAGAACCTTGTCGTTCCGTTCGCTCACTCGAGGCCGCGGGCGTCCTTCGTGGCCCGGGTCGCGGCGACCATCACCCGGAGCTTCGCCTGGGCCTCCTCGACGGTCCGGGTCTTGAGCCCGCAGTCCGGGTCGATGTAGAGCTGCGCCGGCTCGAACGTCTCGAGGGCCCGCTCGATCCTCTCCCGCACCTGGGCCTCCGTCTCCACGACGTGCGTGTGGACGTCGATCACGCCGAAGGCGATCTCCTTCTTGAGGGGCTCCCGCCGGAACCGGTCCAGCAGGTCCAGCCCGCTGTTGCTCATCTCGAGGTCGATCTGGTCCACGGGGAGCCTGTTGAAGTACGGGAACACGCGGTCGTAGTTCCCGTAGCACGTGTGGGTGATCGTCTTCGCCGAGAGCCCGCGGGTGACGACGCCGAGGGCCTTCACGACGAGGTCGAGCTCGTCCGTGCGGGCGGACAGCGCGGGTTCGTCGACCTGGATCACCTTCGCCCCCGCCCGCTCCAGGTCCCGGGCCTCCTGGTGGAGGACCTTCGCGAACGCGAGCGCGAGCTCCTCGCGGGACCCGTAGTGCTCGTCGAAGGACCAGTCCATCATCGTGTACGGGCCCGTGAGCATCCCCTTCAGGGGCTTCTCCGTCAGACCCCGGGTCCACCGCCACCAGTCCACCGTGATCGCCCCGGGCCGCGCGAGCTCGCCCACGACGACGGGCTTCTTGTAGTACCGGTTCCCGTACGACCGGACGAGCCCACTGACCTCGCAGCCGTCGAGGTTCTCCGCGAAGTACGTCGCCATGTCCCCGCGGTACTGCTCCCCGTCGACCAGGATGTCGATTCCGAGGTCCTCCTGGAACGCGATCCACTCCTTCGTCGCGCGCTCCTCGAGGGGCCGCAGCTGATCGTCGGTGAGCTCGCCCCGCGCAAGCTGGGCGCGAGCCTTCGTCAGGTACGGCGGCTTCGGGAAGCTCCCGACCGTCGTCGTCAGGAGGCTCACAGCCCCGCCTCCAGGAGCCCCGCGGTCTCCGCGACGAACCGGAGCTTCTCCCGGGCCTTCCCCCGCGGGAGGAACTCCAGGCCGTTCGACGGGGACACGTACGCGTCCTCCAGGGCCACCGAGCCCTTCAGGCCGAGGAGGGACTTCGCGAGAGCCGCGGGGTCATCCCGCCGCGTGTTGCGGGCGTCCACGACGCCCAAGGTGAGGGGCACGTCGACCCCGCCCTTCGCGAGCGCCTTGAGGTTCTTCGGGCCCTGCACGAGGTCCAGGCCCAGGTTGTCGATTGGCGGGCGCGCGAGCTTGCCGAGGATCCCCGCCACGTCCCCGAAGTACGTGAAGAGGCAGAGCCACGCCCCGCCCTTCTCGCCCGCCACGATGTCGAGCCCCTCCCGCAGGAGGTCGACCTCCTTCGGGGCCCGCGTGATCGCGGGCTCGTCGATCTGGATGTGCGTCGCGCCCGCCCCTCGGAGCGCGCGAACCTCCTGGGCGACCGCGGTGGCGAACTCCCGGACGAGCTCCCGCCTCGACCCGCCGTCCGTCTTCGCCAGGCTCGCCAGCGTGTAGGGGCCCGTGACGACCGCCTTCACCGGGGTGCGGGCGACGGACGACGCGAAGCGCCAGTCGTCCACCGTTGCGGGCTCCCGCCACCGCACCTCCCCCCGGACGACGGGCTGGCGGTAGTACGTGTTCGTGTCGAAGTACCGCACGAGCCCGTTCACCTCCACGCCGTCCAGATGGCGCGCGAAGTGGCTCTGGCTGTCGTACCAGGTGATCTGCCCGTCCGTCGGGAGCGCGATCCCCGCCGCGGTCTGCTCCTCGATCACGTCGCGGACGACGGACCGTTCGGTTTCTTTGAGGTCCCCTGCTGTGATCGCTCCCTCGTCGAACCGCCCGATCGCGCGGCGGAGCCGCTGCTCCTGCGATGACTCCCCGATCCTCGGGTAGTTGCCGACGACGGTCGTGGACACCATGGGGCGGGAGCCGCCTGCGGCCCTCGCGGGGCCGGGAATGTCCGACGGAAGCAGTCATAGTTTAAAGCTTCTTTTATTCCGTTCGGAATACCCGTCCGGAAGGGGGCCGCTCACTTCTTCGCGACGGCCTCTTCCAGGAGCACGACCGGGGTCCCCGCGGTCACCCGGTCGATGTGGTAGAAGTCCTCCATCGAGCGGTGGCCGACCTCCTCCATGTGGAGGCAGTCCACGGGGCACACGTCCACGCACTGCTGGCACCCGATGCACTTGTCGTAGTCGAACTCCGGGATCACAATCGGCTTGCCCTTCCGCGCGTTCGGGCCGTCGATCATGTCGATGCACCGGGTCGGGCACTCCCGCTCGCACTTCCGGCAGCCGATGCACACGTCCACCTCGACGGCGGGGTGCTCGCTAATCCGGTTCACGAGGACGATCTTCTTGTCGCTCTCCTCGTCCGGCATCTTCAGCTCGGGCGCGGAGTAGTACAGGTCCTCCCGCGTGTAGTCCGCGAGCTCGAACTCCTGCGTGAAGTTCCACGCGTCCGTCGGGCAGTACTCCATGCAGTTCCCGCAGAACAGGCAGTGCCCCACGTCGACCCCGGGCCTCCGGATCACGTGCTTCATCTCGTCCAGCTGGGCCCGGCTCGGGTGGAGGTACGGGGACTCCTTCTCGACCTCCAGGATGTCGAAGTAGATGCACTCGTTCGGGCAGACCTTCGCGCACAGCTCGCAGCCGATGCACTTGTACCAGTCGATCGAGTGCTGGCCGCGGTACGCCTTCGGGAGCTCGACCCGCTCGTACGGGTACAGGACCGTGACGGGCTTCCGCCGGAACGTCGCGACGATCGCCTGCTTCATCGTCACGAGGAGCGGGCGGATGCTTCCCCCCAGGACGCCGACATTGCCGCCGTCAGCGGACCTGGGGGACCTCAAAGGTGTACTCTCCCTTCTGCATGTCCATCAGTCGGCCCTCCCGCGCGCTCACGAGCCGGCCCTTCTTCGTCCGGACCCACCCCGTCTTCTCCGCCTTGATCTTCTCGCTCAGCTTGAGGAACCCGTCGATGAGCGCCTCCGGCCGCACGGGGCAGCCCGGGATGAAGATGTCCGTCGGGACGAACGTGTACGAGCCCTTCACGACCGCGTACGAGTCGTAGTACGGCCCGCCGCAGATCGTGCACTCCCCCATCGCGATCACCCACTTCGGCTCCGCCATCTGCTCGTACAGCCGCCGGACCGCGGGCCGCAGCTTCAGGGAGATCGGCCCGTTCAGGAGCAGGACGTCGCACTGGCGGGGGCTCGACCGGTAGATGATCCCGAACCGTTCCGCGTCGTACCGCGGGTCGCTCGTCGCGGCCATCTCGATCGCGCAGCACATGATCCCGAAGTGGAGGGGCCACGTGGAGTTCCGCTTCGCCCAGTTGAAGAAGTCGCCCACGATGGCGTCCAGGAGCTTCCGGATCGGGCCCTTCTTCAACGGCGCGTCGATGTTCCGGTCCACCCACTTGACGAAGTCCTGGGACTTCAGGCCGATGATGTTCGCCTGCTCGGCCGGCTGGATCATCGCTCCATCCTTCCGCGTGGGCCCGCGACGCGCGGATGCCGAAAATGGGGCCGCTACTTTAGGCTTCCCATCCGCTTCCGCGCGGGACTCCATGGCAACCACCCGGCGGGGGGACATTAATCTTGGCCATTGCGGGCGTCCTAAAACGCGCCGCGCGCGCCGGTGCGTCCGCCCCGCCGTCGTGCGGGCGCACCGTCCCACGCCCGTGTGAAGGTTAAAGAGCGACCGGGCCGTTCGAGCGCCGCCGCGGGAGGTACGGGTCGTGCCCGTGAACCCGGAACGGATCCGAAAGCTCCGAGACTTCGGCCTGACCGAGTACCAGGCCCGCGTGTACCTCGCCCTACTGGACCTGGGGAACGCGACGGCGTCCCAGATCCCCGCGATCTCCCGCGTGCCGCGCACGCGCATCTACGCGACGATGCAGCAGCTCCACGAGAAGGGGCTCGTCGAAATCATCCCGGAGACCCCCCTGAAGTACACGCCCGTGCCGTTCTCGAGCTACCTCGCGAAGCGCGCGCAGGAGCAGCGGGAGAAGGCGGAGCAGCTCGAGGCCACCCTGCCCCAGCTCGGCGCGGAGTTCGCGATCACGGGCGGGCAGCCCGCGGAGGAGGCGGGGCGGTTCGAGGCCGTGTACGGCCGCCGGAACGCGCGGGAGCGCCTGATCAAGATGTACACGTCCGCGCTGCGCGAGGTGTACGGGATCGGGACGACGCGCAGCCCGACCCGCGTGATGAAGGCGTTCGGTTCGATCCTCATCGAGAAGGCGCGGGAGGGGGTCGCCCTGAAGTACGCGTTCCCCGTCACGGAGGACAACTGGAAGGACGTCGAGGTGCTCCAGCGGTACGCGGAGGTCCGGAACATCGACTTCCAGATGCCCGTGTACCTCCATGTCGTGGATCACCGGGAGTTCCTGATGAGCCACCCGATCCCGGACGACGACTCCTCGTACCGCGGGGAGGACATCGCGATCTGGACGAACGACGAGGCGATCGCCGGCGCGATGCACGCGATGGCGGAGAAGATCTTCTCTTCCGGCTCCCGCCCCGACCTCGAGGCCGCCACGCAGACCGCCAAGCGGAAGGCCTGAGGCGGTCCGCCTCGGACGGCGATCACACTCGCGGGAGCGTCGAACCGGGTCCGGAGGGGCCGGCGAGCCTAGTTCCCGACGCCGGAACGGGGCGGGGTCCGCGGGACGCGGCCGCGCGGCAGGACGAGCTTGTCCATGTACTTCTCGTCCATGAAGCGGAACCGGTTCCGGAGCGTGACCTCGCTGACGCCCGCCACCTTGGCGATCGCCTTCTGCGGCCGGCGCTCGCCCTGGCTCAGGCTCCCCAGGTAGATCGCACTCGCCGCGGTGCCGATCGGGCTCAGGGATGCGGACGGGTCCGCCGCCTCGATCTCCTTGATGATCCGCAGCGCCTCGACGTGGACGCTCTGGCTCAGGCCGAGCTCGGAACAGAAGCGGCTCACGTAGTCCGCGGGCTTCGAGGGCGGGACGCGAAGGCCGAGCTCCCGGAGGAGCGCACTGTACGTCTTCCCGATGACCTTCTTCCGGACCCCGGTCGTCTGCTGGATCTCGTCCAGGGTCCGCGGCACGCCCGTGATCCGGCACGCGGCGTACGTCGCGGCGGCGACGAGGGCCTCGATCGAGCGACCCCGTAGGAGGCCGCGCTCGAGGGCCTTCTTGCAGATGAAGCCCGCCTCCGCCCGCACGGGGCGGGGCAGGCCGAGCAGCGCCGTCACGCGGTCCACAGACCGCAGCGTCTCCGGCAGGCTCCGCTCGCCCGGTCGCGAGTGACTCGAGTGGCGCTGGAGCTTCCGGATCCGGTAGAACTTCTCCCGCTCCTTCATCGGAATCGCGTTGCCCCGCGCGTCGCGGTTCGCGGACGGGATCACCGTGGTCAGGCCCATCGCGCCCGTCGAGAAGCTGCGGGGTGCGCCCGTCCGGGCGAGCTTGTCGCTCTCCTCCGGGCTGTATGCGGTCCACTCCGGCCCCTCGTCGATCTGGTTCTCGTTGATCACGAGCCCGCACGTGTCACACACGATCTCGCCGCGCGCGTAGTCCCGGATCAGGTGCTCGCTCCCGCACTCGGGGCAGCGGAGCTCCTCTTCGACGACGGTTTCCGCCTTGGACGCTTTCAGGGATGGTATCGTGGCACCCACGTCCCAACAGAAGGCGTATAACGCCTTTATATCTTGGGGTGTCACTGCGGCTGGTGACAGCTTCTCACGGTTCACGAAGCAGCCTGTCACGCCGGGACGGAGCAAGCGGGTCCCGGGCCGGTCTCGCCTCCCGGGAGGGGCGCGCGGGACGGCACGTACGGACGCTTCAAATACCCAGAGGGGACTTTCGAGCGCGGTTTCCATGGGCGACTATCGGGTGGAAAAGGACTTCCTGGGGGAGCTGAAGGTTCCGCGGGACGCGTACTGGGGGGTGCAGACGCAGCGCGCCGTGGAGAACTTCCCGGTGAGCGGAATCCGGTTCGGCCGGCGGTTCATCTACGCCCTCGGGCTGATCAAGAAAGCGTGCGCGGAGACGAACATGGATCTCGGGCTCCTCGACACGAAGCTGGGAAAGGCGATCGTCCAGGCCTCGGACGAGGTGATCGCGGGCAAGCTGGACGCCCAGTTCCCCCTCGACGTGTTCCAGACCGGATCGGGGACGTCGACGAACATGAACGCGAACGAGGTGATCGCGAACCGGGCGAACGAGATCCTCGGCGTATCCCTCGGGACGAAGGGGCCCGTCCATCCGAACGATCACGTGAACATGGGCCAGTCCTCGAACGACGTGATCCCCGCCGCGATCCACGTCGCGGCGCTCCTGGCGGTCGAGCAGGACCTGCTCCCCGCCCTGCGGGAGCTCGAGGAGTCCCTCGCGAAGAAGGCGAGGGAGTTCGACCCGATCGTGAAGGCCGCCCGGACCCACCTCATGGACGCGACCCCGATCCGCCTCGGCCAGGAGTTCAGCGGGTACGCGAGCCAGGTCGACCACGGGATCCGGCGGGTGTCCGGGGCCCGGGCGGCCCTCGCGGAGCTCGCGATCGGAGGCACCGCCGTGGGCACGGGGATTAACGCTCACCCGGACCTCGCGGGGAAGGTCGTCGAGCGGGTGAGCGCGGCGACCGGGATCCGGTTCCGCGTCGCGGAGAACCACTTCGAGGCCCAGGCCGCCCAGGACGGGCTCGTCGAGGCGAGCGGATCCGTGCGGACCGTCGCGGTGAGCCTGATGAAGATCGCGAACGACATCCGGTGGCTCGGCTCGGGCCCCCGCACGGGGCTCGGGGAGCTGAACCTGCCTGCCGTCCAGCCCGGGTCCTCGATCATGCCCGGGAAGGTGAACCCGGTCATCGCGGAGGCCGTGATGCAGGTCGGCGCCCAGGTCGTCGGGAACGACATGACCGTGTCCCTCGCGAACACCCACTCGAACCTGGACCTGAGCACGATGATGCCCGTGATGTCCCACAACCTCCAGCAGTCCATCGAGATCCTCGCGAACGTCGCACGGCTGTTCGCGCACCGGTGCATCGACGGCCTCACCGCGAACGAGGCCGTGCTCCGGAGGAACGCGGAGATGAGCACGGCGATCGTGACCCGCCTGAACCCGATCATCGGGTACGAGAAGGCCGCGGAGCTCGCGAAGGAGAGCGTGAAGACCGGGGTCTCGATCAAGCAGCTCGTCGTCGAGAAGGGGGTCCTGAAGCAGGAGGAGGCGGACAAGCTCCTCGACCCGAAGGTCCTCACGGAGCCGAGCAAGGACATCCTCGGGTCCGGGGGCGCCTAGTCGGTAGGTACCGCGGAGGGCTTAAGCGGCCCCCGCCATTGGAGGCCCGCCATGGAGCCGGCTCCCGGCGCGACGCCGCCCGCGGAGACTCCCGCGCCCGCCCCGCCGAAGCGGCCCGTCAAGGTCTACGTGATCGTTCTCGCCATCCTGATCGCCCTGGCGGGCTTCGCGGTGTGGTGGGTCTTCTTCAAGCCGTACACAATCGCCCAACTCGACGCCATGGCGAGGGAGTGCGTGCCAACCGGCTCGTTGTGCCAGATCCCCGAGGGCCGGACAATCTACGTGGCGGGGACGGTCACCCGCCTCGATCTCGTGAACGTCTCCACGGGCGTCCGCACCGCGGTGTTCCTGGACGGCGGCGGCCCGCTGCTGTTCGCGGGGGACCGGCGGTCCCAGTTCGCCGTCGGCCAGTCGACCACGGTGCCCCTCCTGATCCGTGTGTACCGGTACAATGGCATCGAGTACCGTTCCGCGGACGAGTACCCGCTCCTGCCCCTCGCCATACAGACCTCCGTGATCTTCAGCGCGATCAGCCGCGTGGCGGGGATCACGTTCCTGCCCGTGAGCTCGGGCCCGGACACCCTCACGCTCGAGGTCGCGGCCCATCGTGGCGAGGCGTTCCTGTTGTCGTACTTCCGGTTCTGCCTCATCGACGTCCAGGGGCCGCTCTTCCTAGCGGAGTCCGGGTACACCGACGGGTGCGCGGGGCGGGACGAGGTGGACGGGTGGACGCCCGGCGGGAACGGCTCCTCCCCATCGGGGCGGATGGCCTTCTCCGACCTCGCGGGCAACGGGCTCCTCGACGTCAGGGACCGGATCACGGTGTCCGGGACGCCGACCGGGTCGCCGTACGATCTGGACTCCAAGTTCCTCGCGGTGAACAACGCCTCCTCTGGAATCCTCCAAGGGTTCTCGTACTTCTTCGAAACCTCGGCGGGGATCGCGTACTACCCCGATCCGCTCGCGGTGAACCCGGGGACCCTCCAGATGTGGACCCCCGGGAACTTCGCCCTGGGGCCGCCAGAGAACATCGACCGGTTCGGGTTGACCGTCGCGCGCGGTCCCGCGCCCGCCCTCGGGAACATGTCCTACCTCTTGAGGGACGAACTCGGCGCGGTCTTCTCGCAAGGACGGTTCGCAGCGGGGACGTTCTTCACGTCCGGCGGGATGACGGGCACGTACGACGACGCCGACGGCGATGACCACGCCTCCGTGGGGGACCGGCTCGAGTTCCGGGGGGGTCAGACGAGCGCCCACTACACGCTCCAGATCCAGTCCGGGTCCGGCCTTCTGATCGACCAGCTCCAATGGAGGTCGGGGCGGGGCGCGTACACCGGCAACTTCCCCCTCGTCGCGTTCCAGGCGATGACCCGTGTCAACGCGACGACGGTCGAGGCGGACCCCGTTCTCGCGGGCGGCTTCCCGTGGGAGGAGACCGCGAACTTCACCCTGGAGCTGCGCCAGGGGACCTCGCTCGTCGTGTCCCTGGACCTCCGGACCGCGACGAACGGGACGTCCTCCGGCCAGACCCTGCGCTTCCTCTCGGGCGGCGATCCGACGCACCTCGATGCGGGGGACCGGATCCGGGCCGAGGGCCTCCTCACGGGCGTCACGTACAACGTGCGGGTCCTGTATACGCCTCCGGGCCCCTCGCCCCGCCTCTCGGGGACGTGGACAATCCCGAACTAGGGGGAGTGCTCCGCCCCGCCCGCTCGCTCTCCCTGGAGAGACGGCGCCTCAGTACGTGACGACCCAGTCCCGGTTCGCGGGGACGTAGACCCAGTACCCGTTCCCCGCCAGGAGGAACTCGGTGTCCGCCATCACCCGCAGGTTCGTCGGGGACGTCCCGTCGAATCCCGAGACCATCGTGGCGCCCGTGGCGGCCTTCGCCATCGCGACCGTGAAGTCCGTGCGGCCGCTCGGGAACCCGACGAGGTTCCAGCCCGCGACGAGCGGCATCGTCGTCACGGAGGGCCGCAGACCCATCACGGTGAGCGTGACCGGCGTCGCGGAGGTGACCTCGACCCAGAAGCCCATCGTGCGGTCCAGGTGCGTGAGCTCGCTCGCCGGCCCGCTACGGGTCCAGGTGACCCACGGGTCCGCCGGGTTCGTCGCGTCGAAGACGCGGACCCACGCGAAATTGGGGTCGATGCTCGAGAGCACGGACGTCAGGACCGTGTTCGACGGCTGCACCGGGAAGGACACGAGGTTCCGACCGGGCTGGAGGATCACGGAGAACGGCACCTGCACGGGAGACCCGATCGTGAAGTCCGCGTCGCTGATGTCCTCCCGCGCGTTGCCCTGGCCATCCCGCGCGACGACCTTCAGCAGGCACCGGTCGCTGTCCACACCCGCGGGCGGGTCCCAGCGGTACACGCCGTCGTTCGGCTCGTTCTGCGCGATCAGCGTCCACGTGGGGCTGCCCGAGTCCGCGGTGAAGTAGAGGTCCACGCCGTCCGACGGGATCTCGACGTCGCGCGCGTTCCACCGCAGCGTCTCCGTTGTGCCGGAGATGAACGTCTCGCCGCCGTTCGGGTATCCAACAGTTGTGGTCGGCCCCGCGATGCGGTCCAACCAGGCGATCACAGCGCCTAGGACGAACCGCCGCTGGGCGTCCGTCCCCTCGAAGTACCGGTAGCCCATGTAGAGGACCCGCGAGTCGCTGTCGTAATCCGAGCGAATCGCGGCGCCCAGGGCGGTGCCGGTGTACTGGAACGAGACCGCGCCGTTGCCGACCGGCGACACGACGTCCGGCGAGCCGCCCGTGAGAGCCAGGGACGAGAGGGCCCACGGCGACGAGATCGGGTCGCCGTTGATCCCCATCACGGTCATGATCCCGGAGCTGTCCTGCTGGAACGAGGCCTTGAGGACGTCCGCGTAGAACTGCGTCGAGCCCACGTCCACGCCGAGGTTCTCCCCCGTAAGGAGAAGACCGCCGTTCCCGTTCGCGAGCTGGCCCTGGAGGAGAGTCTGCTCCGCCGCAGGCAGGGCGCCCGCCCCCTGAGACCCGGTGGACCAGATGACCATCGGGTGCTCCGCCAGACCGAGTCCGTCGGGCGGTCCGCGGAGGTCGTTCGCCCCCGTGTCTCCCAGCTGGAGGTCGTCCCACGTCCTGAAGTGCCGGCCGTCCTGGGACAGGAGGCGCTCGTACGGTTCCGTGTAGTCCGTCAGCGGCTCGTCGCGGTAGAAGGTGATGCCCGGGGCGACGAAGTCAACCCGCGCCCCCTGCAGGATCTCATGGCTGTCGACAATCGAGCCGCCTCCGACGTCGACCGGCGTGCGGGTGTTCGTCTGGACGAGCACCGCCACACCGAGCTTGTTCCGGTTGATCATCGCGAACTGCGGCAGGGTCAAGTCCCAGAAGTCCGACACGGTCCTGGTCTCGCCGTTCGCGATGCTGAAGGGCTGCGACTTCAGGTCCCGGACGACGGACCGGTGGTACGGCTCCCCGTTCGACCCCATGTAGTACAGGGCGTCTTCGTAGAGGACGAACTCGACGATGAGGTTCGACTGGGTCGGCGGGTCCGTCGCGGTAATCGTCGCGTCCACGTTCACACCCGTCCCAGTGAGGTCGGCCGCGAGAGTGATCGTCAGGCTGGTGCCCGCCGCGTACTCGCTGTCGATCTTCTGGCGGTACCAGTCGTAGTTCTGGCCCTTGCTGCTGTACGCACCGACGGCCCACAGGGTCGCGTCCAAGTACGGGCCGCCGCCGTCGACGACGAGCGCGGGGATGCCCGCGTTGTCGATGTTGTAGAACGTGTTGATGCGCGCAAGGGAGGCCGTGTTCTCGTACGGATCGGTCCGGCCCCAGATCACGTGGTACATGAGCACGATCATCCTGTCAGGGGTGTACTCGTCCATGATCCGGCTGACCGCGGGGTCCGCGTTCGCGCACGGCGGACACCACGTGCCCGTGCCCACCTCGACGACGACCGTCTTCGCGGACGAGCCGGACGCGTACGGCCGCGGCGGCAGCGGATTCGCACGCTCCATGCCCGGGACGACTCCAGTCACGAACGAGCTCACGAGGACGGTCGTAATCAGCAGAGCTGAGGCGATCGCCAGTACGGCGCCTGGGCGCATTCGTTCCCCTCCTTGCCTCCCTGTGTCGGGAATCGGGTCACTACGGTCCCCTCGACCGCCCCTTCCGCCATCGGTAGACTAGGGCGGCCGCTACCGCAACCCCTACGAGCAGAATCGTAACTCCCGCTATAAGCATTATGGAAAGGCCCGACTCCACAGTCAGGGCCACGGTCGCGTTGTTGTTCGCCTCCGAGAGCTCCGTCACCTCGTGGTTCGAGTCCACGAACACCCGGACAGTCCACTCACCTTGGACCGCCGTCCAGGTGGCGGAGAGTGGATACCCGTACTGGGGGTACAAGTTGTCCACGATGAAGGAACGGTTGAGGACCTCCCCTCCCGGGCCCGTGATCACGACCCACACGTCGAAAGCCCCTGCCGCGGCGTTCCCGACGTTCTGAAGATTCACTGAGACCGTGACCGTCTGCCCCTCCGTGGCGGGGTTCGGACTCACCTCGAGGCGCTCCAGCGCGATCAGGAGATCCGCCATCGGCTCCGTGGCCGCGATCAGGTTCTCCTCCTGGGAGCCGGCGATCGTGCGGTTCGACACCGTCACATTCACCGTGTAGCTGCCGGTCTGGGCTGGGGCGGTGATGCCAACGGAGAAGGCTCCCGCCCCGTCGGAGGTCCCGGTCCACGTCCCGCCCGTCTCCACGATCCGGACCAGAACGGCGCTGTACCTCGCGGGAGCACTCTCGTTCACGTGGTAGCCGGTCTTGTTGGAGTAGCCGTAGACGGCGGTCCCGGAGACGGTGACCGCGTCCCCCGGCGGGGCGCTGCCCGACGAGAGGCCCGCCCGGACGTCCACCGCATCCGCGTACTGCACGTAGTACTTGGGCGACGCGGAGAAGAACCCGAGCGTGTCGATGGCGGTGACGTTGAAATACGCGCCATAGGCTCGATCGTCGGGAGGGCTTACGAGTCGGACCCTCGACCCGGTCGTCCAGTGGCCGTCCCCGTCCGGATCCTGCAGATCGTACAGGATGCACGTGAACGGCGGAAGGGAGCAGTACGCGGCGCTCACCAGGGTCAGGCCGTCCGGGTCGGACACGTCCGCCTCGATCGTGACGTTCTCCGTCCGTGCGGGCACCCACGGGCTCCAGGTCACGTTCGTCACGACGGGGTCCGTGGCCATGGCCGGCCGGGACACGAGGGGAAGGAACGCCAGCAACACGAGGACAACGATGGCCCCCCTCGTGCGCATGGCTCCAACGATGCCCGCCGCTCGATAAAAAGGTTGCCCCGCGCCCGGACTCCTCCATGGAGACCTTCCGATGCCGAGGTTCGGTTCGCATAGGATATATAGCCGGCCATCCGTATTCGTCCCGCCGTGAACGCGAGGGGAGAGGGGTTACCCCGGGGCGGGATGGCGGTCGTCCTCTGCGTTGCAGTGCTCGCGCTGGCGCTTGCTTTCCCCGCTAGGGCCGCGGGCTCACCCGCCCCCGACTTCTCCCTGACGGACATCGACGGGAATCACCTCAACCTGACCACGTTCCGCGGCAAGATCCTCCTGATAGATTTCATGTACATCGGGTGTGCCTCCTGCGAGCTCGCCCGACCCGTGCTCGAGGACGTGTACGCCGCGCATTCGGATGTGATGGCGGCCCTCTCAATCGACATCTACCCGACGGACACCGAAGCGATGCTCCTCACGTACCGGGACCAAAAAGGGATCGCATGGCACATCGCCCGCGACACGAACGACGTCCAGGGCAAGTACTCCGTCGGCGCAGTCGTCCGCTTGTTCCTCGTCGACCAGAACGGCATCCTGATTTTCGACAAGGAGGGCATGAGCCTCGGCGAGGAGGCGAGCCTCCGGTCCAGCCTCGAGGCCACGATCCAGGCCGCCCTCCGGGGCGAGGCGCCCGGTATTCAGCTCCAGCAGGTCAGCATCTACGCGCTCGCCGCCCTCGCGGCGGTCGGCTCGTTCTTTTCCCCGTGCTCGTTCCCGATGTTCCCTGGGTACATGGCGTTCTTCCTCGGCGTCGACACCAAGAACGCGGAACAGAGGTCGCGGCGGCGCTCCGTCGGCTACGGGATCATCTCGTCCCTGGGGATCATCCTCGTGTACGGGATCATCGGGGCCGTCGTCCTCGCAATCGGGGCCGCCGCGGCCGCGGTCGTGCCCGCCCTACAGCCGATCGTCGGCGGGATCCTGATCGCGATGGGCGTGCTGATGTTCACCGCGGTCCAGTTCAACTTCCTCGTGAACCCGTTCCGGAAGGTCCGCCAGCGCCTGTTCCCGAACTGGACCCCGAACGCGGTCCAGAGCACCTCGGGGAAGCTGTTCTCCTACGGCGTGGGGTACGGGGCGGCGGGCTTCGGGTGCGTCGCGCCGCCCTTCATCGCCGCGGTCCTGAACGCGACGACCCTGGGCGGGCCGGTGAGCGGGCTCATGGTCCTCCTCGTGTACGCACTCATCGTAATCGGGATCATGATCGTGGTGACGTTCGTGCTCGCGACCCTGGGCCAGGCGGCCCTGAAGAAGATCAACCGGTACACGGAGACGATCAAGAAGGTCTCCGCGGTCGTCCTCATCATCGCGGGCGTCTACCTCGTGTACTACTGGTACGCCGCGTGGGTCGCCACGTGACCATCACGGGGCCCGCGCCTTCGCGGGTTCGCAATTTATAAGTAGACTGGGCTTCATCCGCGCCCCAGTTCGCCTGGGCCGGGGAGGAGGAAACGCGTGAGGCCTCGTGGGTTTTCCATCGCCAGCGTCCTGATCGTCCTGCTGTCCGCCGCCATCGTCCTCGTGTCGTTCGCGCCCGCCGTGTTCGCGCCGCCGCCGACGCCGTACACGACGTTCGGCATGGCGTTCGACTCGACCGGGACCCGGTTCCCCCAGGGGACGCCGATCCGCACGTTCATCGACGGCGTGGACTACTCGAACAAGACGTCCGTGTACGACAACACGGGCTCCTTCTACGTCGACACGTTCGGGAACTGGGCGGCCCCCGCCACGACGCAGATCAAGGAGGGCGGGGACATCGGCGACGCGATCATGTACGCGAGCGGCGAGCTTGCGGGGGCGAGCCCCGGCGGCGTGGCCCGCGAGACGAGCACCTGGGCCGTCGGCGGCCTCCAGAACCTGAACCTGAACCTCGCCTCCACGCAGCCGCCGCTCCTGAAGATCCAGAGCCTGACGGTCCGCCCCTCGACGGGGAACCAGTACGCGTACCTGTGCAACCCGACTGCGGCCCTGGTGAACGCGGGCCTCTTCTTTTTCCAGAGGGACGCGCCCGGGACGTTCAACGGACCGAGCTTCCCCCTGAGCGGGACGATCCGCGCGGGCGGCCGGCTGTTCGTGGATCTCACGAGCACGACGTGGCTCGACCCCGCGGGGGACGCGCTGAAGCTCGTCTGGGCGAACCCGGGGGGGCCCGGCGCGCCGAACGGCGGGGCGAACATCGTCGTGGACCGCGTCGAGTTCAACGCGACGTCCACGGGCGCCCTCACCTGGGAGCCGGGGAACACGATCATGACGGACGCGCCCGCGCCCGGCGCGGGGCAGGAGATCCACCGGAACGACGTGTGCGCGGACACGAACGCCGGGGCGGACTTCACGATCGGCGCGGAGACGGGCGGGCCCGCGGCGCCCGCCGTGACGGTGTCGTACCCGAACGGCGGGGAGCGGTTCACGGGCGCGTCGACCCACACGATCTACTGGAACATGACGGACACGGACCCGGACAGCGCCCTCCTGGTGAACGTGAGCTACTCCCTGGACGGGCTGTCGTACACGGAGATCGCCGCAGGCTTGACGAAGACGGACCCGAGCTCCCACACGTGGACCGTGCCCGTGGCGGACACGAACCTGGCCCGCGTGCAGGTATGTGCGCGGGACCGGACGGACCTCCTCGGATGCGGCCGGAGCGCGGCGCCCTTCTCGATCGACTCGACCCCGCCGCAGGTCCAGTCCACGGACCCCGCGAACGGCGCGGTCGGCGTCCCGCTCGCCAAGGTCATCCGGATCGTCTTCAACGAGGCGATGCAGGCCGCCCCGACGGACGTCACGCTGGTCCCCGCCGCGGGCACGCTCACGTTCACCTGGGTCGACGCCCGCACGCTCGACGTCGCCCACTCCGCGCCCTTCCTGGGCTGCCAGGGCTACCGGCTGGACGTCGGAATCGGGTTCCTCGACGCGTCCCTCCCCGGGAATGCGCTCCTCCCCGCCTCCGTGACGTTCGACACGATCTGCGCGCCGAACGTCGCGCTCGTCTCCCCGATCGGCGGCGAGGTGTACAGCGGCGGGGCCGTCCAGACGATCACGTGGACGATGTCCGACGAGCAGGCGAGCCCGCTCCTCACGACGTGGGTGAACCTCTCCACGAACAGCGGGCTCACGTACCCGATCTCAATCGACGGGCCGTCCCTCCGGAGCGAGGGGACGGTTGGTCTGGCGTGGACGGTCAACTCCGTGAACACGATCCACGCCCGCATCCAGGTGTGTGTCGGGGACGAGACCCGCCTCGTCACGTGCACCACGAGTCCTACGGACTTCACAATCGATTCCACCCCGCCCACGGTCGTGAGCACATCGCCCGCGAACAGCGCGAACGACGTCCTCCCGGCCGACCCGGTCGTGATCACGTTCTCGGAGCGGATGAACGCGACGAGCGTGACCGTGACGTTCGCCCCGAACCCCGGCGGCATCTTGCCGTCCTGGGACCCCACCGGGACGATCCTCACGCTGGGCCACAACCCGTTCTCGTCCGCGTCCACGACGGTCACCGTCCAGGGTACGTCCAAGGACGCGTCGGACCCCGGGAACCCGCTCGGGTCGAACTACGTGTTCACGTTCGGACTCGACACGGCGCCGACCCTCTCGATCACCGCCCCCGTGGCGGGCGACTGCTGGTGCGGGGGGACGACCCACACGATCGCGTGGACGATGGACGACGCGGAGTCGGGCCCGGGCAGCCTCGTAGTGTACATCAACGTGAGCACGTCCGGCGGATTGTTCGTCATCACCCCGACGGGTCTGGGACCGGGGCTGTCCGGAAGTCCGTCGTATCCCTGGAGCCTGCCCGCAATCAGTGAGCTGAGCGCCCACATCGAGATCACCGCGATCGACCCGCGGGGCCTCTCCATCACGCGGAGCAGCGGGACGTTCCGCATCGACTCCGCGGCGCCCACCCTGAACTCTCAGCCCGTCAACAACCAGCAGAACGTCCCTACGAACCAAGTGATCACGCTCGCCTGGTCCGAGGCCATGGACCCCGTCGCGACACAGGGCGCCATCACGGTCTCGCCGCTGCCCGCGGGCATGACCTTCCTGTGGGCGGGGAACACCCTCGAGATCCACCACAGCGGACTCGCGCCCGGAGTGACGTACACGGTCACGATCACGACCGCCGCGCACGACAACTGCACGCCCGGGAACGCGTTCGCGGGCGCGACGATCCGGTTCACGACGGCTGCGAACCAGGCCCCCCAGGTGCACTTCACGGCCCCGACCGCCATCGAGACCTGGAACGTCGGGGATTCCAAGGTGATCACGTGGTCGATGTCGGACGAGACGCCCGCGGCGCAGCTGCGGGTCTGGCTCAACTACACGTCCGCCGTCGGCTCCGGCACCCTGGTGAACGGCCAGGCGGGAGCGACGCAGGTCACGTGGACCGTCCCCGCGGCGCTGGCGGGCCGGACCGTCCAGTTCCACATCGACGTGGTCGACGCACTGGACGCGAGGGGGTCCGACACGAGCGTGAGCGTGAACGTTGCGGCGCCTCCCGGAGGGATTGGGGACGTGCTCCCGTGGATCGGGCTCGCCATCGTCATCATCGGGATTATCGCGGGCCTCCTGTTCTTCCTCGTCGTGAAGCGGAGGAAGAAGGAGGAGCCGGCGGCGCCCGCCCCGAAGAAGGCCCCCTCGAGGCCTCCGGCGAGAGCCCCGCCGCCGAAGCCCGCGGGCCCGCCGAAGGCCGCGCCTGCGGCGCCCGCCGCGGAGGAGACGGAGTCCCCCCTGGAGACCGAGGAGGGCGGCGAGACGAAGACTTGCCCGAACTGCGGGAGCATCGTGGACGCCACCGCGACCCAGTGCCCGGTGTGCGACGCCGCCCTCTAGGCGGGTCCGCTACCCGCCCGCGAGCCTCGCCGTGTCGATCTGGGCCCGCTGGAGTCGTCCGGAGTAGTCCACGTACACGGTCTTCCAGTACGTGAACTCGTCGAGGGCCGTGGAGCCCGCCTCGCGGGTGTCCGTCGGGCCCGTCTCCTTCGTCCCGCCGAACGGGAGCTGGACCTCCGCCCCGATCGTCGGCGCGTTCACGTACGTGATGCCCGCCTCGAGGTCCTGCATCGCGCGGAACGCCCATCGCAGGTCGTTCGTGTAGATCGACGAGCTCAGGCCGTACTTCACATCATTCGCGATCGCGACCGCGTCCTCGTAGTCCTTCGCCCGCAGGACGCTGAGCACGGGCCCGAAGATTTCCTCCTGCGCGAGCCGCTTGCGCGGGTCCACCGCGAAGACCGTGGGCTGGATGAAGTGGCCCTTCCCGTACGCCCCGCCCTTCAGCTTCGCCCCGCCCGCGAGGAGCGTGTCTCCCTCCTTCCGGCCGACCTCGATGTACTCGAGCACCTTCCGCTCCTGGTCCGGCGAGGCGACCGGCCCCATGTCCGTCCCCTCCTCGAGCGGGTCCCCGACCCGCAGCTTCTCCGCCCGCACCACGAGCTCGTCGACGACCGCGTCGTACATCTTCTGGTGGACAATCAGGCGGGAGGTCGCCGTGCACCGCTGACCCGCCGTGCCGAATGCCCCGAACATCACCCCGTCCATCAGGAGGTCGAGGTCCGCGTCGTCCATCGCGATGATCGCGTTCTTCCCGCCGAGCTCGAGCCCGACCTTGATCATCTTCCTCGCCGCGCTCTCGTACACGTGCCGGCCCGTGTCCACCCCGCCCGTGAACGAGACCGCGCGGATCCCCGGATGCTGGACGATGCCGTCCCCGACGACGGACCCGCTGCCCGTGACCATGTTCACGACGCCGGGCGGGAAGCCCGCCGCGTCGAGGGCGTCCACGAACTTCGCGGCGCACAGCGGGGTGAGGGACGAGGGCTTGAACACGATCGGACAGCCCGCGATCAGGGCCGCGCCCGACTTCCACGCCGGGATCGCGACGGGGAAGTTCCACGGCGTGATGAGGCCCACGGGGCCCACGGGCATGCGGATCGTGAGGCACGCCTTGTTGGGCAGCTCCGAGGGGACGGTCTCCCCGAACATCCGGCGGCCCTCCCCCGCCGCGTACTGGAAGAAGTCGATCGCCTCCTGTACGTCCCCGCGGCCCTCGGCGAGGATCTTCCCCATCTCCATCGTGACGGTGCGGGCGATGTCCTCCTTCCGCTCCTTCAGGATCCGCGCGACCTCGAGGAGGAGTTCGCCGCGCCGCGGGGCGGGGGTCTTCCGCCATTTCTCGAACGCGCCCTTCGCGGCCTTCACCGCCGCGTTCACGTCCTCCGCGGTGCCCATCGGGAACGTCGCGAGGACCTGGCCCGTCGCGGGGTTCGTCGTCTCGAATCGCTTCCGGTCGCGCGGGTTCGTCCACTTCCCGCCGATGTAGAGGCCGGCCTCCTGAGTCATGAAGTCGACGAACGGCGGAGCGGGCCTTATATCTTCGTCCGCCGGAACGAACGAAGAAACTCAGGGGAGTTGCACGGCGTACGTCCCGCCGGTCGCAGGGATGCCCTCAATCGTCATATGCCCGGGCAGGCCCTCCAAGTCGCCCGAGCCGCGGAGAATCGTGATCGTCCCGTGCAGATCGGCGGAGACGACGGAGCCCTGCCCTTCAATTGTGTCCGTGAAGGTCCCGGGCAGACCGTTCACGGTACCCGCGAACGTCCCCGTGCCGCGGAAGTTCAGCGAACCGTCCGGGTGAATCGTGACTACGAGGTCGTGCGCGAAGGTCCCCGTGAGGGTGCCCGTCGCGTCCGCGTACTCGGTCTCCGTCACAAAGACGTTCCCGTCCGCGAGGCGGACGCCCGTGACGGCGGCGCCCGTCACCGTGTACCACCCCGAACCCGTGACGGGCGGCGAGGCTGTTGCCCCCCACGGGGCGATGGTCAACAACGCAGAGACCCCAATCACAAACGCCCCCGACACCGACCAATGCCCTGTTCTCATCGAATCCCCCCTCTCACCGCAGTTGTCTGACTACCGGCGTGGAACGAGAAACATCTTTCGGGCTCCCGAAAATGCCCGCCTCAAGGGTTCGCGGCACCTCCCTAGGGGTTTTCTGGGCGCCGGCGGTGTCGAGACGGGCATCGGATGCGGCCGCCGGCATATGGCTTTGACGCGTTGCGGAGGTTCCCGCCAACAGGATCGTCGTCTACGCGTAGTCCCCGCGGATCAGCTTCTTGACGTACGGGCTCAGGGTCTTCGCGATCAC
>Ga0209619_10000805_pt1 | contig 22563 bp, 24 predicted proteins | sample Rifsed16ft3_FD_184011 | JGI IMG/M metagenome (GOLD analysis project Ga0209619, IMG submission 184011) | Soil microbial communities from Rifle, Colorado, USA - sediment 16ft 3 (version 2) | ecosystem: Environmental > Terrestrial > Deep subsurface > Rock core/Sediment | place: Rifle, Colorado... | reverse complement strand
TCGCCGGCTGGCGACTGCGCAGCTTCTCGATGGTCTGAACCGAATCCTGCGGCGAGACTAGGACGGCTTCCAGTCGGGCCTGATCGATCAGCTGCAAGTCATTCTCTTGGAGCGCAGCTCCGATCCGACCATGGGCACCCACCAGGCACTTGCCCATCGGCCAGGTGGGATTCGGAAGTCCCTTCGGCCAGTTGGGCTCAGGCCAGACCAGAAATCCGGTGGGATCGATGATGTCTTGGGGATAGTTCGTCTCGCCGAGCTCGGTTGCCTGGTCTTTCTTAAGCGAGAGGTGTAGGTGATGCCCCACTGAAGCGCCGGTCGCATCGGCCAATCCGATCACCTGGGCACCGGTGACTGGTTCACCCTCTTTCACCAGGGCTTTAGCCAGGTGTCCGTAGATCGTCCGGTAGCCATCGCGATGCCGGATTCGAATGTGGATCCCATACGCGTGGACCTTCGGATTGCTCTCGACCCGGTAAACCTGCCCGTCCGCACAAGCAAATACCTTGGTATTTGGCAAGGCGCGGATGTCGACCCCCTCGTGCCCCGGCATGCCGAACCGGGTGTAAATGCGCGGATTTGCCCCGAAGCTCTGGGTGATTACCGGGAATTCGGTCGGCCAGAGTAGGAAGAACGGACGCTGTTTTTGACCGAACCGATCGTCCTCCGCCACCCGACGGGCCAGCTCCTGCGCCAGGGATTCGGGAGAGTCGGCTTCAATCGGATCGAGACGGACTTCGGGGTACTCGCGTGACAGCCAGCCCTCGATATCATCCGATTCGGCGAAACCACCCGAGGTCCGGGGAAAAGAGATGACCTGGCGGGGGGCCATATAGCGACCGGCTGCGCGTGGGTCTTGCGCCAGATAAGCCCCGAAGCTAAGCACGAAATCCCGGCAGGCCCGTACCCAATCCCAGTAGTTCTGCTGGGGAAGAAGGATGATTTGAAACACCGGCACATTATACAGAGATCGCTCAAAGGGCATCCGCCGGCCGCGGCGCTGGGCGGCGCGAAGCAAAAAAAAACCCGCCAACCTGGCGGGCCGAGTTCAGGGGCGGTCTGACAGCTATTCTACTCTTAGGTCTTGGAAGATGGCCTGGTCTTCGGTGTAGCAGGGTACGGCCGAGTACACACCCGTGTCCAGGGCGACCATGAACCGAAGCTCACCGCCTTCTGAGACCCAGGCAAAGTCCTTGATCGTATCGGTGTCGGGGTTGAAGAGCCCCTCTTCCTGGAGCCGCTGCAGAAACAGCACCGCGTTTACCCGAGGATCCGTCACCCGATAGTACGCGGCGCACTCCGGGGCCTTTTCTTTCTCGATGATCCCCTTGGCCATCAAGGCCGTGCCCCCGATAAAGGCGACTAGCGCAAAATTCCAGAATGCGAGGGTGGCCGCCTCACCGAGCGGGAAGTTCTCCCACCAATTGCGCATTCTGGTTTTCATCTTCAGTCCATGCAGCGTCTTTGGTTTTCATCCTATCATTTAAGGCCTGGCTCCGAGCTTACAGCACCCTTACAGCTCTCCAAAGCCAAGGCCTTTCGCTTTGAGCGAAACGAAGCGGCCTTGTCCAATGATCAAGTGATCCAGCACTTCGATATCCAGCAGCTTGCCGGCTTCCACGATGGCCCGGGTGACCGCAATATCCTCGGGGCTCGGGGACGGATCGCCGCTGGGGTGATTATGTACCAGCAGGATCGAAGCCGCATTGCGTAAAATCGCGGGCTTAAAAAGTTCGCCAATGCGCACGGTCGAGGCATTGAGCGAACCTTTATAAATCTTTTCAGTCGAAATCCAGCGGTTGCGGGTATCCGCCAGCAGCACCCATAGATGTTCTTGAGTGAAAGCAGCCATCTCAAACTTGACCAACTCCGCGGCAGACTGTGGGTTGTTCAAGTACACCGGCTGGTCGGGATTTTCGAGCACCAGGCGGCGCCCCAACTCAATGGCAGCTTTGATCTGAGCAGCTTTGGCAGTACCCAGGCCGTGTTGTTGCGCCAATTCAAAAAAGGTCGCCTTTTGCAGACCGTTCAAGCCCTTCATATCGAGCAGCAGGCGCTGCCCCATCTGTACCGCATTTTCCCCGCTGACGCCCACCCGCAGCAGAATTGCGAGAAGTTCTTCGGTTTTCAAATTCTCAGGGCCAACATCCGCCAACCTTTCACGCGGGCGGTCTGTCGCAGCCAGGTCAGATATTCGGTACGATGCAGGTGATTCTTTCATCCTGGGGTCTCCATGAGGGTCATCCATGCGGGGGATAGGATTACGGGAAAACTATAGCAAAGGCGGCCAATCTGCGCAAGGCGCAAGGTCTTTGAAAAGCTTCTGCCGGGTAACCATGCTATAATTCTCGCAATGGAGTCGGCATGAATTTAGGATCAACCTCGCTCGGTGACATAACCCTGGTCGTAACCGCCATCGCAGCGGGGTTTCTTGCTGCCCTCTGGTTGAGCCTGATCATCTGGACATTCCGCGATATCCGCAAGCGGGCGCGAGACCCCCTTACCCGCATCCTGGCAATGCTGATCGTGTTGATATTGTTCCTGCCCGGCTTCCTGATCTATCTGATTTTACGTCCTTCTTCAACCCTGGAAGACGAGTATCAGCGCACGCTGGAAGAAGAAGCGCTGCTGCAGAACATTGAAGATGCCGCGTTGTGCCCGGGGTGCAACCGGCGTATACAGCCGGATTGGATGGTCTGCCCATCCTGCCACACACTCCTCAAGAAACGTTGTCCAAATTGCAGCCGACTGATGGATCTGCCGTGGAACCTGTGCCCCTATTGCGCCACAACCGTGCCCGGCGTTCGATTGGAAAATGTAGTTACGGCGGATGCCTTCCCCGACCTGCCGGAGGATGAGTCAGCTCTACAGGGTGATTCCGATGAAGCCGAAGGGTCGGACGCTGAATGGATTATGATCCCGCACTCCGGGGAAGAAAAATCACAACCTGATACTCCACTGCCAGAGGCGTAAACACCTCGGTGCTAAAGGTTTTATGGCTTTATGTTAAAGACTTCTGCATTAGAACCTGTTGATTATTTATTGATAGGACACATTACCAAGGACATCACACCAACGGGTTATTCCCTTGGTGGGACTGCTACTTATGCTGCGTTGACCGCGGCGTCTCTGGGATTAAAAGTAGGCATCGTCACTTCTATTGGGTCAGACCTGGAACTGCCGCAGCGACCGGGCATTCAGGTTCATTCGGTGATTTCCGATACCACGACCACCTTTAAGAACATATATACGCCTGCGGGACGTATCCAATACGCCTATCACCCGGCAGCCTGGTTGGATCTATCGGCAGTACCGGAAATCTGGCGCAACACTCCGATTGTGCACCTTGGCCCGATCATGCAGGAAGTTGACCCGAAACTTGCGCGCGCTTTCCCCAATTCACTGGTGGGATTGACTCCGCAGGGATGGATGCGCAGCTTCAACGCTGAAGGGTTGGTGCATTACACCGACTGGCCGGAAGCGCGCTACGTGCTAGAATCAGCGCAAGCTGTGGTCTTTAGTGTGGAAGATGTACGGGGGGATGAAAGTGTCATCGAAGAGATGGTTTCTTCCATCCGTGTACTGGTGGTCACCGAAAGTTCGGCTGGAGCCCGGTTGTACTGGAATGGCGATGTGCGCTATTTCCGGCCTACACCCATGGAAGAAGTTGACCCGGTTGGTGCTGGTGATATTTTTGCATCTGCCTTTTTTTCGCGTATGCAGCAAACCCGCGATCCGTGGGAAGCTGCCCGTTTTGCGACTCAACTGGCTTCCGTCAGCGTAACCCGACGCGGAGTCGAGGGAATTCCCACCGAAGACGAAGTGAAAGCTGGTTTAATTACAATTCTCCCGTAATCTGGAATTTATGACCAAAATATATGCGTTTGTCAACCAAAAAGGCGGGGTCGGAAAGACAACGTCAGCAATATCCCTGGGAGCATTCCTCGGGCAACTAGGCCAGCGGGTACTGTTGGTTGATCTGGATCCGCAGGCTAACGCCACCTCATCATTAGGTATCGACAAACGCACAGTCAAATCCGGAATGTATGAGGTTCTGATCGGCGGTCAGCCGGTTGGTCCTACCATATTGCACAACCCGACCTATAAATTATCCGTCCTGCCATCGTCTCCGGCCTTAGCCGGAGCGGAGATTGAACTGATCGAATTGGAACAGCGCGAACACCGCCTGGCGATTGCACTTGACGGTGCAGCGGGTCGGTACGATTATGTATTGATAGATTGCCCTCCATCATTATCCTTATTGACAGTCAATGGGTTGGCAGCTGCCAAAAACGGGGTTGTGATCCCGGTACAGTGTGAATATCTGGCACTCGAAGGATTGGGGCAACTGACGCAGACCATTCAACGGGTACGCACCTCCCTTTTTCCCGATTTGACAATCCGCGGGGTGGTGATGACCATGTTCGACAGTCGCACGCGCCTGTCGATGGACGTGGTCAATGAGGTGCGTAAATTCTTCCCAAGCCAGGTCTTCCAGACGATTATTCCACGCAGCGTCCGGCTGGCTGAGGCTCCTTCGTTCGGTATGCCAATTTCTGCATTTGCGCCTGAATCGTCAGCGGCTAAAGCGTATGCCACTCTGGCGCGGGAAATATTGGAAGGCGACGGCGTACATATTCCGGTTATGGATCAAGAAGGCGGATAAAAATGGCCAGAAAAAGCGGTTTGGGCAAAGGGCTGGAGGCATTAATCCCGAGCGGGACCGACGGGGAAAGCAGTGCGCCTGTTAGTGGTCCGTTGTATGTGGGAATTGACCAGATTTTGCCCAACCCGTCACAGCCGCGGCAGGCTATGGAACAGGAAAGCCTGACGGAATTAGCCGCCTCGATCCGTGAACACGGCATTCTGCAGCCGTTGATTGTGAGTCTTGGTGATGCGCCGGATCAATTCGTATTGATCGCCGGTGAACGTCGTTGGCGCGCTTCGCGATTGGTTGGCTTGAATACTGTCCCGGTGATTGTCCGCCAGGCGACCGATCAACAGCGCCTGGAAATGGCGTTGATCGAAAACCTGCAGCGCGCCGACCTGGCGCCACTGGACACCGCCGAAGCCTACCGTCAACTGGCAGAAGAATTTAAACTGTCGCATGACGAGATCGCCGAGCGCGTAGGTAAAAGCCGCGCAGCGGTAACCAACACACTGCGGCTGCTGCGCCTGCCAGACGCGGTGCGCATTGCACTGGTGGAAATAAAGATAAGTGAAGGTCATGCCCGCGCCCTGCTTGGTTTGGCCACACCTCAGGCTCAGGCAGCCGTTTTGCAGAATGTGCTGGCCAACGATTTGAGCGTGCGCCAAACCGAAGAATTGGTGCGCCGTTACAGCGGCGAGCGGGCGGCACCGGTCAAACGCCAGGAAACTGCCCCAGAAATTCAGGCCTTGGAGGCTCGTCTGCGCGATAGTCTGGGGACACGGGTAACCCTGCGGCATGGGAAAAAAGGCGGTACTTTGGTCATCCATTATTACTCCGATGAAGAACTCGACGGACTCATCTCTCAAATCTTGCGGGACTGACCATGCTCATTCTGCACAACATTAACGCCACAACGCTCTGGGATAACCAACCAAAAGCTTCTGCCATCGCCATTTCGGACGGCAAAATCACGGCTGTCGGCCGGCAAGAGGACGTGCTATCTCTGGCTTCACGCAACACGCAAATTGTCGATCTACACGGCAGCACAGTCTGGCCAGGTTTGACGGATTCTCACCTGCATTTGCAGCACTTTTCGCTCGGGTTGAAATATGTTGATTGCGAGACCGGAACGTTGGCTGAATGTCTGCGACGAGTCGCCGCCGCAGCGAAGGAAACTCTACCCGGTCAATGGGTTCGTGGACACGGTTGGAACCAGAACGACTGGCCGGAAAGTTTTGGAACGGCGGCCATGCTGGATTCGTTCTCCGCTGATAAACCGGTTTATCTGACGTCCAAATCACTGCATTCCAGCTGGGCAAACTCTGTTGCCCTGCGTTTGGCTGGCATCAACAGCAGCACCTCAGATCCTTCCGGAGGGGTCATCCAACGTGACGCAGCTGGCAATCCTACCGGCATTTTGTTTGAAGAAGCGATGGGATTGGTGGAGGCTGTGATTCCAGCAGCCAACGCGGATAAAGTGGCGGCAGGCATCAAAGCTGCCCAGCCGATCCTGTGGGCAATGGGATTGACCGGTGTGCACGATTTTGACGGGCGCACCTGTTTTCAAGCTTTGCAGATGCTGGATGCGTCTGGAAGCCTTAAATTGCGAACGGTCAAAAGCATTCCATTGGAAAAATTGGCCGATGCCGTTGACCTTGGGTTACGATCTGGTTTCGGGAGTACATTCCTACGTATTGGATCGGTCAAATTATTTGCCGACGGCGCCCTCGGTCCGCAAACTGCTGCCATGCTGCAGCCTTACGAAAATGAAACGGAAAATTCCGGCTTGTTATTCCTGGATGCTGAACAAATACTGGAGCACGGTCAGCTGGCTGCGCAAAGCGGCATAAGTCTTGCAACGCATGCCATCGGCGACCGCGCCAACCACGAAGTGCTCAAAGCCTACATGCAACTCAGGGATTTGGAAAAGGGAGCGGGAAGACCGCATTTGCGGCACCGCATTGAGCACGTTCAGGTACTGCATCCGGATCATCTGCGCTTACTGGCAGACCATGACATCATAGCCTCCATGCAACCGATCCACACCACCTCCGATATGGACACCGCCGACCGCCATTGGGGCGCAAGGTCTCGCTACGCCTATGCTTTCAACACGTTGCTGGCAAACCGAACCCGTTTGGTGTTTGGTTCCGATGCACCAGTCGAATCGCCCAACCCATTCTGGGGACTCCATGCAGCAGTCACTCGGCAGCGGCATTCCGGTTACCCCTCCGCGGACGGTTGGAACCCCCAGGAACGTATCAGCCTGCTCCAGGCGCTGGAAAGTTATACCCTCCACCCGGCTTACGCTGCTGGTTGGGAAAACCGGTTAGGACGGCTGGCCCCTGGTTACCTGGCTGACCTGGTTGTATTACCAACAGATCCATTCACATCTGACCCGGCTACCCTGTACGACTTGCAGCCTGAACGCGTGATGGTAAACGGCGAATGGGTTTTTGGCGTTTGACACCCCCAACATTATATGGAAAACAGTCAACTACTAACCCCTGAAGTTCTTGTACCGCGCCTGGGCGACTACCTGATCGAGCGCGGATTAATCACGCCTGAACAGTTAACCACCGCACTGCAGGAACAATCCGTGATTCGCAAGACCCAGGGTTCTGCGCCGCTACTAGGTCAACTGCTGGTCGATCTGGGCATTCTGGAACGCCCCGTACTCGACCAGGCAATTACCGAACAGGTCCTCCAGCTGCGGTTTGCGCTTAAAGAAAATAACCGTCAACTTGAACTGCGGGTGCAGCAGCGCACCAACGAGCTTGAAAAGGCGCTGATCCGCCTCTCTGAGTTAAATCAGCTTAAAAGCAATTTTCTGGCGAACATTTCGCATGAATTGCGCACCCCGCTCACACACTTGAAAGGTTACCTTGAACTGGTGCAGTCTGGCGATTTGGGACCGTTAACCCAAGCCCAAAAAGACTCCCTTGAAACCATGGATAAGGCAGCTGACCGGCTTGGGCGTCTGATAGAAGATTTGATCCTGTTTGCTACCTCAGAAAAAGCCGAAATGCCGGTTGTGCTGGATGCGGTTGATTTAAACACGTTAGGGGCCGAGGTGTTCGAACAGATGCTGCCTAAGGCGCAGGATCAAAAGTTGCAACTCAGATGGTCAGCGCTTGAGGACGGCTCGCTAGTCTATGCTGACCGGGAAAAGATTGGCTGGGTGGTCTACCAATTCATCGACAATGCAGTGAAATTCACCCAATCCGGCGGCGTCATCACCTTGGAGCTGGTGCCGGATGACCTGCATGTGACCGTCAAGGTCAGCGATAGCGGTATTGGAATTCCTCCCAACCGACTACGGGAGATATTTGTACCGTTCCACCAACTGGACAGCTCGTCAACCCGAAAATACGGCGGCACCGGGCTTGGGCTTTCATTGGCGCAAAAGATTATCGAGGCACATGATTCGAGCATCCAGGTCATATCCGAGCTAGGCAGAGGCAGTCAGTTTTCGTTCGAACTGAAGAAAGTATTGGAAGGTAACAACCGATGACCACACTTCCGCCACCTACCAGAGTATTTCCTCCCGTTGACACCCACTTCCTGTATTTGATTAATAAAATATTGGGCGGTGTTGACGATCTGCACGGCGCAATGGATTCGTTGGTGCCAGTAATCCGTCCATATTTCATTTTCGACAATGTGGTCGTTTTCCTGGTGGACCCGATGACGCTTAATCTGGATGTCGCCTACGCCCGCGCCACCGGCCGCGGCAAGTCAGCTGAGGCAGATGTGGCCTGGGGTGAGATCATTGGCAGCCAGGTAATCGAGAGCCGCCAATCCATTCTACAGGAACCGCAGGAACCCATCGAGACCGATCGTCTTCGCCGTCCGCATACACTCGGCGTGCCGCTCATTACCCAAACGGAGACTTTGGGAGCTATCATTTTCATCCGCTTTGGCAGCCCGCAATACACGCCTGATCAGATTGCTTTTGCCGAATATCTGGCTGACCAACTGGCAGTGGTGGTTGCCCGCGAAAATTTGAAAAGTGAGAACCGACGGCTGGAATTCCAATACCGTACCTTTCAGGTACAGGAAGATTTTATTTCCACGCTTTCACACGAGCTGCGCACCCCGCTAGGTTTTATAAAGGGCTACACCACCACCTTACTGCGCACCGATGCCAATTGGGACGAGCAGACCAAGCAGGAATTCCTGACCATCATTGACCAGGAAACCGACCGGCTGCAGGATTTGTTGAGCAACTTGTTAGATTCAGCCAAGTTGCAATCCGGCCAAATCGTCATGGATTTCCAGGTGGTACGCCTGGATGCCTTGATTAAAGATGTGGTTCTAAGGTCTCGGCTGCACCACCCGGCGTTGGTGATTGATTCGGAAGTGGAAGAACCAATCAAGAATATACAGGCCGATCCGCGCCGATTGGCACAAATTCTGGAAAATCTGATCAATAACGCAGTAAAGTACGCACCAGACTCGCCGGTAAAGGTCATAATTTCTGGTGTGCAGAACGGCGTCTCCATTGATGTCTGCGATAAAGGTCCTGGCATCCAGGAAAAATATCAAACAAAAATATTCGACCGCTTTTTCCGCATTCCAGAATCGGGTTCCAGTGTCCATGGGTCCGGTTTGGGGTTGTTTATCTGCAAGCAGATCGTCCAGGCCCATAACGGTAATATCGAACTCATTTCCCGAGTCGGGGAAGGCAGTACCTTCCGCATCTTCTTGCCCGACCGGCTGTAATTTTTGAATTTCCTTAGGAGGGATCCGAACATGAGTGCGCGAATTTTGGTCGTTGATGATGAGCAGCTCTATCGCCACTTGCTCAAAGTAAATTTGGAGACCGAGGGGTATGAGGTCAGTGCTGCCAAGGATGGCGAAGAGGCGCTCGAGATGGTCTCCAGCCGGCACCCGGACCTGGTAATTTTGGACGTTGCCATGCCGAAATTGGATGGATTCGAGACCTGTGAACGGATTCGGCAGTTTTCGGATGTGCCCGTCATCATGCTTACGGCGCGCGGTGAGGAGCAAGACCGGGTTCACGGTCTTAATGTTGGCGCCGATGATTACGTGCTCAAACCCTTCTCGGCAACAGAACTGGTGGCACGCGTACGTGCTGTTTTACGCCGCGCGAAGACCACCCAACAGATTATTCACAGACGTTACTTTTCTCACATGAATTTGCGGATTGATTTTGCCCGGGCTGAAGTCTGGAAGAGCGAGCATCCTGTCTATCTATCAGCTACGGAGTACCGGTTGTTAATCCAATTTGCGCAGCACGCCGGGCGTATTTTGTCGGCCGAAGAATTGCTCACGGCGGTATGGGGCGAGTCCTACCGGGAAGATAAAGAAATTCTATGGGTGTCAATCGCCCGGCTGCGCCAGAAGCTGGAGGACGACCCGCACAACCCGCAACATATTGTGACCCGATCTGGCCTGGGGTATATGATGCCCGCTTCTGACGGCTCAACACCCGATGAGAAAGGATTGTAAACCTAGATGTTAGAGACTTTTGAAGACAAGGGGAAAATTTATACACAGGTGATTACCAAGTCCACAATTAAGGTCATTTTGCAGACTGCTTTTCACCGTATTCATGGAAATATGCATGTGCGAATTGGCGAACGCTTGAAGGATGAACTGGATGCTGCGGTTCAATTTCTCGCGGTGACGGATGCTGAGGTTTTCGAGCCGACTGGCACGACCCAATTATTCAAAACAAATTTCATGGCAGTCAACCGCAATCAAATCATCTGGGTCATCCCTGAAGACGATTTAGATAATGCGCTGAGGGAGTATTAATGGCAACACCTTTACCTTCGCAACCTAGAGCCATTAACCTGCAGAATTTGAAATCTCATCTGCTTGGAACAATCTCCCGCGACTTGGAGAGTACTCCACTGGGTGATGATCGCAAAGGCGCGATCATCCTGATGATTCAGAAGGCCTTTACTGAGCTTAAGTACAACTTCCCGACCCCGCTTAAGGATCAGGTCACGCGCGAAATCCTGGATGAACTGCTAGGGTTTGGCCCATTGCAGCCGCTGCTGGACGACCCGGATATCTCCGAAGTCATGGTTAACGGGCACGAAAAAGTGTATATCGAACGCAAAGGTAAAATCATCCGAACCGACATCACCTTTCCAAATGATGATGCTGTATTGCGCATGATTGACAAGATCATTATGCCGCTGGGACGCCGTATCGATGCCGACAGCCCAACCGTCGATGCCCGCTTGCCAGACGGATCGCGCGTTAATGCCGTAATCCCACCAGTAGCGATTGACGGTCCAACGATTACCATTCGTAAGTTCCAAAAAGATAAGCTGACGATGGAGCAGTATATCAATCTTGGAACAGTTACGGAAAACATGGCTGAGTTCATGCGGATCTGCGTGCTGTCGCGCTTGAACATCATCATTTCCGGCGGCACTGGCTCCGGTAAAACAACACTGCTCAATATCCTCTCCAGCTTCATTAGCCCAACCGAGCGGATTGTCACCATTGAGGATGCGGCAGAATTAAAACTGCAGCAGGATCACGTCGTTCGCATGGAGACCAAAACCCCCAATTCCGATGGCAAGGGTGCGGTGACCATTCGCGATTTGGTCCGCAACTCGCTGCGTATGCGCCCCGACCGGATTGTGGTCGGCGAGGTGCGCGGCGGCGAAGCCCTGGATATGTTGCAGGCTATGAATACCGGTCACGACGGATCGCTAACCACCTTACATGCCAACTCGCCACGCGACGCTCTGTCGCGCCTCGAGACGCTGGTGCTGATGTCTGGCATGGACTTGCCGCTGCGTGTCATTCGAGAGCAGGCCTCGGCAGCGGTGGACTTGATTATTCAACAATCGCGTCTGAAGGATGGTTCGCGCAAGATCACCTCCATTACCGAAATTTGCGGGATGGAAGGCGATACAGTGGTTATGACCGATATTTTTAAGTTCCAACAATCCGGCGTTGGTGAAAATGGCATGGTCATAGGGGAACTCAAACCCACCGGAATTCGGCCATTATTCTATCCAAGGATCGAAGCAGCGGGCTTCAGACTGGGTCCGGAAGTATTTGGGGCGAATATTGGCGTCATGCTGGCACACCAGGAACGACGGTCACGGTAATCAACCTTACTGGATTCAACGATAAAAACGGTCGATGCTATAATTCTGAATAGAACATATCGAACTTATTGACCGGGGAAGGACCCAATGGCAACCTACCAACAACAAATCCGAGTCCGAACACGAAAATTGGGATTATTGATTTACGATGCCCGTCTGAGCCGGTCTCGCAAGGTGGATTTATGCGCCAAAGCGATGGGGTTGTCTGTTGAAGAGTACCAGCGAATTGAAGCTGGTGAAGCTGCCCCGACTTTACCCCAACTGGAGGCGTTGGCTTTCTACCTGGATGTTCCATTGGAGCACTTCTGGGGAAACCAGACATTGTCCACTTTAGCGCCTGAGGATCCCATCGAACAGCCAACTCAATTGAAGGATTTACGGCAGCGCATCATAGGAACGCGGCTGCGCATGGCGCGCACAACGCATAACCTGTCCGTTTCAGAGCTGGCTCTAAAAACCAACATCCCTGTCGATAAAATTCAAAAATACGAGATGGGGCAGGAAGCCATCCCGATTCCTGACCTGGAATTACTGGCAGATATTCTGGCAATTCGCAACGAAGACTTGTTTGATCAACGCGGCATGATTGGCAAATGGCGCTCGGACAAAGCCGCCGTTCGAACGATCTTGGACCTTCCAGCGGAAGTTCGATCGTTTATCAGCGAACCAGTTAACCTGCCATACCTTCAGCTCGCCATGCGGTTGTCGGATTTGTCAGTCGACAAACTGCGCGGAGTGGCCGAAGGCTTGCTCGAAATTACCTACTAGAAGCGATTCAGGCGATTTTGATGATGTTATCTGCAAAGGTCAATTCCCTTAACCAGACAGCACAGGCGGCTTTCGAGCGCAAGAATTATCCGGAAGCAGTGCGAATTTATGTACAGGTAAAGGGATTAATTGACCCAACCGAGCAACCGGCTGCCCATGCTGAAGCCCGCAACAACCTGTCGGTGGCGTTATTGAAATCGGGCAATGCGCCCGAGGCATTAGCCCAGGCGGTCGGGACTGAATTGGTATTTGCAGAATTGCTCGATCCGCAGCGGCAAGCGATAGCATTGGGGAATATTGCCGCAGCTTTAGTTGACCTGCAGCGGTTTGATGAAGCCCTGGAAAAGTATCAACTTTCGGCAGATCTGTTCAAACAATCCGGCAATAACGAGATGCGTTCCTATGTGCTGCGCGAGATTTCTGTGTTGCAGATGAAGCGTGGGAAACAAGTTGACTCTTTATTTGCCATGGACGCTGCATTGCAATCGAAAAAGAAATTAAACTGGCGCGAATCGCTGATCAAACGGTTGATGGGCACTGTTCACCGTATGATGGGAACACGTTGACAATTTATCACCAGCTTTAAAGGTTGGGCAAGGATCTTATGCGGTCCACACTTGTTTTACGCCAGGCCACAATAACCGATCTCTCCCGCCTGTCCAATTTTTTAACGGCCAGTCCGCGCTTGCACCGCCACCTCGATTGGCGGCCGCCGCTTGAGTGGCTCGGGCAACAGCCATTTTGGCTGGCGGAGCAAGACAACCTCATTGGAGCCGCACTGGCAATCCCAGCCGATCCGCCTGGGATTGCCTGGGTGCGATTATTCGCGTGTGCCGCCGGGGTTAATCCCATTGACGCCTGGGAACAGTTGTTCAACCGCTGCCTGGAAGATCCGGCACTGGATACCCGGACTATTCTGCCATCATTGGCACTCAGTGATTGGTATGCCAGCATCCTACGGCGCAGCGGGTTTGAGCATCACCAGGATATCGTGGGTTTGGAACGCGAAGTTGAATTTGAATCGGCCAATCTTACGTCAAACCCCGATTTATTCGTTCGCTTAATGGAACCGGACGATCTGCCGGTGGTGGCTGCCATCGACCAGGCAGCCTTTGAACCGATCTGGCAAAATTCCCTCCACCAGGTGGAACAATCTTACGAACAGGCAGGCATTGCCACTGTGGCCGAGTGGGACGAAGGGATAGTTGGATTTCAGATCTCTACCATCAACATGTTTGCCGCTCACCTGGCCCGACTGGCTGTCATGCCTGGACTGCAGGGCCGCAAGGTCGGCACAACTTTGCTGCACGACCTGGTGCAGCGCTGCCGCACCGATCGATTATGGCAAATTACGATTAATACTCAGGATGACAATTACGCATCTCTTGCGTTATACCGTAAAGTTGGATTTAAATTATCCGGAGAGCATTTCCCGGTTTTCGTTTACAGCGGATAATCTAAGGAAACTCTTATCATTTAATGTAGACTTTTACGACTAAATATGGCAAAATTAATTTGTTGAACATCGTATGACTTCATATGAAATTATTTATTTCCGCATCCTCTGAGGAGAACTTGCATGGCTAAAACCGCCCAACCGACCGAGAAAAAGGTCAGCCGACGCGAGACTTTTCGCGCCCAGCGCCAATCTCAAAAACGCCGCAACCGAGCCATTTGGATCGGAATTGCCACACTGGCTGCATTGGCGATCGCCGCGATCTTGATCCTCCCCAACATGCCGGTCAGCCCTGAGAATATCGTGACGCCAGAATCTCCCACACGAACGCTGGTTGAAGGTTCAACAGTCGGCGACCCGAATGCCCCTGTAGCAGTAGTTGAATATTCCGATTTCAACTGTGTTCATTGCAAAAATTTTTGGGTAAATTCAGAGGGAGAGTTACTGAGCGAATACGTTGAAACAGGAAAGGTGTATTTCCAGTATGTGCCAATGAGTTTCATCAGCCCAACGTCCTTTACCGCCGCCGAAGCAGCCTATTGCGCCATGGACCAGAACATGTTCTGGGAATATCACGACTTTATATTCGCGAATTTTGGGGCAGATTTTACCTCACCGATGTTAAAAGCCATCGCACAGGAAATCGGTTTGGATATGGGTGATTTCAATCGATGCTTCAACAGCAACAAGTATCAGTTGAAGGTTCAACAAGACCTGCAATCTGCGCAGGGGCTCGGAATTACCTCGACACCATCTTTCCTGGTTAACGGGGAAAAAGCCGATAGCAGCACTTTGTTTGCCATGATCGAAAAAGCGTTGAGCGAGAATTAATCGATACAGGGACGACGAAATAGAACCGCGTGGAATGTCCGCGCGGTTCTATGTTAATAAACGCCCAACCACTTCATCAATAGCACCATAAATGGCGCGATCACCAGTGCTGGAAGAAAATTGCCAGTGCGTAGCTTTTTAATTTCGAGCAGGCTGCTCAAGGCAATCGCCAGCAAGAGTACCCCGCCAGTGGCATTCATCTCGACCATCATTGCGTCGGTGAGAATGCTTTGCACCTGCACAGCCAAGAGCGAGATGCCGCCTTGATAGAGCAAAACGATGCCGGTGGAAAATAATACGCCAACGCCAAGCGATGAAGCGAATGCCAATGCACCGAAACCGTCCAGAATGGCCTTTACCACTAACGTTGAATAATCACCGGTCAATCCGTCTTGAATCGATCCCAGAATCGCCATGGGGCCGACGCAAAACACCAATGAGGCGGTGATGAATCCGCGGACAAAACGGTTATCGGTTGTACCCCCATTAACCCGTGCAAAACGGCTTTCCAACCATATACCCAGATTTTCGAGTGCCCGGTCGATCTGCAGCCATTCCCCCAGAAGCGCTCCGATCAACAAGCTTCCGAGAACTGCCAACGCGTTCTGAGTGGAAAGGAATAATTTAATTCCGAAGGCCAGAACGAACAATCCCAGCCCGGCGATAACCGTTTGGCGAACCCGTTCGGGCAGCCGCGAACCAAGGAATAACCCCAGGATACCACCGACCAAAATGGTGGCGACATTTACCAAGGTACCAATCACGATTAGATGCCCTTAGCCAGGGTGGGTTTACTATTGCCGGAATGCTGCAAAATGTAAAGCTCCAAAACAAAGAGGAGCGATGAAAGGCGATTCAAGTAAGCAGTCAATTCTGGATTGGTCACCAGGCCGCGGGTAATTAGCTCCACAACCCGCCGTTCTGCCCGCCGGACAACGGTTCGGGCGACGGATACCACGGCGCTCGCGGTGGAATCACCCGGGACAATAAATTCATTGGGCAGACGAACATGGTCATTGAGGCGGTCGATGTGAGTCTCCAGACCTTTTACGGTACGGGTATCGATTTGTGTGAAACGCGCAGCATTTTCAGGTGTAGCGGCTATTTCCGCCATCATGTGATAGAGGTTTCGTTGAATTTCCAGCAGCATCTGGGCTTCCGACGCTTGCTCCATCAAACTGCGCGCCATCCCAAGGGCAGCGTTGGCTTCGTCCAAAGCTCCTAGCGCTTCCATGCGCAGGTCATATTTTGGTACCCGCCCTGCCCCTAAGATCCCCGTCGTCCCATCATCACCATGACCACTAAACACCATTTCCTACCACCTTCTTCCGATGGATCCGTTCAAAAAACAGACCGTCACAATCCAACATTTTTGCCCCCGAAAAAAAATATATTAGTAAACTAATATGCCTATGCGCAGTAAATCCCGGTGAATTGCTTCAAATACTTCATCCCAGCCTTGAAATGACCGAATGAAGCCTATTTTAACCCGGTTTTACATTGTCAGTCAGAATTGAAGGTATAAAAACCAAAACTTGTCGGCGGGAAAACCAGAAACCAGGGATTCATCCCACACAAATGGACCTGGTTGGCCTTTCCCCTTAAGCCGTTGGTCCAGTGAATGCAGCAGCCCCTTCTCCTGCACCAAAAGAGCGTCTGTCTCCGCAAAAAGCAATTCCAGAATCACCCTCAAGCGGACGTTATATGGATAGTCGCCTGTTTTCGCCTTTGACCCCTCGCTCCATTCACCCAGGTAATTTTTCCACAGCATTAATCGGTTGGGGATTTCCTGCTGGATTTTTACGTTCCAGCGCGACCGCCATTGGGCATACACCTGGTCAATCTGCCGGTTCAAATCACTAAAACTTGATTTTTCATCGTCTGCAAGTGTGGCAGAGGATAGTCGTTTCCGGCTGAGCAATAAATTCCCCAGGGTTAATCGGGTCGTGTCGCCAGATAGCTGGCGTCCATGCTGGCCAGTAACCGGATAGTACAACACATCCGATAACAGATATTCTTCCAGTACCGGTGTTGAAGCCTGCAAAAATGCCAAGTCATTTTCCAAAACATGCATTTTGCGCTCCTTTCATTCTATAGGAGACTACGGAGCCGGCGCGGTAGCGGTCGGGGTGCGTGCCGCAAGGAACCACTGCAGGATGGTGGCATAGCGGTCGCTGGTATCCAACAGCGGACCCATGCGCACGCCCTGAATCTGGCGGTCAACCGCGTAATTGTAAACCGGGTAGTATAAAGGCAGCGACGGAAGTTCATCCGTGAAAATCACCTGGAAATTGCGGTAGAGGCGGGCACGCTCACCGACATCCACCGTTATTCGGGCTTCCTCCAGATATTCGCTGGCAATTTTGTCATCCCATTGGGAATAATTTTGCCCGCCGGTCGCCTGGATAGAATCCCAGAAGGGGTAGGGATCCGGGTCCGGGTATTGCGCCAAATTCAAGTCGACCAGGGTAGATTGATATTCGCGATTCGCCAACCGTTCCATGACCAGAACATCATAGGGCACGGCTTCCAAAGTAACTGAAACGCCTAACGCGGTCCAATCCTGCTGTATGGCTTCTGCAACCAAACGGTGCTGCTCGGTATCTGGGTGGAGCAGGGTAAATTTAAGCACCATACCGTCGGAACTGACACGCTCTTCGGTGTTCTCAGGGTTGACCGGGAAGCCGGCTTCATCGAGCAAGGTCTTCGCCTGCTCAACATCCAATTCCACCCGCGGGGTGGCGTCATAATACGCCCAGGTTCCCGGGAATATGGGTCCGTCAGCCAAAATAGCCTGTCCGGCTAAAATTTTATCCACAATATATTGGCGGTTGATCCCCATATACAAAGCCCGCCGCAAGTTGGCATCCTGGAAGAACGAAGTCTCATCGTTCTTAAGATTAAACAGGACCATACTCAATTCCGGGAGCCGGCCGGTATACAGAGCCAGGTTTGGCTCGGCCAGGGCAGCCGGCAACGCATCGGCCGAAACTTGGCTGATGCCTTGCACCTGACCGGCCTGGTAGGCCTGCAGTGCCGCAGCAGAATCAGGGTAATAGCGGAAGACCAGCTGCTCGATGAAAGGAGCAGTGCCGAAATAATCCTCATAGGCAGTCAGCACCAGGCCGCTAATGGCGCCCTCTTCCACAATCAGGCGGTCGAATTTGTAAGGACCGCTGCCGATCGGCTGGATATTGAAGTCCATATCTTTAATTTCATCAATTGTCTTGCCAGACAAGATATGGCTGGGCAAGATTCCAAAGGACAGGTAGTCCAGAAAGGGCGAGAAAGGCTCGGGCAGCTTGAACTGCAGGGAAATCGGGCTGAGGACAACCACTTCGATACCTGACCAGAATTCCTGCAGATCGGGAGGGACGAAGTCCCCGCCATTGCGCAGCAATTCGGTCGTGAAGAGGATGTCATCGGTAGTGAGCGGTTCCCCGTCATGCCAGGTAATGTCCGGCTTTAGCTCGAAGTTATAAACCGTCCCGTCTCTGGAGACCCCCCAACTGCTAGCCAGATCGGCCACGGCACCGCCGCGTTCATCAAATGTGATTAATCGGCTATAAATCAGGCGGTCAACATCGCGGTCAACGGGATTGTTGAAGTCGAGCATGGGGTTAAGCCGCTGTAATGACCCAACCAGAGCTTCAGTGTAAAAGCCGCCTTTGACTGGCTCAGTTGTTTCGCCGGGGGCAGTTTCAGGCTGTTGCCCTAACAGAAGAATTCCGACCACGATTCCAGTCAGGAAGATGATAAGAAGTTGCCAACGGAATTTTTTCATAGTTTTTGGATTGGGAAAAGGGCGCCCTCTTTACTTACGCGAGTCGCCCTGCTAGCAAGGATGGCAGGCAAAGCTGCCATCGGTTTGCTGTCCGTTTATCCGAATGCCACCGCCGCGAGGGTGAGGAGCACAAAGACAACCGCCAGCCCAATGGTGATGAGGAAGATTGTTTTCTCCAGACCGCGCCGAGCAGAAAAAACCTGGCTGCTGTCTGCGCCTGTTAACCCGCCCAGGCCAACGCCTTTGTTCTGAAAGATGACGCTGGCGATCAAAGCGATCGAGATTATAATCAGTGCGATATCAACGTAGTTGGTCAAGCTCGTTCCTCCATTTAAGTAGACCCACGAATTATACCTGTCTCGGGCGGAAATCGTCAATGCATGAATATGTCATCAACCTGCACGTACACACACGCTTTTCTGATGGCACAGGCACGCACAAGCAGGTGGCACAGGCAGCCATTGAGGCCGGCCTGGATGCAGTCATAATCACCGACCACAATGTTCGGGTGGAAGGCGTTGAGGGTTACCTGCGTAAAAGCGGACGAAAAATGCTGGTTTTGATCGGCGAAGAAATCCATGATCAGGCCCGCCAACCGCAAAAAGATCATATGCTGGTTCTTGGCGTCCCCCATGAGATGGCGACTCACGCCGACCAGCCGCAACAACTGATCGACCGCGTCAACCAGTCCGGCGGTTTGAGTTTCATCGCCCACCCAGTAGACCCGGCCCTACGGCTCTTCCATGAACCCGACATCTCCTGGGAGAGCTGGGAGGTGCGCAATTATACCGGCATCGAGTTGTGGAACGGATTGAGTGAACTTAAGCAGGTGATTCACAATGGATTGGATGCTGTGCGCTACGGGTTATTCCCTGATTCAGTAGCCCACGGTCCCCACCCGGCGGCTCTACAACGCTGGGACAACCTGCTGGCCCAGGGATTGCGGGTTGTGGCAATCGGTGGTTCTGACGCACATTCCCTTAACATAAAAGTGGGATTCCTCAAACGGATTATTTTCCCCTATTCTTTCCATTTTGAAGCGATCAACACCCATATCCTTACCAGCGAACCGTTAACCGGCAATAATTTCAATACCGACCGCAAGCTGATCTACCAGGCGCTGGCGAAAGGTCATTGCTTTATCGGGTATGATCTGCCAGCACCCACCCGCGGATTCCGCTTCACGGCACAAACCAAACAAGGCGTTCTTTCCATGGGAGATCAGGGTGAAATGCGCGAGGCTGTTACCCTGCAGGTTCGGTTGCCGCTGCCTACAGATTGCCGCCTGATTCAGGACGGCCGGGTGATTAAAACCTGGAAGGATCAACAGGTGGGGGCGCACATCACCCGACAGCCAGGTGTTTATCGAGTGGAAGTATCGATTCCCTTTCTTGGCAAGCAGCGCGGCTGGATTTACAGCAACCCGATCTACTTGCGCCCGCCTCGAACAGACCGCAATTCATTTTTAGGTCCACAATGGTCACAAACAACGTTACCCGATTTTTAGACTCGCACAAGATCTCCTACACGGCATTCGAACTTCCAGCCGAAAAAATCGGCGCACTTGAAAGCGCCAGGTTGTTAGGCGTATCCCCCTCGATGTTGTATAAAACCATCGTGGTAGTGCGCGAAAAACCCGCCAAACCGATCCTGGCGGTAGTTCCGGGCGACCATGCGGTTAATCTAAAAAGCCTGGCAGCATTTGTTGGTGAGAAAAAACTCAAACTACCTACCATGCGCGAAGCCGAGCAGCTGACTGGACTGCAGGCTGGCGGAATTTCACCGTTGGCATTGCTCAACAAAGGGTTTCAGGTGGTGATTTCCGCTGAAGCGCTGCAATATGAACAGATCCACGTTTCCGGCGGTCAGCGCGGATTGAATATCCGTCTGCCGGTGAAGGCGCTGATCGAGTTGACACGCGCACGCACCGCCGCCATCAGCGATCCGCTGCCGGAAGGTCAGATCAGCGGCGACGAGTGATTGCATAAAAAGAATTACAGGTTGAACCAGGCGAACTGGTACGGCTTGAGGTTAATGTTGGTTTGTTCTGGCAGCAGTCGCAGGTAGCTGCCGAGCTGATCGGTGCGCGGTTCCTGGCGCAATTCGCGAGGAATGCGCGCTCCGCGTGAAGTATCCGACAGGTTGAATATCGCCAAAACACCTTTACTCCCCAACCGGCGGGTAAAGGCTGCCACCGCCGGGTTATCGGTTTCCACCCATTCCATCGTCCCGGACGCCAGTTCGGGGTGGGCCTTGCGGTGACGGATCAACATGCGCATGAAATTGAGCAAGGAATCGGGGTCAACATCCTGCTGTACCACGTTGACGGTGCGGAAATCGTAGGGGGTCTTATCGATCAAAGGCGCATAGAATTGTTCGGGTTTAGCCGTAGAGAATCCGGCGCTGCGCGTTTCATCCCACTGCATGGGGGTGCGCACACCGTTACGGTCAAATAATTCGATGTTGTCACCCATGCCGATTTCATCACCATAATAGAGGATGGGTGTGCCAGGTAAGCTGTATAACAGCGCGTTCATCAAACGAATCCGGCGCATATCGTTATCCAACAGAGGCGCCAGACGCCGGCGAATTCCCAGGTTGAGGCGCATTTTGGTATCTGGCGCGTAAGCCTGCCAAAGCGCATCCCGCTCCTCAGGAGTGACCATTTCCAATGTCAGCTCGTCATGATTGCGTAGGAAGGTGCACCATTGACAATTTTCCGGGATGGCAGGGGTTCTTTCAAAGACCCATTTGATGGGTTCAACGTTCTGATCGTGCAGCGCAAGGTAGAGCCTGGGCATCAGGGGGAAATGGAAGTTCATGTGAAGCTCGTTGCCGTCCGCGAAGTACGGGCGTACATCCTCGGGCCATTGATTCGCCTCCCCCAGCAGAATGCGTCCGGGGTATTCAGAATCAAGTAAAGCTCGTACCGTCTTCAGGAAGGCGTGCGTTTGCGGCAGGTTTTCGCAATTGGTGCCTTCACGCTCAAATAAATACGGGATGGCATCCGCCCGGAAACCATCGATGCCAAGGTCCAGCCAGAATCGCATGACCGCCTGCATCTCTGCCCGGACTGCGGGATTGTCATAGTTCAAATCTGGTTGTGTAGGATAAAAACGGTGCCAGAAAAATTGACCGGCTTTCTCATCCCAGGTCCAATTGGATTTCTGGCTATCGATAAAGATTATTCGCGCGTCCTGGAATTTTTGGTCAGTGTCCGACCACACATAATAATCCCGGAAAGTGGATTGCCGATCGGTGCGAGCTGCCTGGAACCAGGGGTGTTCATCGGATGTGTGATTGAGCACCAGGTCTGTCACTACTCGCAGCCCGCGGGTATGCGCGCCATCAATCAATTGTTTAAAGTCCGCCAGGGTGCCATACGTGCCCAGCACACTGGTGAAATCGGCAATATCGTAACCGTCATCCCGCTGCGGTGATGGATAGATGGGCATCAGCCAGATACAATCCACGCCGAGATCCTGGATGTAATCCAGTTTAGAAATCAGTCCCTGCAGGTCCCCGTGACCGTCTCCGTTGCTATCGCAAAATGCGCGCACGTAGACCTGGTAGAAAATGGCGTTGATGTACCAGCTTTGATTGTCTTCCATGCGTAATCCCCTGAAACCGGATTGAACTCCAATGCCAACATCCTTCAGCCAATGTGTTGATTATATCAAATATGGATAGGGAAAATTCGGACTTGTAATTATAGTACGTTTGTTCTATAATGAGATAAATCAACCGGGAGGAAATCATTATGACGGACATTCGAAAATTTATCATCCCTGGGTTCTTTTTTGCTTCCATGGCAGTTATTTTTATGACCCGGCTGCTCTATAACCCATCGGTCATTGTAATGGCGCAAAGCAACGCGGCACAGGCCGTTCAGAACATTTTCCGGACGCCGGAGCTGAAGGACAAGATCCTCTTCACGCTCCTGTGCCTCCTCGTCTACCGCATCGGCGCG
>Ga0209619_10000788_pt1 | contig 22836 bp, 23 predicted proteins | sample Rifsed16ft3_FD_184011 | JGI IMG/M metagenome (GOLD analysis project Ga0209619, IMG submission 184011) | Soil microbial communities from Rifle, Colorado, USA - sediment 16ft 3 (version 2) | ecosystem: Environmental > Terrestrial > Deep subsurface > Rock core/Sediment | place: Rifle, Colorado... | reverse complement strand
ACTCGACGCGCCGATGACGCCGGGCGAGGACAACAAGCTCCTCGACTATCTGCCGGACACGCAGAACCTGACGCCGGACGAGCTGATCTACGGCCTGTCCGAGCGCGTGGGCGTCAGCGGCGAGAAGGCGATCATCCGCTCCCCGGTGGGGCATCTGGAGGTCGAGGTGGTGGTCGATCCGCAGTTGAATGCTCTCGGCCCCGACGAGATGCGTGCCGTCCGGGCGACCGTCTTCACCAGGGCCGGCGAGCGGTTCGTCGAGACGGTGCTCTACCGCAGCGGGCATCACAAGAACCCGATCCCGGACCATGAGCTGAGGGCCAAGTTCAGAGACCTGGCGGGGCGCGTCCTCACGCAGGATGCCGTGGCCGCGATCGAGCGCGTGGTCGCCGGCCTTGAAGACGAGAAGGACCCTGGGTCAAGTCTCGGGAGTCCTCTCCAGCAGGTCCGGAACTAGCGAGGAGATCGAGAAGGGATGAGCGAGACGCTTGCCTCCCGTCTGAGCGCTTTCGCCAGCGACCTGACCTATGCTCGGGTTCCCAAATTCACGCGTGACGCGGTGATCTGGCACATCGTCGACTCGCTCGGGGTGTGCGTCGCGGGCGCCGCTCCCGGTGAGGAGAGCGGTGAAGTGGCGAGGCGACTGGTCGAGAAGTGGCAGGCCCCGGTGGGCGCGACCGTGTTCGGGCTCGGCGCTCGCTGCCGGCCAGAGGCGAGCGCGCTGCTGAACGGCGCGCTCATTCAGGCATTGGAGATGGACGATAAGCACGGGCCGTCTCTGGCGCGGCCCGGGTCTACCGTGATTCCGGCAGCGCTCGCGGTGGCGGAACAACGCGACCTGGATATGAACGACGTCCTGGCGGCGATCGTCGTGGGCTACGAAGTGATGATCCGGCTGGGATTCGTCGCCGGCGAGCGATTCCTCGAGCGAGGCTATCATACGAGCTCGCTGCTGGGGGCGTTCGGCGCGGCGGCGACAGTAGGTCGCCTCCTCGGATGTCGTGCCGACCAGATCCAGGATGCCCTGGGAATTGCCGGGACGATGGCGTCCGGCATCCAGGAGGCGACCCGTACGGGCTCCACGTCGAAGATCCTGCACGGCGGCTGGGCGGCCCACGTCGGCATCGTCGCCACGGATCTCGCGATGTGCGGGATCACCGGTCCGGCGACGATCTTCGAGGGGCACTACGGCTTCTTCCTCACACACCTCTCTCCGGTGGCAGACGACCTGGACTGGCGGGCGCCGGTGGACTCGCTCGGTGTGACGTGGCACCTGCAGGAGACCGCGTTCAAGCCCTATCCCTGCTGTCAGATCCTCCATGCGTTCGTCGAGGCCGCAAAGCAGCTGTCGGCCCAGATGGCCCGGGCGGGATGCCATCCGAAGGAGATCACGCGTATCTCCTGCCGCGTGGCGGAACCCGGGCTGACGCTCGTCACCGAGCCGAAGGACCGCAAGGCCGCTCCCGAGCATCCCCACGAAGCGCGCTTCAGCCTCCCCTTCGTGGTCGCGACGACGCTCCTCCACGGGGACATCGACGTCGAATCGTTCAGGGGAGATCGGCTCCGGGATCGCGAAATCAGGAGGATGGCTGGACTCGTCGTCGCTGAGGACGATCCGGAGTCGGACTATCCGCTCCACTGTCCGGCAGTCATGGAGATTCACGCCGGCGAGAAGGTGTTTCGGTGCCGGGTACCCTTTCACCCTGGCTGTCCGGAGGCGCCGCTGTCGACGGATGACGTCCTGGACAAATTCGCGCGGAACACCCGCTGGCTGCTCGGCGATGGAGCGCGGAAAGTCGGCGAATCGCTGGCGGCGACGCTCGAGAAGGAATCAGTGCAAGATGTCGTCAAACGGCTAACCCCATGAAGATCGAGCGCATCGAGGTCTTCGTCACGGACCTCCCGAATCGCTTGCAGCGGCAGATGTCGTCCGGAGCGTGGGACACTGGACCGGCGGGATCTCTGCTCGGCAAACCAGTGCTGGTGAAGATCTATGCCGAGGGCGTCGTGGGGTGCGGGCAGATCCGCTCGATCTCTCCCGGGCACTTCATACCGGAAACCGTGTACTCGGTCTTCGCCGCCATCACGGAGATCTACGGGCCGCGCCTCATCGGCCGCGACCTGAGCGATCTGGACTGGATGTGGACGATGTTCGACCGCGTGCTGCCGGGCAACTTCAATGCGCGCGCGGCCCTGGATCATGCCGTCCACGACGCGCTCGGCAAGGCGCTTGGCGTCCCCGTCTACAAGCTGATCGGCGGGCTCTGTCAGCCGCGGATCCCGCTTGAGTGGTCGGTCAGCATGGCCGTCGAGACCGACACCATGGTCCGGGAAGCGGCCAGGGCCGTCGAGAAGTTCGGTGTCCGGGTGCTGTGCATCAAGGCCGGCGATGGGCGGGGCTGGCGCCGCGACGTGGAGAATTTCGCGGCCGTCCGGGGCGCGGTGGGCAAGGACGTCCAGCTCGGCGTGGATCCGAACTGCGGCTGGCGGCTGGCCGACGCCAAGCGCGCCATCCGCGCCATGGCCGAGCACACGCTCGATTACGTGGAACAGCCGATCGCGCGCGACGATGTCGCGGGACTGGCGGCGCTGCGCGAATTCATGGATGGGATCCCGCTCATGGCGGACGAGAGCCTCGTGACGCTCGAGGATGCATACGAGCTCGCCCGCGCCAGAGCCGTCGATGTCTTCTGCATCAAGCTGTACAAAACGGGTGGCTTGCGGCGCGCGAAGAAGATCGCCGCGATCGCCGAGGTCTCCGGCACCCTGCTCAACGTCGGCGGCCTCGCGGCGTTCTCGCAGCTCGAGGCGGCCGCGGCCGCCCATTTCTACGCGAGCACGCCCCCCGAGCACATGATGCCGGCCGGGGAGTTCCTCTTCGGCGTCGGCGCCATCGGTCCCGACCCGCTCGTTCCGGAGACCGACTTCGTCGTGTCCGACGGCCATGTCGCCCCGCCCGGCCGTCCGGGTCTGGGCATCACGATCGATGAAGATGCCCTCGCGCGCCACACCCTGCGGAAAGAGCAGATCAAGGGATGAAGCCGACGATGAAGGTCGGTTTTATCGGCCTCGGCACGATGGGCGCCAGCATGGCGGCCAATCTGCAGAAGGCGGGGTATGCCCTGACGGTCCACGACGTCCGGCGCAAGGCTGCGGAGCCCCACGTGGGCAGGGGTGCCACCTGGGCCGAGACGCCACGTCAGGTCGCCGAGGAGGCGGAGGTGATCTTCACGGCGCTTCCCGGGCCGCCGGAGGTCGAGGCCGTCGCGCTCGGACCGGACGGGCTCCTGGCAGGGCTGCGTCCCGGCGGCGTCTACTTCGATCTGTCGACGAACTCGCCGGCCATGGTGCGCAAGATCCACGCGGCGTTCGCAGCGCAGGGCAAGCAGGTGCTCGACGCCCCGGTCAGTGGTGGCCCCCGCGGAGCGGCCACCGGCAGGTTGACGCTCTGGGTCGGAGGCGACGAGCAGGTCCTCGAACGGTACCGTCCCGTGCTGGAGGCGTTGAGCGACAACGTGCGCTTCGTCGGTCCGATCGGCGCCGGCTCGATCACCAAGCTCGTGCACAACTGCGTCGGCCGGGTGCTCACCGCGGCGCTGGCCGAGGGGTTCACGCTCGGCGTCAAGGCCGGCATGGACCCGCTCGCCCTGTTCGAGTCCATCCGCGACGGCGTGATCGGCCGCCGGCGAACCTTCGACGGGCTGATCGATCAGTTCCTGACGCGGACCTTCGAACCGGCAGCCTTCACGCTGCGACTTGCCCACAAGGATGTCGCGCTGGCCACCGCCGTGGCGCGCGAGCTCGGCGTTCCCATGCGCCTGACGAATCTCACCCTGGAAGAGATGACCGAGGCGCTGAACCGCGGCTGGGGGGAGCTCGACACGCGGGCCTTCACCATGCTGCAGCAGGAGCGCGCCGGCGTGCGGATCGCGGTCGATCCGGAGCGATTGAAGGCCGCGCTGGTGAGAGGCAGTAGATCCGGGACGGAGGGGACATGAACGGCGACACCCGCGGATACGACGTGATCATCGTGGGCGGTGGTAATGCCGCCATGTGCGCGGCGCTTTCCGCCCACGAGGAGGGCGCCAAGGTCCTGATCTTGGAGCGGTCCCCGGTTCCCGAGCGGGGCGGCAACACCGCCTACACGGACGGTCTGATGCGTTTCGCGTATGACGGGGTCGACGATATCCGCGCTCTGGCGCCGGACCTGACCGCCGAGGAAGTCGCCATCAGCGACTTCGGCAGCTACACCGAGAGTGACTTCTTCGACGACATGGGACGGATCACCCAGTACCGTACGGACCCGGACCTGTGCGAGATCATGGTGAAGAACAGCAAGGCCACCTTGCTGTGGATGAAGCGCAACGGCGTGCGGTTCTTCCCCAACTATGGGCGGCAGGCGTACAAGGTGGACGGCCGGTTCAAGTTCTGGGGAGGGGCGACGATTGTCGTCGCGGCCGGAGGGCCCGGCCTGGTGGAGACGCTGTACACGGCCGCCGAGAAGCGGGGGATCGAGGTTCTCTACGGCGCCTGGGTGCGGGGACTCATCCACAGTGACGCCGGCGTGCTGGGCGTCGTCGCCCGGGTTGACGGCGAGAGCCGGCGATTCCTGGGCGGCGCGGTGGTGCTGGCCTGCGGCGGGTTCGAGGCGAACGCGGAATGGCGGACCCGGTACCTCGGACCGGGATGGGATCTCGCGAAAGTGCGCGGGTCGAAGTACAACACGGGCGACGGGCTGGCGATGGCGCTACGCGTCGGTGCGCAGCCCTACGGCCACTGGTCCGGATGCCATGCGACCGGATGGGAGCGGAACGCCGCCGACTTCGGCGACCTGGCTCTGAGCCCACAGTATCAGCGTCACAGCTATCCCCTCGGGATCATGGTCAATGCCGAGGGCAGGCGGTTCGTCGACGAGGGGGCCGATTTCAGGAATTACACCTACGCTAAGTACGGCCACGCCGTGCTGCGGCAGACGGGCCAGGTCGCCTGGCAGATCTACGATGCGAAGGTCAGCTCGTTGCTCCGAGAGGAATATCGCACCAGGCGTGTGACGAAGGTCCGCGCGGACAGCCTCGAGGAGCTCGCGGACCGGCTGGAGGAGGTCGACAGGGCGCAGCTCCTGAAGACCATACGCGAGTTCAATGCGGCGGTCACGACCGATGTGCCGTTCAACCCGAACATCAAGGACGGACGGCGGACCGCGGGGCTCGACATCCCGAAAAGCAACTGGGCGAATCCCATCGACACGTCCCCCTTCGAGGGGTACGCGATCACCTGCGGCATCACGTTCACGTTCGGCGGCGTCCGCGTCACGAACCAGGGGCAGGTGATCGATACCAACCACGACCCGATCCCGGGTCTGTTCGCCGCGGGAGAAATGGTGGGGGGCATCTTCTACTTCAACTACCCCGGCGCCACCGGGCTGACCAGTGGCGCGGTGTTCGGCCGGCTCGCGGGTCAGCACGCCGCTCGCTTCGCCCAGGCTCGGCGGACCGCGGCGCACGCGAGCATCTCCGCAGGCGAGAGCGAGTCATGCCGGCCGTAGAGCAAAAAGGAGGGTTCCGATGGCGCGAGCGTTGAGGTTTTCTGGGATCATCCCCGCCAATCTGCTGCCCTTCAAGCCCGATTACTCGATAGACGAGGCTGACTACCGCCGCCATCTCCGCTGGCTGGCCGACGTCCCGGGCGTCACGGGGATTACTGCGAATGGGCATGCCGCCGAAGTGTCCTCGCTCTCCCGGGAGGAGCGCCGGCGGGCGCTGGCCGTGGCGCTCGATGAAGTCGGGTCCCGCGTCCCCCTCATCGCGGGCGTTTACAGCGATGGCACGTTCGAGGCGGTGGAGCTGGCGCGGGATGCGAAAGCGGAAGGCGCCAGCGGGCTCTTGATCTTCCCGCCGACCCTGTTCATGTGGGGCGCTCAGCTCCGGCCCGAGATGGCGTACGGGCATTTCGCGCGGATCGCCGAGGCGGTTGACCTGCCACTCGTGGTCTTCCAGTATCCACCGGCCTCAGGGATCGGCTATACGCCGGAGACACTCATCCGGCTGACGGAGATCCCCCAGGTCGTGGCGGTGAAGGAGTGGAGCAACGACATCGTGGCGTTCGAACAGAATCTGCGGGCGATCCGGGCCACCGGCCGCCCGGTGGCGGTGCTGTCGAGCTTCACGATGTCGCTCTTCGCGAGTTTCGTTCTGGGCGCCGATGGGGCGATTTCCGGGATGGGAAGCGTGGCAGCCGACCTTCAGGCGGAGCTGTTCGCCCATGTGCAGCGGGGGGATGTCGAGGCGGCGCGAAAGATCAACGACCGTCTCGACCCGCTCGTGCGGGTCTTCTACGCACCGCCGTTCGTGGACATGCACAACCGGATGAAGGAGGCGCTGGCGCTGCTGGGTCGAATCAGCCGGGCGGTGGTGCGGCCGCCGCTCCAGCCGGTCTCCGAAGTGGAGCGAGAGCAGATCCGTGTGGCTGTAAGCCGGGCGGGCCTGCTATAGCGGCAGCCGAGGGCGAAGTGAGATTGAGCCGGTTGCCTAGGGTGTTGCCGTCACGCTCGACGAGGGGGCCGCCCTCGCGGGGGGGGGAGATGGACCGTGGTGCCGGGAGGACGGTAGCTGTCTGGAACTCATAAACGCGTCATATCTCGTGCCATCAACGACAGGGTCAAGGGAGGAACAATGATGAAGAAGTGGACGGTGGTTGTCGTTGCGGCGTTTTTCCTCGCCGGCATAGGCGTGCTGGCGTCTCAGCGTCCAGCGGCGCCCCAGGCGCCGATCGTCTGGAAGGTCCAGACGACATATACCTCGGCCATGGTCTTGCAGAAGATGGCTGTGCAGATGGGGGAGCGGGTAAAAGAGATGTCCGGGGGACGCTTGGTCTTCGAGACTCTCCCGGCGGGCACGGTTGTCGGCGCTTTTGAGGTGTTGGATTCGGTGAACAAGGGGGTGCTGGATGCGGCCCACTCCTGGCCTGGCTACTGGGCGGGCAAGAATACCGCCGCTGCGCTCTTCGGGGGGAGTCTTGGGGGCCCCTTCGGGATGAGGATCGAAGATTATCTCGCCTGGTTTTATGCGGGGGGTGGGCAAGAGCTCTACAGTGAGCTCCTCCAGAAGGACATGAAGATGACCGACGTGGTGGTGTTCCTCACGATGAATAGCTTCCCGGAGCCGCTGGGGTGGTTCCGCAAGCCCATCACCTCCCTGAAGGACTTTCGTGGCCTGAAGATGCGCACCTCCGGGTTGGGGGTGGATTTGCTGAAGGAGATGGGGGTGTCCGCCGTCGTCTTGCCCGGAGGAGAGATCGTGCCCGCGCTGGAGCGGGGAGTGGTGGACGCGGTGGAATGGACCACCCCGGCCACAGACATCATGTTGGGTTTCCACACTGTGGCGAAATATCTGGTTATGCCCTCCACCCGTCAGCCGCTTACCGGCAATGAGTTCCTCATTAATCGGAAGAAGTGGGACGCATTGCCGGCAGACCTCAAGGCCATCGTCCGGAACGCCCTTCTGGCTCAGATCCCTATCGCCATAGCGACGGACTACTCGGAGGCGGCTACCGTATTCCATGACCTGGGGCCTAAGTATGGGGTTCAGGTGATCACCACCCCGCGGGATGTGCTGGAGGCGGAGATCAAAGCGACAGAGAAGGTGTTTGAAGCCCAGGCTCAGAAGAACCCCAGTTTTGCCCGGATCCTGAAACACCAGCGGGAGTTCGCGGCGAAGGTCGCAACGTACACCGACAGGATTCGGCCGCCCTATTCCAGCGTGGTCAAGCATCACTTTGGCAAGAAATAGGTAGTCGAGAGGGCCTGACGGGACGCCGACCTCGGCCATCGGGCCGCCGGGACAGACGGGCCTGGTGGCGCGAGGCCGGCTCCTCCGCCGGCAGAAGGGGATCGCCGTATGGGGCAACCCTCGGGGACACTGCTCAAAACGATCAAGGTGATTGATACGATGAGCGACTGGTCGGGCAAGGTCGTCGCGCTACTCATCATTCCGATGGTGGGGGGGCTGACCTATGAGGTCGTCGCCCGCTATGCGTTCAACGCGCCCACGGACTGGGCCTACGACCTGACCTACATGCTGTACGGGTCGCACCTCATGCTTGGCGCCGCCTATACTCTCAGCAAAGGCGGGCATATCCGCACCGACTTCTTTTACGCCAATTGGTCTCCGCGGGTGCAGGGCTTGATTGACGCCTCCTGTTACCTCCTCTTTTTTTTCCCGGCTATGATTTTCTTCCTTTTGGCGGGAGCGGAGCACGCATACTATTCATGGAGCGTCCGTGAGGCGTCTGACGCCAGTTCCTTGAGACCACCCATTTACCCGTTCAAGATGGTGCTCCCCGTGACCGCACTCCTTCTCCTGATTCAGGGCGTGTCAGAGCTCGTGAAGAGCGTCCATGCTGCCCGCAGCGGGAAGTGGTTATGAGCCCCGAAATCCTCGGCCTCGTTCTTCTCGGGACCATGATCATTACGATCATGGTGGGCTTTCCGATTTCCTTCACCCTCCTGCTGTTGGCGATCGTGTTCGGGTACATCGGATTCGGCGACAGGGTTTTCTACCTGGTGGTCTTCCAGACGATCGGGTTGATGAAAGAGGAGGTCCTGGCGGCGGTGCCGCTGTTCATCTTCATGGGCTACATGACGGAGCAGGCGATGCTCATCGAGCGCCTCTTCGGGGCCTTCCGCCTCATCCTGGCGCCCCTCCGGGGGTCCCTGTACCTCGGCGTGATCCTGACGTCGATGATTTTTGCCATGGCCACGGGCATCGTAGGTGCGGCCGTCACTGTGCTGGGGATCATGGCCGCCCCGACGATGATCAAAGCCGGATATGACTCGCGGCTCTCGGCAGGAGCGATCGCGGCCGGGGGAACGCTGGGGATCCTCATTCCTCCCAGCGTCATGCTCGTGGTGATGGGACCCGTGCTCGGGGTGTCCGTGTCCAAATTGTATGCGGCAGCCTTCGGGCCGGGGTTCCTGATGGGTGGCTTGTACATCGGCTATTGCATGATCCGGAGCTACCTCAATCCCGCTCTGGGTCCCGCGCTGCCTCACGCGGAGCGCGCTTCATCGTATCGCGCCGTCATCCGCGAGTTCCTCGTGAGCATCGTGCCGCTCGGAGCCCTCATTCTCTGCACCCTGGGGAGCATTCTGGTGGGGCTGGCGACTCCGACCGAGGCGGCCGCGGTCGGCGCGTCCGGGTCCATCCTGCTCACACTCTTGTATCGACAGCTGACCTGGGGGAGGTTCAAAGAGGCCGCGTTCAAGACGCTCCAGACCACCAGCATGATCATGTTCCTCGCCATAGCCTCGGTCATCTTCGGAGCGGTCTTCGCGCGCCTGGGCTCGGCCACCCTGGTGACGAACGCGCTCCTCGGGCTCTCCTTTCCTCCCATGGGGATGCTGCTCATCTTGATGTTGCTCATCTTCGCGCTGGGGTGGCCCTTTGAATGGCCGGCCGTTATCTTCGTCTTCCTTCCCATCCTCCTCCCCTTGGTCCAGGCCCTCAAGTTCGACCTGTTATGGTTCGGCACGCTCACGGCGGTGAATTTGCAAACCGCCTACCTTTCTCCGCCGGTGGCGATGTCCGCGTACTATCTCAAGGCGGTCGTGCCCCAGTGGGAATTGAGGGACATCTATGGCGGCATGATGCACTTCATGATCCTGCAATGCATCGCCTTGTTCGTTGTCATCTTCTTTCCCCAGATTGCCCTCTGGTTCCCCAACTGGCTTTTTGGGCCGTAGCGGGGGAGTTCTATGGCGCTTGGGTTTTGTGGCCGGGTACTGCGGGTAGATCTGACGAGCCGCCACACATGGGTGGAAGAGGTGCCGGATGCCACGTACGAAAGATGGCTCGGCGGTGTCGGCCTGGGCAGCACCATCCTCTATCGCGAGGTGGGGCCGGAAATTGGCTGGGACCACCCGGACAACCGCGTGATCCTGGCATCCGGTCCCCTGGCCGGCACCCGGCTCTCGGGCTCCGGCGTGCTCGCGGCTGTGACCCGCGGCCCCATGACGGGTGGCGCCTGTTCCACCCAGGCCAACGGCTTCTACGGCGCCTACCTGAAAACCCAGGGGTACGACGCGGTCGTGATCCAGGGCCAGTCCCCCGAAGCGGTCTATCTCCTGGTGCACGAGGGAGGCAAGGCCGAGCTGCGAAGCGCCCAACACCTGCTGGGGCTGGACACGTGGGAGCTGGGTGAAAGGCTGAAGGCCGAGCTGAATTTGAAGACGGCGAGCATTTTCGGGATCGGGCCGGCCGGGGAAAATCGGGTCCGGTTCGCCGCGCTGGTGGGGGACAAAGGGCACGTCGCCGCTCACAACGGGGTGGGCGCCGTGCTCGGAGCCAAGCGATTGAAAGCGATCGTCGTGGCTCGGGGCCCGGGGCGTCCTCGGGTTCACAACGAGGCCGAGCTCGACCGGGCGAGGAAAGCCCTGTCGGATCACTCCAAGAGTCGAGAGTTCGGCGTCCGGATGCAGGCGTACGGGACAGCCAGCTCCGTGCTCACGCATTACCGTGCTGGCTCACTGCCCATCAGAAACCTCACGACGAACATCCTGCCGGAGGCCGAGAACTTGAGCGGGCAGCGCATGCGGCAGACGCCCGCCCTGAAGCTCAAGCCGCAACCTTGCTGGGCCTGCAACCTCCGGCATCACTGCCAGACCGTCACCGTTCTGGAAGGCCCGAATGCGGGCTTCGAAGGGGAGGAGCCCGAATTCGAGGCCATGACGGGCATGGGATCGGCCCTCGGGATCACTGATACGGTCGCGGCCGTCGTGTTGGCCAACGTCGTCGACCGGATGGGAATGGATATCAACGAGACCGCCTGGAGCGTGGGTTTTGCGATTGAATGCCTCTCCGAAGGGATCTTGTCCCGGCAGGACGTGGATGGACTCGACCTGGGATGGGGCAAGCCCGAGGCCGCCCGCCAACTGATCGAACGGATCGCTTGCAGGGAGGGCATCGGCGATCTTCTGGCGGATGGGGTGAAGGAAGCGGCCAAGCGAATCGGGGGGCGGGCCCTGGAGCTGGCGGTGTTCACCGAGAAAGGCAACAGCCCGCGCGGTCACGATCACCGGGCCGTCTGGGCGGAGCTGCTGGATACATGCGTCTCCAACACCGGCACCATCGAGGCGACCGGCGGCTACATGGATTTCTCGCTGCTGGGGCTTCCGCCTCGGAAGGACGCATTCGATGCCGTGGAGACGGCGTTCTACAACGCCAAGATGAACGGCTACCGGCAGTTCCAGGACTCCCTCGGGTGCTGCCGCTTCTGTGTCGATCATCCGCCGCTCATGGTCGACGCGCTCAACGCCATCACGGGGTGGAGCTGGTCGTTCGGTGACGCCATGGCCATGGGGCGCCGGGTTGTCCACCAGCTCAGGGCCTTCAACTTCCGCAGCGGCATTACCGCCGAGGGGGAGCGGCCGTCTCGCAGGTACGGCTCCGTGCCGGTGGATGGGCCGGCCAAGGGAGCCCACTTCACGGCAGACTGGCCGCGTGTGCTGGCCACCTATTACGAGGGCATGGGCTGGGACCCCACCAGTGGCAAGCCGCTGCCGGAGACGCTCCGGGCGCTCGGGCAGGATGAGCTGATTCCGGTCTTCTGGTCTTCGTGAGTCGTGGCGCGAGTTACGGTGGAAGCCGCGGGGTCCTTCAGGGAGTTGTTTGGGCGGCCGGTCAGGCCAGGCGGCGGGCAGCGGGCCGAGGCTGAGGGCGGACCCCCGCCAGTGCTCATCCTGTCGGTGCCGGAGGGCACGACGGTGGAAGGCCTGGTCCGCCTACTCGCGGAGGACTATCCAGCCTTCGGAGCCGTCGCGTACGAAAAGGGCCGATTGGCGGGCGCCTTTCAGATCGTCATCGGCGACCGGCTGCTGGAGCTCGCGGGGGGTTGGCAGCGCGTTCTGGTGGAAAACGACAATGTCGTGCTGCTCCCCCCCTTCGAAGGGGGGTAAAGAATGAGCTCAGGGCGCACGCTGCGAGAACTTCTTACCGGACCCCGCGCGCTGGTGGTTCCAGGGGTGCCCAACGCGCTGATTGCGCGCGTTGCGGAGGAGACGGGATTCCCCGCGGTCTTCTTCACCGGGGCGGGATTCGCCAACCTGGAGTTCGGCTTCCCGGATCTGGGGCTGACGACGATGACGGAAGTCGTTCAGCAGGTGGGGCGGATCGTCGAGGCGGTCGAGATTCCGGTCCTGGTAGACGCCGATACGGGCTATGGCAACGCGCTCAACGTCCGGCGAACCGTCCGTGAGCTGGAGCGCGCCGGGGCCGCGGCGATCATGCTCGAGGACCAGGTCTTCCCCAAGCGCTGCGGGCACTTCGAGGGCAAGGAGGTCGTCGGGGTGCAGGAGATGAAGTCCAAGATTGCCGCCGCCGTCGAGGCGCGCCGCGATCCGGATACCGTGATTCTGGCGCGGACGGATGCCCGCCAAGGGTACGGATTGGAAGAGGCGATCGGCCGGGCGATCGCCTACGCAGAGGCGGGGGCGGACGTGACCTTTGTCGAAGCGCCGCTCTCCGTGGAGGAGCTGGCGGCCATCCCGCCGCGGGTACCCGTGCCGCAGATGGCCAACATGGTCGAAGGCGGCAAAACCCCGATTCTCCCCGCCGGGCGGCTGGAGGAAATGGGTTTCAAGCTCATTCTCTACGCCAATGCGGCGCTCCGCGCGGCCGTTCGAGGGGCGCAGCATGTCCTGGCCGCCCTCGCGCGAGACGGCAGCACCGAAAAGGTCCTCCAGGAGATGGTCACGTGGGAGGAACGGCAACGGCTCGTCCGGCTTCCTCAGTACGTCGAGCTCGAGCGGCGCTATGCGACGGAGGAGAGTGGAGGTTCACGATGGCGGCACAGCCAATCCCTCTAGGCTTCATCGGCACCGGGAACATGGGGAACCACATGGCGGCAAATCTGCTCAAGGCCGGGTACTCGGTCACGGTCTACGACAAGCGGAGAGAGGCCGCGGAAAACCTGCTCAGTGCAGGGGCGAGGTGGGGTGATGGCACAGCTGGAGTCGCAAGAGCCAACCAGGTTGTTCTCGCGTCGCTCCCGCGTCCCTCTGACGTCGAGGCGGTCGCTTTGGGCGAGCGCGGCGTGCTGGCGAATCTTCGGAGAGGTGGGACGTTCATCGACCTCACCACGAATTCGCCCACCACGGTGCGGAAGATCGTCGCCCGAGGCCGCGAGCTCGGCGTCGACGTGCTCGACTCGCCTGTGTCTGGCGGTGTCCACGGAGCCAAGTCGCGACGGTTGACCCTGATGGTCGGAGGGGATCTGGCGGTTCTGGAGCGGTGTCGTCCGATCCTCGAGGCTATCAGCGATAACGTGGTGTACTGCGGCGCCAGCGGCGCGGGGGCCGCGACGAAGATCGTCAACAACATGATCTCCCTCGGGGTGAGCGGGCTCGTGGGCGAGGCGCTCATGCTGGGAGTCAGGGCCGGCGTTGATCTCAAGACACTGACACAAATCATCACGAAGAGCAGCGGCGGGACTTGGAGGATGGAGCATTCCTTCCCGAAATTCCTCCTGAGGGGGAACTTCACGCCGGGCTTTCCGATTGACCTGGCGCTCAAGGACCTGCAGCTGGCCGTCGAAATGGCGAAGGAATGTGGATTGAATCTCGACTACCTCAACCTGTCCGAGCGGCAGTACATCGAAGCTCGCGCTCGCGGCTGGGGCAACCTCCACTCCGAGGCGGTCGTCAAACTGCTGGAGGAGAAGGCCGGGATTGAACTCCGTATCCCGGACGCGTGATGGGGTGGTCGAGGAACGCATGGACGACCACTACACACGGCGTCTGGCGACGTTTGCGTCGTGTCTCAGGTTCCACGCCATACCGCGGGGGGTGGTGGAGCACGCCAAGCTCTGCCTTCTGGACACTCTCGGCTGCGGGCTGTTTGGCTCGACGCTGCCCTGGTCCCGGATCCTGGCCGAGTGCGTGAGGGAACTGGAACCCAGCGGCTCGAGCACTCTCTGGGGCCTGTCAGCCAAGGTTTCGCCGGCCGCGGCTGCTCTCGTCAACGGGACCATGGTCCACGGATTCGAGGTGGACGATCTGCACACGCACTCCATCGTCCACCCCGGCTCCGTGGTCACCACCGCGGCCCTCGCGGTGGCGGAGTACCTGGGCGGCTGCTCCGGGGAGCGATTCCTTACAGCCGTCGTGTCCGGGTACGAGGTGGTGGCGCGAGTCGGGATGGCGCTGGGCACGGCGCACCTCCTGGCAGGCTGGCATCCCACGGGAACCCACGGCACGCTGGGCGCTGCGGCTGCCTCGGGCTCCCTCCTCGGGTTGGCGCCCGACCAGATGCAGCATGCCCTCGGCATCGCCGGCACCCAGGCCTCCGGACTGATGGCATCCCAGTTCGCCTCGATGGTGAAGCGGTTTCATGCGGGCCGAGCCGCCCAGAGTGGCGTCTACGGCGGCCTGCTGGCCAGGCGGGGGTTCACCGGCATCGTCCCGTTGTTCGAGAGCGAGTACGGAGGCTACTGCAGCACCTTCTCGCCACGCAGCGACCGGGAGAAACTCACAGCGGGGCTCGGAGAGGCGTGGGAGACCAGCGTGGTGGGCTTCAAGCCATATTCCACCAATGGCAGTTGCCACACCAGCATCGACGCACTCACCGACATGAAGAGGCAGCACGGCTTCGGCGCTGAGGATGTCGAGGCGGTCCGAGTATTCACGTCCAGCGCTACCAAGGAGCACGTGGGCTGGCCCTACCTGCCCGATAGCGTGACCACGGCGCAGATGAACCTGCCCTATATCGCAGCCGTGACCATCACGGACGGCGAGGCCTTCGTGGATCAGTTCACGGAGGAGCGGATACGGAACGAGAAGGTGGTGGCGCTGGCCGGGCGGGTAGAGGTGACGGTGGATCCCGACATCGATGCGAAAGGTGATGCGTTTCGACACGCCGTCAGGATCGAGGTGAAGCTCAAGGACGGTCGCGTGCTGAAGGACGCGCGCCACAGCGCCAAGGGGAGCTCCGCGCGCCCCATGAGCCGCGAAGAGGTGGAACTGAAGTACAGGAGGCTCGCGACGAAGGCCTTGCCCGAGGGGCAAGTGCGCCGGGTGCAGGAGTTGGTGTACAGAGTGGACAGGCTCAAGGATGTCGGTCTGCTGGCGAGAGAGCTGGTTCGATCTTCGGAGGACAAGACATGACAATCAAGGTCCGGGATCCGCTGGCGGAGATCAACAAGGCGGCGGAGAGGGAACAGGTTGGAGCGCTGCAATCGCTCGAGGGGAAGCGAGTGGGCCTCCTCTGGAGTCAGCATGCTTCATCGGTGAAGTTCTGGCCTGTTCTCGAGAAGGTCGTGGAGGCGAAGTTCCGACCTTCTGAGGTCCACCGGCTGTACAAGCAGAGCACCTGGAACGTGGTGTCTCCCACGGAACTCGAGGAGTTTAGACGAAAGGTCGACTACGTCCTGGTCGGGGTGGGTGGCTGAGGGTCCTGCGCCACAGTGACCGTGCGTGACACGGTAAACCTCATCCGCGGGGGCGTTCCTGCCGTCGCTCTCGTTCACGAGCCGTTCGAGACACTGGCGCGGCTCCAGGTCGCGCAGGTGGGGATGGCTGACGCCCCGATCTTGATCTACCCGCGTGATCTGCCCGACAAGGAGCCGCCAGACCTCGTGGAGCGAAAGGCACAGGAGGTTGCCGAACGGGCCGCCGTCTTTCTGCTGGCCGTTGGAAAGTAACAAGGCGATCAGGAGGCGAGCCGTGCAACTGACATCGAAGATCTACGAAGCAGCGGACATGAGCGAATTCGTGGAGATGGTGTACGAACGTGGCTGGACCGACGGGCTCCCCGTGTTCCCGCCGACGGATGACAAGGTCGTCGCCATGATCGACTATTTCGGCCGCGGCCCGGACGAGGTGATCGGCGTCGTCCCGCCGGGAGAAGGGATCGCGACGGTAGAGAAGATCGCGATCAATGCGGTCATGGCGGGCTGCAAGCCCGAGTACATGCCGATCATCATCACCGCGCTCCAGGCCATGCTGGATCCAGCGTTCGAGCTCCTGCGCGTGCAGGCCACCACCGCCGGCCCCGCGCCCCTGGCCATCGTCAGCGGCCCTGTGGTCAAGAAGCTGGGTTTCAACTACGGTTCCGGCGCTTTCACCGGCACCGGCCACCGACCCAACTCGACCATCGGCAGAGCGATCAGGCTGATCCTGTGGAATATCGGCTACGGACGCCCGGGCCAGCTGTCGCAGGCGACGATGGGCCATCCCGGGCGGTACGCCTACTTGATTGCCGAGCGCCCCCCGGACGATGGCAACCCCTGGGAGGAGTTCCACGTCACGAATGGGTTGAAGTCGGAGGACAGCGCGGTGTCCATGTTCCCGGTTGTGACCCACGACCAGATAACGCCCGCCATCGGGACGCAGACCTTCGAGAACAGTGTCTACGTGATGGTCGACTCCATCTGCCATCTTGGGAACTTCCGGGCCGCCTCCCAGAAGCTGCTGGTGCTCAACCCGCAAGGGGCTGGGATATTGAATGATGCCGGCTGGACCAAGGCGAAGTTCAGGGACCTCCTGGTGGAACGCTGTGCTCGTCCCGTCCGCGACGTCAAGCGGACGGGTGGGCTCTCCACGACCTACAAGACTCATTGGACGAAGGTGGCGGACGCCAACGATGACGATGCGATGGTGCCGGCGGTGGTCGGTCCGCGCGATCTCCACATACTGGTCTCCGGCGGGTGGGGATCGGCATCCAGCCAATCCATCTGGATCAACAGCGTGCACGGAGAGATGGTCACCAGGACGATCGACTGGTCCTGGGAGTGACATGGATACCACGATCGGCGAGCGGCTCGCCCGGCATTTCGCCGGGCTGGACTACGAGCGGATCCCGCCCAAGAACGTTGCGGACGCCAAGCAGCTGGTGCTCGATTACCTGGGCGTGGCCATCGCAGGCAGTCAGACGGAGAGCGGGCGGATCGCCAGGGAGTTCGCTGTAACGACGGGCGGCGTGCCCGAGGCAACGCTCATCCCCTCGGGCCAGCGCGTCCCGGCGCTTCATGCGGCGTTCGCCAATGCCATCGCGGCGCACAGCATCGAGCTCGACGACGTCGATGTCCTGGCGCTGTTTCACTTCAGCCCGCCGGTCGTATCGGCCGCGCTCGCGACCGCGGAGCGCGTCAAGGCGAGCGGCCGAGACTTCATCGCCGCGGTGGTGGCCGGCTGCGAGATGATGGCGCGGCTCAGCGAGGCCGTGAACCCCGCCCTGCGCGACCGAGGGTTCCACACCACCCCGAGCTGCGGCGTGTTCGGCGCGGCCGTCGCCGCCGGACGCCTGCTGCGCCTCGACGCGGCGGGCATCGTCTCGGCGCTCGGCCTGGCCGGGGCCCAGGCATCGGGGCTCATGGAGATGTACGGGCCCTCCATGCAGAAGCGCTTTAACCCGGGGCCCGCCGCCCGCAACGGCGTCACGGCGGCCATCATGGCGGAGATCGGCTTCACGGGGGCGGCGACGATCTTCGACGGCGAGCGCGGCTTCTGCCGCGCGTTCGGCGATGGAGCCAATCCCGAGCGGCTCACGCGGGGGCTCGGGACCGAGTTCCCGATCTTCATCGAGTTCAAGCCGTACGCGTGCGCGCGGCCGATCCACAACGCCATCGACTGCGCCCTCTCCATCCGGCGCCAGCACAACCCACCGCTCGAGGGCATTCGCGGCATTGTCGTCCAGCGGCACCCGGCCTGGGCGCAGTACCACTCGATCCCGCGGCCGGCCACCTACCACGAGGCGCAGGTGAGCCTGCCGTACTCGGTGGCCGTGGCCCTCAAGGAGGGCGCGGCCTTGCTCCCGCAGTACACCGGCGAGAAGCTCGCGGATCGCGCGATCGGCCGGTTGGCCGAGTTGGTGCGAATCGTTCCCGACCCGTCGCTCCCGCGCGGCGTGTCCTGCCGCATGTCCGTGGAGATGGTCGACGGAAGAGTGCTGACCGCGCAGGTCGATCACCCGAAGGGGTCAATCGAGAATCCCATGACGCCCGATGAGATGAGGGGCAAGGTGCACCAGCTGGCCGACAGCGTGATCGGCGCGCCTCAGGTCGCGCGCCTGATCGAGACCGCCGGACGCATCGAGGACGTGAAGGACATCGGCGAGCTGGTGAACGTCACGATCCAGCGCGCCCGCCTCGGGCTGTGATGGTCCTTGACGGCGCAGGGGCCGGTAGGTATCTTCGATCCAAACGATTTTCGGGAGTGCGGAGGCGGGGGACTTGGCCGAAGAAGATACGATCAGACCGGGCATCACGAGCTCGCTGGAGTGGGTGGTAACGGATGCCCTCTGCACGGTTCGTGGCGGAAGGCATGTATTTTCGACTCCCTCAATGGTGTTATTGGTGGAGCGAGCTGCCGTCCAGCTGTTGGAACCGTTCCTGAAGCCGGGGCAGAGCTCGGTTGGGACACGAGTAAACGTTCGCCACATGGCCCCGACGCTATTGGGTATGGCAGTCCGAGCCGAGGCGGATCTCACTGACATCGAGGGGCGACGAGTGACTTTTAAGGTGAAGGTGTTCGATGAGGACGAGCAAGTGGGCGATGCTGACCATGAGCGCGTCATTATCGATGTCGATCGCTATCTGGCTCGTCTCGATAAGAAATCGGCTTCGCAGTCCGCACGGGAAGCGCGACTGTCGTGAGGGCTTTCCCCCCGTCCGCGAAGTTTCGCGAGCTGACCCGGTGGGCGCACGAGATCGCAAACACGTATGAAGATATTGCGCTGGTGCTCCTCATCGAACCGCGCGAAGAATCCGAGAGTGGAATCCTTCGCATCTGTCTCGTCATGAAAGATGGGGGGAAGGCTCCGTGGTTCGCCGAAGGAAAAGGGATCGAAGGGCTTGCCTACCAGACGGTCCCGGGAAGGGATGTGAAGGACCGGATCCTGGCCGACGCGAGGCTGGCACGCCCGGGGTTGGAGCTCTACATGAACTTCTGTGACCCGCGAGCGCTGATGTTCACTTACCCCGACGGTAAAGAGAGGCTGGCCGGAGCCGAGATAGCGGATCTTGGCTACCGGATTCTCTATCCGGAACCTGCGCAGATCCCACCTCTGGAGGAATTCTTCTACCTCTGGGGGGACCCGGTGAACTGTCCCGACGGGGCGCGCTCCTAGGGGAGGGACATGAGCGCGATGGCGAAGACGGCGAAAGCACACGGGACGATCGTGGTGGACGCCGAACGGTGTAAGGGGTGCGATATCTGCATCCATTTTTGCCCGCCTCAGGTATTGCGTCTGTCGAACCGACGCAACTCGCTGAACCACCGCGTGGTGGAGTTATTCGACGAGGAGCACTGCACGGGGTGTGAAATCTGCGCCAAGGTGTGTCCCGATATGGCGATCATCGAGGTGTACCGGGAAGTCGTGCGTTAGCTCGAGGAGGCTGCGATGGGCCAGAAGCTCTTCATGAACTGTAACCGGGCAATCGTCGAGGCCGCCATCCAGGCTGGCTGTCGATTCTTCACGGGTTACCCGTTCACGCCCGCGACCGAATGCCTCGAGCACGCGAGTCACCGCCTACCGGCCGCCGGCGGGGTCTATCTCCAGGCGGAGGCCGAAGTGTCTGCGATCAACATGCTGATGGGCGCCGCGATCGCGGGCTTCCGGTGCATGACGGCGACCTCCGGCGCCGGATTCGCCCTGATGCAGGAAGGCCTCTCCCACATGGCCGGCATTGCTGAGCTGCCGTGTGTCATCGTGAACGTCATGCGGGGCGGTCCGGGGTTCGGGAATCTGGCCCCGACCCAGGGGGATTATCACATGGCGACTCGGGGCGGAGGCCCCGGCGACTATCGTTGCTTCGCCTTCGGACCTGCGACGGTCCAGGAAGCGGTAGACGTGACGAAACTCGCCTTTTTTCTGGCGGATAAATATCGGACCCCCGCCATCATCCTGTCCGATCAGATGCTCGCGGAGACGACGGAAGGGTTCGACCTGGGTGACCCGCTGCCGGAGGAGCCGGTTGGGAAATGGTGGGCGACGACCGGATGCAAGGGGCGCGATCCGATCTACATGGGCCGGCCAGGCAAGAATTATGGCCCCCATGCCGAGTATCTCTCAGGCAACCTCACGCTCAACCTGATCGGCCTCGGGAACGAGGGTCGTGATCCCGACAGCTTCGAAGGGCACATGCTTCGGCTGGCGGAAAAGTACCGTCGCATCCAGGCGGAGGAGGTGCGCGCCGAGACGCTCTACCTGGACGACGCCGATCTCGCCGTCGTCGCCTTCGGCACGTCGGCGCGGCTGATTCGGCCCGCCATCGAGCAGGCGCGCGGCGATGGACTCCGCGTGGGGCTGATCCGTCCGATCACGCTCTGGCCGTTTCCGTCGCCCCTGATCGAAGAGGCGGCTGCGCATGTGCGCGAGTTTCTAGTGGTGGAGATGAGCATGGGGCAGCTGGTGGAGGATGTGCGGCTTGCCGTGGAAGGCAAGAAGCCAGTGCATCTCTTCTCGACGCTCGGCGGGGTGATCCCGAGGCCCGAGACCGTGGGTCCGAAGATTCGGCAGCTTCTGGGCCTTGTCGCGAGCCAAAGCCGCGCCTGAGGGCAGGGGCAAGGGGGGGACGCGATGGATCAGATCTTCACACAAACGACCTCGGCCGCCCTCAAGAACCGGTACGACTACTGCGCAGGCTGCGGTCACGGGATAACCATCCGCCTGGTCGCGGAGGTGATCGATGAATTGGGCCTTCGCGAGCAGACGATTGGCGTGTTGGGAGTCGGTTGCTACAGCACGAATCCGGTGACCTTCAACTTCGATTGCCAGTTCGCGTTGCATGGCCGGGCCCCCGCGATGGCGACGGCGGTCAAGCGGCTCCTGCCCGATCGACTCGTCTTTACCATGCAAGGCGACGGGGACCTGGCCGCCATCGGTACGACGGAGATCGTTCACGCCGCCACACGGGGAGAGCGCTTTACGACGCTTATGTTGAACAACGCCAACTTCGGCGAGACGGGCGGACACATGGCGCCGACGACGGTGATCGGACAGCGGACGCCCAGTACGCCGAAGGGGCGCGATCCGGAAGTTGACGGCTACCCGACGCGCATCACCGAGATGCTCGCGCTGCTCGACGGCGCCAGGTACGTCGCGCGGGTCGCGCTGGACAAGCCGGCGAACATCATGCGTGCAAAAAGTGCCATCAAGAAGGCCTTTCAGGTTCAACTCTCCGGGCAAGGGTTCTCGATGGTCGAGATCCTCACTGCGTGCCCCAGCGGCTGGCGGCTCACCCCGGTCGAGGCGCTCAAGTGGATGGGTGAAGTGCAGGCCAAGACGTATCCGCTTGGCGAGCTGAAGGTACCCGCGTCATGACGCACGAGATCATCCTTGGCGGGTTCGGTGGGCAGGGGCTGAAGGTCATCAGCTCCCTGCTGGCCCAGGCTGCCCATCAGGCCGGCAAGCATGCCTCGATGTACAACATCTACGCGGCTGCAATTCGGGGTGGCCCAATTTTCTGCACGGTTATCGTGTCAGACGAGCCAATCCTGAGCGCCCCGACGACGACCGCTCCCACTGCGGTCCTCGCGATGGACGAGAACACCGTTGAAGTGTACGAACGCGCCATCCGACCGGGCGGCACGCTGGTCGTGAACGGTTCGCTCGTCAAGCGCCGGCCCACACGGACCGACATCAACGTCGTGACGGTGCCGACAAATGAGATCGCGGAGGAACTCGGCGACATCAAGTTCACCGGTATGGCCGGGTTGGGCGCACTGATCGGCCACACGGGGGTCGTCCCCATCGATGCCGTCAGAAGCTGCCTCGAGAAGACGCTGCCCTCGTACCGGCACCACATGATCCCGTCGAACGAGCTGGCGCTCCGGCGCGGGGCGGAATGCGCGGGAACTCTCGCGAAGTCCGCAGCGGTGTAGTCGGGGCGAGGCGTCGCGTTCGCGCGGCCAGTGGATAGCGTGACAGACGTTTCGTTCGGGGCATCCCTCGGATCGTTCGGGTCGGGGCTTGTGCCTGGGGCAGACCTCATTGCGTGGGCGGAGGAGATCGAGCGATTGGGCTTCGAGATCCTCTGGTATCGCGACCATGTCCTGTGGCACAGCCCCGTCCTGGATCCGTTCACGATCCTCGGCGCGTTTGCCGTCCGAACGTCCCGGATTCGGCTCGGTCCGGGCGTGCTCCTTGTGCCGTTGCGGCCTCCGGCGGTGGTCGCCAAGGCTGTGGCGTCCCTGGACTATCTCTCGTCCGGCCGAGCCGTCCTGGGAGTCGGAATCGGGGGAGAATTTCCCAAGGAGTTCGACGCGTGCGGTGTGCCGATCACCGAGCGCGGGCGGCGGATGGACGAGGCGATCGAGGTCATGAAGGCGCTGTGGACCGGGGCGCCCGCGACGTACAAGGGGGCGTTCTATCAGGTCGAGACGGCGGTCATGGAGCCCCCACCCATCCAGCGGCCTCATCCACCGATCTGGGTCGGCGGGAGGTCCGATGCAGCCCTGGCGCGGGCGGGGAAACTCGGCGATGGGTGGCTCGCCCACTTCGTGACGCCCGAAGGCTTCAGCAAGCGCTTGGAGAAAGCCGTGGAGTATTGGCGGAGGAGGGGGCGGTCTGTGGAGAGCTTCCGGACCGGCCTCGTGCTCTACCTCAGGATCGCGCCGACCTACGAGGAGGCGAGGCGCGAGGCCACGTCGTACCTCGAGCGGGAGTACCGGCAATCATTCGAGCACCTGGTGGACAAGTATTGCGCCCTCGGTCCGGTCTCTGAGTGCATTGCGACGATCGACCAGTATGTTCAAGCGGGGGCGCGACACGTCACTGTCATCCCCGCCTGCCAGCCGTCCATGATGATGGACCAGCTGCGGCAGGTTGCGGCGGAAATCGTTCCTCG
>Ga0209619_10000786_pt1 | contig 22858 bp, 26 predicted proteins | sample Rifsed16ft3_FD_184011 | JGI IMG/M metagenome (GOLD analysis project Ga0209619, IMG submission 184011) | Soil microbial communities from Rifle, Colorado, USA - sediment 16ft 3 (version 2) | ecosystem: Environmental > Terrestrial > Deep subsurface > Rock core/Sediment | place: Rifle, Colorado... | reverse complement strand
AGATCGCGAAGACCGATGACTGAGGCGGCGACGCGAGCCGAGCGTCGAACAGCCAAGTCGACTCCATCGCCCTCCGAGCGGGGCTTCCGAATGCCGGCCGAGTGGGAGCCCCACGAGGCCACCTGGATCGCCTGGCCGCACAATCGAACCGATTGGCCCGGTAAGCTCGCCGCGGTCCAATGGGTGTACGGAGAGATAGTCCGCAAGGTCGCACCCGGCGAGACGGTCCGGATTCTGGCGCGCTCCGCGGAGGAGTCGGCTCGGGTGCGGCGGCTCCTCCGTCGAATCGGACTGGGGCTCGACCGGATCGAGCTCTTCCGCGTCCCGACGGATCGGAGCTGGACCCGTGACTGCGGCCCGCTGTTCGTCCGCCGAGACGGCGCGCCCCCCCGCGTCCCACCCGCCGTCAGTATCCTCCGCTTTCGCTTCGACGCCTGGGCCCGGTACGACGATTGGCGAAAGGACGATCGGGTGCCGCTGCACGTCGCCAAGGCGCTCGACCTGGATTTGCTGCCGGTGAAGCTCAACGGGCGGGACATCGTCTTGGAAGGTGGAAGTATCGAGGTCAACGGGCGGGGAACACTCGTCACCACCGAGGAGTGCCTGCTCGATACAGAGACGCAGGTCCGCAATCCGGGTCTCGGGCGGCAGGACTACGAGGCCATCTTTCGAGACAACCTGGGTGTCAAGAACGTGCTCTGGCTGGGAGCAGGAATCGCCGGCGACGACACGCACGGGCACGTGGACGACGTCTGCCGCTTCGTCGGCCCGCGCACCGTGGTCCTCTGCCATGAGAGAAACACTCAGGACGTGAACTACCGCGCACTCGCCGAGAATCGTGAGCGGATGGAGAGGATGCGCTTGGAGGACGGAGGCAAGCTCGAGATCGTGCCGCTTCCGCTGCCCGCCCCGCTCTCGTTCGAAGGCCGGCGCCTACCCGCCAGCTACGCCAACTTCTACATCGCCAACGCCGCCGTCCTGGTGCCCACCTTCAACGACCCCAACGATCGGGTGGCGCTCGGCATTCTGAGCGAACTATTCGGGGATCGTCCAGTGGTCGGCATCCACGCCGTGGATTTGGTATGGGGGCTGGGGACTCTTCATTGCCTCACCCAGCAACAACCTGCGATCTCGGCGAGTCCGCCTCCGATGCGGCGGAAGTAACTCAAAACATCCCAAGCTGGAGTCGGGCCGCGTCGGTCATCATATCCGGCGTCCAGGGTGGCTCCCAGACGACCTCGACCTTGGCGGAGCTCACGCCCTCGATTTTCGCCACCTTGTTCTCGATCTCGGGGGGGAGAGACCCGGCCACCGGGCAGGCGGGCGACGTCAGCGTCATGCGAATAGAAACCGCCCCCGACGGGTCGACGTCGATACCGTAGACCAAACCCAGCTCGTGGATGTTCACGGGGATCTCGGGGTCATAGCAGGTCCTCAGGACCTCGACGACCTTGCTCTCCAGATCCTGAGGGGCCGTTGTCTCAGCGCTCGTCTCAGCGTCGGCCGTTGCCTTCGATTCGTTCATTTCGGTCATCTTCGTTACTCCGTGGATATGGCTTCCTGGTGATTCGAAAGCGCGGCCCGCAGAGTGTGCCAGGCCAGGGTCGCGCACTTGACCCGAATGGGAAACTCCTGAACCCCCGCGAAGACCGCCAGCTTGCCGAGACCCTCGGTTCCCTCGCCCCGCTGCACCTTCCCGGTCACCAGGTCATGGAACCGACCGAAGAGGGCTTCCGTATCAGCCATGGTTTTCCCTTTCAGACTCTCCGTCATCATGGAAGCCGACGCCGTCGAGATGGCGCAGCCCGCGCCCTGGAAGGAGACGTCCTCAATCCTTCCGTCCTTGAGAGTCACGAAAACGGTGACTCGGTCGCCGCACAAGGGGTTGTGACCCTTGGCGTGATGCGCAGCGTTCTCTATCTCGCGAAAATTTCGGGGCTTCTTACTATGATCCAGGATGACTTCCTGATAGAGCTCGCGAAGTCCCTCCATCAACGAAACACCTCGATGACCTTGTGGATTCCGGCCACCAGTAGGTCGAGCTCCGCCTTGGTATTGTAGAGAGCGAGCGAGGCGCGCGCGGTGGCTGGGATCCCGAACCGGTCCATCACCGGCTGCGCGCAATGGTGACCGGTCCGGACGGCGATGCCGTCTTGGTCCAATATGGTCCCTACGTCGTGAGGATGGACTCCCTCCAAGGTGAAGGACAGGACGGCCGCCTTTTCTCGCGCCGTTCCCACCAACTCGAGCCCAGGGATCTCGGAGAGTGCCTGAGTTCCATAGTCGAGAAGCTCGTGCTCGTAGGCGCCGATCGCCTCCATCCCGATTCCATCCAGGTAATCGATGGCGGCGCCAAGACCCACAACGTCCGCGATGTTGGGCGTTCCCGCCTCGAACTTGTAAGGAAGCCGGTTGTAGGTCGTCTTCTCGAAGCTGACCGAGCTGATCATGTCGCCCCCGCTCTGGTAAGGGGGCATCGCCTCCAGAAGCGCCTCCTTCCCGTAGAGAACGCCCACCCCGGAGGGTCCAAACATCTTGTGACTCGAGAAGGCGTAGAAATCGACGCCCAGCTCCCGCACGTCGATGGCCATGTGCGGCACCGCTTGAGCGCCATCGAGGAGAACGGGGACGTCTCGCTCATGCGCCATGCGGATGATCTCCCGCACCGGGTTGATGGTGCCGAGAGCGTTGGAAACGTGAGCCAGGGCCAGCAGTCGCGTCTTGGGGCCGAGGAGCTTCTCGAGCTCGTCCAGAATCAGCTCACCCCGGTCGTTGATGGGGGCGACTCTCAGATGCGCACCCTTTTCTTCACAGAGAATCTGCCAGGGAACGATGTTGGAATGATGCTCCATGGTGGTAATGAGCACCTCGTCCCCGGCTCGTACTTGAACGCGTCCATGGGTCTGCGCAACCAGATTCACCGCTTCGGTGGCACCGCGGACGAAAATGATTTCTCGCTCGCTTCCCGCGTTGATGAAGCGCCGCACCTTGAGCCGCGCACCCTCATAGGCCTCGGTCGACCGCTGGCTGAGCTCGTGCACGCCGCGATGGACGTTGGCATAGTCCTCCGAGTACAGGCGAGTGATGGCGTCGATCACCGCCTTCGGTTTCTGAGAGCTCGCCGCATTGTCCAAGTAGACCAGGGGCTTTCCTCTAACCTTTCTCTTCAATATGGGGAAGTCCTGGCGGATGCGGAGGACGTCGAAGGAAAGCTTGTTCGACGGACTCAGGCGGGCTCCCACCACGGATGATTCGCCACTAACATTCATACGATTCCCTGCCTTCCCGGCGACAATTTGGCAAAGAGGACCTTTTCCAGCTCGGAGCGGATGGCATCGATCTGGATCCGCTCGCTGATATCACTAATGAATCCATGTGTTAAGAGACGTCGTGCCGTCTCCGGATCGAGACCGCGGGAACGGAGGTAGAAAAGGACGTCCGCGTCCAGCTGACCAATGGTGGCACCGTGCCCGCACTTGACGTCGTCGGCATTGATCTCCAGCTGAGGATTGGTGTTGACCAGGGCGTTCTCGGAGAGCAGGAGATTCCGGTTCGTTTGCTTGGCGTCGGTCTTCTGGGCGTCGGGGCGGACGATGATGCGTCCGTTGAAGACGCCCCGCGCGTGGTCAGCGAGGATGCCCCTGTAGAGCTCGCGACTCGTACCATGCGGCTTGGCGTGGTCGATCACGGTGTGGTGATCGACGTGCTGCTCTCCTCCCACGACATAAACCCCGTTGAGCGCCAGGTCTCCGCCATTCCCGTCCAGCACCGCATTGACGTCGTTGCGAGTGAGACCCCCACCCAGCGAGATGGAGTGAGTGGAAAGAGAAGCGCTCCGCCCAAGATGGAACTGCAGGGTGGCGACGTGGAAGGCGGCGTGGCTCTCGCGCTGTAACTTGTAGTGGTCGATGCTGGCGCTTTCTCCCACCACCACTTCGGTGGCGGAGTTCGTGAAATAGACATTCCCGTCGACGCCGGCGTAATCCTCCACCAGCCTTGCCTGGCTTCCTGCCTCGGCAAGGATGAGAATCCGCGGGTGGGTCACCGCCGGGGTCTCGCCCGGCACGGATAAGAAAAGCAGATGGATCGCCTTCTCCATCACCGAGTCTTTGGGGAGGAAGACGAAGGCACCCTCGGCGAGGAAAGCCGTGTTCAGAGCCGCAAAGGCGTTCTCTCGATAATCCGTGCAGCGGGTGAGATGAGGCTCCACCAGCTCCCGGCGGTCGTCGATCGCCTTGCGGAGACTTCCCACCAGCACTCCCCGGGGAAGAGTCCCCAAGGAAGAATGCTCTTCAGAATACCGTCCGTTGACGAAGACGAGTTGGTGACCGATCCCCTCGCCCAAACGGAACGGCTCGAGGGTCTCCCGCGCAATCGCCGCGGCAGCGGCAGGCTGGAAAGACGCTCCACGGAGCGGTGCGAGGCTGGTGAACCTCCACTCCTCGTCATCAGTCCCGGGAAAGCCGCGCTCGGCAAAGCGCTGCATGGCTCCCTGCCGGAGTGGATGCACCCAGGAGTCTCCGACTCCCGGCGATCTCTCGAACCGGGAGAACTGCTCGAGGTAGGCGCCCCGTCGCTCGCTGACTTCTGCCATGAGGCTCAAACGAACTCCGCCGCCACTCGGCTGGGCGCCGGCTCCTTCTCGATCCAGCCATACCCCTTCGCTTCCAGCTCCAGGGCCAGTTCTTTTCCGCCGGAACGAACGATGCGGCCTTCGCTGAGCACGTGGACGAAATCAGGAACGATATAGTTCAGCAGTCTCTGATAATGCGTTATCACCAGGAAGGCGCGCTCCGGGCCCCTCAACGTATTGACTCCGTTGGCGACGACCTTGAGAGCGTCGATATCCAAACCGGAGTCCGTCTCGTCGAGGATGGCGAGCCGCGGCTCGAGAACCGTCATTTGAAAGATCTCGTTCCGCTTCTTCTCGCCGCCCGAGAAACCTTCGTTGACCGGACGATTGATCAGGCTCTCGTCCATTTGTACCAGCTTCGCCCTCTGGCGCACCAAGGCCAGAAAATCCATGGCATCCAATTCTTCCTGGCCGCGGTGCTTCCGGATGGCATTCATCGCCGCCTTCAAGAAGTAGGTGTTATTGACTCCCGGAATCTCGACCGGGTATTGAAAAGCCAGGAAGACGCCCTCACAGGCCCTCTCCTCGGGACTCATCTCCAGAAGGTTACGTCCCTGATAGAGAACCTCCCCTTCGCTCACCACATAGGTTTCCCTTCCCGCCAGCACGTGAGACAGCGTGCTCTTGCCCGAGCCGTTCGGCCCCATGATGGCATGTACCTCGCCGGCTTTCAGGGTGAGGTTGATTCCCTTCAGGATCTCCACGCAGCCTGCCTTGGCGTGGAGGTTCTTGATTTCCAGCATCGGTTTCACTTTACGGTTCCCTCTTCCCTTGATTGTTAGCCCACGCTGCCTTCCAGGCTGATCCCGAGGAGCTTTTGCGCCTCCACCGCGAACTCCATCGGCAGCTTTCGCAGAACTTGTCTGCAGAACCCGTTGACGATCATCGTCATGGCGTCCTCGGTGGAGATGCCACGCTGATTGCAGTAGAAGAGCTGATCTTCCCCGATCTTGGAGGTGGTCGCCTCGTGCTCCATCTGGGCGGTTGGATTCTTCACCTCGATGTACGGAAAGGTGTGGGCTCCGCACTTGTCACCGATGAGCAACGAGTCGCACTGCGAAAAGTTTCTCGCGTCCACCGCGCTCTTTTGCACTTTCACCAATCCCCGGTAGGTGTTCTGCCCGTGGCCGGCGGAGATCCCTTTGGAGATGATGGTGCTACGGGTGTTCCTCCCGATGTGAATCATCTTGGTTCCGGTGTCCGCCTGTTGGTAGTTATTGGCGAGAGCCACCGAATAGAACTCACCGACCGAGTTCTCACCCACCAGTATGCAGCTCGGATACTTCCAGGTGATCGCCGAGCCGGTCTCTACCTGAGTCCAGGAAATCTTGGAGTTGACCCCGGCGCACTTCCCGCGTTTGGTCACGAAGTTGTAGATCCCACCCTTGCCGTTTTTGTCCCCTGGATACCAGTTCTGGATGGTCGAGTACTTGATCTCGGCGCTGTCGAGAGCCACCAGCTCGACCACCGCGGCATGGAGCTGGTTCTCGTCCCGCATGGGAGCGGTGCAGCCTTCTAGATAGCTTACGTAGCTGCCTTCATCCGCGACGATCAAGGTCCTTTCGAACTGTCCGGTGGCGGAGGCGTTGATGCGGAAGTAGGTGGAGAGCTCCATGGGACAACGGACGCCCTTGGGCACATAGACGAAGGAGCCGTCAGTGAAGACGGCGGAGTTCAGCGTGGCGAAGAAGTTGTCCGAGTAAGGCACCACCGAGCCCAGATACTTTCGAACCAGATCGGGGTGCTCCCTCACCGCCTCCGAGAAGCTGGAGAAGAGGATGCCCATCTCGGAGAGCTTTTTCTTGAAGGTGGTGGCCACCGAGACGCTGTCGAAGACGGCATCCACCGCCACTCCGGCCAGTCGCCCTTGTTCTTCGAGCGAGATACCCAGCTTTTCGTAAGTCTTCCTGAGCTCGGGATCGATCTCGTCCAGACTCTTGGGGCCCTCCTTCTGCTTAGGTGCCGAGTAATAGATGATTCCCTGATAGTCGATGGGCGGGTAATGCACGTTCGCCCAGGTGGGCTCGGTCATCGTCAGCCAGTGACGATAAGCCTTGAGCCGCCACTCCAACAGCCATTCCGGCTCCTGCTTCTTCGCCGAGATGAGCCGAATGACGTCCTCGTTCAGACCGGGAGGGACGGAGTCCGTTTCGATGTCGGTGACGAACCCGTACTTGTACTCCCGGTTGACCAGTTCTTCAATATTTTTCGTCGAGGTGCTCATCTCTCAGTGGTTCTCCTCTCCTGGTATTGGCGGACCGCTTCTTTACTGAAGCACGGTCTGCTCATTCTGTTTCCTCCCCAGGGACGCCCCCTTCTCCGGTTGGAGCTTCCCGCCCCCTCCCGAGCGAGACGTTTCGGGCTCTTGCTCGACCATCTGTGCAATGGTCAGTGTGGCGAACATCGCCGCTACTTGCTCATGAAGTCTTTGCAAGGGACTCTTGGCGCTACAAGTTTCGAACTGTAGGCAGATCCCTTGCGGCGTCGAGCACTGCGTCAGCGAAAAGGGACCGTCGATTGCCTGGACGACATCCGCCACACTGATCCGGCTGGCGGGCCGGGCCAGCGTATAGCCACCCCTTTTCCCATGCTGCGATTCGACGAAGCCTTCCTGGGCCAGCCTCTGAAGCACTTTGGCCAGCAAGTCGTTCGGAATGCCGTACGTTTCGGCCACCTCCCGGGCGCTCCAAGAGGAGGCATCGTCGTACCGGGCCAGGTGCATGAGTGCGATCAGCCCGTAATCCACTTTCTTAGATAGCCTTAGCATATATGCGACCAGTTTGGTCGGATATATCATAGTCTAATCTTTCCCCCCTTGTCAAAGAAATGGCAGAAGGTCTCTAAGAGTTTTCCGATGAAATACTTAGGGAAGCATCAGCAGCCGCGGAGCCAGCAACGGCCATCGCGAGCCAACAAGGCATCGGCCTGGGCGGGCCCAGAGCTTCCCCGTTCGTAGATTTCGAGGGGAGGCTCCTCGGATCGTTCCCAACCTTGGAGGATGGGGTCTATGAGCTTCCAGGAGAGCTCGATGGCGTCGCTTCGGATGAACAAAGAAGCGTCTCCCTGTAGCGCATCGAGCAATAAGCGCTCGTAGGCCTCGGGGATGGCGTCTCTTCCGAAGTCGTCGGCGTAGTGAAACTCCATGTCCACCGAGCGCATCTCCGCCGCGGTATCTGGCACCTTAGCCTCGAACCGCAAATGCATCCCCTCGTCAGGTTGAATGAACAACGCCAGGTAGTTGGGTCGGATGGTGGAGTCGGCGGGTAGGGGAAACATCACGTGGGGCGGACGCTGGAACTCGATGATGATCTCCGAAGTCTTCGCCTTCAGGGCCTTGCCCGACCGAAGGTAGAAGGGAACGCCGTGCCACCGCCAGTTGTCGATGAAAAATCTCAAGGCCGCGTAGGTCGGTGTCCGTGAGCCGGGCGCCACGCCATCGGCTTGGAGATAACCCCGGTACTGCCCGCGGACCGTTTCGGTGGCGAGGTTCTCACTCGAGATGGGCCGAACCGCCGACAGCACCTTTGCTTTCTCGTTGCGCACTTCATCGGCACGGAACGATGCCGGCGGCTCGAGGGCTACCAGTGTCAGGAGCTGGAGCAGATGGTTCTGGAACATATCCCGCACCACACCGGTCGAGTCGTAAAAGGCCGCCCGGTGACCGACGTCCACCGTCTCGGCGACCGTGATCTGCACGTGGTCCACGTAGTTTCGATTCCACAAAGGCTCGAAGACCGTGTTCGCAAAACGAAGGAACAAGATGTTCTGAGAAGTCTCCTTGCCCAGATAATGGTCGATGCGAAAGATCTGGTGCTCTTCGAAGACCGAGTGCAGGGTGCGGTTGAGAGATTGTGCCGAAACAAGATCGTGGCCGAAAGGCTTCTCCACGATGATGCGCCGCCACCCGCCCTCTTCCCTGGTCATACCGGCGGCGCCCAGCCGCAGCACCGCCGGCTCGTAGAATTGCGGAGCAATCGACAGATAGTAGAGTCGGTTGCAGTGCCGCGTCTCCCGCTCCCGCAGAAAGGGATCCAGGCGGCTCAGGTCTTCGGTCACGTCACCGCGCACGTACCACAGGTTGGAAGCGAAGTCTTTCCAGGCGGACTCCTGGTAGGATTCCGGCCTGAACTCCTTCACGCCGGCCAGCATCTGGTCCCTGAAGTCCTGGTGGGTGTAGTCGCGCCGGGCCAGTCCGACGACGCGCAGGTTCTTGGGAAGGCGTCCCTTGCGAAATTGGTTATAGAGAGCGGGAACGAGTTTCCGGCGCGTCAAGTCCCCCGAGGCTCCGAAGATGACCAGGCTCGTCGATTCCGACATGGATGACTCCTCTCCGAGACCCCGAGATCACTGCGGAAGATACTTTTTGGGAAACTTCGCCACCACCGTGTAGGCCGGGTCCACGATGTTGGCCACCGTGCTCTCCGCAAGCTGGCCGAGAAGCAAATAGGCGTCCCAGCGACCGAAGCCATAGTCTTCTTCCAACCACTCGATGAGCTCGACGTGGGCGAGGCGGAACGCGTCGATGAGCGGCCGGGCGCTCGCCGCCACCATGATGTACTGGTCGTCCTCCAATCGCGGCCAGTCGATCTTCCTCCCTTTGATGAGGTCGATCTCGAGGACCACGTCCATCGATGTTTCCAGGCCGGTGCCGCTCACTTCTCCTTGTCCTTGCCGGGCGTGCCCATCCCCGAAGTAGAAGTAGGCCCCGTCGTGAAATATCGGCAAATAAACGGTCGTCCCCGGCCTCACCTCGGGGGCGTCCAAATTGCCCCCGAAATCGCCGGGCCACAGACCCGCGAAGGCTTCCTCTCCCCTCGGCGCCACCGCGACGCGTCCCAGCATCGGTCGAAGGTCGACCTCGATCTCCTTCATGGTGCTGTCCGGGAGCTCGGTCGTGCCCGTCATCTTCTCCACGTCCAGTCGCCACAGGTAGCGGCGTGGCTCAATCGGTTCGTTCAGGAACCGCACCGTCTTGTCCATCGCTAGGCCGCCGAAGTCTCCGTAGAGCTGAGAAGCGGCCAGATGGTGATTCGGCCGAACCTCGATCACTCTGACCACCAGCGTGTCCTCGGTGGTCGCCCCCTCGATGAAAAAAGGCCCGACCTCTCCCGGAAAATCGCCGCCTTCTTCTGTGTAATAGGCGCCGAAGTTGGTCGAGGAGACGAGGGTGGTTCCCGGCTTGATGTGAAGTACCGGCTCCCTTACCGCGTAAGTCGGATACCCTACCGTGGGAGTGAATCGAACGGTCTCCTGGGCCTGGGCGAGCGAGGCCAGAAGGAGAACCGCAACCGCGAATACTGTGGACGCGTGCATCCGGGGCTCCTTTCAGAGAAATGGAATCAGAACGCTTGATCGTATGAAGGGCACCGGCTAGGGTCAAATGATGGTGCGTCGCCTCGCTCCGTTCCTTCTACCGGCGCTCGGGCCCGGTCTTCCTGCCGGCCAGGTCCTGCGGAACGGCAAACCCACGTCTTTGACGGATCCACCAGGGGCACGAGCTCTGCGTGCGGGCCGACGCTCTGGCCACCGGGCTTCTTGTTTTGGACCCCGAGGAAGGCTATAAGCTGGCGGTAGAGCACCATCTGGCGCCCTTTTCTTGGTGGCCGCCGGCGGTCTCGACGAGCGACCCACCCCCCGCTTTCGAGGCCATGCAAGAGGGCATAGAATAGAAGCGAGCCAATGACTCTCCTGCTCCTCACCGCCGGTGTCATCGCATGCGTCATGCTCCTCATGTCGGTGGGGGTGCTCCTCAACAATCGCTGTCTGCGCGGAACTTGTGGAGGAGAGGAGTTCTCGGACCCGACGGTGAACCCCTCTCCTGCGAAGCCTGTCCACAGCGCAAGGAACGGGCAGGCACCAACGCGCCGGTGAAGACCGGGCGGGCCTGAAACGAGGTGCCATCATGGGAAAAACGATTGGCGAAATCATCCAAGGTCGGTCTGATTTCTACAGGGTCTTGTCCAGCGACTCGGTGACCCTGGCCTGCCAGTACATGCACGAACGGAAGGTGGGGGCGGTCGCCGTGCAGGAGGAGAATGGCAACTGCTGCGGCGTTTTCTCGGAGCGGGACCTCCTGAATCGCGTGGTGGCTTCCGGGAAGGATCCCAACCGTACTTCCGTCGGCGACGTCATGACCAGGAAGCTGGTAACCGCTCGGCCCGAAGAAAGCTGTCTGGTGGCCGCCGCGCGCATGAAAGAGAAGGGAACGCGGCACCTGTTGGTGGTGGATGGAGAGCTTAATCTGGGAATGGTCACCCAGTCGGATCTCACCAAATCGTTTCTAGACGAGGCCAGCGCGGAACGGGATCTTCTGAGGCACTACGCTTTTCCCGAGCTTGCCGACTAGCTTCAGCGCACCAAGCCCTGCCTCACAGGATGAATGAAGTCGGTGTAGGGCGGAGTGTTTCCAGACTCTCGTAGCTCGCCCGCGATCTGCCCGCGGTGATAGGCCGAGTGCATCGCCACGTGAGTTAGATTCTTGAAGTGTTCTTTCACTGGGAGCCTCCTTGCTGGGCCTGGCGAATGAAACGCTCTACTTTCTCAGCATCCAGGCGACCTTCGGTGCGAACGCCGCTGCAGACATCCACCCCGAAGGGGGAAACGCAGTCGACGGCTTGTCGCACGTTCGAGGGGCTCAATCCGCCGGCCAGGAAAACGGGGATGGACACGGATTCTCGTATGCGGCGACTCAATGTCCAATCGTGGGTTCGGCCTGTTCCCCCCAATTCCTTGACCTCCAGCCGGGGATTGCCCGAGTCCAGAAGAAGGGCATCGACATGAGGAGCGACCGACACTGCCTGCTCCAAAGATCCCTCATCCTGGACGTGAATCACCTGCACGAGCCGGATTCCGGGGAGGGCGGCGTGAAGATCTTGGTGTGCCCCGAGAGGAAGCTCATCGACGAGCTGGATGGTGTTCACGCCGGTGCTTTTTTGTTGCCTCACGATGGAGGAGACGTCCTGACGACTGGTCAGAAGGAAAGCGGACACTCCCGGTGGGATCTCGTTTGCGATCTCCCGGATGGCCTCCTCCGAAATGACCCCCGGACCGCTGGGCATCTCGGAGACCAACCCCAGAGCCGACGCCCCCAGCCGAATCGCCGCCCATGCCTCCTGCTTGTTGGCGATGCAGCAGATCTTGACTCGGGGTACCATGCTCCATCCGAGTATACTCCGGGCCAGATCGCAGATAATCTTTGATGGTTACTAGTCTGGCCGATAGCAGGTCAGGAGCTTCAAGCGAGCTAGACGGGTGAAGTCCTCATCGAGGGACCAGATGGAGGCCCCTCGCTCGGCGGCCAGCGCGCCGATAAGCAGATCGGCGAAGCCAAAACGTTCTCCCGCTTCGCTGGCGCGCTCCACCCACTCGTCGATGAGCGCCCACGTGCCATCAGCGGGAAAGTAAAGTGGTAGAGCGGAAAGCACGCGGCGAAGCCGGGTTCGGTCCCGCCGCGATGCGCCCACCAAGATCTCGACCCGTACCGGCGCCGCCAATGCCACCTCATCGGCGTCCAAGAGGAGGCGGAGTGCGGCAGCCTCCCTTCCACGGCCGGAGCGCAGCGCGGCGACCCAAACCGAGGTATCTACGAAAATCACTTTCGGTGACGGGCTCGTCGGCGAGAGGCGGGAACATCAATTTCCAGTCGCACCGACCCCATCATCTTCTTCAACTCCTCGATCCGCCGCCGCCGCACCATCTCCTGCAGGGAGAGGACGACGGTGTCGGTCTTGGATTTGAAGCCGAGCAGTTGCCGCGCCTCCTCGATCAGCGATTCGGGGATGTCCAGCGTCGTCCGCATACGTTTAAGTCTAGTTTGTATGCTCCAGGATGTCAAGCTGCAGCAAAACTAGGTGCGGGAGTCCGCCCATCCAAGAAGCAAGGAGTTTGGGTAGAACCGATCACCCCGCCCGGCGCGGAGTCGTGAGACCGCTGAAAACGAACACGTACTCCTGCAAGCCGTTTCGCAAGACGCACGTGCTCCCGACCTCGAAACCCGGCATCAAACGGCGAAGAGTCGGCTCCTTGTGGCGGGGGGCGGAGCGAGTTTCGGGAGTGACGGTGTCGTACTCCAGCGTTTCCGAGTCTCGAATTTTGAACCCGCAGGGTCGAGCCGGGATCTCCTGATGAATCGCGATCATGGCGAACAATCTGGTTGCCGCGTGGGAAAAACGCCCTAGTCGGCGGCTCAACGCCTCGATCTCTCGGGGCTCGAGGTAGTTCAGCAGATCCCAGGCCAGCACCAGGTCGAAGCGCGTGTATGGGTCGTAGGGAAGGAGCTCGGAGAAAATCTTCGAGAGTCGGTCGTCTTCCTCGTCTTCTTCCTCGTCATCGACCGGCTCGATACGGTAAGACTGTAGCGTGCGATACAGATCGGCTATGTAGAGCTTGCAGGAGAACCGGGAAAAAAACTCCACCGTGAGGCCATGGGCAGGGCCGAGATCGAGGACCCGGAACTTCCGCTCTCCGTCCAGCCTCGCCACCAGACCCGGCAGGGCCAGGGAGTGGTACTCGCGGCTACCCTTCGCCCGCGACGTTCTCCAGGATTGCTCAGCCGTCCAAGGTGAAGTGAGCTCCAAAATGAGAAGCCCTCACACCGGAGACGTGCTCCTACTGGTCAAGGAAGAGCTCTGCGCTGCCAGGCGGCCGTTCTCCCCAGACTTGGCCGCTGAGTCTTCCGCCGAAGAGCGCTCCTTTTCATCCCCCTTGGGCTCCATATCGATGCTTCCCTTGAATTTCGAGCCGTTCTCGAGCGTCACCCGGGCGGCCTTGATATCCCCTTCCACGCGCCCGGTCTGGAGGATGATGACCTCGTCCTCACCGAACAGGTTTCCTTTGACCTCCCCCCCGACCCGAATGCTCTTGGCGTAGATGTCCGCCTTGACGCGGCCACGCTCGCCTATCAGCACACTGTGTTTCTTCAGGGAAACAGTGCCCTCTACCTTCCCATGGACCTCGAGGTCTTCATTCCCCGTTAGCTCACCGGTGATGGTCATCGAGGAGCCAATGGTGGACAGCTCCTTTCGGGAACGTTCCGGCTGGCTGACCGGCATGTGCGTGGGGGCCTGGGATGTGAAGGATCCTGGTTCGTTCTTTTTCCACATGTTCTTCTCCTAACGGCTGACTTGCACCAAGTGGTTATAGTGCACATTTTCGAATATGGAGGTGAGACAACGTGAGGGATTCTCCCTATAAGAAGTTGTGGGGAAAAACCCACAAACTCTTCTAGGCTTTGCTTCCGCAGTAGAGGACCGCCGCCATGGGAAGATCTACGGTCGCGCCCATAACGTAAGCAGCCACGCCCTGGCAGACGGCATTTCGAATCGCCTGCAAGTCTTCCGGGCTTTGCGCGCGGAGCAGACCACCCGTCCGCACGGTTCCGTCCTGCATGGCTTCGAAGAGCGCCTCGGCAGTGCGAAGCCGCCACCGGAGCGGGAGCTCCAGGCGCTCGGGGCTCTCGAAACCCGCGGCTCGGAGCGCCTTCCGCGAGACTTCGCCGTCACAATACAGAAAGAAAGGAGGACCTGGAGGGATGGGAACGTTCACGTTGCCCCACTTCTCGACGGCGTCGAGAACGATCTTGAACCCCAGGGCCACGGAGGGATCATCCCAGACGGTAAAGGCGAACCGGCCACCGGGGCGGAGAACACGGTAGCCTTCCCGGAGGGCAGTCTCCGGTCGTTCGAGGTGAGGCACTCCGAAATTCATGACCACCGAGTCGAAGGCGGCCTCCGGGAACGGCAGCGCCTGGGCGTCACCCTCTCGAAATTCCACATCCGGACACCTCCGCCGAGCTTCGGCGAGCATCTCACCGGAGAAGTCCAACCCCACAACGGAGGCTCCACGCGCCGCCGCCGCCGCCGCGACATATCCGGGTCCGGTAGCCACGTCGAGCACCCGCACGCCTTCTCTCACACCTCCCGCGTCCAGGAGAGGTTGGATGGTCTGGGACGTGAGATCCGCGAAGCTCCGATGGTAGACGGAGACGACTCGCTCCCACCCCCGGTGCTCGAACGCGTGAAAAGGGCGCGGGTCTTCGTCTGGAATGCCCGTCATGGATCCTCTACCCTTTTACTGGCTCGCCTGAAGCTCCGCCGCCTTTCGTTCCACGGCCGTCCAGACACCGAGCACGTTCCCGGAGCAGATCTTGGCGATGTCTTCCTCGGAGTAACCCGCCTTCAAGAGCTCGTAGATGAGGTTGGGATAGAAGGACACGTCCTTGAGTCCGGTTGGCAGGGAATCCCCTACCCCGTCGAAATCCGAGCCCAGACCCACATGGTCCACTCCGGCGAGCTGGACGACGCGATCGATGTGCGCCACGACGTCACTGACGTCCGCATAGCCGAGCCCCGTTTTCTGACGATACCTCCTCGCGTACTCCCTACCGTCGTCGGAATCGGGCCGTACTCCGTTCTCCTCCAAGTACTGCGACATTGCCTCTCCGCCTTGTCGGATCGCCTCGACCAGAAACGACGAGCCGAAATTGATGCCGATGGTTCCCCCATTAGCGGCAAGCGCCTTGATCATGTCGTCACCCATGTTCCGCTCGAAACCGGGGGTAAAGTGCCGGGAGGACGAATGAGAGGCGATGACGGGAGCGGTCGAGACCTCCAGCACGTCCCGAAAGGCATCATCGGAGATGTGCGAGACGTCGACCATCATGCCCAGACGGTTCATTTCCGCCACCACCTCCCTGCCGAAAGGGCTCAGGCCGCTCCAGGGGCGATTCGTGTGGTAGGAGGAATCGGAGAGCTGGTTGGCCCGGGAGTGGGCGAGGGTAATGTAGCGAACCCCTCGCTGGTAGAAATGACGGAGGTCGTCGAGCGTCTCGATGGGCGCCCCATTCTCCATTCCCATGGCGAGCGATATCTTGCCCTGGGCGAATTGCTCCCGTACGTCGGCGACCGACGTGGCGATAGCAAATTTGTCGGGCCAGTCGGTGGCGAGCTTCTCCACCAGGTCGATGAGTCTCTCCGCTGCATCCTTGGAGTCACCCGTCTCCTGATGGCTGGCGGCGACGTAGATGGACATGAAAGCAACGTTGAGGCCACCGGCTTTGGCCCGGGGGTAGTCGAAATCGCCACGCTCGGTCCGGGTCGAGATGTCCTCCATCCTGGCACTGAGGCGGTCGGGCACATCGATGTGCGTGTCGACGATGATGAGCTCCTGGGCGAGCTGCTCGGCTCTCTCCCTCTGGCTGAGCGGTGCTGGTTGCTCGGGCTCGGCAACCTCGGTCGCCTCCGGCCGGCAGGCCCATAGCACCGCCAGGGCAAGAACGATGACGTATCTGTTCATGATAGATATCCCCTTTGACCGCCTGTCTCCGAATCTCAGTAGTCCGTGGTAATCGTGAGATGGTGAGGCCAATGGCTGGCGTGGTAATGAGTCCACAGACGTCCGTCCACCACGGGATCGATAACCTGCAGCTCGGCAGGGCGGCGCCTGTTGATCTCCTCCGTCAATCGGTGGCCACCCCAGATGGTGAAAGCTCGGATCTCGATCTCCTCCTCGCTGTCGGCGGGGATGACCTTGCGGGCGTTGATGGCCGCTTCGAGCTCCGGCGAGTACGAGGTCATGCCGAAGAGGCGGAATGCGACCGGCACGATGTAGTCCGCGAAGACCGTCAACCGCTCGGGGTCTCCGAGCTGGAAGAACCCATTTCCGCGAAACCGCGCATGGAGTTGCCACCACAGCAGTTGCGATCTCTTCTGGAAGGCGATGCGAGACCCCCGGTACATACTCGTGTCACGAAAGGACGGGAACTCCGCCAGCAGTCTTTCCAGCAAGCCGTTACCTTCGGCATAGAGACGGGAAGGACCCGCCTCAACGAAATTGTGGAAACGGCCCTGGTATTTCTCTTTAAGAACATTCCCCACTTCATGGAAAATCGCCAAGCGCTCGTCGAGCATGGGGATGGGGATGTTGCCGGTGAAGATCTCGTCCAGCTCGCCGCGCGTCACTCGAGCCAGGTAATCCCCATCCAGAATGGGAATCCCCTTGTCGTAGGCTCGCTTGAGACAGGCCTCCATCCCCAGAGAGTCCCAGTGCTCGGCTCCCTGGTATTGAGCCTTGAAGATGGTGTGGCTCTCGAAGTCGGTGAACGCGAAATTGATGGTCGAAGTGAGGAAGATGAAGTCCATGGTAACCGAGTCGTCCCCCTGGGGAGTGAGGGGGGATCGAAAATCGGGCCAGGGCAGCTCCTCGTAGGCCATCCAGCCGGCTACCTCGCGCACCTTCTCTTCGTGGAAGCGCACGTGCCTGGCCCCGGTGATCACCGGCTTCAGACTGTCCAGAATAGGACCGCCGGCGAGTTCATCTTGTCTTGCAGGAGTCATCGTTCCGTGAAGCGGTCGTGTCAGGGCGGGAACGGCCAGCACGCCAAGAAAATCTCTTCGAGATAGCATTTCCGGAGCTCCATCCTGAGGTCGCCAGAGCATGTGATTCTAGCAGGGGTTGGCTCGAAGCCCAACTCCGCGGTAACATGACCGCCCGATGGAGCTGCTGCGAGCGGTCTTTGGCGATATCCGTCAGGTGGTTCCCGTTCCCTACTCGGAGTTCCTTCTCGTCTTCGTCTCCATCGTCTGTGGCGCCATCGTCGGTGCGGAGCGGGAGCGGGCGGAGAAACCGGCGGGGCTCCGCACTCTGACGCTCATCTGCTTGGGCTCCACGATATACACTCTGATGTCCATCGACCCGGCCTTCGGAGCGCCCGACCGGTCGCGGATCGCGGCCCAGATCGTGACCGGGGTGGGTTTCTTGGGAGCCGGGGCCATCCTTCGCGAGAAGGGGAGCATCATCGGCTTGACCACCGCCGCATCCATCTGGGTCATCGCCGCGGTCGGCATGGTGGTGGGAGCGGGATACCCGCTCAGCGGACTCGCTCTGGCCGCAGTGATTTACCTTACCCTCACCGTGTGGCACCGGCTGGAAGACCGTTACCACGGTTCCTGCCGGAAGGGGGATCTGCGGGTAGTGTTCAAGAAAGGCAATGGGAAAAACCGCGCTCGCCTACAAAGCATCCTCGACGGTTACCTGATGCCGCTGGAAATCAAAGAAGAGAAGGCGCTCTCGGAAGACCGGACGGAGCTGACCCTTCGGTACTGCACGTCTCACAAGTCGCACCGGGCATTTCGCGGAGATTTGGCGCAGCTCGATTGGGTCGAGTCGCTGGAGACGTCCTGAAACATGGCCTGGGTTCGATTGGGTGCGGTCTTGATGTTCATGGGCGTTGCCCTGGGCGCTTTCGGTGCCCACGCGCTCCGCGGCCGCCTCGCTCCGGATATGCTGCAGGTTTTCGAGACCGGTGTGCGTTACCACTTCTACCACTCCCTGGCCCTTTTCGTGGTGGGGTGGCTAGCCGAGACGCACCCCAGCCAATGGATCGCTGGCGCCGGTATCGCGTTCACCCTGGGGGTCTTCGTTTTCTCGGGCAGCCTCTATGTTCTGTCCCTATCGGGAGTGAAATGGTGGGGAGCGGTGACACCCCTCGGCGGTCTGGCGTTCCTGATCGGCTGGCTGCTGCTGGCCGTCGGCTCCTTTCGTGCTTGAACCTCGCCGATCACGAGCGCGCCCTGGCTCGGGGGCTGGGCTGAACCCAGGGCTGCCATCGCCGACGGCGCCTGAGCCCTCGCCCATTACGACGCGATGGACAATCTAGTCGAGCTCATCGCTGAGATGAGGCGCCTCGACGAGCGCGAGGCCATTCGCTTCCACAACGGCTTCCGAACCAGGGCTCTTTCCTACCGAGCTCTTTATCGGAGCATCGCCGGGGTCGCACGATTCCTCGACGACCAAGGGGTGGCAAAAGGCGATCGGTTGCTTCTCTGGGGAGAGAATCGACCAGAATGGGTGGCCGTGTTCTGGGCGTCGTTGGCCCGGGGGGTAGAGGTCGTTCCCATAGACTTCAGATCTTCCGGCGGGCTGGTCGACCGCATCCAGGAGCTGGTCCAGGCAACTTGGCTCGTTCACGGCGAGCGGGTCAGTACCGCGGGGCTGACCGGCACCCGGCTCCAACGATTGTCTTTTGAACGAGTGGGACGGATGGAAGCCGATGGGCTCGAGCCCTCGCGAACTTCCAAAGACGATGTCGTTCAGATCGTTTTCACTTCCGGCACCACCGGTGAACCGAAGGGCGTCGTGCATCGCCATCGGCACCTGTGCGCCAATCTGACGCCCATTCAACGCGAGATCGATCGATACAAGAAACTCGCCCGTCCCTTTCAACCCATTCGCATCCTGGACCTGATTCCGCTCAGCCATCTCTTCGGCCAGTCTCTCGGAGTCTTCATTCCGGTGCTTCTGGAAGGATCTGCGGTGTTCATGACGGAGCTCCATCCCGGCGCGGTCCTCCGGGCCATCCGCCGGGAGCGCGTCTCGGTTCTGGTGGGCGTCCCCCAGCTCCTGAAGAATCTCCGCCACGAAGTCGAACGGCGGCTTCCATCGGCCCCCGTCGTGGAACAGCGCGAAGGCCTGGCCGGTGTCTTGAAGAGCTGGTGGAAGTATCGCGCCCTTCACCGCTCACTCGGTTGGAAGTTCTGGGCGCTGGTGGTAGGAGGGGCGCGACTGGCCTCCATGGAAGAGAACTTTTGGCGCCGGCTCGGGTTCGTCGTTGTGCAAGGCTACGGACTCACCGAGACCAGTCCGGTGGTCACCACCAACCATCCGTTCCACACGCGACCCGGTTCCCTGGGGAAGGTCGTCGGCAACCAGGAGGTCAAGATCTCTCCAGAGGGGGAAATCCTGGTCCGGGGTGACAGCGTCGTCTCGGAGTACGTAGGAGGCCCCCGAACCCGAAACGCCATGGACACTTTCGTGAATTCCGAGGGTTGGCTCCACACCGGGGATCTCGGCCGTATCGACGAGGAAGAACGACTCTACTTCCTGGGAAGAAAGAAAGACGTCATCGTCACCGCCGATGGCCTCAATATCTATCCGCAGGACGTGGAGTCCGCCCTCAACCGCCTTCCCGAAGTCAGAGAGAGCGTGGTGCTGGCGGTGACACGTGACGGGCGGGAGGACGTTCACGCCGTCCTGCTGCTGAGGGAACCCGGATCCGACGTGGAACGGATGATAAGCCGAGCGAACGAGACGCTCGAGTCGCACCAACGCATTCGTAGCTGGAGCGTTTGGCCGGAAGAGGATTTCCCGCGCACCGCATCGACTCTGAAGATAAAACGTCGGGAGGTCTCGAATCGCTTACAGGCCGAGCGGTCCGAGGCCAAGGTGGCTCCGAAAGCTCCCACCGGCCTCGCCGAGATTCTCGCCGAGATGGCGGGCCGCAAGGTTTCGGAAGTGCGGAGCGAGCTCCGGATTTCCGAGGATCTGGGGCTTTCATCCTTGGAGCAGGTCGACCTTTTGTCTCGAATCGAAGAGCACTATGGTGTCCAGATCGGCGAAGAGACGCTGGCAGAGACGGAGACGGTCGGGGCGTTGGAGAAGCGGCTGTCGCTTTCGGCGGCGACCGAAACGGTTGTCACGGGACCCTCAACGCCGACCGAATCGAGACAACGCGCCCTGGAATCGGTGCCCCGTTGGAGCCGATCCCTACCGGTGCGTTGGCTCCGCACGGCGATTCAGCAAGCTCTTTTCTGGCCTCTTCTTCACCATTACATCGATCTCACCATCGAGGGGGTGGAGAATCTCCAAGGCGTAGAACGTCCCCTGATTTTCGCCGCCAACCACGAAAGCCACTTGGACACCCCCTTCCTCATCGCTGCCCTTCCGTTTCCATGGAGGAGATTCGTCGCCCCCGCCGCCGGCCAAGAGCATTTCAAGGCTTACTTCCAGCCTTCCCGATTCAGGTGGACCGAGCGCGCGAACGCCGGATTTCAGTACTTGCTCGCCTGCGGGCTCTTCAACATCTACCCACTACCCCATGACGTGGCGGGAGTGCGCAGAGCGCTCCGATTCACGGGCGAGCTGCTCGATGCCGGCTTCTGTCCGCTGGTCTTTCCGGAGGGAGAACGGACTCACGACGGCAAGATGATGCCCTTCCAACCGGGAATCGGCCTCATGGCGGTCCGGCTCGGAGTGCCCATCGTCCCCGTCCATCTGCAGGGGATGTATCGTATCTTCTCCGTCCACGACAGGTGGCCTCGAACGGGCGCGGTGCGGATCCGCATCGGCAAGCCCCTTCGTTTCGGAGAGGCGGAAGACTACCAGAGCGTCACCGAGCGGATCAGAAAGGCGATCGTGGCGTTGGAGTGAGATCGCTGTTGCATCCGACCGAGGTCAAACTATTCGTCGAGGGAGGAGCCAAACGAGCAAGGAAATCAGCGATATCGGAGATCCGGACACAGACCCGATCGCTCTTCATGAACGTCTCGATCGTGATCACCAAGCGTCAGAAACAGCAGGTTGAGATCGAGCCAGCGATGTGAGTTTCGAGAGCGGGCCGTACGCTACTTCCGGACGCGATCTCTGGTTTTTCCGTGCGCGGCGTTTTTCTCGAGGAACTCGATGATCTTGCCGGCGATGTCCAAGCCGGTCGCCTTCTCGATCCCTTCCAGTCCCGGCGAGGAATTGACTTCCATGATGACCGGCCCGTGGTTGGCCTGTAGAACATCGACCCCGGCCACGTTCAATCCCATGGCCTTGGCGGCGCGGACCGCGATGCTTCTCTCCTCGGGAGTCGGCTTGATCCGCTCCTCTCGCCCTCCGCGGTGCAAGTTCGATCGGAACTCCCCTGGCGCGCCCTGGCGCTTCATGGAAGCCACTGCGCGGTCGCCCACCACGAAGCAGCGAATGTCGGCGCCCCCGGCCTCTTTGATGAACTCCTGAACCAAAATATTGGCATCCAGCTCTCGAAAAGCCTCGATCACAGACTTGGCGGCCGGATCGGTCTCCGCCAGCACGACTCCTATTCCCTGAGTACTCTCGAGCAACTTGATGACCAACGGGGCGCCACCCACGGTGCGAATGAGCCCTTCGATGTCTTTAGTGGAATGTGCGAAGCCGGTGACCGGAAGGCCGATTCCTTTGCGAGACAGAAGCTGCAAACAACGCAGCTTATCGCGCGAGCGTTGAATCGCTTGCGATTCGTTGAGGCAGAATACACCCATCATTTCGAACTGCCGGACCACCGCCGTACCGTAGAACGTCTGGGACGCGCCGATACGAGGAATAACGGCATCGAAGCCCGTTAGGCTTTGCCCTTGATACATTACCGCAGGTCGATGCGCGGTGATGTTCATGTAGCAGCGTAGATAGTCCACCACGCGCATCTCGTGGCCTCTCTTTTCGCCCGCTTCTTTCAGGCGACGGGTGGAATAGAGAGAGGTCTTGCGAGAGAGAATGGCTATCTTCATGGAGAATTTTCTGGAATCCGTTCAGCGAACGGTTCTGATGGGCTGTCGCTTTCCGCGTTTGCCCCCGATATACGACCTACCGGGGTGTACCAGGAAGCGTCCTCGCACTGCGGCCCGCCCTAGCAGCATGCGGAATCCCATCGCATCCCGGTTGGTCAGGGTCAGCTCGATGGGCCAACGCGAGCCCCCCAGGATGATGTCCGCGACGATCACCAACCGTTTCTCCACCGCTCCGCCGGAGTTGCGGACCTTCCGCTCGTCGACCACCGGAGCCTCGGCCTTCACCTCGTTCCGACGGTTACGCTGAAGCGGATGGACCTTGAAGCGTGCCCACCTTCGACCCCGGCGAGTGAAGAGTTGTAGGTCGAACACATGCAGCGCCGAGGACCGCGCGCCGGTATCAACCTTGGCCTTGACGGCGGAAACTCCCAGGTCCGGAAGACCGACCCATTCGCGCCAGCCTATCATGGGAACGGATGGTGAACCCATCAACCTATCTTAACGATACCATTAGCCCAGGGAAAGCCGCCGTCAAGCGGCTGGATGGCAAGAAAAGCGACGAGCAACTGGCGCGGCGGCCCTCCTAGGGCCTTTCGCACGCGGTCTTCAGGCGGCTACCGCCCGTCCCCCAAGCTGCAAGAGACTTTTTCTCGCCCTGTTCGACTGGATTAAGGCCCGCTCGTCATGGTAAACAAACGCGACCTTATGAGACTCAGATGGACGGGAGCCCTGTTGCTTTCAGGTGCGTGCATGATCTCGCGCCCGGCCGAAGGTCAATTTTCCGGTGCGGCGGTCTACGAGCTGGGACGCGCCACCACCGACGTCGGCGAGGACCAAGGCAACGCCAGCCTGGCGTATGGCTTCGGCGTGGGCGGCACGTACTCTTTATTCCCCGCTGACAGACTCGGACTCGTGGTGGGGG